>Ga0209048_10002070_pt1 | contig 20091 bp, 22 predicted proteins | sample FrelakmetCRP12CR_FD_187146 | JGI IMG/M metagenome (GOLD analysis project Ga0209048, IMG submission 187146) | Freshwater lake sediment microbial communities from the University of Notre Dame, USA, for methane emissions studies - CRP12 CR (SPAdes)... | ecosystem: Environmental > Aquatic >... | reverse complement strand
CTGTGTCGATATCTGCCCGTCAGAAGCTATTATCGTGGAGTGAACATTTTTGGTCGCCGTTATTGACAAGGAGAAATGCACAGGTTGTGAAACCTGCGTTAATGAGTGTCCCGCATCCTCAATTTCAATTGAGAACGAGAAGGCAAAAGTTGACAAGGATATGTGCGTAGATTGCCAGACCTGTGTCGATATCTGCCCGTCAGAAGCTATTCACATGGAATAAAAAATACTGGTGATTAAAATCCTTTTTTTTAAAACATCCCAATCTTTTAAATCTCTTAAAAAAGCTCTGTGAAAAACCTCATCTCTCTCGTCCTTTCCCCCAACATGTCCCTGGAATATTGCATTGTGGGGGACGCGGTATGGAATGCGGAGGTGAAGGAAGTCGAAGATATTCTTACAAATATCTTCTCAAGCCTGCACTTCACATCATGAACGGCAGACAGGTCGAAACCATTATTCAAAGGTCCCTCCAATCACTTATCGCCTTCAGCAACAATTGATCCCGCGAAGAGCGTTATGATTAATTTTACTGAGCATTTCAACATATCCAAAAAAGGATGATGCAAAGGCGATGCATTTCCGTGAATCGGTTGATATTGTATAATCGTTGCAAGTCGAGGGCGTGATTTTAAAATAACATAGTTGTGGTACAGGATTATTGGTGTTGGATCCTGCAATCAAAAAACAACGTTTTTATTATCAGAGGGGAAAAGGAAAGTTTGCATCTTAACCAAACTCATTTGCAGTATGGAAACCATTGACAACAGCAACAGCAAGCAGGACTTGGAATATCTATGATTAATGTAGGTGTGCTCGGTGCGACGGGCGCGGTGGGTCAGCGTTTTGTTGAGATTTTGGCAGACCATCCTTGGTTCAATCTGGAGACGCTAGCAGCTTCCGATCGTAGTGCGGGAAAACCCTATGGGAATGTCGTGAACTGGCGTCTCGATTCACCCTTTCCGGAAAAAATCTCCAAAGTCAAAGTATGCCCAACATCTCCAAAAAGCATGAAGGACGTGGATCTTGTTTTCTCCGCACTGCCCGCGGAGATTGCCACAGATGTTGAGACTGAATTTGCCGACGCCGGTATTGCTGTCTGCAGTAATGCCAGTTCCCACAGGATGGAACCGGATATCCCACTGGTGGTTCCGGAAGTAAATCCTGATCATCTCGGGCTAATCGATGTCCAGCGGGATAAGGGGCGCGATGGATTTATCGTCACGAACCCGAATTGTTCAACCATCATTATGGTGATGGCATTAGCCCCGCTGCGGTCGTTTCAGTTCTCTGATATCAGGGTGGCAACAATGCAGGCAATATCGGGAGCGGGGTTTGCCGGGGTCGCGGCGATGGCGATCTATGATAACGTGATCCCTTATATCGGCAAAGAAGAGGAAAAGATGGAGACCGAGTCCCTGAAAATTATGGGTACCCTGAAGGGAAAAAAAGTTGTTAATGCACCGTTTTCTGTCAGCGCTAGTTGCCACCGTGTTCCGGTTATCGATGGCCATACGATGGCAATCTGGGTTGATATCAAGAAGCCTGTGGAGGAGTTAAAAACGGCATACCGTACCTACAACCCCCCGATCAAAGGTCTTCCTACCCAGCCTGAGAAATCCGTGCTCCTGATGGATGATAATGACCGCCCGCAGCCCCGTCTTGATCGTATGCGTGGGAAAGGGATGACTGTCTCAGTCGGAAGGGTGCGTGAAGGTATCCGGTTTATCGCAATGGGGCACAATACCATACGTGGCGCAGCCGGCGCGAGCGTCCTGAATGCTGAACTGATCCACAAGAAGAAGTATCTTTAAACCAAATCGAGCGAGGTGAACCTATGGAATTAAAAGAAAATACAGTGTTCGTTGGAAACAAACCAGTCATGAACTATGTACTTGCAGTGGTGACACAGTTTAACAATGGTGCAGACCAGGTTGCGATCAAGGCACGGGGAAAGGCAATCTCGCGAGCAGTGGACACCGCAGAGATCGCATTGAACCGTTTTCTCGAGGGGGTAACAAAAAAGGAGATCCTGATTTCAACCGAGATTATCGATACTGATTCCGGCAAGACCAATGTTTCAAGCATCGAGATCGTGCTTGCCAATACCAAATAATAGCCTTTTTCCCCCACTATCAGCCTTCGTTCTGTATTTTGGGTGTGGTACAGGCGTTTTTTTTTTAAAAAAAAGCAGAAAGAGTTTATAGGTAACAACACAGATGCATTAGGGCATGAGAGCACAGGCTATCGCATTGCTCAGCATTATACTGGTTGTGGGGTTTGCGACACCTGCGATGGCGGCAAGCGAGGAGCGCTATGGATATATCAAAGTCCAGGAAGTCACTGTGCGGCTCGACAATGACACAGCAATTATTCATGTTAATTTCACGGTGGATGAGGGGACACGCATCATCTTTTTTCTGCTCGGAAAGCAGGATTTAAAGAACAAACTTTACCATATCCTGAATTATGACGGGGCACAGATGCGCCGAATCGATCTCGGTACCGCTGAGTTTTATATCGACAATGCATCATATTCATATGGAAAGGGGATCTTCTGGTACCCCTCCCATGATTTTAACGTGGTCATCCCGTCTCTGACCATTCAGTCCCCCCAGGTTACACGGATATTTACCATGACAAATACGTTCCCTGATGGTATCGGGTATTTTGATACCAGGGCTGAACAATTCTCACCCTTGCAATCCACCGTATGATACCATAGTTACTACAAACGTAGTAAAGAGAGAAAATTTTAATAAAGGTGAGGAAGGTTTGGTGAGCTATTGATGTATCGATGCCCTAGATAGTGCCATTAAAATATCCTATAATTTTCCGGTTTTACCCGTTTTGGTTTCCAGCCCTAGAGCACCTCGATGATTTCCTGGCGGCGCTGTTCGGCAAGTTTTTTATTGACGTAATGTTGGATAACAACCCCGATGACCGCAGATAAAAGCCCGGTAAGTGTGGAGTAGAGGATATAATTGCCCGCATCAGCCATTGTCAGGGGGAAATCAGGGACTCCGCTGACGATGAGGAGGTAGACGCTTGCCCCGTACAGGATGAGCCCGAGTGCCGTCACAAAAAAGGGGAAGACGATCACCTTGCCCATCAGTTCACGTTCGTTGAGATAGACATCAACGATGATTCCTATCGACACGATGATGCCGGCAACGATCAGCCACTCGATAGCACCGTAGATAAAGGTCATGAGGTAGAGTAAAATCCCCAGACTCCCGTCCACTGAGTAAAATTTCAGGACATTGATAAACCCCATGACAAACCCGACAATAACCAGAAGGATTGTCGTGATGTACGTAACAAAGGAGAACCTCCCGCGGGAAAGGGATGCCCGCAGGGCTGCGAGGACGCCGTGAACGATCTCATCAACCCCAAAGCCCTTGTAAAGCAGGTAACTTCCAATAACGCCAACGACAATGATGGTGGCGGTACCAGGGTATCCAAGCAGGTACGCGGACGCATAGAGCAGCATCGCAAGCCCGAGAGGGACAAGTACCACTCTTGAAATCTTGGGGTCATCGAGAAGTTTTCTCAGGATATAGTAGGTCCCCTCAAGGTTGGGCATCTGGTTTACGATTACGCGACGGATACTGCTCACGGGAATCTTGGACTGGATGATCGGTATGACGAATTCATCTTCTGCTCCGTCAGAGACAAGGATGCACTGGGTTGTCTGGGTCTCTTTTACCACCTGATCGAGCGTTGCGGCAATCTTTCGGTCTCCCTCGATCATATGCATGTGATTGCCAGAAATGACCACTACCTGTGCGTCTTCCCCTTTGGCGGTAAGATCATCAAAGATCTTGACTGCCTGGAAGATCGCATTCACGTCTGAGTCCTCAGGATCGGCAAGGGCAAGCGTGTTCGCCGCCTTCAAGCATGCTGCGCGTCCGATGCACGGGCTTTCGACCTGTGCTTTGTACCCTATGTCATCATCACGATCAACACTGAGTACTAATGTTCGACCCTGTACCATTGTTACTATACTCTCGCCGTAAATCTATTAAATAATACCTGACGGGAAAAAGAGATCAGATGAGTTTTGAGCGCTGAAGGAGGAGGATATCGTCGGTCGTGAGTTTCTCTCCCGCCCGGAAGTTCTTGAAAAGGTGTTCTGCCTCCTTCCTCACAGCTTTCTGCTCTTTTGAGACTTTTACTTTCTTCGTCTTCTTGCGCAACCCGCTGATTACCTTATCATAATCCCGGAGCTCTTTCTGGCAGGCAATGAAGAATTTATGTTCGGAGTCGGCTGCCTCCTGTGACTCGACAAAACTCCTGTGCCCGGTGTCTGCCGCTTCGCGGGATTTGTCGGCTTTGCGATATGAATCGACCATGATGTCATGATGTTTCTGGGCTAGTTCAGCAACCTCTGTCACCTTCGCATGGAGATCTGACGCCTGTTTGCGCAGGTCACGGGCACCAGTCACCTTTGTGCGCATCTCCTTGTTCTGTTCGAGCTCTGCTTCCTGCTCCTTCACCTGCCCTTTCATCTGTTTGATCTTTTCGATCAGCTCACGTTCTTTTTCGGTGGAGAAGACCTGTGTCTGCTGCATCATGTCGAGGTGATCGATCTGCTTCTGGATCTCCTTTATACCACGGTTTTTTGGGCTTCCGTGCTCCTTTTTGAATATCTCAATCTCTTCAAAAAGGGCATTTGCCTGGTCATTGAGCTCGTTACGCTGTATTTTGAGCTCGATTACTTCCTGGTTGTATTTGTCACGGAGATCCTTGTTCTTCTGCGCCTCTTCCACAAACTCGCGGGTCTGGTTGTTGAGCGTGTTGCGCTCGCGGGCAAACTTGCTTGCCGAGGCGTTCAGTTCGTTCCGGCGGTTTTTATGCTGTTCAGATTCTGCGAGGGTCTTCTTCCGTTTTTCGATAAGGTCGTTTATCATGCGTCAGTGCTCCGAAATCTGCGAAGGGAGGGAGATAGGTATGTTGATGAGACACATCAGCCGAAAAAATGCTGACTGGTATATGTTCCCGTGACAACACTGCCTGCAGGTGGCAGGATGGAAAACATCAGAAAAAGATCGGATTGTTAAATGTAAGGAAGACTTCGGACCGAAGTCTTTGTTCAACACTCTGTTCATGATGTTCAACTCCCGGTACCGGGTTGCTAACACAGGGGGTTGCAACCCACATCCTCCCAGCGAAGGATTGGTTAAATGTACGATTATTAAATGACTGGATTTTACTTAAGCATTTCGCAGACGTAATACTTTGGTTCCCACCCCTCTCAAAAAGACTGCTTAAAAATGCTTGTGTCGGTTATCATTAACAATAAAAAAAGACTCTATTTGAATCGTTATATTTATTGCTTTCCCACACATTCAGAATTTTTATGAGTTCTTCAAATGATTTATGTCGTACGGTGCTTGTTTTTTTACTATTGCTTCTCTTAATGCAGGGGGTTTCAGCATGGGATGTTCAGAATTTATTAATAAATCCAGATAAAGAACCAATTTTACCCCAGACACCTGTGACGGTGACGTATTCTGTTCATTTTGATTCCTGGCTGACAGGACTCACGTTTCCAAGCCAGAACACGTTGGATATGTATACAGATCTTTCCGACGCTCAGTGGGTTGTTACGAAAACCGAGATTATTACTGACCAGCCATCTGTGACAACACCCGTTGCTACAAAGCAGGGGTTGCGGGTTCGCCTGGATGGCTGGGCCCTGAGTTATGCACGCAGACAAATTGACGTCAATGTGCAGTTAAAAGGGGTCGCACCCAACGTGACTCAGTCACAGGACAAAATTATCATAAAGGTTCAGGAATTCAACCCTGATGGCCAGGTTATAGCAAGCACGGTCATGAGTAAAAAATATCAGATATATGTTCCAACGCCAGTTCCTGCAACTTCACCTCCAACGCAGGTTCAGACGCCAACGGAGATCATCCGGACTCCGGATACCATGGTCACCTCTGTTACCCCGACACGAAAAGAGACATATTCACCGGGACCTGAACCATGTGCGATTGTCGGGATGCTTGCGGTTCTGGTCATTATCATGGCAGGGAAAATGAAAAAATAATCAAACTTTATTTTGGTTGTATTTTCAATTTTTTTCTGAATTACCTATATATTGGGCACTATCGCCTGCTTTTTTTTCAATCACTGACCAGCATGGGATAGTCCGGATAGTACTTACCAACGAAATACCATCCCGGTCCCACACTTACTCGTTCGGCAAGGAAATCCAACACGACGGTTCCGTAAATGGGGTGAGCGCACCTCGTTGTTCCTGATTTCAAGCAAGGTAATACAAATACACAAAAGTAAAATTCCATCTCTAAAATAGAGAGTGATGCCTGATTGGATCAGGCTTCTCTATGGGTATACGTGTTGATTTTGGTTATCCAGTAACCAACCTTTCCCCGGATTATTGGGGAGAATGCTATTTTGGATTTTTAGGTGAACGTGCTTGTGCGTGATGGTGTTTATCCTACCCATTCGAGCAGTCCGCCGCCACTTGTCTGATCGCGGCTCTTCCTGGCCTGCGGCATCTCAACTGCTTTTGGGTTTGCCCTCTTGTTCTCAATATCCTGGATGACGGTCTTATACGACTGTCGGGTGCCGAGGATCTGGGCGCTCTTTACACCGGTCATGATTGCAAGAACGCGGATCTTGCCCTCCATATCGTTCCTGACACGTGCCCCCCAGATGACATCTGCATGCGGGTCGAGCTCGTAGGTGAGTGATGTCGCGACCTCTTCTGCATCCTGCAGGGTAAGATCGGTGCCACCAGTGATATGGATCAGGCTGCCGGTTGCACCACGGTAATCGATATCAAGCATCGGGTTACTCAGGCACTCACGGACAACGCTTTCAGCCTTGTTCTGCTGCTTGCTCTCTCCAACGAGCATCACAGCGACGCCCCCCTTGCTCATAATCGCACGAACATCTGCATAGTCAATGTTGATCAGCGATGGTTCGGTGATAGTCTCAGAAATGCCCTTTACCGTCTCACCGATCAATTGGTCCATGACCGAGAATGCCTGGCCAAGCGGGAGGTTCGGGACAAAGTTCTTGAGCCGGTTGTTATCCAGGACAATCACGGAGTCTGCTGCGGAAGCGAGTGCCTCAAGACCCTCTTCTGCACGGATAAGGCGCGCCTTTTCAACCTGGAACGGGTAACTGACCATGCCCACAACAATTGCGCCCTGCTCTTTTGCGACCTGTGCAACAACCGGTGCCGCACCGGTACCGGTACCGCCACCCATACCAGCGGTGATGAAACAGAGGTCAGCGGATTCGAGCAGCGCCTCAAGCGTGGGTCGTGCCATTTCGGCAGCCCGTTTCCCGACGTCGGGATATCCTCCTGCACCCAGTCCTTTGGTGAGGGATTTTCCGATAAGAACACGTTTGTCAGCCTGCACCATGTCAAGGTGCTGCTTGTCCGTGTTGATCGCAATTGTCTCAGCACCGGCGACACCCATGTGGTGGATCCGGTTTACGGTGTTGTTACCGGCGCCGCCACAACCGATGATCACGATTCTCGGTTGTCCGACAAAATCGTCTTCCATGGCATTTGCACCGGGTTTGTTGATCTCTCTCTCGAGTTCTGCGTTTTTCAGCGCATCGTTAATTATGCTCTGCATGTCTACCCTCTCATACCTTGAATAAAACCTGGTCACTGTCTTTCAAGACACGGCTGGCACGTTTTTCCACAAGCTCACGGACGGCAGCCCTTACTGCTTCAGATACATTGGGGTATTCCCCCGCGTCCACCATATGCTGGAGGAGGCTAATCTGTTGTTCCGGGAGCCGTAGTGTGATCCGTTGCATCATCGTATCTCACATTTCTGACATATGTCAGTCATCTGTCATTCATATGTCAGACATAGAGAACCCTTGTGTCTGACTCAACCAGATGAATCAAAATATCACATTAATGTATAAAAACTTTCTTCTTTGCAAACCCAGCTCCCACAAAACGCATTTATGGCTTCCCATGCAACAAACTGGGTAATTATAGGGTTTTGTTCATGGCTGTTCCGTACAAAAAAAAGGTAATCCATGGGGGGTGCGGAAAGCGGCAGCATGAAAAAACCCAAAATAATGTGCTGGATTTCAGCGCGAGTGTTAATCCCCTCCCGCCCGTTGTGTCATGGCACTGCGATCCGTTCTTTCTAAAACATTACCCGGACGATACCTACACCCAGCTCAAAGAGACCATTGCGCGTACGTTCAACCGGAATACCGAAGAGATCTGTGTCGGCAACGGATCAATAGAACTCATCCGGGTTTTCTGCAATATTGTTTTCAAGGAGCGCCATACGTTTTATGTGGACACTCCCACCTTTGGTGAGTACGAGTTTTCCGCCAGGCTTGCCGGTGCAGAGAGAGTCACCAGTATGAAAGGGGCAGATGCCAGTTTTATCTGCAACCCGAACAACCCCACAGGAACCCTGCGAACACATGCGGATATGCTTGCCCTGCTTGACGAGACCGAATCGCTCAACGGGGTTCTCTGCGTTGATGAGGCGTTCATCGAACTATCAGATCCTTCCCAGAGCCTCATCGATCAACAAAGTGATCACTGTATCCTGCTGCGTTCCCTCACCAAATGCTACTCTGTTCCAGGCATCAGGTTCGGGTACGGTTTTTCCCATCCGGACCTTATTGAGGAGATGGAGGCGGTGCGTCCGCCATGGAGCGTTAATGCCTATGCTGAAGCCTTTGCACTCCAGGCATTCGCTCACTACGATGAACTGGAGCAGTCAAGAAGGCTGGTTGAACGGGAGCGGTTATGGCTTTCAGAACACCTTTCAGCGCTGGGCCTGCACGGCAGCCCCTCATCAGCAAACTTCCTGCTTGTTGATACAGGACGCCGTGCAGAAGACCTGTGCAGGGACCTTGAAAAGCTTGACATCCTGGTTCGGGACTGCACATCGTTTGGTCTCCCCACCTCAATTCGTGTGGCGGTCAGGACGCGGGATGAGAACCGGGTGCTGGTGGAGGCACTGGCCGTATGCTTGCACTGATCATGGCAGGAGGGGAGGGGAGCAGGCTCAACCTTGGTGAAAAACCGCTTGTGAGGGTCGGCGGGAAACCCATGATCGCCCACGTGATCCACGCCTTTAAAACATATGGGTGCGACGTGGTCGTGGTTGCATCAGGCAGGACACCAATGACACAGAACTGGTGCCGGACTATTGGTATCGACCTTATTCCGGCCGCAGGCAGCGGGTACATTGAAGACATGGTCGAAGCTGTCATCACACTGGGTGAACAGCACCCTCTCTTTGTCTCGGTCTCTGATCTGCCCTGCCTGCAGCCGGATATTGTCGGAACTATTGAAACGTTGTACAGGCATTCAGGGAAGGACGCCTGTTCCAGCTGGATACCCGTATCGCTCATAAAGAACATTCGTGAGGTGCCTTATATTGAAAAGGTTGAAGGTTCTGACGCATGCCCGTGCGGGATCAATATCCTCCGTGGTGATCTGATACAAGAACCTCAGGAAGAATTTCGCCTGCTGCTGAACGAGCCCAGGCTTGCCCATAATGTCAACACCAGAACAGACCTGGAATATGCAGACAGGGTCCTAAGGGAAGGATCTCACCAATAAAATAAATTCTGCTCCGGTTTTTCTTCTTTTGTATCTGGGTTGGGAATCCCATTTCGCGCCCCAGTACGGAAAATACCCTCAAAATGTCAATATTTAACAGAATGCATATTAACCCGCATCCCCAATATCATCATATATGGCGGTATCGCAGGAGATCGAACTTTCCGGTCATATTATCGATTCCGGTATCATGACTCAGGTGTTTGACCGGGTCATGGATATGGGCGGCAACTTCGAGATCCTTGTCTTTGATGTCGGGAAGAAAAAGACCGACCCGAGCTATGCACGTTTGCGTATCATAGCGGCAAACCACGAAAAACTCGGGTTCATTCTTTCCGAACTCCACCGTTTCGGCGCCCGCCCTCCAGAGGTTAAAGACGTATATGCTGTTCCGGCCGAAAGCGATCATGTCGGTCCCAAAGGGTTCTATCTAACGACAAATCATCCCACCGAAATTAAGTATAACGGAGAATGGATCCCTGTCGAATTCATCGAGATGGACTGCCTGATTGTAAAGGAGAAGCAGACGAAACGGGCAATCTGCACACCACTTTCGAAACTCAAAAAGGGCGACCTTGTTGCGGTCGGTGAGCAGGGTGTCAAGGTGCACTATCCGGAGCGCCCCCGAGAGCAGAGCAATTTCGAATTCATGCATGGCACTGTTTCCTCAGAGCGCCCCACTGTCACCCTGATAGCAAAAATTGCACGTGAGATCATCGACATGCAAAAAAAACACGGCAAGACCATCCTTGTTGGCGGTCCTGCGATTATCCATACCGGGGCGGCAAAGGTGGTTGCAGGAATGATACGGAAAGGGTATATCAATGCGCTCTTTGCCGGCAACGCACTTGCCACCCATGACATCGAATATAATCTCTACGGGACATCACTGGGTATGGATATCGCGACAGGAAAACCCGTGATGGGCGGGCATAAGCACCATATCTATGCCATCAATGAGGTTTTACGGGCAGGTTCAATCAAACAGGCTGTGGAGAAGGGCGTGATCACCGGGGGGATTATGTACGAGTGCGTGAAGAACAATGTCCCGTTTGTTCTCGCCGGTTCGATCCGCGATGACGGCCCTCTCCCGGATGTCATCACCGATGTCGTCGCTGCACAGGATGCGATGCGCCGCCACCTTGTGGGATGTGGCATGGTCCTGATGGTCGCCACGCTGCTGCACTCGGTCGCAGTCGGGAACTGTCTCCCGTCAAATGTCAAGACGATATGTGTCGATATCAACCCTGCATCGCTCACCAAGCTCATGGACAGGGGGACCATGCAGGCAATCGGGATAGTCAGCGATGCCGGTTCGTTTTTCCCCCTTCTTGCAGAACAGATAGAGATGCAGGAACCCGCGAAAAATAAATAAATTTATCGCGTGAGCGGCATGCAGAACGGCATTTCCTGGTCCAGAATAAACTCCCACTCGTTCTTACACCCGCACTCCAGTTCCATAAGCGACAGGATCAGGTCATGGTCCGCCGTTAGGGAATAATCGCGGATTCCCTGCACGATTTCGTTATCGCAGGTTCCGCAGTTGTGCGGACCACGTTTTCTTCCACCCCCAACAGGATCACAGGTGACATGAACCGGGGCATCTTTGAGGACTGACAGCACGCTCCAGAGATAGGTGGGACGGTATGCACCCTGCCGCCAGAACCATTCAAGATCCGTCCGTGTCTGCACGGTGCATGGGTTCATGGAGATCAGGTCGGTGTGGCGTGAGACATCGCGGATTGAGGACGTCATGTCTTTTACCGCTTCACGTTCTGTCACAAAAAGCGGTTTCATTAACAGGTACGCCTTGACACCAGCCCCGCATTTCTTTGCACATTTTGCAGCATCAACAAAATCCGAAAATAAAAAGCCCTTCCGGATACATTTTTCCCGAATTGCGTCATTGGACGTCTCAACTCCCATTGCACAGAACAGGGGTGTACTCCAGTTTCCGCCTTCTTTGAGTTCTTCAAGGAACGGGACGATTGTATCACTGGTCACAAATTCCGGGCGGGTTTCAGCGATAACCAGTTTTCCTGTAAAGGCTGATGCAATCCTTTGCCTGACCGATGGAGGTATTTCCCTAGGATCGAAAAAACTGCCTGAAGTAAATATCTTGACCATCTCGTAATCATCGGGGGGATTGCGCTCCAGCACCCACGAGAGCTGCGAGAGGAGATGCTGTTCCTGCGTGGTGCCTGAACCCGGGGACGCAACCCGTTCATGGCGGTAGCTGCACATGAGGCACTTGTTCCATGCACATCCCGACGTGGAGAAGATAATAGTCAGGCATTCAACTATTCTGTTCTCATGCCGCTCCTTTGAACGCCAGCAGGAAAGCGGGCGTTCGTTTTGTGCAGAAATCATTAACACCATAGTAGTTAACCTGATTACAATGAAAAAGCTCGTCCTTGCGGTGCTTGGACTCCTCTTTTTATTAGGTATTGTATCAGCATACCAGATCAACATCTATGCACCTGAGACGCTTCCTCTGGGAAAGCCTCTCATTGTTACCGGGACGACAACGTTTGGGATCGGTACTCCTATCGATGTGGTGTTGTATTACCAACTCACGACTGCTACTGAGATTCAACGCAAGAACGCCTATGTCCAGTCAGATAGGACGTTCCGTGTTGTTTTCGATACCACAACACTCAAAAAAGGCATGTACAAGGTTGAAGTGCCGGCGACCGGACAGGGAGATTCTGTCACCATGCGCCTTGTTGAGCTTATTGACCGGATTGATGAGATCCAGATCAGCTCCCCTATGGAGCAGCTGTATACCGGGACATTGAGCATTGCGGGTACACTGAAAGGGAACCAGAACTCCGGTGTCCAGATCGAAGTGACAGGACCTGATGGGCAGCGGGTCTTCGGCCCGCAATATATCAACACGAATGTCTATGGATCCTTCTCAATCAGCGTGCCGGTTACCCAGCGGGGTGCCTATGAGGTAAGTTTCACTGATGCAAAGGGGTTTGTGGGCACAAAAATTTTTTCGGTTGCGGGGGGGCAGCAGGTGACATCACCCCCCACAACGATCGAGACAATTCAGACACAAGTTGAGGTGCTCTCCGCCCATGCAAAGGCATCCCGTGACAATCCTGCCTATTTTGAAGTCAAAACCGGGTCCTACAAGGTGAACATATACACGTCATCAAATATTGACTGGATGATGGAATATGTAGATGACCGGGGTTTGCTCCACACGGTACTGGACCGGAACCAGGACAATCCTGAAGAAATTGTGGTTCAGGGAAAGGGAAGGACGATCTATGTTAAGCTATATCCCTTCAAGTACTCGGATAACAGTATCGTTTTTCTCTATGCGGAAAATGCCCAGTTGGTTCGCGTAAGCCCGACTGTGCCGGCTCCATTTGCTGCCGGGCAGGTACCCGTTACTTCAGAGACACAGGAGTCGCCCCTCCCGGCTGCCCTCGGGATCGCCTCCCTGCTGGTCTTGGTATTAGGTATAAGGAAATAATCCCTCGGAATTGTATGAGAATATGATTATACGAATAGAGGCGTCAGCTGCTGCCGATTAAGAAGTATTTTTACCCTTAACTACCAAATGGGTATTTCACAGGCCGGGGTAGTCTAGTCCGGGAAGGCGTTGGTCTTGAAAACCAATGGTGCCCTGCACCTCAAGAGTTCAAATCTCTTCCCCGGCGTTTCAGGCTTTTTTTGAAGGTAAAACCGTGGGATTACACCTTCCAGATCATTGCATACAGGATACCAAGCAGCGGATAGCCGGCAAATCCCCCGGTTATAATGTTTTTTCCTTTCATACATGTTCAGGTCAATGGGATGGCTATTAATTATGAGGTAAACGCGGCGCGAAAATATCATATCCGGTCTTTTTTTTTACACCGCTCTGTATTTTACGGGGATGATACTTTTGCGCAGGGATTCCCTCCACAACCTCCGGTGTCCCATCACTGTTTTTATGTGGTTAAAACACCTACAGTATGTCTCAGACAAGAGCGTGAATCATCGATGTGTGTTGCAGTTCCCGCGGAAGTGCTGGAGATCAGGGAGGGGAATATTGGTCTTGTGGACTATGGCGATCTCCGGCAGGAAGTCAGGCTCGATCTCGTGGATGTAAAGGTTGGTGAGTTCGTTTTAGTCCATGTGGGTTTTGCTATTCAGCGGCTCTCCCGGGAAGAGGGACTGGAGACAAGGGAAGTGTTTAAGCAGGTCTACGCCGCGATGGAGGAGTGATGCACGAGTACAGCATCGCGTATGACCTCTATGCTACTGCACGCAAGGCAGCGGTTGAACACCATGCTGACCGGGTCAAAAAGGTTTGCGTGGAAGTCGGAAAGATGGCAATGGTGAACCCGGAACAGGTAATTTTTCTTTTTGACACCATCAAAGAGGATGATCCCCTTTTTACAAAAGCCGTACTTGAATGCAATGAGATCTCACCCCATACAAAATGCACCTGCGGCTATGATGGCGAAGAGATATTTATCTGCCCCCGGTGCGGGGCGTTGCCCGAACTGGTGAAAGGGCGAGAGATTGTTGTTACCCATATTGAAATTGAGGTGGATGGCGCATGAAGGTCACGATGATGCACGGCGCCGGTGGCGAGATAATGGGGGAACTCCTGCAGACGCTTACGAAATTCACCCACAACAACGCCGGTGGGATTGGACTTGAAGCGCTCGATGACGGGGCAGTAATACCGCTGAACGGGCAGAACCTTGTCTTCACCACCGATTCGCATATCGTCCGCCCGATCTTCTTTCCCGGCGGTGATATCGGGAGGATCGCGGTCAGCGGGACAATCAATGACCTTGCGGTGATGGGCGGACGCCCGATCGCGTTATCATGCGGCATGATCATCGAAGAGGGATTTGATGTTGCAGACCTTGCGCGGATTGTAGCGTCAATGGACGAAGCCCTCGGGGAAGTCGGTGCAAATCTTGTTACCGGAGATACAAAAGTGATGGAGAAAGGTGCACTCGACGGGATTGCGATCAATACTGCCGGGATTGGCATTGCAGAGAAAGTAATCCGAGATAACGGCCTGCAGCCCGGTGACTCCATTATTGTCTCCGGCACGCTAGGTGATCACGGCATAGCGATCATGGCATACCGGGAGGGATTTGATCTCGGCGAGCAGATAACATCTGATGTTGCCCCTGTCTGGGGCATGATGGAGAAGGCGCTTGCTGCAGGAACAATCCATGCAATGAAGGACCCGACACGGGGAGGGTTTGCAAGTGCGATCAACGAGATGGCAAAGAAGAGCGGTGTCTGTGTGCGGATTAAGGAAGAGAAGATCCCAATCCGCAGGAATGTCAGGAGTGCTGCCGGCATGCTCGGCATCGACCCGCTTGAAGTCGCAAACGAGGGTAAAGTCGTGATGGGTGTCCCGCAGGGTGATGCAGACGCGATCCTTGCCGCTTTAAAGTCGCACAAATACGGGAAGGATGCAGCAGTAATCGGCACTGTGACGAAAGGCACCCATGTAATTATGGAAACGGCGATCGGGGGGGAACGGTTCATCGAACCGCCAATGGGTGATCCGGTGCCACGGGTCTGTTAATTATTTCCCGGTTGTCCGGGTTTTACCGTTTGGGCAGAAAGTATTCCACATACCTGCACTATTGAATTGCCTGTCAAAACACAACCCTTATCATCATTTTTACTGATTTGACTGAGAGTATATGGAGGGGCATCATGGAACAACACAATCAGAAGCCGGCAGCAGGAATTGAAAAATCACGGCCACCGGCCTTGAGCAGAGGGATTGTCGCAGGGATTGTGGTAATTTTTTTTATTGCTGTAATTTTTGCCATCTTCATCGCAATAGGTGGTAATGGTACTGGCACATCTGTCCCGGCACAGGAATGCGGACAGAAGGTTATCACATACCTGAACAACAACCTTGTCCAGCCCGGGACCTCCGCACAACTGAAAACGATCTCGGAAAAGAGCGGGGTGTACGAGGTCACGACACGATATCAGGAGCGTGACATCCTGCTGTATGCGACGAGGGATTGCACCCTCCTCTTTACAAATACTATCCCAATGGGTGCTTCCGGGGTATGCGATGGTCAGGCAACCACCTGTTCCTCCGGCACGGTGCAACCAACCGTACCACCTGCAGCTCCGGTAAAATCCTCCCGCCCATCCGTTGATCTCTATGTGATGTCATTCTGCCCGTATGGTGTGCAGGCAGAAACATTGATGCAGCCGGTTGTTGACCTTCTGGGAAGAAAGGCCGACATTAACGTCAGGTATATTACTACCGTTCAGGGGACCAGTATCGACAGCGTTCAGTCCCTTCATGGGGTAACCGAAGCCAAGGAGGATGCACGACAGCTCTGCATCGCACAGCATTACCCGGATAAATACTGGAAGTACCTTGCGATGTTTGATGAGCAGTGTTATCCGCTTGCAAATGATGCAGGGAAGCTTGATGCCTGCCAGAAGAATGTCACTGTACTTACCGGCATTTCAGCCGCGACGATAGACCCGTGCGCAAACGGCAGCGAGGGAATTGCATTATTGAAAGCGGATGAAGCAAAAGCAGGTACCAACCAGGTCTCTGGTTCTCCGACGCTTCTAATCAACGGGCAGGAGTACCAGGGTGCACGTAGCCCGGAAGCATATAAAAAAGCGATCTGCGAACATTTTGACGTTTTACCTCCTGAATGCGCTACAACACTTTCCACTCAGGGTACGGGTGTTTCGGCCGGATGCGGATAACACCTTTACCCGTTATTTTTCCCCATAACCATATCAGGCACCGCTGGATTTTCCCGTTTTAATGTTGACTGCATGTAAGCCGGGTCATCATCAGTCCAATGCGTTAATCTTATTATACAGGATATCCAGTGCCCTGAGTTCCCGTTCCCCGCCGCATTTTTTTACAATGCTCGCATGGTAATCGATCAACGCCCTGAGTGCCGGATCCCGGCTAATTACATACCGGGTGGCATGGACTGTGGCATCGATGATGCTGTTGAACCCCCGGTTGACCGGGGAGACAGAAGGTGAAACGACCTCCTCATGCAGGGGCATGAGCCGGATCGCCATCGATTCAGTCCCGCGGTGCTCGATCACAACAGTACATGCCAGCCACGCATCAGCCTGTGCCAGCCGGTGCATTTCAACCCCGTTTACCGTGATTGTAAAAAATTCATCGTGGGAGAGATCAGAAAATGCAGTCGTGACATACAGGACGGGATCACGGATGAGGTTTGCCACAACCCAGCGGTCGCGTTCGATGTTTTGCGCCGTGTGGCTGCCGGTGAAAAGGACCATTCGTACATGCCCGCCACGGTAAATAATCCCCATAGGTGCGGCATTGAACCGCGTGGTCGCGATCACCTCGTTAATGCCCTCGCTCAGGAGTCCCATTCCCACCCCTCTCCAAGGGCAATATAGATGGCAGCGATCATGATATCGGCGGTTGAACCCGGGTTGATCCCCTGTTCGATACATTCCGCATCGAATTTTTCGAGAGAGGTCTTTCCATCGAGCACGTCCCGGGCCCTCATAACGGTGCGATGTGCGACCTCGCTGCCGTGCTCTTTTATTATGAAGGTATCCGGTTCTGAAGCGAGCATCGTCAAAAAGGTCTCTACGATTGCTTCTCGCCCGCTGCCAAAGGATTTCAGGAGATCTGCCCCGCGCCTTGTCAGCGGGAAACCGGTTATCCACTCGCGTGCGACCATGTCATTTTTGGCTGAGTGCTGCATGACATCCAGCAAGGTTATATCACGGTCGCGGAGCACCTGGAGAGATCGCGGGTCGTGGACGTCGAGTTCATCATGTTCGTGCATCCGCACGTTTGTTGCGTTGAATGCTTTGTAAAATGCCACTGCATCCGACACATCTGTTCTCTCGATAGCTTTCTGCGCACCGGCAATATCACCGCCATACACAAGGGGGATAAGCAGGATAAAGGCGCCGAAATGAGTGTTGCCTCCATTGTGGCAACTGGTTGCAGAAACGGCATGCCTGATGATCTCGCCGATCCTTCCGGTGGCACGTTCCGCTTCTTCAAGCGCCGGTCGGGAAAAGATCGTGGAAGCGAGGAAATGCTCAAGCCGGGTCTTTTCATAATCATGGCAGCGGTCGACATTCCCGGGTTTGGGGAACGCACAGACCTCCAGCATCATCGCAAGCTGTGCCCGTTCAGCCCGCGTCATCATGTGGCACGTCATGGAACACACGGCTCATTATCGTATCAGAGAGCTCTCGTTTCAGGCGCATATACTCTTTGCCGGTAAGACCCTCCTGCTGCATTGTCATGTCACGGAACATGCAGGGCGATGACATCTTGCAGCACCAGACAAGGCTCCCGAAACAGGTGTGCTGCCCGGCTTCAAGAGGAGTACCTTGTACAGAATCCATCTTCATTTTGAGGAACTCTTCTTTTGTAACCCCGATCCGTTTGAGTGTCGGGATGAGAGGGCAGTCCTTCACCGGCATACAGCAGAATGTCAGTGCGCGGATATCACCGCCACGGCACAGCTGCTTGGGGGAATTGTACCATCCCTGTTCATCTGTGTAACGGGTGATAGCGGCATCAAGCCCGGCAAGGGTCCGCTCGTCTGATCTCCGGGCGAGTGATACAAGATCCGCGCCATGGGAAAACATCTCCTTCATGGTATCAAAAGAGTGAATAGAGTTGTTCGCGATGAGCATGAGCGGGCAGCTGTTCCGGATCTGCCGTAATTTTGCAATGCCAAAGTCCATCAGGTCAATATGGAGGATATCTGCACCTGCATTCCAGAGTTTTTTTGCCAGTACCCTGTCATCGGACGCAACACCCGCACGCATCTTCACCGATACCGTACAGCCGGCTTTTTTGAGGGTTCTTACCACCGCTTCAAGTTCCTTGGGGTGGTGAAGGTAATGTTCCCCGCATCCCGCATCCACCATCGGTTTCTGCCGGCAATGGGCATCGATCTCATACACGACTGTATCCCCGAGCGTTTCTGCAATGGCACGATAGGAGTCAGGAGAACTGCCCCGGAGGTTCAGGCCAAATACCACCTCGCTTTTCTTCATTTTCTGCATCTGGGTGCGGAGTTCTGCAACGGGATCGTCATACAAGAATTCCTTCCGTTCCCCGGAAGCAGCGACGGCCCGTGCCGCCGCCATTGTCTTTTCATCGATGGAATAGCCCCCGATGAATGCAGCGCCGATATGGGAGGCGCGGGCAAGAACATAATCGGCATCAACGATGCCTGCCATTGAGGCAAGGGCAATTGGTGTCCTGATGATCCGGTCATTCATGATCAGCCCGAACCGGTCGAAGGATTCCATCATGGATTCATATCATTTGATGCACAACAAAGAAATTACTTTGCTTTCAGGGTTTCGAGGAAATAGCCTTCCCGCGTCCGGCTGAGCGCGATGCAGTTCCGGGCATCATCAAGGCTGATCCCGCGGTTGAGTTTGAAATGTTCAACGACGGTCGTCCACGGGATAAGGTATGCCTCGTTCGCCTTGCCGGGCCCGTACCGGAACTCGATGGCAAGAAAGCCGACCCGCCCGGTCTTTTTTAAAAATTCCGTGATTGCATCCACTTGGTGGGTGCCGTTTTTATCGGAATGGAAATGTTGTGTGAAGTAGATCTTTTTATCCAGGATCGACTTGCACTCGATGGCAAGGTAATAGGCCGGGTTCAGCGAATCGACCAGTACATCCACGTACTGCGTGGAGAATTTGTGTTGTTTGAGCCGGTAGGCAAAACCCTGAAAATGGTGGGTTTTGAAAAACCGGTTGAGGCAGTGGACGATCTCCCGTTCGAAGTCGCTCATTGTCTGTCTATTGGGCGGCATCCGCAAAAAAATTATTTGGTAAGAATTTTTAAGGATTCGCGTAATACTATTTGTTATATGGGTATGAAGGGAATGTTACTCATAGGGCATGGAAGTTCAATGCCCTATAACAAGGACCTGGTAGAGACCACCGGAAAAATGATTGCAGCGCAGGCACGGGATTTCGTCGTGAAATGTGGATTTATGAATATCAATTCCCCGTCTATTAAGGAAGCGCTCGAATCATTCCGGCATGATCCAATTGATGTGCTCGTGGTTGTCCCCCTCTTTCTTGCAAAAGGTGTTCATATCGAAAAAGACATTCCCTCCGAGATCGGGTTTGCGGACGGGCAGAAGAAAGGTACGTATACCCTTAATGGCAGATCCATCCCGATCGTCTATGCAGATCCGATCGGGAGTGATCCGCTGCTTGCCGGCCTCATGGTCAAAAATGCACAGAAAGCCTTAGAACTCCTCTAATCTTTTTATGAACGTGCTTGTTCTCGATACCATACATGGTGCTGATGTAATCGGGAAGGAGTTTGCTGCCCGCGGCGATTGTGTTGATACGGTTGACGTGTACAGGAACGGGAGTGCTGTCACTGTCGCGGATGCACTCACCCGCCCGTATGACCTCGTGGTCGCTCCGGTCCACCTAGACCCCGATCATCCCCTCCTCCAATCCCGGCACGTCCCGGT
>Ga0209048_10002069_pt1 | contig 20099 bp, 19 predicted proteins | sample FrelakmetCRP12CR_FD_187146 | JGI IMG/M metagenome (GOLD analysis project Ga0209048, IMG submission 187146) | Freshwater lake sediment microbial communities from the University of Notre Dame, USA, for methane emissions studies - CRP12 CR (SPAdes)... | ecosystem: Environmental > Aquatic >... | reverse complement strand
CGGGGACCATTCGGTGATGTTTTCCGGTAATTTTGAAACGATTACGCTCTCCCATCGTGCATATGACCGCTCGGTATTTGCACAGGGTGCGCTCCGGGCGGCACGCTGGGTTGTCTCCCGGGAATCCGGCATCTACGGGATGGACGAAGTCCTTAACCTTAAACGAAAATCAGCCAACTAATCGTATTTTTTTGGTAATACCGATACGTTATTTATATTTTTAATGCCCATATTAAAGGACAAAGTGATACTATCCATGACTGCAATTGTTGACGAAGGAAAATGTACTGCCTGTGAGACATGTGTCGATGAGTGCCCGGCCCAGGCAATTTTAATGAATAATGAAAAGGCAAAGGTTGACAAGGAACTGTGTGTTGATTGTGGTTCCTGTGTCGATGTATGTCCATCAGAGGCAATCCACCTCGAATAAAAATCAAACGATTTAATTACTCCAATGATATAGCTATTTTCTATCTATGATCAATGTTGGAGTATTAGGCGCGACGGGCGCTGTAGGTCAGCGGTTTGTACAACTTCTCGCTGACCATCCCTGGTTTCACCTCAAGACTCTCACTGCCTCGGACAGGAGTGCAGGAAAGTTGTACCGGGACGTTGTAAACTGGCGGGTGGATGTGCCATTTCCCGAAAAATTCGGCGATATCCGCATAAGCCCTACTAACACAGAGAGCCTGAAAGGTGTTGACCTGGTCTTCTCTGCATTGCCGGCAGATATTGCCGGGAGTGTAGAGACGATGTGCGCTGATGCAGGTATCGGGGTCTGCAGCAATGCAAGCTCACACCGTATGGAGAAGGATATCCCGCTTGTCGTCCCTGAGGTAAACCCTGATCACCTGGGCCTTATCGATGTCCAGCGGGATAATGGCAGAGACGGGTTCATCGTCACAAATCCAAACTGTTCAACAATTATGCTTGTCATGTCTCTTGCCCCCCTCAGGTCATTTGCATTCTCAGATGTTAGGGTGGCAACCATGCAGGCTATTTCAGGAGCCGGTTTCCAGGGTGTTGCTGCCATGGCGATATATGACAACATAATTCCCTACATCGGTGGGGAAGAACAGAAAATGGAAACTGAGTCCCTAAAAATTATGGGGACCCTTGAAGGTCCCGAAGTGAAGGATGCACCGTTTACTGTGAGCGCAAGCTGTCACCGGGTACCGGTAATCGACGGTCATACCATGGCGGTTTGGATCGATATTAAGGAGAAGGTGGAGAAAGTCATCGAATCATACCGACTTTATTCGCCCCCTATCAGCGGTCTTCCTACCCAGCCGTTACAATCAGTCCACCTGTTTGACGAACCTGACAGGCCACAGCCAAGACTTGACCGGCTCCGTGGGAATGGGATGACCGTATCGGTAGGAAGAGTCCGTGAAGGACTACGGTATGTAACGATGGGGCATAATACCGTCCGGGGGGCAGCTGGGGCATCAGTCCTTAATGCTGAATTAATTTACACCAAAAAATACCTCTGACAGGGGACCACTCACATGATCAAAGACAATACAGTATTCGTGGGAAACAAACCAGTCATGAACTACGTTCTGGCAGTCGTCACTCAGTTCAACAATGGAGCACAGGAAGTTGCAATAAAAGCAAGGGGTAAGGCGATATCGCGGGCAGTGGATACGGCTGAGATTTCACTGAACCGGTTCCTGGAAGGGGTCAGTAAAAAAGAGATCATCACGTGTACAGAGGTGATCGATACCGATAGTGGAAAGACAAACGTTTCAAGCATCGAGATCATCCTTATTTCACAGGGCGGCGAATTAAAAAATCAATAACAAAATTTATCATTTTGTGACAGTTTTTAATTTTAAACTCCATTATACTATTATTATTGCAAATGGCACGTAATTTTCCGTTCTATGATTCAGAGTCACCAGAAAGGATATAAGATGTGCGCCGAAATATAGTAATGATGAGAGTAAGAGCCATCGCCGTTCTTTGCTTAATTATCATGTGTATGGCGATGCCGGTCCTGGCAGCGAATGATGAACGGTACAGTTACATCAAGATTAATGATATGACAATCAATCTCGAGAAGGACCAGGCGAATATCAAGGTTAATTATACCATTGACCCCGGTACACAGCTTATAGTGTACCTTCTTGGCAAGCAGGACCTGAAAAATAAGTTATTAAAAGTTTTGAATTATGAAGATGCCACGGTAAAAAATGTGGAGATGAATAGTGCAGAAATCCAGATTAATGATATTTCCTATGATTATGGCAAGGGGATCTACTGGTTCCCGGAACATGAGTTCAATGTTGTAATCCCAAATCTACGGGTTGTTTCGCCACAGGTCTCCCGGGAATACCGGAATACTAAAAAGTTCTCTGATGGTATGGGATTTTTCGACCGGTAAATAATTTTCTATCAGGTTCAGTTCAAGCCTTGGATTTATTGCATTTTTTAGCTGATAATCAAAACTCCGGTAAAATAATCTGAAAGGCCACCTTTTCATGCTCATCAATGAGCCAAAGGCTCATAGTACGCTTTTTTGAAACACTCATGAACGGGAAGTTCATACCCGGACCATTAAAATGCCAGGTTCAAAATCTCTTCATATTGGTGGCCGTTCAGGCATTTAATATGAAAATCCCACCCTGGTATTTTCATTTTGTATGCTTGTGGCCTTTTGGCATCATGTCTGTTTTCATTGGAAACCCTTCGTGTTTAGAAAAGGGAAGGAAAAATACGTAAGACCAGGAGGGGGCATAACATCTACCTGTCCCACCCCCGACAAGATATCCTTTGGGCAGGGTCCAACTGCGTATTCCTGAAAATTTCGGAGTTTTAAAGGTCATTCTCTATCCCAACCGGGGTTGCCAATGCGGCTGGGAGGAGCCCCGGGAGCGTAGGGTAAATTTTGGAATACCCTGATCCTCAAGATAGATTTGAGAGCATGTCAACAGAGCCGCATTTTGAATACATAAGGAAAAAAACCGGCATCCCGTGGAATGCTATTCGAATCCTGGTTTGAACAGGCGGATTTACGAGTCCCTCTTCCGGAATTCCAGTTAAGCGGTCTACAAAATCTCAAAAATGGTATAGACTGGAACAACTTTTATTCAGGCAATCAAAAGGCTGGGAATTTATTTGGTACTATCAACGGAGTTTTTCCCTGAACGCTTAATCTCGCCAATGCCAAAAAAAGTGCAAACCTACAACAAAAATCAACTGCATGTATGCGAAAAACGATAGAATCCGGTTCCCGTGATTTCCGGACTCTAGATTATTTCGATGAACTCTTCCTCTGGTTGCTGGCTTATGATCCAGCGGTTAATGTAACGCTGAATGCCGACTCCGGCAAATATACAGCCAAACCCTCCTATTATCCCGTAGAAAATATACTGGAGCGCTGTTTCTGATGTATAGGGGAACTCCGCTACTGCAGATACCGACATGACATAGATACTGGCACCATAGGCGATCAGGCCGATTGCACTGATAAAGAAAGGAAATACAATGACCTTTGCAAGTCCTTCCCGTTCGTAAAAGAAATTATCGATGATAATCCCTATTGACGCAACGACACCCCCAAGGGTGATCCAGAGTACAGAGCCATAGATAAAGGTCACCAGGTACAGGAGTATTCCAAATGATCCGTCCGATGAATAATGCTCGAGAATACTCATCAGCCCCAGCACCAGTCCAACAATGAGGAGTAGAATACCTACGATATACGTGACAAATGAAAATCTGGCCCGTTTTAATGAGGTCTTGAGTGCATTCACAAATCCACTGAATGAATCATCAATACCAAACCCGCGGTACAGGAGGTATACACCAATAACCCCGACCACGATTATTGTCGCGATCTGCGGATACCCTAGAAGGTTTGCTCCGGCATACAGGAGCATGGCAAGCCCCAGTGGAACCAGGAAAATCCTTGCAATTTTTGGGTCGTTTAACAGTTTTTTAATAATATAATAGGTGCCTTCGAGGTTTGGGATCTGCGACACCACGACACGGCGGATACTTGCTACCTGCAGCTTTGACTGGATAATCGGGATAACAAATTCATCCTCTGCACCATCGGCAATCATGATGCAGCTGGTTACTCCGGTCTGCTGAACTACCATACCCAGGTGTTCTGCGATACGGCGGTCACCTTCAATCATATTCATATGGTTACCGGAAATGAGTGCTACCTCGACGTCCTCACCAGCGGTTTTGAGTTCGTCGTAGGTCTTTACTGCCTGGAAGATTGCATTCACATCGGAATCTTCAGGATCGGCGAGGCCAAGTGTCACTGCAGCATTGAGACATTCTTCACGACCGATTACGGGGCTAACTATACCTGCCTTGTAGCCGATATCATCGTCCCGGTCTACCGAGAGGACCAGTGTTCGCCCCTGTGCCATTTCAGTATAGAATTGACCACGAATCTATTAAATAATTGCCCGTGCTTTGAAAAAAAGAGGAGATATTTTAAAATTATAGCATTTTTGAACGCTGTAGGAGCAGGAGATCATCAGTGGTGAGCTTCTCACCGGAACGGAACATCTTGAAGATATGCTCTGCCTCTTTCCTGACGGCTTTCTGCTCTTTGGTAACCTTGACTTTCTTTGTCTTCTTCCGGAGCCCGGAGATGACCTTGTCGTAGTCACGAAGTTCCTTCTGGCATGCAATGAAGAATTTATGTTCCGCATCGGCTGCTTCCTGTGCTTCAACAAAAAGCCTGTGTTGTGCATCAGCCTCTTCACGCGACTTGTCAGCTTTCCGGTAGAATTCAACCATCAGGTCGTGGTGTTTCTGGGCAAGCTCTGCCATCTCGGTGACTTTTGCGTGAATGTCGGATGCCTCTTTCCGATATTCCCGTGCAGAGGTGATCTTGGTCTTGATCTCCTTATTCTGCTCTAATTCGGCCTCCTGTTCCCTCACGGAGGATTTCATCTGCTTTATTTTGTCGATAAGCTCGCGTTCCTTATCGGTGCTGATGACCTCTGTCTGCTGGCGGAATTCAAGGTGTTCAATCTGTTTCTGAATCTCCTTGATACCCCGGTTTTTTACACCCCCGTGCTCCTTTTTGAAGGACTCAATTTCGTCAAAAAATTCGTTGGCCTTCTCATTCAGGTCATTCCGGAGGTCTTTAAATGACTGTACCTCGTTGTTGGATTTATCCCGGAGGTCCTTGTTGGTCTGCGCCTCTTCCACATACTCCCGTGTCTTGTTGTTTAAGGCGTTCCGCTCTTTTGCATACTTGCTTGCAGCTGCGTTCAGCTCATTTCTTCTGTTTTTATGCTGTTCAGACTCGGCGAGAATCTTCTTTCTCTTCTCAATTAATTCGTTCAACATGCAATACTCATCCTCGATAATCGATTCCGGTAATACCCTCGGACAGGAAAGATAGGTTTTTTAGATAACGGTGTGGCAGGATGAGGGAGGGAAGGACAATCACTGATTATTATCACGTTGTTTTCCGGTAGAAAAGTAACAGGGATTACCCTTGGAACAATCCGGAGAAACGGTAATTTTCGAGCGCAACCTGCGTTGCCCTTGTTCATCTGTCTGTTCATGATGTTCAACTCCCGATACCAATCTGCCGTTTGAGAACCCGTTGCAGTTAACTCCGGGCAGACACACACTGTATTCCAGATGAGGGATTATCTGAAAGACTTTCTATTATTTAAAAGACATCGGAATTATTAAGCGTTTCGCCGATACACCGATCTCCCTATAAGATGCCCGGTATCTGGTTTGTTTTTCACCCTGGTGACCTACCGGGCCGGAGAGGGAAAAAGGAGGGTGTCATGGATTAATACGGGAATATTCTATTGTTCCGATTAAAAAGGCCTCCATTTCCAACATCAGAAACCCTGGTCCTGATAAAGATCCTCTGGTGAGATTACATCATTGGTACCTTAAAAAAGACATTAAAAACAAATTTCAGCTCTGTTGAAATCCTGCGCGGAATAAAAAAATAACAGAACTGCTCAGACAGGAGGGGTTTTCACCCCCTCCCTGTCCCACCCCCATTATGATACTCTTGGGCAGGGTTCAACTGAAGGGTACCTGAAAATTTTCAGTGATTTAGCGATTATTCCCTATCCCAACCGGGGTCGCCAAAGCGGCGGGGCTGAGCCCCGGGAGCGTGATTACATTTTGGAATAATCTAATCTTAAAGATAAATTTTTGAGCATTTCGAAAAAAACAAATTTCACAAAAGTGGAAGAGTGAGGTGTAACTGATTTTTTTGGTTACCCTACCCATTCCAGAAGACTTCCGCCGCTTGTCATATCGCGGGATTTCCGGTTCTTTGGCAGTTCTACCATTTTTGGGTTTGCTTTTTTCTGGTCCATATCCGCGATCATAGACTTGTAAGTCTGCCTGTTTCCGAGGAGTGCTCCTTTTTCGACACCGGTCATGATTGCGAGAACCCGTACCTTGCCCTCCATATCGTTCCGTACACGGGCACCCCAGATAACATCTGCATGGGGATCGAGTTCGTACGTGAGCGAAGTGGCGATCTCCTCCGCATCCTGAAGTGTGAGGTCGCTTCCTCCCGTAATGTGGATCAGGCTCCCTGTGGCGCCGCGGTAATCAATATCAAGCATCGGGTTTGAGAGACATTCCCTTACAACACTCTCTGATTTGTTCTGCTGCTTGCTTTCACCAACAAGCATTACGGCAACTCCGCCCTTGCTCATAATCGCGCGCACATCTGCGTAATCGATATTGATCAATGACGGTTCTGTGATCGTTTCGCTGATACCTTTTACCGTCTCTCCTATTAACTGGTCCATTACGGAGAAAGCCTGTCCGAGAGGCAGGTTTGGTACGAAGTTCTTCAGCCTGTTGTTGTCAAGGACAATTACCGAGTCTGATGCTGCAGATAGTGCCTCGAGTCCTTCCTCTGCACGGATCAGGCGCGCTTTTTCTACCTGGAACGGGTAACTTACCATTGCGACAACGATTGCGCCCTGTTCTTTTGCGATCTGGGCTACAACCGGTGCTGAACCTGTCCCTGTACCGCCACCCATGCCGGCTGTGATGAAACAGAGGTCTGCGGATTCGAGGAGTGCTTCGAGTGTTGGCCTCGCCATTTCTGCTGCTCGTTTCCCTACATCAGGATAGCCACCTGCACCAAGTCCCCTGGTGAGTGATTTTCCAATCAGGACTCTTTTGTCCGCCTGGACCATGTCAAGATGCTGTTTATCGGTATTGATCGCGATAGTTTCAGCGCCGTTAACTCCCATGTGGTGCAACCGGTTGACGGTGTTGTTTCCTGCGCCACCGCACCCGATGATAACTATACGTGGCTGCCCGACAAAATCATCGTCGATTGCACCCCCGTTTTTCATCTCCTTTTCAATCTCTGAATTTTTCAATGCCTCGTTTATAATAGTCTGCATTTCTTGAAACCCTCCTAAACCTTGAATGAAACCTGGTCACTGTCTCTAATTATACGGCCTGCTCGCCGTTCGATGAGCTGACGAACCGCATCCCGCACCGCTTCCGAGACTGTCGGGAATTCTCCGGCATCTACCATCTGCTCTAGCAATTCGATTTGTTGTTCGGGTAACCGGAGTGTTATTCGTTTCATCATTACTATCACCTAGTTCTGACAATTAGCAGACAAATGTCTGACAATTGGCAGACGGATAGATCCTATCTGTCTGACTAACCAGATAAACCAGAATATTACGTTTATCTATATAAATCTTTTTAGATCAGTCAGGGCTGGTATGAACAGTGCTGACTAGCAACGAATTTAAGCCCCGATATTCTACATAAACCCATAAAGAGGGCGAAATCGTGGGATCAGGACTTCCGGTAAAAGGAAAGCATGGGGGGATGATAAAAAAACACCTGGAAATGACAGGGCAGGGCGCTATTGATTTCAGCGCGAGCCTGAATCCCTTTCCACCTGCAATGGAATGGGATTTTCCTCCCTCCCTCCTGGATCATTACCCGGATGATGATTATATTCAACTGAAGGAAGTAATTGGCCGCCTTTTTCACCGGGATGTTGAAGAAATTGCAGTAGGAAACGGGTCAATAGAATTAATCCGTTCATTTTGCCAGGCGATGTTCCGAAACAACGGCGCCGCAAAAATAGACCCTCCTACCTTTGGGGAATATCTCCTGTCCGTGCAGCTGGCTGGCGGACACCAGATGACAGATGGAGAAATCCCTTCTGCCGCTTTCCTTTGCAACCCTAATAATCCGACCGGGCAGATTACCAGGAAAAAAGATGTTTCCCAGCTTCTGAAGTTATATGCGGACCAGGGCACCGTCCTGTTACTTGACGAAGCATTTATCGAACTGTCGGATCCCCGGGAGAGTCTCATTGACAGAAGGGACCCCAACATGTGTATCATTCGTTCGCTGACCAAGTGTTTTTCGGTACCTGGTCTTCGGTTCGGTTATGCATTTGCTGACCCCGACCTGGTGTGCGCTCTGGAAGTGTTGCGCTCTCCATGGAGTGTAAATGCGTTTGCCGAACATTTTGCTATCGAGGCCTTTAAAAAATACCATGAACTTGAAGAATCACGAAGAAAAATCACGAATGAACGTAATTACCTTGTAACATCACTTCTAGACCTGGGATTCACCGTGACACCTTCTTCCGCCAACTTCATCCTCTTTGATACCGGAAAGGACGTCGGGGCCCTTTGTAATTCACTGACCAGTCATGGAATCCTTGTCCGTGACTGTACATCGTTCGGTCTCCCCCATTCAATCAGGATATCTGTCCGGACAAGTCCCGAGAATACATTTCTCATCGAGGCATTATGCGTATGCGTGCAATGATTATGGCTGGCGGAGCCGGTACCCGCCTTGCGCTTGGTGAAAAACCACTGGTGACAATAAACGGGCGACCTATGATCTCTCTTGTCCTGTCCGCATTCGAAAAGGCCGGTTATGACGTTGTAATCGTTGCATCCCCCCGGACCCCGTTCACCATGAACTGGGCGAGGGCCCATGAGTTTGAATGTATCTGTGCATCAGGGCATGGATATCTCCGGGACATCCTGGGGGCTGTAAAGACCATCGAAGAAACCGGCCCCTTTTTCACCTGTGTATCAGACCTCCCCTGTCTTTCTGCGGAGCATATCACACAAATCCGTGCTGCATACGACGGTTCGGGAAAGGAGGCCCTTTCAACATGGGTGCCGGTCCGATCCGGGAGAGAAGGGGTTGACGTACCTTATGCGGAGTGTATTTGCGGGGTTGAAGCGTGCCCTGCAGGAATTAATATCCTCCGGGGTGACCTCATAGACCGCCCCCAGGAGGAAGAACAATTCCTCATCATGGATCGGCATCTCGCCCATAATATCAATAACCGGGCAGATCTTGAAAAAGTACGCCGGTTCTTCTCGCTTTCACCACCACGCAACGAAGACGGCCCCGGAACAATGCAAGGGTAATCCGCTGTTTCCTGATCCATTCAAAACCAGGGCATTGTATTCCAGTCCTGATCAACTATCATGATGACGTCACAATTTCATCATTGAACGTCAAATGAACGGTCCTGTCCTTTTAGAATTCGTATGGTTACCATGTGACCGGGCACCTGTCAGGTTTCGGCTGAGTGTTGAATTCTATCGCTTATAAATAAATTACGACCGGAATTAAAGCAAAAATAAGATAAAATAGCAGCAGAGCCCATATTCTATTATGGAAGCCTCGCGGGAGATCGAGCTTGAAGGCCATATTATCGACTCGGGCATCATGACTCAGATCTTTGATAAAATCATGGATATGGGTGGCAATTTTGAGATCCTCGTATTTGATGTAGGAAAACAGAAGACAGACCCAAGCTATGCGCGTCTGAAGGTAAATGCAGCGAGTGAAGAAAGAGTCGATGCTATCATATCCGAGCTCCACCGCTATGGTGCCCGCCTTCTTGCAATCGCCGATGTCAGAATAATACCGGCAGAGGCTGACCGTGTTGTTCCAAAGGGTTTCTATTCAACGACTAACTACCCGACATCGATTAAGTACCTTGAGTCGTGGATCCCGGTCCAGGCGATAGAGATGGACTGCCTGGTTGTGCTCGATACAGAGAGGCTTATGGCAAGGAGCACCCCCCTCTCAAAGTTGAAGAAAGGTGACATGGTAGTGGTCGGTGAGCAGGGTGTAAGGATCATACCCCCGGAACGACCAAGGGAAAAGACCAACTTTGAATTTATGCACGGGACGGTATCTTCAGAACGGCCCAGTGAAACGATAATCGCGAGGGTTGCAAAAGAGATCCTAGAGGTGCACAGGAAGGGAGGAAAAATTGCCCTCGTGGGCGGGCCTGCAATAATCCACACCGGTGCTGACATGGCACTGGCAGAAATCATCAGGAAAGGTTATATTAATGTCCTTTTTGCAGGGAATGCGCTTGCCACCCATGATATCGAGTATAACCTGTTCGGGACCTCATTAGGGATGGACCTGTCAACTGGTAAACCTGTTACCGGCGGGCACAAAAACCACCTGTATGCGATCAGTGAGGTCATGAGGGCCGGGTCAATTAAAAAGGCGGTTGACCAGGGGATCATCACGGGGGGCATTATGTACGAGTGTGTGAAAAACGACGTACCGTTTGTCCTTGCAGGTTCCATCAGGGATGATGGTCCCCTCCCCGATGTTATTACCGATATCCTTGTGGCACAGGACCGGATGCGTGATTATACCCAGTCATGCAGTATGGTCCTGATGGTGGCAACCCTGCTCCATTCAATTGCGGTGGGTAACTGCCTGCCTTCGTATGTCAAGACCATCTGTGTTGACATCAATCCTTCATCGGTGACAAAATTAATGGACCGTGGGACCATGCAGGCAATCGGGATTGTCAGTGATGCCGGCACATTCCTGCCACTTCTGGCAAAACAACTTGATATCCAGAGTGGATGCAGTGAAATCTGAAAAAAATCAATAGTAACTTTTTTTAACAGAGTCCGCAGTATCTCTTTTCCAGGTATTGGAAAAGGAGACCCTTGTATGGTCAGTACATTATCCTTACCGCGTAAGCGGCATGCACCAGGGCATTTCCTGCGAGAGGACAAGCTCCCACTCCTCCCTGCAGGGGCACTCCTGATTGGAAACTGCCTTTATTACTGAGCGATCGCCTGAAAGGGAGTAAAATTTTATTGCATCGATAATATCCCTGTCACATTCGCCACAGTTGTGTGCCCCTCGTGATTGTCCACCCCCGAGCGGATCACAGAGTACTTCCATTGGTGCGGTTGCAAGTACATCGGCTACGCTCCATAGGTAAGGTGGTCGATAGGCCCCCTGTTTCCAATAACGTTCCATATCGGTACCCCTCTGGACTGAGCAGGTGTTCATCGAGACAATATCCAAAACACCCGACAGGTCGGTCAATGACTGCTTCATATCTGAAACCGCCTCTTTTTCTGTCAGGAAAAGAGGTTTCATCAGGAGATATGCTTTTATTCCGACCCCTGCGTTTCTTGCAGCCCTGACTGCCTGGTTAAAATCTTCAGACGAAAAGCCCTTGTCGATGGACTTTTCCCGGATCCGGTCGTTCGTTGTTTCAAGGCCTATGGCAACATACAGCGGTTTCGTGTTTGTCCCATCATCGATACGCGCTGTGAAATCTTCGAGGATATCTTCATTTACGTATTCAGGCCGTGTTTCTGCGATGATTATTTTTCCCCTGAATAAAGCGCCCGCTTCTTCAAGCACGGCATACGGGACTTCATCAGGATCAAAGAAGCTACCTGAAGTATAAAGTTTAACGATTTCAACGTCTTTGATCGGAATAGCAGCTGCCACAAAACGGAGTTGCCGGATAAGGCGTCCCGCCAGCTCTTCCTTTGATAGTCCCACATACCGTTCATGGCGGTAACTGCACATCAGGCAACGGTTCCAGGAACACCCCGCTGACTTTAAAATTATGGTGAGTGTTTTTTGTTCCCGGCTTTCATGTCGGTCGGTCCCCTGCCAGAAGGCAAGTGGCTTTTCCTCCTCATTAGCAAGCATTAACAGCTTACTAGTTGAACGTTATATGATGAAAAAGATCCTCATCTTCGCAATATTCTGCCTTCTCCTTTCCGGGGTTGCGTCCGCCTATGAAATACGGATTGATGCACCCCAGACCCTTAAATTAGGTGAGATTATTGTGGTGAACGGGACAACGAACCTTCCGGCCGGGATTACATTTGATATCATGCTGACACGTTCAGAATATACGAGTGAGACAAAAGCAACAAAGCACGTAACGGTCCAGGGGGACAAGAATTTCACTGTTGAATTTCCCACCGCCGGTTATACGAGGGGCACCTATAAAGTCGAGATATTACCTGCAGGGGAGTTCCGGTACCTGGGGAATTCTATCACGATGAGGGTTGTGACACTTGTTGACCGATCAGACGAGGTCAAGATAACCTCATTGCCAAGACAATATCTGAACGGTGTGCTCCATTTGACAGGTACCGCAAATAATGTCAGGAATGATGGTATCGAGGTGCAGGCCGATAATCCGGACGGGAGCCGGCTCTTCGGCCCGTCATTCGTTCCTACCAATCTTGATGGACAGTTCTCTAAAGATTTTATAATAGAAAAAACCGGCATCTACCAGATCAAACTCAGCGACCAGAAAGGGTATATCGGCACCTACAACATCAGCGTCCTTGAACAGGACATCAGTACCGTTCCGGTAGTCACCTCCCCGCCTGTGAGCCAGACCCCTGATACCACGTTGCCCACCCAGTCTGCATTGATGTTTTCGACCCGTGATCAACCTGCGTATTTTTCGGTTGTAACCAAACACGGGCCCTTGAGAGTTTATACTTCTACAGGTACTGACTGGGTCATCGAATATACTGACTTGTCAGGGCAGCGGGTGAAAACAAATACCAAAGGGGCCGGGTTCCCTGAGGAGGTCACAATCCAGGGTAACGGGGAGACACAATATTTCCTGGTATACCCGAATAAATACTCAGACAAGGCAAACGTCACCCTGTTTGCAGAGAATGTAAACAGTATCACTGGAAGCCTTGTCCCACCCCCGGGTTTTGTTGCAGCCACTACGGTGCCGCCGGCCTCCACAACAAAAGCAGCATTTCCGGCTGTAATTGTTATCATTTCCATCGTCCTGGTCGCTCTCCTATGGCAGAGGAGATAATTTTTTTTTTCACCAGCATGATAGAATCAGTAGTGGTTCTTCAGCTGGCAGGCATGAAACCTATGGTCCATTTATCTCTACCCCGTCCCCGTCATTTGGATACCTTTTTTACACCGAATCCCCAATAGTATTGAGCGGGCCGAGGTAGTCTAGTCCGGAAAGGCGGTGGCCTTGAAAGCCACTGGTGCCTGGCACCTCAAGAGTTCAAATCTCTTCCTCGGCGCTTTTATAAAAACCCTGAAACGTTTCTCGATTTTCGGCTTTGTTGAAACACGCATGAACGGGAAGTTCACACCCGAACGATTGAAAATGCCACGTTCAAAATCTCTTCATATTGGTGGCAGTTCAGGCATTTATTATGAAAATCCTCATCTGGTATTTTCATTTTGTATGCTTCGGGCCTTTTGGCATCAGGTCTGTTTTCATAGGAAACCCTGCATGTTAAGAAAAAGGAAGGGAAAATACGTAAACAGGAGGGGGTTTCACCCCCTCCCTGTCCCACCCCCAACAAGATATCCTTTGGTCAGCGTTTCCAGACGATCATAAATTTTAGAGTATGGCGTGCATTCTCTATTTTAGCAGGGGTTGTCACAGCGGCGGTGCGGAGCCCCGGGAGCGTGGGTAAATCTGGGAATACCATAGATCCGCAAGATAGATTGAGAGAATGTCAACAGAGCCCGTTTTCGTAAATTATTGAAGTGAACCTCTTATGGATATGAATTGCCAGGTTATTCAGTAACAGCCTGCCAGCCAGTCCCTCCTTTCTGTTCAAGGATGACACTTCTACAATATGGTGGATACCTGACGATCCCTTCCACACGCGCCGGGTCCAGGATAACAATATCCCCGTTATCCAAGCGACGGGCTATCGTGAAGCATGAGTGGTACCTTACCCTCCTGACAGCAGGGATATCGGAAATCAGGTCAATCTCCTCCTGAGTTACTCCACTGAGTGCAGGCCAGGTCCTGTAACCTGACTCATTCCCGGTCAGGAGGTTCACAAATTTCAAAGACCAGAAATTTTGAGATTTTTCAATTGCCAGCCAGATGAGCGGATTGATTGTTGGACATGTCATCCCGGTAATTCTCCTCGCGGCTGCAATCCGGATAATTACACTGATCGCGAGATAGACCAGGAACAGGACCCCATAGACTATCAGTCCTGGAATTTTAACGATTCCTGCAATAAAAAGGATAAAAAAGGCAAGGCTGATAACAATCATGACTGCGCTTGGCCCTGCAAAGACCCCGCAGGTATATTTGGTCTCGTTCCACGGCCAGAACAGTGGGATACCCGGGCTGGCGAGAAAATCAAGGGCGATATGCAGCAGAGTTCCAGCAATTACCACGGGGATTCCTAGAAGAGTAACGGTGAAAGGGAGTGTGAAATTCAAAAAATACACTCCGGAGAGGATGAGTAAATACAAAGTTCCATAGGCAATTACTGCCATTCCGGCTGCCCCGGCAATACTGTGTGCCGCGCCCCCGTGTGTAAACATATACAACGGAGGCCGTTTTGAAGAGACCAGGTGGAAGATCAGATCGGCATCAGGTATAACTGCACCCAGTATTCCAAAAGGGATCAGTGCGGGTGCCCCGATTACGGCGAGCAGGGAGGCAGCCAGCAGTGCATGCGTGATACTGTCCACGGATCATAGGTTATCCCCTTGTATATTAATCATAGACAGGTAAACCCGGGATTCATTGGGGCATTACAGGCATCCCTCCTGGAAATAGCCAGCCAATTTAGAATTGAAGGGGGGCTCATACCCCTTCATCTCTGGGTATCATCAGGAAATTTTTTATCGGGGAGGTCATCTGTTGTTCATAGCCGGATATTATTTGAAACGGGGTATAGCGTTTCATAACTTTTTAGGTATACGATACCAATTTTTTTATTTCCTGAATGCTGAATAGTACGTAGATAAACGGAGTCCTATCGTGTGTATTGCAATTCCCGCTGAAGTAATAGAAATTAAGGAAGGAAATATCGGTGTCGTAGATTTTGGTGACTTAAAACAGGAGATACGTCTTGACCTGGTCGATGTTGAGGTCGGGGAATTTGTACTGATCCACGTTGGCTTCGCTATACAAAAAATGTCGAGGGAAGAAGGACTCGAGACACGTAACCTGTTTCGCGAAGTATATTCAGCCATGGAACAGAAACCCCCGGTAACCCTTTAAATTCGTATTTTTCTCCATCTAAATTGTGCATTGCATTTTTTGTAGTCTTTTATGGTAGTATACGGGTACAGACAGGTAGGAAAAGGTACCGCTACTCCGGTTCAGGTTTGACCTGACAGCCTTTTGATGAATAATTGTCAGTACCGGTTGAACGCTAGACTAATATAGATGGGGCAAATATAGGAAAGAGAAAACACCTTCTATCATCAGTACTATTTCCCCGGGGATTTCCAGGGTGTAAAAAAATGGCAGGGAAATCAGGAATAATCTTTGAACTTGGCGAGAGCGGCCTTCTCTTACCTGAAATGGTAAATGCCGGGCTAACCGCGAATGACCAGGTAAAATATTTTTTCACCCTCCTGCAGACGGCACAGGTACATTCTGATCATCCGGATCTTGAATGTACAAACCTGTCGAGGGAACGCGAAGCTGCCGGCATAGAATCAGATATCTTCGATCATGTCGTGCCTGGGACAAAAAAGACCGGGCCTCTGTTATACCAGGTACCGGAACTCGTTCCTATTCTTGCCGAGGTCAAACGTTGTTTCCATGTGATGCAGCTCCCTGTTGCTAAGAATGGCCTCCCGGAAGCGGAAGACTTCGATAAGAGGATGAACAAGCTCCTGAAGGAATTGCCAGACTCTCATGAAGATACTATAAGCGGCAGGGTTATTGAGGATATTACCCGGGGTGACCCAGGTGGACCGGACAGCCTGCATCTCCTCCTGATGGACATGCATAAGTCGTTAAACAATCTCCAGAAACTGATATCAACTGAAAACATCGCTGGTGCGATGACCTATAACCTCCAGGAGCAGGATAAAGGCCATGTCCTGGCATTTATGTCGGGAGTCAACAGGACTGCACCGCTGAAGTTCGATCACCCCGGTCTTGGCACAACGGCTACGAGGACAAATGGCAGACTGGTCCTCCAGAATGACATCGGGTTGACCGATGCGCACGTCCTTGTCATCCATGTTGAACTGGCGCAGATCAATATTACATATACCGATATCCATATGCCCCGCCTGCAGTTTTTCCAGGGGTTATTTGATTCCTGGAATATGACCTGGGAAGACACACGCTCGAGAAAAGGTGGTGCAACCTTCGAAAAAAGACTTTTTCACCTTTCGATGGGAAGTTACCTTACGAAGGACGAGGAAGAACAGAGGAGATTTCTGGAATTTCTTGGGTCGAGGATAGTTTTTCTGATCGACTGGAACCGGGCGAGAAAGCGGTTACGGAGTTTCCTGCCAAATAAAGACTGTGTCACCGTGCTCAGGTGGTCAGCTGAACATGAAGTCGGGCATGTCGGGTTCCTTCAGCTCGGTGGAGACAAGCTGATCTATGACGGGCTTGAAATGGCGGCCAGGATCCCGTTACGATATGGTGAGCCCCTGTACCAGATACTTGGGAGGGAGAAGACCATTGAGTATTTCCAGTGGGTTTTTAATGCAGCAGCGAAAGGACTTCTCGCAAATCACTCAAGGTTACTCATCCAGGACGAAATTAAAGCAGAATTACTCAGGTACTTCCATTCTGCGCACGAGAACCTGATGGAAATCTGTGAACAACACGCAACTCTTACCGTTGAAGTCGCCATGGTTGTCAGGGACGCACTCCTTCATATACAGAGAAAGGAAAACAGCCAGTTTAACGAAAGGACGGCACGGCGTGCAAAAATCTGGGAGAGTGAGGCGGACAACCTCGTCTCAAAAGTACGGTCGCTTTCACTCCGTTTCGAAGCTGCGCGGGAATATACCGAGCTGATAAACGTGGCAGATGATGCACTCGATTTTCTTGAGGAGGCAAGTTTTTTCACGACCCTTGTCCCAAGGAGCACCCATTCTGAAAAGATGTTACAGGAACTCGTCATGCTTGGGGAAATTGCGGTAAAAGGGAGCCAGGGATATTTGAAAGCGGTGATTGCATCCCAGTACATGCATAAAGGATACAGCCGGGAAGAGATGCAGGACTTCATCCGGGCAATCGATAGTGTGATCAGCATGGAACGGGAAGCAGACGAGGCACTCAGAACTACCGAGAGGGTGATCCTTGCAGAAACAACCGATTACAAGGAATTATTGGTATTCTTTGAAATCGCACGAATTATTGAGGATTCAACGAATTCCCTGATGAAAGCCGCCTTCGTATTGAGGAACAATATCCTCGAGAGTCTGAACTGGTAATTATGACAAATGACTTATCGCCGCGTATTGTCTTTTTCGGGCCTGGGATGAGGGCTGATATACCTCCTGAAGACTTTGGGAATAAGGCCGCCGGCCTTGGGACGATGTCCTCGCTTGGTATGCCCATACCCCCGGGTTTTGCATTAAATGTTTCAATATGTGAAGATTATTATAAAAACGGGATGAAGGTCCCGTCTGTTCTCCCGGAACTCCTTCAGGAAGGGATCTCTTACCTTGAACATTCAACCGGTCTCCAGTATGGCAGCGGACGTAAACCTCTCCTTGTCTCGGTCAGGTCGGGGGCCCCGGTATCGATGCCTGGTATTATGGACACCATTCTTAATGTCGGGCTGAACCATGAAACGATACGGGGCCTGATTTTTCTGACCGGGAATCCCAGGTTTGCCTGGGACTCCTACCGCCGCCTCTTCGAGAACATGGCCGAAATCGTTTTCCGCCAGAACCCACACGAGTACCGGGCACTTTTGTCAGAAATAATGGAGGAGGAAGGAATAACTGAGGTGGTTGAAATGGATTCATCCAGCCTTAGGAAACTGGCCTTTCAATACCAGCGATTGTTTTTTTCTTTCGAAAACTCTGATTTCCCGGAAGATGTGAAAACACAGCTCCTGATCTCTTCAATTGCCGTTCTCCGCTCATGGACAAATCCAAGGGCCGATTCATTCCGACGGTTGCACCCGGTACAGAACCTTCGTGGTACCGCTATCACCATACAGGCAATGGTATTTGGGAATATGGGGCTGAATTCCGGTGCCGGAGTCGTGTTTACCCGGAATCCCTGGAGCGGAGAGAATGAACCGGTAATTGATTTTAAGTTCGGTGCACAGGGGGAGGATGTTGTATCCGGTAGCCAGTCTGCCACCACACAGGGTGAGTTAAAAAAATCAATGCCTTCTGTTTACGAGGATCTCAGGCAGATAGGGAGAACAATTGAATCGCATTTTCATGATATGCAGGACATGGAGTTTACTGTCCAGGATGGGAAGCTCTACATCCTTCAGACACGTAACGGAAAACGTTCCCCCCTGTCTGCAATCAGAATCGCTGTTGATTTATGGCGTGAAGGGATAATCACGCCAGAAGTCGCCTTATCACAGTTAGAGGGCCTCGATCTCGAATCGATTAAAGTTCGTTTTGTTTCTACCCTGGACTACCCGATTGCGACCGGAACATCGGCATCCGGGGGCGTAGCGAGCGGAATTGTGGTATTAACACCTGAACGGGCCTTAAAGGAATCTTTTTCAGGCCCGGTGATCCTTGTCAGGGAGACCGCATCAACTGAGGATATCGAAGGGATAGGGGTCGCGTCGGGGTTGCTGACAGCGAAAGGAGCACGAACCTCGCATGCAGCCGTAGTGGCACGACATATGGGGAAGGTCTGCATAGTGAATTGTGCAGGCCTGGAGATAGACCTCTCGTCCAACAAATGTCACCTCGGCGGTCAGGTACTCAGGGAAGGGGATACTATTTCACTGGATGGGAATTCCGGGTCAGTATACACCGGGGTTGTCGGCACCACCTACGAAAAACCAGGGGAGTTGCTGGATATTGTCCATGCATGGAAAACATCCCGGCTGGACGACGACACGGCGGGTTACCATTAACCGGTGAAAACGGGCTATTTCTTTCCCCATTTGCATGATGTTGTATCACTAATTATGTGATTGCGGTTCAATGAGATGTGGGAAACCCCGCAGATGAAGGTGCCTTGGGTATTTCGATTACAATATCGTAACCCCGGGTACTACCCGGTCCGGAAAACTGTTTCCGATCGTGTTTACCTGCAGAAATCCAGACTTATTAAAAATACCATAGTATATTTAATCTAGCAAAAAGAATGGGTTTTAACAGGTGATTCTTACGAAACTATCGTATCTGGTTATTCTTACCCTTATCATCGGGATGATGACAATTGGTTTTGTATCGGCTGAAGTTCTGCCCGTTGAAAATATTGGTGGTGGAAAGGGGTATTATGATATTTCATCTAATCCGGAAGGTGGGACGGTCATCTTTGATGGAAGTAACAGGGGGACGACGCCCGTTAACGTCGAGGTGAGTACCTCAGGAACACCCGGGCACACCATCAGCATCTCCAAAGCCGGGTACCGGACGTATACCGATTATCTGACAGGTAACCCTGGCGAGGGACAAACAATCAGTATTGATGCCGATCTTCAGTTTATTCCCGTTACTGAACCGACCACCCTGCCCCCTACTACGATAATTGGCGGAGGAAAGGGGTATTATGATATTTCGTCTAATCCAGAAGGCGGGACGGTCATCTTTGACGGGAAAAACAAGGGGTTTACGCCTGTTACCGTTGAAGTGAGCAGTTCCGGGACTCCCGGTCATACCATCAGCATTTCAAAAGAAGGGTACCGGACATGGAGCTCGAATGAGCCCGGTAACCCATTCGAGGGAGAAACAGTCCATGTTGATGCAGACCTCGTGTTTATACCGATAACTCTTCCTCCGACGCCAATAGGTGGCGATAAGGGGTATTATTATGTTACATCCACTCCAAGCGGTGGATCTGTCACCCTTGACGGGACGAACCAGGGGCCGACCCCCATAAATCTTGAGGTAAGTTCCAC
>Ga0209048_10002068_pt1 | contig 20105 bp, 21 predicted proteins | sample FrelakmetCRP12CR_FD_187146 | JGI IMG/M metagenome (GOLD analysis project Ga0209048, IMG submission 187146) | Freshwater lake sediment microbial communities from the University of Notre Dame, USA, for methane emissions studies - CRP12 CR (SPAdes)... | ecosystem: Environmental > Aquatic >... | reverse complement strand
GCCGATAGTCAAATACAGTATGTGAAAATAAAGAGGCAAAAGCCTCGCAGGGAGGAACGACCGAGAATGAGCGCAAATACTTTATCCTCAGTTCAATCATAAAAATTTGTGAATAATCCGGGTTAAAAAATAATCATGTCCGTTTCCAAAAAGATACTTGAACTAACAAAACCTTACTGGCCGAGGATTTTTGCAGGCATTGTCTTAAGCCTTATCGTCTCCGGTATAACCGGCGCTATCGCCTGGACCGTCAAGCCCGCTCTCGATGAAGTGCTGGTCGGGAAAAAATACGATTACCTGAAACTGCTTCCGATAGGGGTCTTCCTGCTATTTTCCATAAAAGGGTTTCTGAGTTTCGGCCAGTTATATTTAATGAAATCCGCCGGCATGAAATTAGTCAGGGAAACGAGAAATAAATTATATAATCACGTCCTCTATCTCCCGGTCGGATATTTTCATAAAGAATCCTCAGGGGTGGTTATATCAAGGATCATGTATGACGTGGAGTCGCTGAACGGATTGATTTCCGAGGTCATAAAGACTTTTATTATTGAGATACCGACCGTAATCTTCCTTTTGGGCGTTGCGCTATACAGGAAATGGGACCTCACCCTCATGAGCCTGATACTCTTGCCTCTTATAGCTTACAGCACAAGAAAATTCGGCAAAGGCGTAAAAAAGAAAAGAAAGGAAGCTCAGAGAAAACTGTCATTCCTTACTAACAGAATCGGCGAGAGTATTCTCGGTTCGAGGATCATAAAAATATTCAACCGTGAACAAACAATGGGCGAGAAATTCAGGAGTGACAACCAGCGATACTACAGGGAACTTCTACGGGTCATCAGGCTGAAGGAGTTTACCAAGCTGATTATTGATGTTGTGACCGGCGCCGGGATAGCCGTCGTTCTGGGATATGGGGGTTTTATGGTTATGCATGGCACGATTACCCCGGGGGTTTTTGCCTCTATCCTTGTGGCTATTTATATGATGTTTACCCCCGTGAAAAAGCTTGGAGAAGCATACGGTGTCTTGCAGGAGTCGAGGGCTTCTCTCGAAAGGATAGATACCCTGCTGAATGCCGAGCATGAAAAGCAGGGTCATATCAATATAGACGGGTTTAAAAATTCAATACGCTTTGAAAATGTATCTTTTACTTTTCCAGGAAACAACTCGCCGGTGCTAAAAGATATTAACCTGGAGATCAGGCAGGGTGAAATGATTGCGGTCGTCGGCCGCAGCGGTGTAGGGAAATCAACGCTTGTGGATTTAATTCCGAAATTCCATGTTCCTTCAAGCGGGACTCTGTCGGTTGACGGGATAAATATCAACGATATTGAGCTGCATTCTCTCAGGGAACAGATAGGCATAGTAAGTCAGGATATAATTCTTTTTAACGATACGGTTAAGGAAAATATTGCGTTCGGCAAACAGAACGTCTCTGAAGATGATATTATTGAAGCGGCCAAAATGGCCTATGCCGATGAATTCATCCGGGAATTGCCGGAGAAATATAATACGATTATCGGCGAGAGAGGGTTAAAGCTGTCCGGCGGTCAGCGTCAGAGGATCGCCATAGCAAGGGCCATTCTCAAGAACCCGCCCATCCTTATCCTCGATGAGGCAACCTCTTCCCTTGACTCGGTGTCGGAGTCTATCGTTCAGAAAGCTCTCGACTTGCTTATGAAAGACCGCACAACAATCGTTATTGCGCACAGGCTCTCTACAATCAGGAATGCGGACAGAATAGTAATTATAGAAAAAGGCAGAATAGCGGATATAGGGAAACATGAAGAGCTTATCGAAAAGAATACGACCTATCGTGAATTATATCAGACATTGTCTTAAAATCCAATTTTATCCTATAAATATTTTATAATATAGATACCGTATCTCTTGCTGAATTTAACCTGTTTGTAATCTTTTCCGGGAGACTTTTTGACTGAAAAAAACCTGAGAGTTTGTCATTTCACATATTCTTTCCTTCCTTTGATAGGGGGCATGGAAGAGGTTATTCATAATCTTTCTCTTGCGATGCTGACCGAAGGTTGTGAACCCTATGTCTTTGCTCCGCGCGCGAGGGGAAGAGATAATAGACTGGAAGTCCCTTATAAAGTGCTTCGGTATTCCAGACCGTCGTCCAGAAGATTCGGGCTTAGGCAGTTGCTTATCCCGCTATTGTGGTATCACAGGAAATATAAATTTGACATTCTCCATTGTCACGGAGTGTATCCCCCTGGATACGTGGGCATTTCCTTTCAGAAGATTACAAGAGTCCCGGTTATAATAACTCCTCATGGCGGGGACATAAAAAAGAATGAGGAGGGGTATGTTATAAACCCGAACATCACTGCACGTATTAAAAAGACCTTTTCAGCAGCGGATGCGATTACTGTCCTGTCTTCAGATATGAAAAAGCGGGTTCTATCTCTGGGGGCCTGTTCCGGGAGAATCTACTTTGTGCCTAACGGTATTTTCCGGAATGATTTTAAGCCGCCCGGATACCCTCATGATTGCCCTGTCCGAGACGAGCCCTATGTCCTTTACCTCGGCAGGCTCAGGGAAGACAAGGGCATCGACGTTTTGCTGAGGGCGTTCTGCCTGATCAAAAAGGGGCATCCGCAGGTAAAATTAATGATCGCCGGCGAAGGAAGAGAAAAGGACAATTTAACGGCCACGGCAGAGAAACTCGGGATCAGCAGGTCTGTTGAGTTCATCGGCATGGTACAGGGCGAACAAAAGATCAATACCCTGCATGAGGCTCTAATGCTGGTTTGTCCGTCAAGGAGAGAGGCCTTCGGTATCGTCAACCTTGAGGCCTTTGCATCCGGGATACCGGTAATTGCAAGCAGGGTCGGGGGAATACCTGATATAATTCAGGATGGAGTGAATGGCTTGCTGGTCGAGCCTGATGACCCTGCGCAGTTGGCAGACAGAATGGATTTATTGATAAACGACAAGGCGCTAAGAGATAATCTGGTCAGGAATGCCTTAGCCTGCATATCCGGTTATGACTGGTCCAATATTGCGCGGGAATACATCGGGATATATGATAAATTAACCCATTAGTTGCAAATTTCGGACATGTTTTGCAACTTGCAGGGGAAGCAAAGGTAGAAATATGTGCAATTGCTGAGATTTCTGAAAGAAAGGCATCCTTTAAAAAAATCTTCCGCCATATCGGGGCCTGTCTATGTCTATGCCAATCAAAAGAATGCGGGTGATCTCCTGTCTGCAAAAGGGATACAGGCGGCTGTCGGTGTCGAAGGCGCAGAGTATTTGATAGAAGACGGCAGGCCGCATAATTTTCTGCGATCCGAAAAAACAAAACAGCGAAAACTGATCATAGGCGGCGGAGGTCTTCTTATGGATGTTTTCGAACCTTTCTGGCAGGAATTATTGTCCTCCGGATCAGGCTATATGCTTTTCGGGGTAGGGGCATGTAATATCAGAGGGCGGGCCCGCCTTCTTCCGGACAAATTGCTGAAAGATATTGTGCTGAATGCCCGGCATGTACGGGTAAGGGACAGCATGACGGCTGACCTGATCGAGGCCGCGTGCGGGATTAAACCACTCAGAACGCTCTGTCCGTCGGTCTATTATGTCATCAATAAATATAACGTAACACCGGTTAAAAAAAACAAACGCTGCCGTACCAAACTGTTGTATGTGCATCACAGGAAATTAGTTGAGACAGCCGGTCAGGGAGAGAATTTCGTAAAGGACATGGTCAAAACAATCTGCAGGCTCAATGATTTTATCTTTGTCGAAACGGATAATATGTCCGGCAACATCGACAAATTAATGGGCCGGTATATTGATTCGGATATAATAATAAGCACAAGACTGCATGGCTGCATATTCAGTTATGCGCTCAACAAACCTTTTGTCGCGGTGTCGGCTGACTCGAAGATAGATTCTTTTGCGCATGATTACTGCAGCTCGGCTGCAACAGACATAAACCGGATATCTGCCGATATGCTTAACAGTATCGTACTGCAACGCCTCTCTCTGTCTCCCAGGAGAGACGACTTTTTGTCGTTTGTGGAAGAGATAAGACTTGCCGGAGAGTTTATTAAAAAAACCTTTTTATTAAAAGAACAGATAAGACAACCGTGATACCCCGTACAGACATATATCGCAGGAAATTGCCGGACAACAGGCTTCTTGTATTAAGAAAAGGCAAAGGTTGGGAGGACATATATATTGATACAGTTGTTCTGCCTATGTTAAATGGAAAACTGCCTGAAGGCGCCGAGCCTGCGGCAAGTTCAGGAAATGCAAGGTGTTGGAGGGTCGCTTCGGAACGCGGGTCATTATTTGTGAAATTTTTCGATACCAGGGGGCTGAAAGACTCCCTGCCTTTTAAGAAAACTCGGTCCCTGCGTGCTATGGAAGGAGGAGAAATCCTCCTGAAGAACGGTTTTTCGACGCCGATGTTCATTGCGCAGGGTGATTTGCTCAGAGGATTGAAGACCCTCGAAAATTTCATAATCACTCGGTGGTTGGATGGGAGCCTTAACACGTATCATCTGCTGAGATCTCTTTTTGACCCTCCTCTCGACAGAGAGACTTTGCTGAGAAAGCGCATTTTTATAAAAACCCTTGGGCAGCTGATAGGTAGACTGCATAGAAAAGGCATATACCATGGGGATCTGCGCCCCGGGAATATTTTGATCGGGGTCCTTGACGATGATTTTCATTTTTATTTTATCGATAATGAGAGGACGAGATATTTTCCTGAAGGGATACCCTTGCGGCTGCGCGAAAAAAATCTGGTCCAGATCAATATGATGGTAAAGCCCCAGATAACTTTTACTGACCGCTTGAGATTCTTCGAGGCATATCTGTCCGAAAACCCTGAGTTCCTGACGGATGCGAAAGGACTTGCCCTAAAGATAGCGTCAAAAACCGGGGAAAGGCTGTTTGAAAAGTTACCGGATATCCCGAAGGCTTTCAGGAATAAAAAACCTCTTGGACATTCATGAGCCTTATGCGAAATTGTTTTGCGGTGTTTAGGTTTATTAAAATATATGTCCGGGAGAAACCCGTTATCGGAGAAATCGTTCGGCATTATAAGGCAGAAATACATATACGATGAAAACAAAAAACAATGATTTATTTATTATTACAGGCATTGTGCTGCTTTCGCTCGCTTTTCGTTTATATGCCTTTTTCAATACTTCGGTCATAAATCCCGACGGGGTGCATTATATTAATCAGGCGCGGGCCCTCTTCAATAATGACTGGAAGACGGCCAAAAACTGCGGATTTGATTTTATCTCTTTGTATCACCTAATGATCCCCCTCTGTTACAGGCTGCTCGGCGACTGGATTTATGCAGGGCAATCGATCTCGATCTTTTTCGGTACGATTTCCGTCATCCCTTTCTATTTCACTCTCAGGCGCTTTTTTAGTGTTTCGACCTCAATGACGGCGGGTCTTGCTTTTGCGGTCAACCCTTTTTTCATATCATACAGCGTTGAATTAGTCAAGGACCCGCTCTTCTGGTTTTTTGCATTACTCGGGATATACTTTTTAATATTTGCCGTCAAAAAAGATAAACTGTATCTCCTGCTGTTCAGCTCCGTGGCTTTTTTGCTCGCAGGCTTTGCCCGTTTTGAGGTATTGATTTATTTTGCCGGCTCAATTATCTATATTCTTCTGTTTGAAGAGAAGAAGCTGAAGAAGCTGCTGTTTTTTACAATGCCGGCTATTATATTAGGCGCGCTGGGGATTGTTTTGAACGTAGTTATTCCGCAGGAGAAACTGAACCTGTGGACTATATATTTTCTGCCCCGGACACAGCACTTCTTCCATTATTATTTTGAAAGCCTGATGACCCCGGATATACTTATTAAGTCGGTTGTGGTCCTGAAGTTATTCATATACAGGACGGCCAAGGTGATCTATCTCCCATATCTGCCCATTTTCCTGATAGGCCTCTTCAGTATGAAATCTGAGCTTAACAGAGAAAAACGTTTTCGTTATTTTATCCTTCTCTCTTTTATCTCCATCATAGCGTTGTATTTTTTCTATATGAAAATGCAGGTTCTGTCTCCGAGATATGCCGTCTTCTTTATCTTGCCTGCCTATATTTTCATCTGTTTCGGCATAGAAAGAATCGTGCAGCTCGGAACAAAAAAAGGGATCCGTGAAAGGAGCATCATTTTCTTTATCTGTTCATACATTATTTTTGCCGTTGTTGTCTCTCCATCCAATATTCTGCCAAGGAAATCAGAAAAAGTCATATATAAAACAGCCGGCGAATATATCTCTAAAATTGAAAACAACAGAAGTACAATCATCATGGCGCCGGACACGAGGATAATGTTTTATGCAAACCTGAACTCTCCCGTCATCGAATGCGGCAACCAGTTGATGAAATATGACGCCCTGATAAAAATGAATTATCAGGACATGGCGCATTTTCTCAAAAGCAATAACGTCGAATATTTTTTATGGGAGGCAAAAGCATGGGAAGATGCCGGTTACGATTTTTTAACTGCCATTGATCCGGCACAGTTCAGGGAGTTGATGCGCTGGGATTCGGAACACGGCAGGCTCATTCTATTCAAGGTAATGCACCGGTAAGGGCAAGTTTTCATAATTTTCCTGTCGCAGGCGTCCGGGGAGGACCTCCCCTTTGCTTTCACTTGAGAGATATTGTCGAGATGAATGACATATTCTTCGCGACTTTATAAACAGGCACTCCTTAGTATATAATAATTAATTCCTGACGATGTCAACGAATCCATTAACATCAAAAAATTATGCGGCAACGGATTGTTTGTTGCTTCTTCTCTTCGGTGCGGTCATTTATCTGCCTTTTCTCGGAGTCAGTGCGTGGGATGGAAATGAGCCGATACGGGTGATAATCGCTAAAGAAATGCTGAGGTCAGGCAATTGGACAATACCCATCCTGCATGGGCATCCCTATTTTGCCAAACCCCCTCTTTTGAACTGGCTTATCGCTGCAAGCGGAAGCCTCTTCGGCTCTGTAAATGAATGGACAAGCCGTATCCCCTCCGTTCTAACGATGTTCCTGACCGTATTGTCTGTTTATTTCCTGACTGTTAAGTGGCTTGGAAGAGACGGAAGGTTTTTTGCTTCCCTTATGACACTCTGCATGATAGGGCTTATGTCAAAAGGCAGAGAAGCGGAAATTGAAAGTCTTCAGATATTTTTTATCTCATTCATTCTTCTGGTATGGATAAACGGATATGTAAGACAATGGAAGTCTTCCGTCCTCTGGGGGCTTGCATTATCTCTTGTCGGCATAGGGTTTCTCTCAAAAGGTCCCCAGGTGATTTTTTTCTTTTATATGACCGTAGTGCCATACCTGCTTATAAGAAAAAGGATGGCTTTGTTCTTCTCCAAAGGACATGCGCTGGGCGTGGGACTTATGCTCCTCGTGCTCTCTCTTTATATGCTTTCGGTTCTCCAATGGACAACCCTTGACCAATATATGCAAACGTGGATAAAGGAAGGCATTCAAAGGACTGAAAGCAGACATTCTTTAACATTCCTGGTGCACCTGCTTGAATATCCCTTGAATTTAGCAATGTATTTCATGCCATGTATATTGTTCCTTATCCCCCTTGTGGTTTATAAAGAACTACGGAAGGAAGCAAAAAAATTATTCAGCAATGAACTCTTTATGTTTTCCTTTATAGTAGTCGCTGCCAATTTCCCTTTGTACTGGCTGCTTCCAAACATGCATGCCAGATATTTTCTCCCTGCAGGCCCGTTCGTCGCTCTTGTCGCGGCGGTAATTTTTGAATTGTATCTCAGGAAACTGCCGGCCCTCTCGGCAATCGATACCTTTTTCATTAAATTCCTAAAAGTGTTTACTCTGCTGACGATCTTTTTAGCCGCTTCAGTCATACCCGTAGTCATCTTTCTGCATCTGAAATTTTCTTTTCCGTTATTGTTTTTCATTACTTGTGCCCTTTTTTCAGACATTGTTATCCTTTATAAATCCAAGTCGGTACAATTGACCCATATCCCCATTTATATAACGTTAATAACTGCGCTTTTTTTTCTTATTTATACCGATCTCGATATACAGATGGATTCAAAAAGCGAGATTAATGCTGCAAGAATTGCCGGGGAAATAAACCTTTTGTTGCCCCCGGATGTTGATATGGTGTATGAAATAGGCTACAGACGATTTTTGCCCTTAACCTGTTATATAGACAGGGAAGTCTATCAGCTCGATACATTTGCTGAATTGAAAACACTTGAGAAGAAAAAGGGTAAAATTTACTTTATCTTTGATACTGCGTTTCTGGATAATGCAAATGCTGAAAGCAAAAACATCTTTCTGCACGATCTTCATTGGGTAAAGGTCTATTCAAATAAATTCAAAGACAAAAGGGGAGAGATAATAGTTGGAACATCATCCTAAATGTTGCATGAAAAATTGGTATTTATTTTTATAACTCACGCGGTTTCTTTTAATCCTTCACCTGCAGGAAAGAATAAAACATTTTGGGTTCCTTCTCACTGACTCATCCCTGAAATCATAGTATTATTAACAGCCCATTTGAACGATTATTTTCCAGAAGTCTATGTCGATTGCAAATCGCTAACTTCGGGTTAAAAGGGCTTTTCGGGAATATGCTGCCTGATAGAAGCTATAAGATATCTTTCGTGCACGCCAACTAATTTCTGCTACTGCTGCCGGTCATGTATTGTTCAAACTATTATAGTATAATTTTACCTCTTCAATTTCCCTTGAGTTTTTGTCTATTTCCTTGAAATTAATATTCTTAGTGTCACATAACCAATATAAAGGACGACTTTGTCCCTGCTCGAAGATACGAATTATATATGAACCTATAATTCCCAGACAGAACAGATTGGTTCCGGTGAGGAAGACGAGAAGAATGACAAGTGATGTCCATCCAGGCACCGTAACCTTGTAAACAAAATGATCTACAAGGGATTTTCCAAGATAAATCAGGCCGGAGCCCCATAGCACGAAAGAAAGCCAGGTGATTGTCTTTATGGGACTTGCTGAAAAGCTGAGCATCGCATTAATAGCAAAACCTAACATCTTCCTGAAAGGATACTTTGTATTCCCGGCATAGCGGACATCACGGTCATATTCTATAATGCATTGCCTGAAGCCGATATAAGAAAATATGCCCCGCATAAACCTATGCCGTTCCCGAAAACCGGAGACGGCCCTTAATACGGGTTTTGTAAAGGCACGAAAGTCCCCACAATTTTCAATCGTAGGACCGGATGACGCCCAACTCATTAGCCGGTAAAATAATGCTGCCGTAAAAAGCTTAAAAAATGTCTCCCCAGGCCGCTTCCTGCGCCGCGCGTGGACCACTTCGAAGCCTTCCTTGATCTTTTCAAGCATTTCCTTGACGAGTTCCGGGGGATCCTGCAGATCGGCGTCAATGACTACGATAACGTCACCCGTAGCAAAATCCATCCCCGCGGTTATGGCAATCTGGTGTCCCTGATTCTTTGCAAAATGAAGTATTTTTACACGGGTATCTTTTTCAGCAATGGCATTGAGTATCTCGGAAGTCCCGTCATTGCTACCGTCGTTTACAAATAGAAATTCAAATTCATATTCGCGAAGCTCCCCTGCAACCCGGGTCACACGCCTGTAAAATTCAGGCAGTACTTCACTCTCATCATAACAAGGGATTACATATGTTATTTTTCTTATCTCCATGAGTATTACACTGTCAAAAAGACTCGGGTTTCTTTAATTCAAGGCCTTTGAAATCGTAACACTTATAGATGGTAGATTCCACTATTTTGTTTTGTCTCGTATTCAGTGCGACGGGTAACATTTCACATCTTGCAAAAGCCTCTGTAATGGTCGGTAGTAGTTTTGCATGTTCGTCATGACTTACAAATATTGCGTTGTACCCGATAAAATTTTCAAAGCCCGGCCACAAATCGTACTGGTTCATGCGCCTCCCTAAATTGATACAATACGTAAAAGGGTTTCCCTTCACATAGAAAGCCATTTCGCTCGATACCTGATATCTGTCAGAAAATATAAAAACCGGCGCGGTGGAAGGCATACCATCGTAGACACGGCTTACCTCTTCCCCAAGTTCCTTCCACCCCATAAGTCGCGTCAACGGATTAATTTTCCCCGGCAGCGGAACCAAAAAGGGGAAATGTGCAATAAATGCTATTAAAAATGAAACGAGTACTGCAATCTTAACAAACATTTTTGTCTTCTGTCGGAATTCCTGCCAGTGATCCACAATATAGAAAGAGAATAATATGAACAACGCGGGGTATAATGATATCGCCCAGTTTCCCTGCACCTTAGCCTGCATGCTTTTTAAGAGAAAAAAAAGGAAAATAGGTATAGAGAAACATAACAGAAACAGCCTTTCTCTTCTTAGTAGAGGATATGAACGCTTGAACTTAAATGCAGTATAAAAGACTAAAAAGAAAAGAAACGGGGTGATTACTCCTATTTGAGAACCGGTAAAATTAATTAAACTCTTGAATGAAAACCGCAAACCTTCACCTATATGTGCGTGGCCTCCCGTATGCAGAACAGTAACCCAATCATGAAAGGCGTTCCATATTATCACAGGGCTGCATACAACCAAGCTCAATAAAGACGCGAGGTATGGATGTATGCTTCCCAACCAGTACCTGTCTTTCTGCGAGATAATCAAAAAAAGCAGCGCACATGGGAAGAACAAGAGCATTGTATATTTCGACATAAAACCGAGGCCTATGATACATCCGGTAATATACCAGTAAAAAGTTTTTTTCTCATTTATCGCTTTCCAGAATGACCAGAGAGAAAAGCACCAGAAAAATATATAAGGGGAATCAATTGTCATTAATACTCCATTGACGGCAAAGAGTGGTACTATCTGTAACAGAAGCCCTGACATGACAGCGGCACCTTGGTTTTTAAACATGGCAGCAGAAAGTTTATAAGTCATGATTGAACCAAGGCATAAGAGGAACGGTGCTGTGAATCTTACCCAAAAGGCGTTATCCCCGCCTATTTGGGTCGGTATGGCGATTAAGTAAGCTATCAGCGGACCTTTGTCATAATAACTCCAGTCGAGCCTTCGGGTCCATTCCCAGTAATACGTCTCGTCCGGAATAAGGTCAAGGGGGCAGTACTTGATATAAATAAGACGCAATACTACGAAAACAGATAATAAAATGAAAAACTGCTGTTTATACTTGTCGCTATTATCTGCTTGCTTCATTTCATTATTGTTTTCATTTTATGTTTGATCCGGCAAAAAAGTGAATAGATAAATTCTACACAATATAAACTAAATATTCTATCCACAAACATGCTTTATCAGTAACCTTTTCGTGAAGGGTTACGAAACAGGACTCCCTAACCCTGCCGCAGGTCATCTATCTGATAATTGCAATGTATCTCTGACCTTTCCCTCGTTATCTATCACCTGTCCACTTATTGTATTTCCATCCACAGTTACTGAAAAATAAAATGATAAAAGCCTCCTTTGTCCTCGTCAGGAACGGAATAAAAAAATTCCGTATCAGGTTTATCGCCATATTTTTTCTGCTTCAAATGCTTAATCATAAAATTATCAACCTCCCGTATGATACTATTATAGTTTATTCTATATTCATTCCGCCTTCATCACTTATTCACAATTTTCTGTTATATTTAGGACATAAAACATGAAAAAGTTAACGACACGCAAAATAAAGTTTTCTATTACCACCTTGGTATTCTTGGTTATTTTATCTGCAAGTTACTTTTTCTACATGGAGGAGCAGGGGAATTTCCATACTATTACTCAGGGAGAAGCATACAGGTCTGCTCAACTCGACAGGGATGAGTATGAATATTACATCAAAAAATATAATATTAAAAGCATCGTGAATCTACGCGGAGAACATCCTGATGAACTCTGGTATGGAGAAGAAATAAAGGTCTGTATAGAGCAAAATGTAAAACACTACGATATCGCTTTGTCGTCATCCAAAGGACCTTCTGAAGAGGATCTACGGCAACTTATAGATATCTTCCACAGTGCACCCCGTCCCGTCTTGATACATTGCCAGGCCGGAGCTGACAGATCCGGGCTGGCCGCAGCGATCTGGAAAGTAATAGTCGACAAGGAACCAAAATCAGAGGCGGAAAAACAGCTATCCATTATCTTTGGGCACCTGCCGATAGGTAAAACTACTGCCATGGACCGTTTTTTTCAGAGCTGGCAACCTGTATTAAATTAAAGGCGGTGCTGTTCACAACCATAGCCAAACACTTGGTCGAATCTTTTATTTTACAGCGTAACCCTTATGGTTTATACTTTTATAGTGCAAGATTCAGGTTATAATTAAAAACATGATAACTTTCTTTTTTGGCATCAGTCAAAAGCTTAAGGGAATCAACTCATAGATGTTGACTGCCTTTCAAAACGTGAACCTTACTCTACCTGAAAACCTTGATACAATAATAGACAACGGGGCGTCCTTTACTCTGAAGAAGCATGATGTTTCAACAACCGTAGGCATCGTCAAGGGGGCCGATTTCGGCCTCCCCCGTGACCTGCTCTTAAAGCGCTTCAACTACAGGGGATTTCTTGACTTCCTGACACACGCTATCTTCAATGGAAGGGCAAAGCGCCTATGGAACAAAAATCTACTGCTGTACAGGAAAGGGCTTCCGGTGCCGGAGCCGTTAACATATATTGAATCGTCTCTGAAACGGAAAAATGCCTTTTTTATCTCTTCCGTTATAGATGATGCGGAAAGCCTTTCGGGTTTATACTGGAAAGGCGTTGTTCACGGCAGCAAAGAACTGGTCGGGAAGCTTGCCGAAACGATTGCCTGCTGGCATCTATCAGGCGCTGTCCACGGTGATTTAAAATGGCCTAATATACTGGTCCAAAAAAAAGCCGGGACTTACGGATGCTTTTTGATCGACTTGGATCAGGCAAGGATGTATTCCTCGCCGTATATCAAAGGAATCAGGAAGGATCTTGAAAGATTCTACCGGTTCGGACTTCAGCTCGGAGCCGAACAATGGGTCGAGGCGGAGTTCTTCCCGGAGTATGTATCTTTTATAAAGGATAAAATCAAGCCGCGGATTGATCTTGACTCGGTTAAAAATAATGCTACAAAAGAGTGGATTAGAAAAGGACGGAAAAGATTATAGGTTAAACCTTCATAAATTGAAAGGCAGACATGATAAAAAATCTTTTAAACGCGACAAACGATAATCCATATTCACCTAACGGCACTTTTAACCTGATATGTGCTTTGGATAAATGTATATCGAACAGTGATAATAGTGCATTAAAGAGTCGCCTAAAAGTTTTTTTATCATGTCTGCCTTTCAATATGTTTAGATTCATAGAATGAAACTGGCTTTTTGCTTATTTAAATATTTCCCTTTCGGGGGACTCCAGCGAGATTTCAGAAGGATAGGAGAAGTCTGCCTTAACAGAAGCCATGAGATATATGTATACACTATGGCCTGGGAAGGAGAGAAACCTCATGGTTTTGAGGTTTCTCAGGTACAAGTCAGGGGCGTCTCCAATCACCGGAAATGCCGGAATTTCTCAAAAAAGGTGAACCAATTAATTCGGGAAGAGAGGTTTGATGCCGTAGTAGGGTTCAATAAGATGGAGGGGCTCGATGTCTACTATGCTGCAGACCCTTGTTATAAGGCCAGAATGCTAAAAGAAAAAGGTTCTTTGTACCGCATCTCTCCGCGATACAGGACTTATCTGACATTGGAAGAATACGTGTTCAAACCTTCTGCCGGAACACACATTCTTCTCATTTCCGAAATGGAAAAGGCTAAATATATCCAATACTACCAAACACCTGAAGAGCGTTTTCACAGCCTGCCGCCAGGCATCGCCAGGGACCGGGTCATACACGGCAATATTGCCGGAATCAGAAAGAGTGTCCGTTCCGAACTGATTATCGGGGACGATGAGATAATGCTGCTCATGGTGGGGTCCGGCTTTAAAACCAAAGGACTGGACCGTTCTTTATCGGCATTGGCAAGTCTTCCCGAAAGGTTAAGGATAAAGACAAAACTTTTTATTATAGGCCGGGGGAAGCCTGAATTTTTTGAAAAGATTGCACTGCGGCTAAACATAGACCGTCAGATCCAATTCCTCGGAGGCCGCAATGACGTCCCCCGCTTTATGGCAGGCGCCGACCTCCTGCTTCATCCCGCCTATACTGAAAATACCGGCACGGTGCTTATTGAAGCAATGGCTGCGGGATTGCCTGTCATCGCAACGGATATATGCGGCTATGCCTTCCATGTTAAAAAGGCTGATGCAGGTATGCTGGTCCCTTCACCGTTTCGACAGGATATATTCAACAATATGCTTGAACGGATGATTACTTCACGGGAAAAAGAAACATGGAAGCGGAACGGTCTCAGATACGTATCGGAGAATGATGTCTTCAGTATGCCTGAGAAGGCTGCCGATGTTATTGAAGCGGTAGCAAAACATAAGGCTGGAACAGGATGATGGAACTCTGTCCGGACCTCGGTAAATTTTTTAAAAGCGCCGGCGCTTTTGACGAGATATTAAACCTTCAGGGCAAGGTCTATCGTCAACACAAAAACCGTACGACACTGCGTTTTGTCAGTGACGGCAAGGGGTATTTTGTGAAGATCCATCGCAGAATAGGATGGGGCGAAATAGTAAAGAATATCTTCAGCCTTAAATGGCCGGTAGTAAGCGCCCGGAATGAACTAAACGCTATTAACAAATGTGAACAACTCGGCATTGCTACCATGAAAATAGCCGGTTTCGGTGAAAGAGGCGTTCACCCTGTCCGGCTTGAATCCTTTCTTATTACCGAAGAACTCGAAAACACTATTAGTCTGGAAGAGTTCTGCAGTGACTGGAAAAATAATCCGCCGGACTTTCGATTGAAAACGGCTCTGATACGGAAAGTCGCCGGCTATGCCGGTATATTGCATCGGAACGGAGTCAATCATAGAGATTTCTACATCTGTCATTTCCTGCTTGACCTTAAAAGTAATCCCTACTCATCCACTTTTAATCTTTACCTTATTGACCTTCACAGGGTCCAAATCCGCAAACATACACCCCGGCGCTGGATCATCAAGGACCTGTCAGGACTTTTTTTCTCAAGTATGGACATCGGTCTTACTAAAAGAGATTTATTCAGATTTATGAAAGCCTATAGCGGAAAGCCGTTGCGTTCTATTTTCAAAGAAGACCTGTATTTCTGGCGTCAGGTCCTTGACCGTGCAGTGAAATTATACAAAAAGGATTTTAAACGCCTTCCGGCCTTATTTTGAAATTTATTTTACGAGCATATGCAATGCCTTGCAGATAGACCAGGCAAGTATTGTGCACGCAGGGATTGTTATGATCCATGCAAGCACAATGTTCCCACCAACTCCCCACTTCACAGCAGATAGTCTCTTTGAAGCGCCGACACCCATAATTGTTGATGAGATTACATGAGTGGTTGAAAGGGGAAGCCCTATCCGGGATGCAACTTCTATCACCGTTGCCGCTGCGGTCTCGGCAGCAAAGCCGTGGATAGGTCTGAGATGTACAAGTTTCATCCCGAGGGTTTTAATAATCCTCCAGCCCCCGGCTGCCGTGCCGAATGCCATTGCTGTTGCACACATTATTATCACCCAGAACGGAACATGGAAATCGGGGAGTTTATAATAACTCACCAGGGCCATGGTAATGATACCCATTGTTTTTTGTGCGTCGTTGCTGCCATGGCTGAAGGCCATATAAGCTGCCGAAACAATCTGAAGCCTTCCGAAAAGGGAACTGACCAGAGTCGGTGTTGACCTTTTGAACAACCATATAAGAAAGTACATCAATAGAAGGCTCAGTACAAATCCAATCAGCGGAGAGAGGATTAACCCCATAAAAACCTTATAGACGCCATGTTTGATGACGACGGCAATGCCTGAAGTGGCCACAGAAGCCCCCACAATACCTGAAAGAATCGCATGGCTTGAAGATGTGGGAAGACCCAAATACCAGGTAATCAAATCCCACACAATAGCAGCTATCAATGCGGAAATTACCGTTACCTGTGTAATACTTACAGCCTCCACAAGGCCGGCCGCGACAGTCTTGGCAACCGCAGTCCCTGATAATGCTCCGACCATATTCAAGATAGCGGCCATTGTAACTGCAACTTTAGGAGATAGAACCCTGGTTGATACTGATGTGGCAATGGCATTTGCCGTATCGTGGAAACCATTTATGAAATCAAAAATGACGGCAAGAACTATGACGCAGAGGAGTAAAAAGAAGGACTCAGGCATTTTTAAGGACTATTGCTTCAATGATATTTGCGACATCCTCACATTTGTCCGATGCATCTTCAAGGTGCTCATATATCTCTTTCCACTTGATAATAAGAATAGGGTCTTTTTCCGAGTCGAACAGATGACCGAGGGCGTCTCTGAACCCCCTGTCTATTCTGTTTTCGAGCCTGTTTATCTCGATGCAGTATTCCTGGACATGGGAATAGTTTTTTTCTCTTAGTTTGATTATAGTCTTATGCACCAATTCAGTAGTGGTCAGCAGGTCTTTTGACATGGCTAACGCGTGTTTTGTGGATTCCGTCAGTTTAAATACGGTCAGCCTGTCGGCTACTGCCCAGATAAGGTCGAGAATATCATCGAGTGTTGAAGCAAGGGCGTATAGGTCCTCCCTGTCGATAGGAGTAACAAAAGTTTTGTTCAGTTTCTTGATAATATCATGGGTTAAGACGTCTCCGTCCTGCTCCAGCTCATGGACTTCCTTTGCCCAGGCGTCAAGATTGGTAAAGTGTTCCATAATAGCAACCAGCAGGGTAGCTGCATGGGAAATGTTGGCAGCTACCTTATCGAAAACCTCAAAAAAGTCGATTTCTTTAGGAAATAATCTCATGGCCTTTTCATCCCTGACGAAAGTTAGAATATAAAAAAATTATGTTAAAGTCAATCAATGAATTGTACTATTATTCATAAAGAATTTCAATAAATATATAATAATTGATAATTTATAATAAACATAACTTTTGTTAATGATATAACGCCGTTAAGACTTAACCGCTTATATAATAAAACGCGACCTTATAACACGGCATATCAAAATATTTCATGAAGCCCTCACGATTAGTCAATCCGAATGTTTGTTAGTTCGTAACCCTTCAGTTAAGTGTTGAGAAATCCTCCCCTTTGCAAGTCTACGACTCGTAGAGGGGAGGTTGGAGGGGTTTTAGAAAAATAATTAAAACCACCCCATTCCCCTCCTTGCAAAGAAGGGGATTAAACCTGTAACTGAAGGATTACGATAAAGGCGAAAAAACTTGCAATATAATTAGCATTAGCTTATTATATTGTGCTTAAAAAGTTTTGCAATGTCTCGGGAGTTGCGGTTTAAATATGATAACGGGTAAACCTTTTCTTAACAGCAAGGGGATGACTCTCGTCGAACTGGTGATAGTGCTGGTGATTATCTCTATCGTAATCGCCATTGCCGCCGTCGGTCCCGGCTTTATCGGCGCGGAACGCATCAAAAGCACATCGAGAGAACTACTTGCCGACTTACAGTATCTCAGACAGTCTGCTATGACCCAGGGGCCTGATAATACGGCGACTGCATTACGGGGTTTCGGCGTTAGGTTTGAGTCTGCCAACTCATATCATCTTTTCAGGTTCAATGACGGCAATTCCAATTTCATGTATGACGATACCTCTGAAGAGACGGCTCTTCCGGGAGAATCGACCCCGCGAAAGAAATATATCCCCGGGCAGTTGAAACTTAGAATCAAAGCCGGCAATCGACTTGAAGATCCCCGGGACAAGGTAATGATATTCGATCATCACGGCATTCCAAGAGAAAAGCAAATGGGCTTTCAGTTGATGAGTATTGTCATAGAGAATCCGGATCTCAGCGACGCCCCGAAAAAGTGCGTCAGCATAAGTTTCAACAGGATAAGAGAAGGTGTTTGGGATGATCAGGACTGTCGGGAACAATAGAGGGTTTTCTCTCGTTGAGATGATGATCGCCCTGTTAATCATTGCGATCTCGTTTTTCGCTCTGTCGTCAGCTATAGTGAGCGCGATCAGCGTAAATATTGGGAATGAACTGAGGGACGCTTCGGTCAGGCTTACGACCCAAACGGCAGAGGTCCTCCTTTCACTCCCCTTTGACGATATTGCGTCCTGCGGCATAATGAAAGCCTCTGAAGCTCCGGATTATAACAGCGCATATCAATATAATGACGGCAACAAATGCCTTGGTCCAAACGAAGGCGATTACAAAAAATATCCCGATCCGGGCCAATCAGTAAGAAATGCTCAAAGGAATTTCAATATCTCCTGGAATGTCTCTCCGTTAAGCGAGGATACAAGACAGATCACCATTTCCGTCGCTTACCGTAATAACGGTGAAGATCATATCAACAATGCGGTTATATACAAACACAAGACATTATGAAATGTGGGGGTATGAAGGTTCTTGTAAAGGTGCGACCTTTGTTGAGCTGCTCATCGCCCTGGCCATATTTACCGTCGTAATGACAGCGGTTTTTTCGGCATATATCACGCTTACTCGCTATTCAACCGATGAATACAGGCTTGCCGAATCCGGCATGGAAACGGAGTTAGCGAAGAATATTATTGAGCGGGATATCATGATGGCCGGTTACGGATTGGCCGATGATTACGGGGAAGCCTCCCTGTACCCGCGTCCGGTTCAGGTTGCGGGAAAAGGCCCCGACTATAATCTCTTACTCAGGGGTACAGCCATCGGTATATTATCGAAAAGCTCTCAGGGGTGGTCATACATAAAAAGCGTCAATCCAACGCAGATCGAGCAATGGGATGATGAAAGGGAAAATATATCATACGGCGACCGGGTGATTTATATTGACCCCGCTACCAGAGAGATACTTACTACAGAATCGACTGCTGTTTTTAAATATCCGAAAAGCCCTTATTCATTAGAAAGGGGCGCTATCGTATACGGCCTGCATTCCAATAATGCTGATTTGCCCTATTATACTATTGAATACTCCCTCGGCGGAACTCCGCCGTCCGTATGCGCTCCGGGGACCCGAAATCTGCTAAGGGCTGAAAGCAAAGATTACGATCCCCCGGTTTCAGGACAACCGGTCATGAATTGTGTAAGGGATTTTCAGGTTGCCTTTGGCCTCGATACAAAGAATGAGGACGGGGTTATTGATATGTGGGACCCGTCTTCAGCCGATACCTACGAAACAAAAATGCTCAGAAAAATCATCAAACAGATAAGGGTTTATATCCTTGTTCAGAACGGGAACTATGACCCTTACTATACATATTCCAATCCGGACCCTGCCATGAGTCCGGATATGATACATGTCGGCGACTCCGTAGCCGGAAAGTATATCACCTTGACCGAACGACAGCGTAACTACCCTTGGAAAGTTATTTCCATTTATGTAACGCCGAGGAACCTCTGATGAACAGGGGCATAGCCCTTGTGGCAGCGATCCTCATCAGCCTGGCTGTAATGTGCTTAATCATAGCGACTATCTATTTTCTGGTCGTTTCCACCGGAATAGCCGGCGCAGGGAAAAGGTATGCAACCGCTTCCGAGGCTGCCGACGGAGCCGTTGAAGTCATGAAAGACGCCGTAAATTTGATGATGACGGGTGAACCGGCGTCTTCATTGCCGCTTATCGACAATGACCCTCCCTGTCTGAGTGATTCCGTCATTGAAGGGAAGCTAAGCTGCATGGTCAACCTCTCACTGCCCGGTCCCGGACTTAACGATTACAAAGCAACCATTACCGTTGTAAGGCTTTATGCATCCGACCTGCCCGGATCGAGCATAGACTTCCTCAACAAAAAGGGATCGGCTGTTTTTTACAGGATCAACACGGTCGTAGCCGGACCGGGAAGTACAAGGGCGGAGACCACGGCCCTTTACCGGTATGTTTATTAACCTAAAAACAGCAGTTCATTTACCACCGAGGCACAGAGACACAGAGAAAATAATGGATTGTCGAATAATTTTGTTTCACCACCAAGGTGAAGGATGCATACCGGCCTTTTCTCTTACTTTTCAACTCTGTGCCTCCGTGTCTCTGTGGTTAACTGC
>Ga0209048_10002067_pt1 | contig 20106 bp, 18 predicted proteins | sample FrelakmetCRP12CR_FD_187146 | JGI IMG/M metagenome (GOLD analysis project Ga0209048, IMG submission 187146) | Freshwater lake sediment microbial communities from the University of Notre Dame, USA, for methane emissions studies - CRP12 CR (SPAdes)... | ecosystem: Environmental > Aquatic >... | reverse complement strand
TACAGGCGTGGGATCGGTATGCTTATGCCAACAATAATCCTGTCAAGTACAATGACCCGAGTGGTCATTGTATTGGACCTCTAGCGGTAGTATGCGTAATTGTAGGTTTAGCATTTTTGGCAGGAATGATACCTGGAGATTCTCGGGTTTATGAACCTCCACAAGGTTCTGATCCAATTCTCCAGACGCTGATTGCTCTCACACTTATCACAGCTGGTGGTAGTACTCCTGCCTTAGGCACATACCTCAGTAGTGAGACAGCAGAAGAGGTTACTAGCCAGCCATATCAACTTGCTGGCGGAAATCTAGCCCATCCAGATTTAGAAACAGCAGAACTAGCAAATACTCCAATTGAACAACGCCCTTATGTTGATATCGAAAAATATATATTTGATCCAAACACAGGAAAGTCGTATGTTGACCCAATAACAGGCAAGACATTACGTCCAGACTTTGTAAATCACCTTACTGGGGAAGTGATTGATTGGAAGTCTAGTACTCACACCAGTGGATATAATTTACAGCAGGCTATAAATCAAGCCCAAAATTATGTTAATGTTTTTAACAGAATTTATGGTGACACGAGAAAAATGGAAGGTCTACCAGAATATAAATTTGTTCTCAAATTCTATGAAGCTAAATATTATTATATTTATTAGGCAAAATCGCCTTTCAGAGGTGAAAAATGAACAAAGTTCGAGCGATAGGATTAACGATCTACACCTATAGTGTTTTAGAAGAAAAAACGGATCAGTTGTGGGAATGGTTCCAAAAAGTAGAGAAATGGTCAGGACGATTTTACGAAGATTTTGTATTTGCATCCCGAGACAAAGAATCAAGTCGTATCTGGAGAGCGACCTCAAAGAATAAGGAAAACCTATATGGAAGATTACAGACCGAACTGCCATGGGATGTACTCATTTTCAGTTGGCCTAAGAATAGTCTAAGAAGCAATCCTTATCATGTTGAAGGTGTTCACATCTCAATGAAATCTTGTCCTCAACCTTGGAAAGGAGGCGAAAGTTATCGTATACCATCTTATTTATCAATCATTTTCAACCCGGACATTTTATTTCAATTCCCCTTGAGTATAGAAGGCTTCTTGCAGTTGGGTATCGAAGCTTGGGAAATCATTCAAGGGGTATATGGATTTGTTGATGTTGAAACGGGTGTTCCTCTGCAAGATAATCTTCTCCGGAATATCGCCCATATAATGAGTAATTTAGTACCCCCCGACCACTTTGAAGAATTTCAACAATGGCAATCAGCAATACCAGTCCTGGACAAAAAGATCTGGAAACCATTCTGGGGTAATTTCTTAGGTTCTAAACACATAGAAGAAATTGGCGGTTTCAAAGAATTAAGGAAGGCAGATCCTTATACGCCATACGATGAGGTATCAAGAATTGTCTATGAGAAAGGGATAGAAATTCTAAGAAACTGCCAGTACTACGAAGAATGGCATAACTTAAAAAACAAAGGCGTCCTTCTAACCTTATCACAATCACCTACAGACTGGTTTCAAGAAGAGACGCAGACCCGAAGAGAGGGGTTAGGAAAGATTTTGAAAAAAGTAGCAATTAGTATCTAAATTAACACCACAGCCCAAGATTTTCTATAAGAACGCAGGGATTTAACCATTTCATCATAATGAACACCGCCGCCGGCAACCTTTCAAGCAAGGCCGGGGTGAACTATACCTATCCAACCAATCCATCCAAGAAGCACACTGTTACCAGTTTATCAAATGGCAATTCATACCAATACGACTCCAACGACAACATGACGCAACGAATAATCTCCGGCCGACCTACATGTTGGATCACGAATACGAAAACCGCCTCACCCAAGTGACCGGCGCAGCCACGGCTAACTTTACGTATGATGGCGACGGAAACCGGGTGACCGCTACAGAAGGCGTCACCACCACCGTCTACCTTGGGAAGTGACCAACCTAATACACAGATTGCGACACCAGGGGAAGAAATAACGATCTTGCATGGGGCGCATCCCTACCGGGGGCAGCGGGTTCGAGTAGCGCCACGTCAAGGGCGGAAACAAAGAAAAAACCAGGTATGGATTGAGTTACCCAATGGTGAACAGCATTTGATTCCACTTGCCTGGACGGATCGAGAGCCAGGGGGAAACTGCCCAAACGAGGGGCGATTTCTGATCGAAACGCTGTTGCAATTGCGAGAAATGGTGGACGAGAAAGCAGCCGAGAGCGGGGTGACGGGTAAGATGGTTGGGGAAGAGAAAGGAGACAACCATGAACCCAGAACCGACAGACCTGCTTTGGCAACAGATGACGAAAGAGATGCGCCAGCAAGTCATCGCACTATTGGTACAAATGTTGCTGAGCTGGCTGGCAGTCAAACCGGAGGAGGTGAGCCATGAGCGGGGAGAGTAAAATCAGCGCCAGCCACCTGGAGCTCAAGGTCTGTATCTATGTCAGACAATCGACGTCCATGCAAGTACAAGAGCATGAAGAAAGTAGGCGGCGGCAATACGAGCTGAGAGAGCGGGCGATAGCCTTGGGCTGGCAGGAAGCGCAGATGGTGGTAATCGACGAAGACCAGGGGAAATCGGCGTCGGAGGTAGGGCAGGTGCGGGCGGGGTTCGAATGGAGCCAGCGCGTTGGATGGGCGATCACAAAGGGATTGGAAGACCCAAGGGTCGCTCCTACGAGAACGAGGCGGAGCCAATCCAGAGGCATTCTGTAGGGGCGGGGCAAGAGACGGGTCTCCAGGTAGGATTGATTTTTCTTGCCCCGCCCTTACGAGAGGTCGGGGGGCGTCATTCGACTGGGCTCAAGATGCTTCAGGTTAAAAATGAGAGGCGAAGCTTAACCGACCACGTTGATCGGAATGGTATTGCTGTGTTCAACCGCCGCAACACTGATCTTGGCGGCTATGCTCTCGGCAATGTCGACTAGAGCGCGGGCAACAGGCGAATCAGGATGCGAGACGACTACCGGCAACCCGCTATCGCCGCCTTCACGCACCGCCGGGTCCATGGGGATCGCGCCGATAAAGGGGGCGTCCGCTTCTTGGGCCAGGCGCTGCCCTCCGCCGGTGCCAAAGATATCCATGCGCGTGCCGTCCGGCAGCTCCAGATAGCTCATATTCTCCACCACACCCAACACCGAGACGTCTAGCTGCTTGAACATCTCCAGGCTGCGGCGGGCATCTTCCAACGATACCTGCTGAGGCAGGGTGACGATGACGCTCCCGCTGAGCGGCAGGGATTGGGCCAGGCTGAGAGCCGCATCGCCCGTCCCTGGCGGCAGGTCTACCACCAGGTAATCCAGCTCGCCCCAGGTCACATCGGCGAGAAACTGGCGGATAGCGGAATGCAGCATCGGGCCGCGCCAGATGAGCGGCTGGTTGGGCTTGACCAGGAAGCCAATCGACATCATTTTGACGCCAAAAGCCTCGGCAGGCATCAACTTGCCATCCTGGAGGGGAGGCAGGTGGTCGACGCCCATCATGGTGGGGATGTTGGGACCGTAAATATCGGCATCCAAGAGTCCCACACGGGCGCCATTCCTGGCCAGGACGACGGCCACATTCACAGCCACGGTGCTTTTGCCTACACCGCCTTTGCCAGAAGCAATGGCAACCGCGTTGCGGATGGGCAATTGGAGCAGGCCGCGCGCCCGCCCATCGCTGGGGACGTTTGCGCCGACTTTCATCTCCACAGAGCCCACACCGGGCACTGCGGCTACGGCTTCGCGGGCTTCGCGCTCGATGCGCGAGCGCAGCGGGCAAGCCGGGGTGGTTAATACCAGGCTAAAGCTGACTTTGTCCTTGTTCACCTTTAAATCTTGGATCATGTTCAGCGAGACGAGGTCCTTGTGCAGCTCGGGGTCCTGAACCTTGCTCAAGGCAGCCATGATCGCCTCGGTGGAGATACCTTCTCTTTTGTTAGCCATAAAAATCCCTTCTGCAATAGGTTGATCGAACAACGATAAATTCCTGTTTCTAGGTACGGACGAATCATCGCCCGCTATGTTTCTCACAACTACGAATGCGTAGAGATATCATACTCCCGTCAAGCCGGCTTCTTGCGGGCAGCCTTGGCGGCTTCCGCCTCAGCACGGGCAGCCTCTTCGCGGGCATAATTCGCCGGGCGGATGCTGGCATAATAGGAGACTGATTTTAACAGCTTTTCGTGATCGAAAATATTCCTGGCATGCCGGTCATAGACGCTCAGCTCGTAGTCGTGATCCATCTTGATCGCGTCGAAGGGGCAATATTCGGCGCACAAACCGCAGTTCATGCAGATGTCCACGTCGATGTAGAACTCTTTTGGCTCAGGCACTGGACGGCCGGTCTCGGGATCGGAGGTGCGTACGATCCAGATGCACTGAGGCGGGCAGACCTTGGCGCAAATGCCGCACGAGGTGCAGCGTTCTTTCTTCTCGCCGTTCTCGCCCTCTTCGTAGAGCAGGAAAGGAATGAAGCGGAACTCCTCCGGGACCGGGAGTTTTTCTTCAGGGTATTGCACGGTGAAGATGCCGCGCGCATCCTTGCTCATGCGGTTCTCGATGCCAGCTTTATTGTAGTAGCGGCTGGAGAAATTGTGCTTAAACCACCAGCTCATGTCGGCGGTATAAGTCCCCAGGAATCGCATGAGCGTAACCCCCATCCCTTTTAAAATACCTTTTCCATCCATCATAGCAAACACTCCCTCTGCTGTTCTAGCGGTCGGTCTCGCCCAGAACGATGTCGATAGAGCCGAGGATCGCCACCGTATCGGCGACCTTGTTGCCCATGCACATCGTCTCGTACGCGGTCAGGTTAATGAATGATGGGGCGCGCACGTGGTAGCGCCATGGATTGGGCTTGCCGTTCGAAACCACATAGAAGCCCAGCTCGCCTTTCGGTCCTTCCACCCGCCCATATGACTCGCCAGCCGGAACCCGCACCTGGTATTGGGGCTTTCCTTCCTGGATAGGGCCTGCCGGCAGGTTGCGGACGGCTTGCTGGATGATGCGCACGCTCTGGCGCATCTCGTCGATGCGGATCAGGAAGCGGTCGTAGACATCGCCGTGGTAGCGCACAGCCACGTCGAAATCAAAGCGGTTGTAAATGCTGTAGGGATCGGCGCGGCGGATATCGTATGGAACGCCAGAAGCGCGTAAGACCGGCCCGGCTGCGGAATAGGCAATGGCTTGCTCGGGCGTCAGAACGCCCACGCCTTGCCCGCGCGCCCGGACAATCTCATTATTGGTCAAGAAAGCATCCAGCTCATCGATGCTGCGAGGCAGGCGCTCGAAGGCCAGGTCGTGGATCTTGTCCAGGACGCCTTCCGGCAGGTCGCGGGCAACCCCGCCAAAGCGGAAGTAGTTGCACATCATGCGCGAGCCAGCAGTGGCTTCGAAGATGTCCAGGATCAACTCGCGTTCCTCCAGCGCATACAGCATGGGGGTGAAGAACGCGCCCAGGTCGTTGAGCAGCGCGCCGATAGCCATCATGTGATTGCTGAGCCGGGTCAGCTCGGCCATGATGACCCGAATGTATTCGGCGCGCTCGGGCGGCTTGACTCCCATCAGCTTTTCGACCGCCAGGGCATAGCCAAAGTTATTGCTCATCGAGGAAAGGTAATCCAGCCGGTCGGTGAAGGGCATATTCTGCAGGAAGGTGTTACGCTCGCCGATCTTCTCGTGGTTGCGGTGCAGGTAGCCCATCACCGGCTTCAAGGCGACGATGGTCTCGCCTTGAAGGCCCACCACAACCCGGAACACGCCATGGGTGGAGGGGTGCTGGGGTCCCATGTTAACCACCACGGTATCGGTGTATGCGTCCGAGGTATCGGGTTTCTTGAAGCGAGCCAGGCTGGCATACAGGAGGGCGTCTTTATCGGGCGCCCAAACCTCGGGATCGAACCCGGCCGGGTAGTCCACATTATTGGCGAAAGAAATCTTATCCTCGCATCTGTAGATATGCCCATCCGGCCAGCGGCTCTTGAACGGCTTGCCATCTTCTTCAAAATAGGCTTCACGCCAGTCTTTGCGCAAGGGAAAGCCTTCAAAACCTTCCCACATCAGGATGCGGCGCAAGTCCGGGTGTCCTTCAAAACGAATGCCCAACAAGTCCCAGGCTTCTCGCTCCTGAAGGTCTGCTCCGGGGTAGACAGGGACCAGAGAAGGGACCACCGGGTCTTCACGCGGCGCCTGAGTTTTGAAAACCAGGGCTGGCCCGCCGATGGATTTAAAGGCGTGGTAGACTACTTCCATTTTGCCTTCAGTCAGGTAATCCACACCAGTCACGGAAGACAGGTAGTCGTAGCCCATCTCGTCGCGCAGGTACATGGCGACTTCGACCAGATTCTCGGGCTTGACGAGATAGCCCTCGTAACCCTTGCGAGAATCGGGCGTTACGGCTTCTGGGAAACGCGACTGCAGGTCGCGTGCGTGGAGATGCTCCGCAGTAAGAGTAAGGGTCTGTTCAGTCATCATTGGCCTCCAGAATCAGGCTTGAGGTGTTTCAGAGGCAGCCTGCTCGGCTTCTTGCTTGGCGAGCTTCTGCGCAGAATACTGCTTGATCTGCTCGTACTGGCGCGGATCGATGATATCGGGACCTAGCACCGGGATTGGGATCGCCGGGATAGGTTCCTTCTTGTACCAGGGCACATCCTTGATCGACTGGGCGTCGATCCTTCGCTGCAGGGTGATCAGGCCATGGATCAGCGCCTGGGGAGTGGGAGGGCATCCAGGGATGTAAACATCGACAGGGATGTAGCGGTCGACGCCGGAGACGACGTTGTAGCCTTCTTTGAACGGGCCGCCGCCCGAGGCGCAGGCGCCCATCGCGACCACGTATTTTGGCTCTGGCATCTGGTTATACAGGCGGACGATTTGGGGGATCATCTTCTTGGTTACGGTGCCCGAGACGAGCATCAGATCGCTCTGGCGCGGGCTGGGCCGCATGACCTCCATGCCAAAGCGTGAAAAGTCGAACCGGCTGGCGGCAGTGCAGATCATTTCGATCGCACAGCAGGCCAGGCCGAACATCATTGGCCAGATAGACGAGCGCCGCCCCCAGTTGTAGATCTTGTCGATGGTCGTAACCGTAACCTGGTTTTGGATTTCTGGCGGGATGTCATATTTGGTGTTCTGGATATTTTCGCGTTTCATGTTGCTCATATGAGGTTAGCCTCCTCGAACCATTCTTGGAAGATCGCCGAGAGAATTCCTTCATTCGCTAACTCGGGATCATCGTTGAACTCCGGCAAAGCCAGGGTCCATCGGAATATCATCTCCAGGGAGACGTCATCCAGGCAAACGTCCGGAAAGGTTTCTCGCAATGCCAGTGCAATGGCATAGGAGTCATCCCAAGTTAACATACCTGTATTATTATACCGCTTTTTGGCAGCCGGTCAACCGGTATTAAAGCATACATATATTTGCGATAATGCGGTATACTGCTTGCATGGCAACCTCGCGGCAGCGGTTATTAGAATACATTAAGGCCCACCAGGTGGTTACGGCGGCAGACCTGAGTCAGGCATTAAAGATGACAGAAGCCAACGCCCGCCATCATCTTGATATATTAAGCGAGCAGGGGCTGGTGGAGACAATTGGCGAACGGCCGGTTCAAGGCAGGGGCCGCCCACAGCACCTGTACAGCCTGTCCAGCCGGAGCCTGGGGGACAACCTGGATAAACTGGCGGGAGCGTTGTTAGAGGAGCTTGCCGGGGTGCGAGAGGAGCAACACACAAAGGAGGATTTGCTGTCACACAAGGAAGTGGAAGATGAAATGCTGAAGCGGGTGGCCGCGCGCATCCTCGGAGAAGAAGCCCCAACTATCACGGCGCTCAGTCTGACCCGGAAGTTGTTCCAGGCGGTGCAGCGGCTGAACGAGCTTCATTACCAGGCGCGCTGGGAGGCGCGTACAGAAGCCCCGCGGGTAATCCTGGGCCGCTGCCCTTACACGGCGGTGATCGCAGCGCACCCTGAGCTTTGCCGCATGGACGCGTTCTTGCTGGAGCGATTGGTAAATGCGGAAGCCGAGCAGGCTGCCAAGCTGGCAAAGGATGGGCGGGGATTGACCTACTGCGTGTTCAAGATTGGATAGCGCGAGTCGCGCCTCGACCAGGCTCCTACTCTCCAGAATGAGGTGCGTGCCCTTGCCCGGTATATTCGGCGAATATATTTAACGTGCCAGTAATCTCCCCCTCCTGATTGTGCAAAGCTTCCGCAAAAAGGATGACTTCAATCCGCGTGCCATCCCGCTTAACTCGAGTCACTTCGACTCCGGAGAGAGCTTTCCCTTCCCTCACCTGACCCATCAGGCGCTGGAACTCAGCCAGTTTTTCAGATGGAACAGTAAAAAGCGGTCTGCCAAGGACCTCTTCCACGCGCCAGCCAAACATGCGCTCGGCCGCCGGGTTCCAACTGGCGATGTTGTCCAGGAGGTCAAGGGTCACAATCGCCAGCGGAGCGGCTTCGATCATGGTCGCCAGTTTCTCAATGGTCATCCGCAGGTTTTTCTCGATCACCACGCGTTCGGTAATGTTCTGAATTACTCCCAAAACGCGTTCTACATGACCTTCATTATTGAACAAGGGCTCACCAATTGCCTCCAACCAATGCAGACCACCATCTTGCCCTGCCACGCGGAACTCAATCCGGCTGCTTCTTCCAATGAATAACAGCTCGAGAATCGCATCGAGAACTATTTGGCGGTCTTCCGGATGGATCTGCTGGACGAAATCCTGGGGAGAAGCTGGCAGGGTCAGATTGATGCCTGCCAGCTCGCCTCCGGTGGTATATATCTGATTGGCATGAATATCCCAGGTCCAGGTAGCCATGTGGACTGCTTTTAATGCCAGGTCTAACTGGCCTTCGCTTTCGGAAAAAGCTGCACCCGTGTTGTTCTCGTTCGATTGATGTACTTCCATGCTAAAAGCCCGTCCTATCGAATACCCGGATATCGGCCTGGAGGGTTGCGTGAGCTGGGCCATTTAACGGACATTCCTGGCAGCTAACAAACCGCTTTCAAACTTTACCCAACTGGCAGCAAAATCCTTCAGGGACCTGGCGCGCGCATTCAGGGTAAAACGCGTTTCGGCAGGCGATAGTTCGAATATTTCCCCGTTGCAGCCTTGCGAGAGCGCCGCAGCCGGGTTGGAGAGCAGCAAGTCGCAGAATCCTTGGTCAATGAGAGCAGCGTTGATTAAACGGCTCATCTCCCAGGCTTTTTTAATAGGCGGCGCGGATACTTTGATAGAAACCTTCAATGGGGTGATTTGGTAAGCTAAGCTCATATACTGTTTTCCTTTTTCCTTTCAGAGAATGAATACCCCTCTTCATCGTGGCTGTTGCCTCGCGCCCACAGGTTCCAGAAGGCGCCCAAGGCAATTAAGATATCCCCGAAGCTGAAAGCATATTGCCAGGGGAACCAGGGAGGCAGGTTGAAACGGTCAGAAAGCCAGACAAAACGTGTATCTGAAGGTTCCAGAAGGACGTCTTTGCTCGTCCCAAAGCGATCGCCGGTTTTCAAGGTATACGACGAGCCTGCGGGAACCAACCGGCCCGCAACCGTTGGGCTGATTGGCATCCAGCCGCCGTTGGCAAGGATCACCAGGAGGTTTAAAGCCAGCCCTGCGCCTAAGATCCAGAAGCCCGCCTCACTCCGGTTCAAGCCAACGAAAATGAGCAGGCAGACTAAGGACGAGATAAACAAGACAGCAGCCAATTGGCCAGGGATTCTGCTGCGAGTAAATGGAAAATAAAACACCAGGCCCTGGAGGAATATAGCCGCAATCAAGCTTTCGATATGCCTTAGAGGGTGAAGATCATATCTTCGCCCTCTTATCCGGGCATACCCCACGCCCGCTAGAACTCCAAAAAGGATTGCAACAAGCAGAATCATTGACCAGGCCTGCTACCCGCCGCCCCCGATACCACCACCTCCAGCAGGAGCGCCTGCACCGATCACTAACAAGCCCAAGGTCAGGAGAAGTAAAGCGAATTGAATATACCGGCGGTCGAGGCGGCTGACAGAAAAAGCTAGTGTATTGGTAATGTTTTTCATGAACTATTCCTCCATACGGAAATTAGAATGGTCGTCGTGGAACTTAGTATGATCTTCATTGCTATTTTCCCAGGGGGGTGGCCTCAAAAGTGCCTCAAAAAAGGCCTTTTAAATTAGAAAATCATTAAAATAAAATGAGTGTTTAAGGGTTGATTTGGGAAGCGAAACTGACCAAATCAACCCCAAACCCTTTTATCGGGGTTAGCGAAGGATGGAGCGGAAGAGCGCTTCTAATTCCGCCGAGGGGGTAATCCCTGGACCGCTGGACAAAGCCTGTTCCAGGCGCTCATAAAGATGGATGGCAGCCGTCTTGTGCCCTTTAGCAAGATTGGCCTGCATGGCAAAGAAATACGCTTTCTCAAGGCAAGGATCTTCAACCATCAAACGCTGGCAAAGCTCCAGAGCCCGGTCAAATTGGGAGGCCTCCAAATAAAGGCCAGCTAGCTGCAGGCCGGCAAGAAGGAAAGCCTGCCGGATGCGCTCGCGTTCCGGAATGACCCAGTCGCCATCGAGTTCAGGCAGATAGTCGCCCTGGTAGACACGCACCAGCTCCTGGTAAGCCTGGCTGCGTTTTTCCACATCCCGGGTAGATTCGGCTTGGGCTAACAATTCTAGAAACCGCTCGACATCATATTCGTAATCCAGATCCCGATTGATTTTATACTGGCTGCCGTCGAAAATAATAACATCTTGCTGCAAAGCGCGCCGCAGGCGATAGATCGCATTCTTAAACCGGTTCTTTAACTGGGCAGGCGTGCTACCTGGCCAAAATACTTCGCCTAGCCCTTCTTTGCTCGAGCCCTGAGGCCGGCTGAGAAGCAGAAAAAGCAGGTCGCGGGTGACCAGCGTTTGCCAATCGGCGTTGGTGAGGAGTCTTCCATCCACCAGGACTAGAGCAGCTCCGAGCGCCTGAATGCGCAAACGAGGCTGGGAAATGGGGATAGTCATCTTCTGGAAGCGCAGGGAACGTCTGAGGCGAGGCTGGGCGCTTTCAAAACGCTCAACCTGCTCGAGCAAACCCTGAGCCTGTCGTCGCAGGCTGCCGGGCAAAAGAGGGGAAGAAAGGAGCAGCTTGGCCCGCCGTGCAAACGAGACGAGAACGTAGAAGCTGTCTATTTTAGCGACCAGGCGAAAGGAGCGCTCAAGATGGGCAACCGCACTGGCGGTTTGTCCCATTTCAAAATAAACGTTGGCGAGCATCAGTTCTGTACGCCCTGCGAACACCTGCTGGCCGCCAGCAATGAACAAATCCCCCGCATCACTCAAACATTCGATTGCCTCGTTAAAATTCTTTTCCTCGAAAGACAGCTGGCCTTCTTCCAACAGGTATAACCCGCGCGCATAATCCGACTGGATCAGGCTTACCAGATGTCCAGCCGCCTCCAGCCAGTTGGCTGCGCGAGGCAGGTCACCTTTCAAACGGGCAGCCCCAGCTTCAGCCAGATCCAGGTAGGCAATTAAAAAGCGGTCTTTGACCCTTTCGATGGCTTCACGCGCCTGGGAATATGCCAGCGAGGCGGATTCAAAGGCTCCGAGGTCCAGGAAGAGGTCTCCCAGGCCAATCAGGATCAGGGCTTTCCCGCGAGTATCCCCCGACTCGTTGGCTTTTACCAGGGCTTCTTCAAAAGTGGCTGAAGCTTTGGGAAACTCGCCTCTCAAGTGATGCAAATACGCCAGGTCATTGAGCACCTCTGCCAGCCCGTATGCATCATTTCTGGCCCGGTAATAGTCACGGCTGCGCTCGTAGCATGCATAGGCTTCGCCAAATTCCCCCGCTTCCAGGTGAGCAGCGCCAAGACCCGACAGGATGGAAATAACCCCGGTGACATCCGATTGGGATTGGTAAAGGACTAAGGCTTGCGAGAAATGATCGACGGCTTCACCCAGCCTCCCGAGCAATCGATCGTTCTGCCCCAGGATCCGGTATGCCTCCGCCCGGAACCTGGTCAGCTCCTCATCGCCTTCCCATTCTTCGGTCAGTGAGAGCACTTCCAGTACATCGGCCAACGAACGCGTGCAATCTGCCTGGAGGTAGTGAATATATGCTCTCCAGACCAGCGTACCGGCAAGGCGCGTCCGGTTTTCTGATGCGATGAATTCCGTAACAGCCCGGTCCAATAAGCGCAGGCCACGCTCAGTATCTCCCAATATCGCAATGGAACACCCCTGCCGGGACAATAGCTTCGGCCTCTGGTCGATGACATGCGCTGGCATGGCTTCCAGCCATTTTTCCAAAAGAGCCATCCTGCCGCTCCTGACCATCGGCTCGCCGGCTCGCTCCAGCAGATCAGCAGTGGCGTCGATATCCCCCAGGCGCAAACATGCCGCGTAAGCCAGTTCCCACTCCTCCCGGCTAAGGCGGATCTTCACGATCTGCCTGAGAAGTTGGTCTAAAAGTTCGGGTTGTTCCTGGGCCAGACGATTCTGCAAGAAATCGCCGAACAGGTGGTGGTAGCGCAGCCATAATCCTTCTCTCTCCAAGGGCAGGACGAAGAGGTTATGGCGGATGACCTCTCTCAGCATGGCCTGCCAGGTGTAACCGGCAGGCGGTGCGCCGAGCAAAGCCTCGCACAGCTCGGCGTTGAACTCTTCCAGGTAAGAAGTGCGGAGCAGAAAATCACGCAGCTCATCGGGCTGCTCGTCGAGCACCTCCTGGATTAAATAATCGTACAGGCCAACCCCGGTAGCCTGCAACAGGCGCAGCCGGTCGACCATTCCCTCCCACAAGGTCTGGGCAGAGAGCAAAAGCCCGGTGATCCAGCCTTCGGTCTTCTGGGCCAGCTCTGCGGCGACCGAATCGGGGATGGCCTGGCTGTAGTTCTGCAGCATCAAGGCTTTAATTTCTTCGGGACGAAAGGCTAACTCGCGTAAGCCGATACCGCCTACCAATGAACGAGCGACCAGCAAAGGCAGGTCAGGCAGAGGCAATAAAGAACGGGAGATGATCACCAGGTGGCAGTTTTGATCGACATCCTGAACGAAACGGCTGACGAACTGGTTGACCTGCTCATTTTCCATCACCAGATGGTAATCATCCAAAACGATCACAAAATGTTCACGGATCGTCCGGTAAATCTCATTGGCAATGGTTGTTTCGAAGGATTCCACAGAAAGATCTGCTTGGCCCATAGCCTGCAGAGCCGCTTTGGATTGCTCCCCAAAGTAGGGGAACTTCTGCTCGATAGAGGCGACGAAATGGGTCAGAAAAGTTTGCAGCTCGCTATCTGTGGAACCCTGGGAGTACCAGCAGAAGGGGAACTCATGCAGGCGAGCAACATCGATCAGGAGGGAGGTTTTTCCATAGCCAGCAGGAGCCGTTACGATGATGAGCTTGTTGTCTAGTAGGTCATCGAATAAATCGATAAGACGCTGGCGGGCAAGGAGCTCTACTCTCCGGTAAGGTATAGTAACTTTAGTCAGCAGCACGGGGGAAATCATGCAATATCCGAGTCTAGCGCTACCCGTCTAACCCTGATTTGACCTCGAATTAGCGTTCTGAATTCACCCAGTAAAAATACCTGCATTACATGCTTAAGCCAGGGAAATCATTCATAATACACTGTTGGTATTATATCAAAGCCGCCAAAAAAACCTTGCAGCCGGTGATCGAGGGGATTGCAGGGGAATTCCGATGAGTTTATGCGCTAATATTTAAGAATAGCACGGGCTAACGAAAAGCGAGGAAAACTCGCCGAACAAATGGTAACGTTTTTCCCGTATAATTGTAGTGAGACGAGAGCGAGAGTCTGTTCAAGCATTCTATAGAGTTGTTCAGGGAGGTAGGAGAATGAAATCTAGGCTGTCTTTTGTCCATTATTCTCTAATCGTGAAGAAGTTTTCTTTGGGCTGCCTGGCCGCGCTGATGTTTGTGTCGTTGGTCGGCTGCAGATCGAGCAACGAAGCAGACAAAAATCTGCAGGATACTCAGATGGCTCTGAGCGTCCAGCAGACCATCCTGGCCAAGCAGCAGACCGAGAGCGGAGCCAGCGCCACGATCGCGGCGCAGCAAGCCACCATCCAGGCCCAGGCAGCGCAGCCGCCCCAGGCCCCTCAAGCGACCAGCAATACGCCGGCAACTCCGGTCTCGCCCTTGCCTCAGCCTCCCCTGCCCCAGCCGCCGGTGGTAACTGAGGCCGCCCCCCAACCACCCGCCCCCCCATCGGGGAACCTAAACCAAATGATGCAGACCGCTTCCATCCTCGTCTATGAAGATGTCTACTCGGACCCTGCTCTTACACCTTATGTGCAAAAGACCCTTAAGGCCATGGGCCTCAACCAGTTCAAGTACGACGGCAACGCCCAAGGCTGGCTGAAGAACGACCTGCTCGCGGGACCCGGAGGCGGAAAACCTTGGGATCTGGTCATCCTGGCAATTGAAGAGCGAGACGACGTATCTGGAGAGTACTACGAGTACGTGAATACTGTGCTCCAGCAAGGTTCGTCGGTCATCATCGAAGCCTGGAACATTGACGCTATATCCCAAGGGACGATCAGCCCTATCCTCATTAAATGCGGTGTGACCGTCTACCCTTATTTTGCGGAGACCGGCACGAATAACGACGCGGTGCTGTGGCCGCTCGGAGCTCAAAGCCCCCTGCTTTCGGACCCGAACAGCGGGATGAGCTTTACTTACGCCCTGGATACCTGGGTGGATAGTTTCGACCTGGGCAGCAAGATGGCTATGACCGGACAGGGTGACGCCCAGCTATTATTAGGCACTAATGCACAGGAAAAGATGCAGGATGGCACTCTGGCTTCATGCATGGGCGGGCAGCTTACATTGCAAACCTTCAGCAGCCACTCTTTCCCGTATGAAACCATGGGGCCGCTGTGGGAAAATTATATAACCAACGCGCTGAAGGTTCGTTTCCAGGGAAGAGGCCAGTAGTGACAGCCTCTACAATGGGCGCCCACCCGAAAATCCTGCTCAGCCTGATTGGCCTGACTTGTATCGCGTTCCTGCTGTCTTTTACGTTCGCAAGCTGCGCGGCCCAGCCCAACAGCGACAAGTCGGCGAAAGAGACACAGCTTAGGGACACAGAGCTGGAAATGAACGTCCAGCAGACGCTGAATGCCCAGCGGGAAGTCGATCAAGGAGTAGCCGGTACGCTCCAGGCCCAGGCAGCCCAAAAGTCTCTGACCGCCGCACCCGCGGCGGCTGTAACGCCTCAAGCCGTCGTCCCGGATGCTGGCCGATCGGCGACAGCGCCCGCACAGCCCGCTACGCCGGTTGCCTCGCCTGCCCAGACGCTCGCGCCGACAGCTCCTCCGTCGAACCCGGATGACCTGGTGGCCCAAATGAAGCAAGCCAAAATCCTGGTGTTCGAAGATATGATCAGCATGACGAACACGAACCGCTACGTCAAAGACACTCTGAACAAGATGGGCCTGCCATTCACCGACACAGGCAATGCCATCGGCATGTTCCAGCAACAGCTCAAATCCGGCGGACCGGACGGCAAAGGCTGGGACCTGGTCATCCTGTCATCGGAAGCGAAAACCGGGTTTTCGGGCGATTTCTACGATTATGCCAACCAGGCGCTCGACCAGGGCGCTTCGGTGATCATGGAGGTATGGAATCTGGACAAGGTTTACACTGGGAAAGCCAGCTCGCTTTTAGGACGCTGCGGCGTCGCGTACCAGGCGAATTTGCTAAAAATCCCCCCGGCGAAACGGGTGATGTTCGCCCTGGAGCCTACCGACCCGATCCTGAGCCAGCCGAACTCCATTCCGTCCTTCACCAAGGTAACCGACTACTGGTGGGACAAAAGCACCAATATTGCTTACGACATTGGCGACCTGGTGCAACTGGCTCAAGGCGGAGATGCGCACCTGCTGGTCGGCACGGTAGCCGGCGATAAATCCGCACACGGCACGCTGACCGAGTGTCTGGCTGGCAAGCTGACTCTGCAGACGTTTTCTTCGCACATCTTCGATTTCAAGGTCATGGGACCGGCGTGGGAGAATTACATTTACAACGCCTTGAAAGTGAAGCTGACCGGAGGCAGACAATAAATTTCCAAAGGAAGGAGATAGGGATCGATGGATAATGACAAGGCACCGACGACAGCAGAAGAAACGAGCCTGAGCCGCCGGGACGCTATCAAAGTCTTAACGGCCGCCGGAGGAGCCATCGCGGCGGCCGTCTTCCTGCAGGACAAGTGGACCAAGCCGGTTATAGAAGCCGGAGTTGTGCCAGCCCATGCCCAAAGCTCACGAACTATTCCTGAAGTAGGCCTTTCCTATTTATGCAGAAACGCAGTCGCGCCCGGATACGCGGCAGATTTCAACTATTATGATCCGCTAAGCAGTATGAGCGATTCTGCCACTTTGACTGCTTCTATCAGCGGATGCGCTACGATGGTATTCCAGGACAAAACGCTGAGCACACTGCCAGACTACCATCGAGTCGGCGGGACGACCAACGGGAGCGTATCGCTTACATTCACTACAAACTGCAACATCACGAATTCGACGGCCTTTTGCATCCAGCTATCGGTAAATGGCCGCCTGAGCAGCCATACGTGTCTGCCATTTAGCGATTGTCAGGGACCGTATCCTTCACCACCATAAATTGCCAGGTGCCGAATTTGGCATCCAGCTCACGGTCTACGACTTCAAGAGCTTGTCTTCCTGTATACCCTTCTTAGGCTCCTGCGCGCAATAAACGGCATTGGAGAATTACATTTACAACACCTTGAAAGTGAAGCTGGCCGGAAGCAGGTAAAAAACACCTAAATGGTTTGAACTTAGGCGGGATTCAATCTTGACCGTCACTATCATACGGGCTATAATATGATTAACTTCATGTTAAATGAACCACTATTTGAGGAAGGAGAATTGTGATCCATGGAAAATGAAAAGGTTCCGACCACAACAGAAGAAACGAACCTGAGCCGGCGGGAGGCATTGAAAGTCCTGACGGCTGCCAGCGGAGCAATTGCCGCAGCCGCCTTCCTGCAGGGCAAGTGGACTAAACCCGTCGTGGAAGCCGGGGTAGTGCCAGCCCATGCCCAAAGCTCGCGAACTCCTCCAGAGGTAAACCTTACCTCCTTATGTACCCTCGTAGGCGCGCCCGGTTACAGTGCAGGTTTCACTTATTATGATCCACTCAACGGGATGAGCGATTCAGCCACGCTAAACGCTTCTGTCACCGGATGTGGTACGATGGTTTTCCAGAACAAGAAGCTGAGCACGCTGCCAAACTACCACCGTACTGGCGGGGCTACCAACGGGGTGACATCCTTTACATTCACCACGAACTGCAATATAACCAATTCGACGGATCTCTGCATCCAGCTAACGGTCAACGGCCGCCAGAGCCAGTCTTCGTGCATATCGTTCTTTGGTCACTGCCTGGATTAACCGGCGCGAGATCCTACTTATAAATCTAAAAATGACCTCGAAGGGTTGCTCCCATCCATGGGGCAACCCTTTTTGATTGCCGTCTATGGAAGAGAGCTTGATCCTGTTCTTCAACACCCAGTGGGGAGCGCCGTTGGACCTGGAAGGGGTGGAGCTGCCAGAAGGGTTTGAGACCACCACCGACCGGGAGCGCTTTCAGGATGCCGGGGTGGTGGTGTTCCACATCCCGGATGTAGCTGGCATGGAGAAGCTCTCGAAAAAAAGAGGCCAGATCTGGGTGGCCTGGAGCCAGGAATGTGAAGTGTTCTACCCCCGCCTGCGCGACCCTCTGTTCATGCGACCGTTCGACTTGAGCATGACCTACCGCCGCGACTCGGATGTGCCGGCGCCTTACTATAACCCGCGAATGATCCCTGCGTTGCTAGAGCCTGCCAGGCAGAAAACGAAGGAGAAGCTGGCCGCGGCCTTCGTATCGAATCCGGTTGACCGCAGCGGGCGGACGAGGTATCTGAAAGAGCTGATGAAGTATATGGAAATCGATTCTTACGGGAAAGAGCTCAAGACCAAGGACCTCTCCGAGGACACAGGCAAGGCTTCGAAACTGGCAACGATTGCCCAATACAAATTTACCCTGGCCTACGAGAACGCCATTGCCAGGGATTACGTGACAGAGAAGTTCTTCGAGCCTTTGATAGCCGGATCCGTTCCAGTCTACCTAGGCGCTCCCAATGTGGACGATTTTGCTCCAGGGGAGCATTGTTTTATCAAGGTTACCGATTTCCGCTCTCCACAGGAATTGGCCGAATACTTAATGATACTGAACGAAGACTCGGTGGCTTACGAAGGTTACCTGGCATGGAAAAAACGACCTCTCCGCCCAGATTTTCTGCGTATGCTCGAAGCGGTTCGCGAGCCTGCTTTTGTGCGCCTGTGCCGCAAGGTAAAAGAAAATAGAATGATATCGTGCTAAAATTTGCCTGGGCTAGATATGGCTACCATCGTAATTTACACTTCTGGCACATTAGGTGACCACCTGCCTTTCATCGCTTTGGGCCAGGCGCTGAAAGCCCGCGGCCACACTGTCCGCATGGCGATAAACCGGGCAATGCTTGCCTATGCACAGCGCGCCGGGCTGGAGACCTTCGCCTTGAGCGACATCGAGCGCGGTCCAGAAGAAGCCCAGCAGAACGCCTGGGCCTGGGACCATTGGAACAATCCCGATCCGGGCGAACACCCGCAGGCCAAACCCCTCGAGACAGAGGAATTTATCGGCCAGGTAAGAGAGCTGGCCGGACTATGCCGGGAGGCTGACCTGTTTATTTCCACATCGATCCGTGTGCAAGGTTACCTGGCTGCCAGCGCTACAGGATTGCCGTGGATGACCGTCTCGATGAATCCGTTTGCCTTCTGGCAGCCGGCGGATGAGCAGGAACGAAGCGGATGGCTGCAAGGCAGGGTCGAAGAATACAACCAATACAAAGACTTGATCCAGGTCACCTATGCAGGACTGGGAGTAAAGAAAACAACTCCGGCCTTTTCCGCAGGCTGGTCTCTGGCCCGCCACGTGCTCCTGGCCAGCAGCCCGCACTTCAGCCTGCCAGACCTGGACCAGCTTCAGCCCACCTCCAGCATCGATATGACCGGATTTTGGTTCTACCAGGACCCAGCCTGGGAAAATTGGCAGCCGGATGAAGCGCTGCGTCGTTTTTGCGAGCCGGACGCGGCTGAGCGTAAGCCCATCGCGCTGACTTTTAGCAGCCAGCCGCTGGAAGACCCGCGCAGCCTCCTGGGGCTGCACGTGAAAGCCGCTGCGCAGCTTGGCCGCCCGCTGGTGGTGCAGCGCGGCTGGGCAGGTTTTTCGGAAGCCGACCTGCCCCCGGAAGCCGGCCCGGACCAGGTGCTGTTTGCCGATTACCTACCCCACGACTGGCTGTTTGCCCGCTCGGCCTGCGCCATCCAGCACGGCGGGATCGGCTCGATTGCGCGGGCGCTGCGCCAGGGCTGCCCGCTGGTGATCGAGCCGTTTGGTAACGACCAGATTTACAACGCCAGCCGGGTGATCGACCTGGGTGTAGGGGTGGCGATGCACCCGTTTCAAAGCACGGTGGACGGTTTGGTTCAGGCGCTTGAGGAAATTATCTTGACCACCGGATACCGCCAGCGAGCTGAAGCGCTTGGAGCCAGATTAAACACAGAAAACGGGCTGGAAACTGCCTGCATGATGGTTGAGAAATACCTGGCCCGCCTGGGACCGGACGGACAGCACCCGCCGATCTACGAGCGGTTGGCCATGCCCCTGACCCCGCGCCGCCAGCAGGCTCCCGAGCACGGATCGGCGAAAGAAAAGGTGCCTCTTATTGAAATAAAGCGAGAGCGCATCTCCTTACCGCCGCCAATCGGGAAGAGCTTGGTTGCGACTTCCCAAGGCCAGGAAGCTTCGGAAATCTACCTGGGGAAAGGAAGTATCCCCAGGATCATTCACCAAACCTGGAAAGATGCGAGCCCGCCGCCCGAATTCGTCCAATTGCAGCACACCTGGCGTGAATACCACCCCGATTGGACGATTTACCTGTGGACGGATGTAGACAACCGGGAGCTGCTGCGCCGCCATTATGCCTGGTTCCTGCCCATCTACGACCAGTACCCGGAACCGATCAAGCGGGCGGACGCGGTGCGCTACTTCATTCTTTATCATTAC
>Ga0209048_10002066_pt1 | contig 20111 bp, 23 predicted proteins | sample FrelakmetCRP12CR_FD_187146 | JGI IMG/M metagenome (GOLD analysis project Ga0209048, IMG submission 187146) | Freshwater lake sediment microbial communities from the University of Notre Dame, USA, for methane emissions studies - CRP12 CR (SPAdes)... | ecosystem: Environmental > Aquatic >... | reverse complement strand
GTCGCTTGTGCCGGCTTCAATTTGAGTTATGCCCGCCGCACTCGCCAGATCGGCGGCAATCACCCGGGCTTCCACGCCGAACCGTCCTGATAGTTCTTTGGCGATCCGCTCCAGCTCCGCTTGTCGCCGCGCTACGAGCACAAGGTTGAGGCCTTTGGCCGCCAGTTCGGTAGCCATGGCGCGTCCAATGCCCGAGGACGAGCCGGTAACGACCGCCCATTTTCCGTATTTAGTCTTGAATTGTTGTCTTTGTTGTATGTTCATGTATTTTTTGGTAGCGTTGGAAATTGTTTAACTCGGAAAGCAGCGACCAAAGGCCAGCAGCCATTTTGGATTGCCGCGCAGTTTGATTCGCCGCGTGAGCAACGCCCACGCCAGACTTTTCTCTTTGGCCAGAAATCCCAGCCACGTCGCGGTGTCGGTGGTAACGCGGAGGTTCGGCTCGCCCTGCAAGCCGGCGTTGACTTTGATAGTGCCGTCGCGGATGACAATCGTCGCCGTAGCCGATTCGCTGCCGGTCAAGGTGAAATGATAGGTCGCATTCAAGTCACCCGCCGCGAGTCTTTGGAATGAAATCTGGATGCCTTCCAAAAAGCTCTTGATCGTTCGCGGCCGAAGCGAACCGGGTACATAACGAAGCGACTTGTTCGGGAATCGTTTCTTGGCATGGGTCTCGGCATCCGATCCTCGAATCACATACAAACTTTCTTCCTTGGCCTGCAAGGGGCGCAGGATTTCGTTGGCGAAGTCTTTCCTCGATGCCAAATAGGGCGCGATGACGTCCTCGCCTGCCGGGCAAACCGCCATGCAATACGCCGCCTTGTAATTCGGCCCGAAGGCCAGACTTTGCCACATGGAAACCGTCTCCGAATCTTTCACGCGCCGCCGGTAATCCTTCCCGTTGCGGCTGTCGGCAATGTTTTCAATCCAGCCGGAAAAGCCGCCCATGAACTCATGGTAATTATGCGTATAGCAGGCGGTGGCATTGAACGCTCCATCCGCGCCGATCGCCCCGACCGGGCACGCCGCCACGCACAACTTGCACGTCAGGCAAGGGTTGTAATCCAGTTCCTGCGAATATTCGCTCACTTCCGCGCCGAGCAGAATCGTGCCGAGCAAAACGAAGTTGCCGAAGCGCGGATGAATCACGTTGCGGTGAATGCCCATGCGACCCAGGCCCGCCGCCACCGCTATGGGTTTGTGCGACACCAGCCACATCCGCTCCGTCATCCAGCGGTCGGCCTCCATGGGAAACGCCATGGGCGGATTCATCACCCGCATTCCTTTTCGTTCCAGCGTGGTGACAATCTTTCGGATGACAATATTCACTTCGTCACCGGTGTGATGAAATTCCGAATTTGCAACCGAACGCGCCGGGCTTCGGACATTGTCCCGATTCATCCGCAAAACGATACTGATTAAAGTCCGGGTGCGCGGGAAAGCTCGCTCGATGTGCGGACGCTCATCCGCCAACGAAGCCCGCTCCACTTCCACGAAGCCTACGTCGTCCGCGCCAGCATCGAGACAAAGCTGTCGCAGCCACGCGGCGTCGAGAACTTGAGACGCGGCACCGCTTGCCGCTATGGGCGCGGATTGGTCCGTTATGTGTATATGCACACCATTTTCAGATTTCATAGAAAGATTGAGTTCACGGATGCTGATGATGGGGTTAATTCAACGCGAGGGCGGCGCGTTCGAGATCGCGGAGGATTTCCGTCCAACGATCCTTGCCAAGGGTCTTGATGACCTTCTGCTGGGCAAGCTGCCAGTCCGGCATAAATTTTTCCAGTGCCGTCCGGCCTTTGGCCGTGAGCGTGAGCGAAACTTTGTTGCCGCGTCCCTTGCCGGTTGCCTTGACCAAACCGTCGCGCTCCAGCGGACGCAGATTCCGCACGAGCGTCGTGCGATCCATCGCGAGCCAGTCGCTGACCTCGGCCATGCTCGCTTCCGGTTTGGCGGCGAGCAAGCCGAGGATGGGCGTCTGCGTGGGCAGCAGGCCATGCTGGTTCAGCTGCGAAACGAAGAACTGCGAGAACGCGCGGGAAACCCAGCGCAGGTTGAAGCACACGCAGTTCTCCATCGAATTCAAATCCAGCTTTTTCGGCATCTCGATGTGTATATGCACTTAATTGGGCGGCTTGTCTAGGAAAAAGTGACGGCAAACATTTTTAACTTCGAGGTAAGAATGTTTCTCCCCGCCGCATCCAACCTGCAAGCTGCGTAACGGCGTTAAAACAAAACAACCAATTTCCGACTTAAAAATGAGAACTGAATTGACCCAACGCACCACTGCTTATCCGAAAACCACCTATCACGCCGCGACCGTGGACGGTTTGGAAATTTTTTACCGCGAGGCCGGTTCGCCGCAAGAGCCTACCGTGCTGCTGCTGCATGGATTTCCCACATCGTCGCATATGTTTCGCGAACTGATTCCTGCACTGGCGAATGACTTTCATGTGATCGCGCCGGATTATCCGGGCTTCGGCCAGAGCCTGATCACCTGGGGCAAGAACGATCCGTTTTTTGCTGAAGCCGGCGCGCGGGCGTTCCTCACAGACCTGCCCAAGGCGGAGTTGCACCTCCTCGACACCGGTCACTTCGCACTGGAGGAGGAAGGCAAGCAAATCGCCGCCTACATCGTAGATTTCCTGGATCGCAAACTGAAGTGATCCCATCACCACGACAACAAACCTTATCAAACCAACGAAAGCACTATGAGACTCCAAAATAAAATCGCCGTCATCACCGGTGGGAACAGCGGGATCGGTCTCGCCACGGCCCACGAACTTAAACAACAAGGCGCACGCGTCATCATCATCGGCCGCAAGCCGGATGCGGTCGCGTCGGCCGCGAAAGAAATCGGCGGCGACACGCTCGGCCTGGTCGCTGATGTGTCGCGCGTCGCCGACATCGAGCGCGTCTTCCAAACCATTCGTGAGAAGGTTGGCCACATCGACATTCTGTTCGCCAACGCCGGCATCGCGAAATTCGCGCCGTTGACGGATTCCACTGAGGCGTTGTTCGATGAAATGTTCGACGCGAACGTCAAGGGCGCTTACTTCACGGCAAAGCACGCGCTGCCATTGCTGAGCGATGGTGGGGCGGTCGTATTCACGTCATCCAGTGTGGCGCATTTCGGAATGCCGGGCGCGAGCGTCTACGCCGCAGGCAAGGCCGCCTTGAACAATCTCGCCAAGACGCTGGCGGTCGAGCTCGCGGGCCGGAAGATCCGCGTGAACGTCGTCAGCCCCGGCCCGGTCGCCACGCCGATCTTCGGCAAGATGGGTTTGGCAGAAGGAGCGGTGAAGGAAATGGGCGGAGCGATTCTTTCGCAAGTGCCGCTCGCGCGTTTCGGCGAAGCCGGCGAAATCGCCAAAGCGGTTGCTTATCTCGCATCTCCCGACTCCACCTACGTCACCGGCACCGAGTTGCTGATTGACGGCGGCATGGCGCAAAGCTAAAGACCTCCACACAAAAACAGCACCTCAACATAGAACCAGCACTTAAAATATGAACGTCTCACAAGCCATTGAGCACCGCCGCTCGGTCAAACATTACGACGCGAATCACGTCATGCCCGAAGCGGACTTCGCCCGGCTGATCCAGCTCGCGAAACTTTCGCCGTCGTCTTTCAACATGCAGAACTACCGTTTCGTCGTGGTGAAGGACAAGGAACTGCGGAAGCAAATCCGCGCCGCCGCGTGGGATCAGGCACAAATCACGGATGCTTCGGTGCTGCTGGCCATGTGCGCAGACCTGAACGCGCACAAGGACAACCCGGCACGCTACTGGCAGCATGTGCCGGCGGAAGTGCGCGGCTTCATGGTCTCGAATACCACGCCGTTCTACGAAGGCAAACCCCAGCTCACGCGCGACGAAGGCATCCGTTCGGCCGCGTTTGCCGGCATGGCCATCATGCTCGCTGCCGTCGAGATGGGCTACGATACTGGTCCGCTCATCGGCTTCGATCCGGTGGCCGTGGGAAAAATTCTCAACTTGCCGGAAAACATTGCGCTGAGTTACCTGCTCGTGATCGGCAAATCCACGAAGGTCGCCTGGCCGCGCGGGGAACGTCTGCCAGACAGCGAGGTGGTCATCACCGATCGCTTTCCCTCTTGAATTTGGAAGATGAATCTACGTCCGCCACTGCCGCCGTTCACCAAGGAAGCCGAGCGCAAGTTCCCCTTGATCGTTTCGGTGAGGCCGGCGGAATCGCCAAGGCAGTCGCGTATCTCGTCTCGCCTGATGCTGCCTATGTCACCGGCACGGAATTGCTGATTGACGGCGGCATGGCGCAAGGCTGAACCATTGCCATGGCTGAGAAATATCTCGAACTGATGGTGACGCCAGCCGTCGCCAAGGCGGAGCAACACTATTTCGGGCGCGCCATTGAGATGAGTAGCGAGCGAACGCGCGACGCACTCACCGCAGACGAGCAGAGTTTCATCGCCGCGCGCGACAGTTTTTATCTGGCGACGGTCTCGGAAACCGGCTGGCCGTACGTGCAACATCGCGGCGGCCAGCCCGGCTTCCTCCGCGTTCTCAACCCGGCCACGCTGGCATTCGCGGATTACAAAGGTAATCGCCAGTTAATCTCGACCGGCAACCTGGCCGCGAATGATCGCGTGTCGTTATTCCTGATGGATTATCCGCAGCGCACGCGTTTGAAAATTCTCGGCCATGCGCGGGTCGAGGATGCACGGCAACATCCCGATCTCGTGGCGCAACTCGCCGAGCCGGAGCTTCAGCGCAAAGTCGAGCGCGTGTTTCTGATCGACGTGGTTTCGTTCGATTGGAACTGTCCGCAGTACATCACGCCGCGATTCACCGAAACCGAAGTGGAAGCCGCGGTCGCTCCGTTGAAACAACGCATCGCTGAACTTGAAGCGCGGTTCCAGGAGGGGTATCAGAGCTAAATATCGATACTATTGAGCAGGTTGGAAACATAACCGGCGCTTCCCATTGTTAGTCGATCGGCGATCCGAATTCCATCTTTGGCGCCGCGGGTGCGGCCGGGGCCGCGGGAGAAGGCTGCGCCTGCGCGCCGGCACCGAGCCAGCCGGCCAGGAGCGCCAGCACGAGGAGTCGGTGGGTCACGAGGGAAGAATGACAACGTTCGCCATTCGTCGCCAGAAAAGACTTCAATTTCGTGGATCGGGTGGATCCAACGCTGAGCGCCCAACGCCGAACGTCGACCGAAGAATTTCGAATGTCGAACTGACTGAACTTCGCAATTAGCACTTCAGCATTCGCACTTTTCCAGCGCCATTGCCGTGATGCTGGAGAAACACGCCATCGCGTGTGACATGATGCGCGGTCGATTTTGCCCGAAACCGGCTGATCCTGGAAAACAGCCAAAGCCTGAAAGCGCGCACCAGAAAAATGCAACCGCTGCGCATTCGTGCCGCGCGTCAGAGCGGCGGGGCCGCCCTGGACGTCTTCGTCGCGGTTGATTCCCCGCAAGGCCCGCTGTGGCTGGAGCTCGACTCTGGCAACGCTCAGCCGGTCTTGCTCGCACCGCACGCCGCGGAACAGCTCGGCCTCAAGCTAACCAGCGAACCGACGGCCGCAGTGCTCCGACTTTCGGCCGGAACCGATTACCCATGCACTGTGGCGAGCAAGGAGGTGATCGCTGATGGACTCTTGAATGCCGTCTTTTTCCAGAAACACATCATTACCTTGGATCTGAAAAACATGCGGGCTTGGGTACGGCGAAATGCAGAGTCGACCGAAGGAAAGAGCTCTCGTTCGCCGGTCCCGCCGTTCGACGAGCAAGAGAAACCGGTCGTGCCCTGGTGATCGCCCTTCTCGCCAGAGTCGCTCGATCTCGGACGTGCCGTGCCGAGTCCGCCCGGACCATCTTCAGCATTTACTGCCGAGATCTTTAGGGGCATCTTTAGCCATGAAAATTCAGCGCCTGTTCACAACCCTCATTGCTGCAATCTTCCTCTGCGGGCTAAGTCTCCGGGCGATGGCAGCGGATTTTGGCGATGGTAAAGATGTGAAACAGGTGCGGAGGGTCGTGGCGACAAAGTTTGGCCATGCCCTGCACGCCTCGGTCTCTCACGACTGGGCCCTCTGCACGGCCTACAACGACGAAAGTGATGTCTCCGTCGTGCTGCATCGCACCGCTGCCGGCTGGACGATCGTCGACCATGATGGCGGCGCTTACGCAGCAGAAAACCTGAAGACTCTCGGTGTACCGCAGGCAGACATCGCGCCGCTCTTAAAGGCTTATCAGTAACTCGCCACGCGTCTTGCTTTCAAGCTCCATTCGTAGTCTGCAATTATGAGCCCGGCGCAGGAAATCCTCACGGCGATGGACAAATTGACGCGTGAAGAATTGCGCGTCGTAAAGCTCGGCGTCGATTCCCGTCTCACTGACGATGACAACGACCCGGCATTGTTGGCTTCGTTGAAGGAAGCGATCACCTATGCCGAGACCCACCCGGACGAAGCCAAATCGATCGACGCAGTTCACGCGCTCATTCCCCAATGGATTTCCGGGTCGAAGTCACAGAGATAGCCAAAGCCGATCTCGCGGAGATCGTTTCTATACACCGCTAAATATAGTACAAGCTAATTGTCCTATTATTTTGCCATCGCCTCACGACTGACCGAGAACTAGGGTTGACCTCGAATCTTCCCCGCACGCCGATCATCCGTCGGCACGGGTCGAGGCTGACTTGATGTCGACCACCGGCGTGCCGTCGAATACCTCGATCGGCCCGATCTTCACGCGGGTGCCGTCAATCTCACGCACCGTCACGGGGTGCAGCCCGAGCGGGTTCGGTCGCGCAGGTGAGCGCGTGTAAAAAACACCGGTGAGCGGACGGCTCTCGTCGCCGCGCGGATGCCCCTTCAGCACATCGCGCTTCGCCTCGTGCAACCACGTGATCACGATCAGTTCGTGACCGACCTCCAGTCCCAACAACGCCTCGGCAAATTGCGGTTCGATTTCGAGCCACGCGTCCGGCGCACCTTCCGGTCCCTGCCGCGGCGCGTCTTCCCGTCCCTTCACTGTCGAGCGAATGAAGCCAACCGGTTCCAATGTGTAAGCGCTCATCTTGTCCAACGTTGTTCACGTTTCCTGCGATGCAACTGATGAAGCCTTGGGCGGTGTGAGCGTCCGCGTTTTCCGAAGCTATGCTTGCGGCGAGCGCGATGCTTAAACCGGGCTTGAGCCCGACCGTCAATCCGGTATCCTCGCAAGGCATGCATCGTGACTATCACCGTTGGTACTCTCACCGTCTCAATCGCGACATGGGCATCGCCGTTTACGGCCATTACGGTCTGCCCATCCTCGCGTTCCCGACGAGCGGCGGCGACGAATGGGAGCAGGAAGGTCAGGGCATGATCGGCGCAGTCAGCCCATACGTGGAGCAGGGGCGAATCCGCGTCTTCTCCATCAACGGCGTGAACAACGATTCGTTCCAAAACAAGGGAGCGCACCCCTTCCATCGGAGTTGGATGCAGGCGCAGTACGACGCCTATGTGGCGAACGAAGTTTTCCCATTCATTGACTCCCTGTGCCAGACGCCTGGCATCCCGATTACCACGCTGGGAGCGTCGCTCGGTGCCTATCACGCGGCCAACACCCTATTCAAGCATCCCGATCATGTGAAGCGCTGCTACGCGCTCTCCGGCATCTACACCATGAAGGACTCCATGGACGGGATGTACGACGACAACTTCTACTTCAATAACCCGGAGGACTACATGGCCAACCAGCATGACCCGTGGTTTCTGCACCAGTACGAGAGTTGCGACATCCGGCTCGTGACCGGCTGTGGCCCGTGGGAGAACAGCGGGCCCACCTACCGAATGTCCGCGATACTCGCGGGCCGGGGGATTGCTCATCATCTGGACGACTGGGGCCCGTTGGGCGGGCACGACTGGCCTTACTGGCACCACCAGATGTGGGAATACGTGAGCGCGCACTTCTAAAAACCGTTGGGCTCGCCTGCGGCGGGGTCGCATAGTTGTGACCGCATGAAATCGCTCACCGAACATCTCTGGTTTGAAGTTCCTGGCCGGCGCGGGTTCATCAAGATCACACCGAAGATTGAGGAACTCCAATTCCAAGCAATTTGTCGTCGGAAACTTCGCGCGTATATATGAAGCAATCCATTCTTATCCACAAATGAGCAACGACGTATCCAGCGAAGCCAAATGCCCCTTCAATCACACCGCCGCCACCGGGAGCGCCCCGACCGATCACGACTGGTGGCCAAACCGGTTAAAGGTCGAACTGCTGCACCAGCATTCCGCGAAGTCCGATCCCATGGGCGGCGACTTCAACTACGCGGAAGAGTTCAAGAGCCTCGACCTGGGGGCGGTGAAGAAGGATCTCGCAGCGCTGATGACCGACTCGCAGGAGTGGTGGCCGGCGGACTTCGGCCATTACGGCGGTCTGTTCATCCGCATGGCGTGGCACAGCGCCGGCACCTACCGGACCGGTGACGGTCGCGGCGGCGCCGGCCGGGGCCAGCAGCGGTTTGCGCCGCTCAACAGCTGGCCGGACAACGTGAGCCTGGACAAGGCGCGCCGACTGCTCTGGCCGATCAAACAGAAGTATGGCCGGAAGATTTCCTGGGCCGACCTGATGATCCTCACGGGCAACGTCGCGCTCGAAACGATGGGATTCAAAACGTTTGGTTTCGGCGGCGGTCGCGAGGACGTCTGGGAGCCCGATCAGGATGTCTATTGGGGCAAGGAGACCACCTGGCTTGATGACAAACGCTACTCCGGAGACCGGGATCTCGAGAATCCGCTCGCGGCCGTGCAGATGGGGCTGATCTACGTCAACCCGGAAGGCCCGAACGGAAACCCTGATCCGCTCGCGGCGGCTCAGGATATTCGCGAGACCTTCGCCCGCATGGCGATGAACGACGAGGAGACCGTGGCGCTCATCGCCGGCGGCCATACCTTCGGCAAGACCCACGGCGCCGGCCCGACGTCCCATGTCGGGCCTGTTCCCGAGGCGGGTGGACTCGAAGAGCAGGGCCTGGGCTGGAAGAGCAGCTTTGGCACGGGCAAAGGGGGTGACACGATCACCAGCGGTCTGGAAGTCACCTGGACCTCCACGCCGACGAAGTGGAGCAACAACTTTTTCTGGAACCTGTTCAGCTTCGAGTGGGAACTCACGAAGAGCCCGGCCGGTGCGCATCAATGGACGCCGAAGAATGGTGCCGGCGCCGGCACCGTGCCGCATGCACACGACGGGTCGAAGCGGATCGCACCCTCCATGCTGACCACCGACCTCTCCCTGCGGTTCGACCCTGCTTACGAAAAAATCTCGCGGCGCTTCCTGGAGAATCCCGACCAGTTCGCGGACGCGTTTGCTCGCGCCTGGTTCAAGCTGACCCACCGCGACATGGGTCCGCGTGCACGCTATCTCGGGCCTGAGGTTCCTGCGGAAGAACTTCTCTGGCAGGATCCGATTCCCGCGGTCGATCACCCCTTGATCGATGCGCAGGACATCGCGTCGCTGAAGAGCAAGATCCTCGCTTCCGGTCTCTCCATCTCGGAGCTGGTTTCCACCGCGTGGGCTTCGGCATCCACGTTCCGTGGGTCCGATAAGCGCGGCGGCGCGAACGGCGCCCGCATTCGCCTGGCGCCGCAGAAGGATTGGCCGGTCAACCAGCCGGCCCAGTTGGCCAAGGTGCTCAAGACCCTGGGGGACATCCAGAGCGCGTTCAATGGTGCAGCGGCCGGCGGCAAGAAGGTCTCGCTCGCGGACGTGATCGTTTTAGCCGGCTGCGCCGGCGTGGAGAAAGCTGCGAAAAATGCCGGTCACGACGTCTCGGTTCCTTTCGCCCCGGGACGCATGGACGCCTCGCAGGCGCAGACCGACGTCGAAACCTTCGCCTCTCTCGAACCGATCGCGGACGGCTTCCGCAATTACCTCAAGGGCAAATACACGATCCCGGCCGAAGCGCTGCTGATCGATAAGGCGCAATTGCTAACCCTGACCGCACCCGAGATGACGGTGCTCGTGGGCGGCATGCGGGTCTTGAACACCAATGCCGACCAGACCAGCCACGGCGTTTTCACCCAGCGCCCGGAAGCGCTGACCAACGATTTTTTTCTGAACCTGCTCGGCATGAGCACGGAGTGGAAGCCGGTCTCGCAAGCCGCCGACATATTCGAAGGCCGCGATCGCAAAACCGGGGAAGTGAAATGGACCGGCACGCGCGTCGATCTCATCTTCGGATCCAACTCCCAACTCCGCCCCCTGGCGGAAGTTTACGGCTGTTCGGACTCGCAGACCAAGTTTGTCCACGACTTCGTGGCGGCCTGGAACAAGGTGATGAACCTGGATCGCTACGACCTCGCGTAACCCCCGAAGACGGGCCCCGGCCTTCTGATCGCCAAGCCAGACACTATCGAAAAAAACTCAGGCCAAACGGGCCGGTGCTTGATCGCTACGGGGCGAGAAGCGATGTTATACGTGAATCCCGTATAGCAGCGCAGTCTACGCACCGGACTCTCCCACGTCTCAAACACGGAGCAGCTGTTCGATGGCGGTGCGGGCCAATCCGCTCGGTGCAGCTCGAGCTTGCTCCCACTCTTGCAGGGTTCGCTTCGAGATCTGCAACTTCAACGCTGCCTCACTCTGCGAGAGATTCTCGCGCTCGCGCCACGCACGCAACCGGAGCGGGAGCGACCGAGCGGCCAGGCGCTGATGCCGCGTGTGATGAGATCGTGTGCCGAAAGCCATCGCGAGAGACGATGCTATACGTGAGTCACGTATAGAATCAAGTTCCAGCTTGAGGGTTACTGCGTAGGTGGTGCCTTCTTGGCCGGATCAATGCAGTTGGAAGGCGAGCGATCGGATGTCCGTCGCGGCGACGCCCCCGTCGTCGAAAGTGTTCGCGGCGCCCTCGCCGCGAGTCTCTCCCGCGCACCATTTGGTGTGGCTCAATCATGGCCCTGAAAGCCTTCGGGGCCGACACTTCCGGCGACGAGGTGTCGCCGCTACAGCCAGCGGCGCGCCGTTCCCGAGCAACTGCATCGTTACCGGCTTGGGTGCCTTCTCGGTATGACGACGCTTACCAGTCGAGCTCTGCTCGAGCTTAGCTGGACCCGCCGCCGCCGGGACTTGACGCGTAATCTCTTCTATACGTGAATCACGTATAGGCCCCAAATGCGCAAACAAGTGGGGAGGTCAATGCTTCTGTTTGCGTTTACCGATGAAGCTCCGCAGAACAGAATCCATCACCATGAAATCGCTCACCGGATATCTCTGGTTTGAAGTTCCCGGCCGGCGCGGGTTCATCAACATCACACCGAAGATTGAGGAACTCGTTAGTCAAAGCGGTGTGCGCGAAGGCCTTTGTCTGGTCAACGCCATGCACATCACCGCGTCGGTTTTCATCAACGACGACGAGAGCGGGCTCCACCACGGGATTAACAGGATTGAGTGGGATTTCAGAAGGCCGAATCCCGTCTAACCCTCGCCGCGCTGAGACACGTCAATTCTCCAATCTCTTTTTGAGAATTTCCGCTATGGTCGGCTGACCGATTTCCTTCAACTCGTAACGCACCCGCATCGTCGGATGCTTGATCTTGACGATGCGGCGCAAATCAATCGGCGTCGCGATCAAGACCAAATCCACGGGCGTAGCATTGATCGTCGCTTCGAGTTCCGCGATTTGCTTCGCGCTATAGCCCATCGCGGGCAGGACCGCCCCGGTCTTTGGGTAGCGCTCAAACGTTTCGCGGATCGAACCGACGGCGTAGGGACGCGGATCGACGAGCTCGGCCGCGCCGAATTTCCTGGCCAGGACGACCCCCGCGCCGAAGGACATATCTCCGTGGGTCAGCGTGGGACCGTCTTCGACGGCGAGCACGCGTTTGCCGCGAATCGCCTCCGGGTCCGCATCGTCGACTGAAATCGGCGACGCGGCCTGGACGATGACCGCGTTTGGATTTGCCGCGCGGATATTCTCCCGCACGCGTGCGATGTTTTCTTCGCTCGCGGTGTCCATTTTGTTGATCACGACGACATCCGCCATCCGTAGATTCGTTTCGCCAGGGTGAAAAGTCAGTTCGTGCCCAGGCCGGTGCGGGTCGGCCACGACAAAAAAAAGGTCGGGCTGAAAAAATGGCATGTCGTTATTGCCGCCGTCCCAAACGACGATATCCGCTTCTTCTTCGGCGCGGCGCAAGATTTTTTCGTAATCTGCTCCCGCGTAGACGACCGACCCGCACGCAATATGCGGCTCGTACTCTTCGCGCTCTTCAATCGTCACGTCTGCTTTCGCCAAATCGTCCATCGTCACGAACCTTTGCACGGCTTGCCGGGCGAGATCGCCATACGGCATGGGATGGCGCACGACGACGATGTGCTTGCCCATCTTCTTGAGCGCGTCCACCACGGCGCGTGTCGTCTGGGACTTGCCCGCCCCTGTTCGCACGGCGCAAATTGCGACGACCGGCTTTTTCGATTTGAGCAGCGTCGCTCTCGGGCCCAGGAGACGAAAATCCGCGCCTGCGGCCAGCGCAATCGATGCCTTGTGCATCACGGTTTCGTGCGAGGTATCGCTGTAAGCAAAGATGACTTCGTCGACGGAAAGAGTTTTGATCAGGTCCGCGAGTTCACTTTCGGGAAAAATCGGAATGCCGTTGGGGTAGAGCGGACCCGCCAGCGCGGTGGGGTAGGTGCGGCCTTCGATATTTGGGATTTGCGTCGCGGTAAAGGCGACAACCTCACAGGCGGGGTTATCGCGAAAGGCAACGTTGAAATTGTGAAAATCGCGTCCGGCCGCGCCCATGATGAGAATTTTGGTTTTCATTTGAAAATGTTACTTTGCGAACGGCCAATATTCTTGGTGAACGCCCCCGCCCGCCGATTCCTGGACAAAGAGTCTTAGGAAATGAAAATACGGTTGGCGGCGCCAGCCGCAAGGCCCCAGCGGCGAAGCAATCAATCCCGGGATCGGCGCAACGAAGCGCGTTGGATGAACCATGGTTGCGACCGAAATTGCGAAGTTCAGTGAGCGTTGTTGGTTCGCAACTGGGTTCGTGGAAACAGGCGCGCAATCCAGCGAGAAAGGCGAACCATGAAGCTGGCGGACAAACCAAACCGGTTGCGGCGCTGGAGTGATGCTCCGTGCGTTGTGAGGTGTTCAACAACTCGGGTGCGGCCAAACATCGCGGCGAACATGAGCGGGGTCATGCCGCCGCTGTTGCCGGCATCAATGTCCGCGCCGTGCGCGAGCAGCAAGGCGACGATTTCTTCGTAGACTTTGAACGCTACGCCCCCGAGCGGCGTCTGGCCGCGATCATTGCGGCGATCCACGTCCGCGCCGTGTTCCAGCAGCATTTGGGCGGTTTCCAAATTGCCGTGGTAGCTCGCGAGCATCAACAGGGAGTTGCCTTTGGCGTCAGTCAGATTCACCGGCAGACCGTGGCGGAGCATGGCTGCGAGCGATTCGGTTTCGCCGCAACGGGCGAAACCGATCGCCCTCCGTTGCAACTCCCCGTAGCGCTTTTCTTCGGCCTGGGTGGCGATGGTCTCCATGGGTCGCGAAGGGCGGCGCGGTCGCGCCGCCCTGCTAAATTACCTGGATCCGGCCAGCGCGGGCTCAAGGGCCGTTGGGAACTTCGACGGAGGCGCCGCACCGTTCTTTATGCCCAGCGCCTTTGCTACGCCGGCGGCGTAGGCGGGATCGGCTTTGTGGAAATGCACGAGCTGACGCTGGACGATTTCCTCAGGCACACCCGCCATCGCGGCGGCGACAACCGCTGCTGCTGGCCCGGATCCATTAACCGGAAGAGATTTCCCGGCTGCGTGTAATCATCGTTGCCCTCGCGGTGATTGTAGCGGTTGGCGTCACCGGAGATCTTTAACGGCGGTTCGGCAAACCGCGCATCCTGCACTGGCCCGCCATAACTGTTTGGTTCGTACAAGAAGTTATCGAATTTGGGCGCGTCGAAGCGCATCGGGCCGTCGGCGTGATAAGTGCGCACGGGAACTTTCGGGCGGTTGACCGGCAGCATTTCGTAATGCGTCCCAATGCGATAGCGATGGGCGTCGGCGTAGGAGAAGATGCGAGCCTGCAGCATCTTGTCCGGCGAGAAGCTAATCCCGGGCACGATGTTCGAGGGACTGAAGGCCGATTGTTCCACTTCGGCGAAATAGTTCTCCGGGTTGCGGTTTAATTCCAGCACGCCGCCGAGACGTTGACCGTGCCGCGTCTCCAATTCGTCGATTGTCATCGGACTGGCAATCAGCAAGATCGACGGTATGAAATTCACGAAAAGCATCGGCATGTTTCTGCTTGCGGTTTATATGATCCTCCATGGCCTGCTCGGGTTTGGCTTGCCGCTCGGGCCAGCCGTCTTCCTGATCGACCTCATCGCGCTGGCCGCCGGCATCTTTATTCTCATCGGCAAATAGGGTCGCGGGTTTCAGCTCGTCATCAACGATTTCGCTTCCTTCAGCCTGACCACGGAAGGTAGAACGGCCAGGAAGTCAGCTCCCCCTTGGCCAGGAAAGCTGACGACCTCGGCGCAGTTGAGACGTCGCTCTGCGGCGGTTGACGCTCTACGCCTTATCGTAGACAACGTGGCCGGTGAATTTCTTCCCCTTGGCGTCGGTGCCGTTCACGGTCACGGTCCGAGATTTTCCATCCTTGGACACCGTGATCGTGCCCGTCCATATCGTCTTGCCGTCCTTCATCGCCATGATGTTGTTGGTGTGATCGTTCACCATCTTATACATCACCGAGTTGTAAGGGAGGTTTCCCTTCACCGGATAGACTTTCCCATCGAATTTGCCCACCCACACGCTGTGAGTCGGTTTCCCGTCTTTATCCACGCCGGTCACGGTGACCTTCACTTTGTCCCCGTCGGCCGCGTAGACCACGCTCGTGTTCTTGCCCATTCCGGGCGGCATCTTCGACTTCGCTTCGTTGAGCTTCCATGTGCCCATTTGTGGACTGCCCGCGAAGCATTCTGCTGCCGCTGCAAGACACAGCGCCAAAGTAACTATCATTGTTCGAGATTTAATCATGGCGGGAGTCTGCGCAGGAATCACGTTGGCCGTCAATGCCTTCACCGACAAAAAGGGCAGGGCGGCCGGAACCGGGCAATTTCCAGGCCGGATCGGATCTTGGAATCACTGGGAAAAAAACGCTTGCCAGTGACTTGGTGTTATAGTTAACTATAACACTTATGCGAGGCAATCACGGATCGGGGCGGGTTATGGCCGCGTTCTTCGTGGTCGTTGGGCCCTGCCGGTATGGGCCCGCGAACGCACCCGGCGACACCTCGACTTCGCTCAGTGCGGGCGCGGCACCGGGGCGGCAGCTAACGCTTTTTGGAACACAGGATGAATCGTGAATGGAACGACAGTCAACCGATCTATCGCCAGCTTCGCGATCGAGGCGTCCATATGATTCTCGACGGGGTGCTCAAAGAAGGCGATCCGTTGCCCTCCGTGCGCAATGTCGCGGCGGAATTTCGGATCAATCCACTGACCGTGCTCAAAGCCTATCAGGAACTGGTCGACGAACAACTGGTCGAGACGAAGAGAGGTCTTGGCATGTTCGTCAAAGCCGGCGCACGCGAGCTATTATTGCGGGGCGAACGCCAGAAATTTCTCACCGAAGAATGGCCGCGGGTTTTCTCGGCCATTCAGCGGCTCGGCCTGACCCAGGAAGAACTGGATGGCGCCGCAACCGAGCGGCCGTCATCAAAGACGGAAAAGGAGAAGCGCTAGAGCCATGGCCTGCATAGAAGCACGCGGTCTCCGCAAGACCTTCGGTCCAACCATCGCGCTGGAGGGCATCGATTTGCGGGTCGAAGAGGGCCGCATTCTCGGACTCATCGGTCCCAATGGCGCCGGCAAGACCACCGCGCTCAATGCGATTTTGGGCCTGACCGCGTACGAGGGAGAATTGCAGGTGCTCGGACGCGATCCCTGGACCGCGCGCGATCAGCTCATGCGCGATGTCTCTTTCATTGCGGATGTCGCCGTGGTGCCGCGCTGGATGCGGGTTACGCAGGCGCTCGATTACGTCGCCGGCGTGCATCCGCGATTCGATCGTGCGAAGGCGGAGGGTTTCCTGGCGAAGACGGCGATCATGCGGACCAGCCGGGTGAGGGAGTTGTCCAAGGGCATGGTCGCCCAGCTGCATCTCGCTTTGGTCATGGCAATTGACGCGAAATTGCTGGTGCTGGACGAGCCGACGCTTGGGCTCGACATCCTCTATCGCAAGCAGTTCTACGAATCGCTCCTGAACGACTACTTCGATCGCAGCCGCACCATCGTGGTGACGACACATCAGGTGGAAGAAATCCAGGATGTCCTGACCGATCTCATGTTCATCAACCGCGGTCGGATCGTCCTCTCTTGCACGATGGAAGAATTTGAGGCGCGCTATCTCGAGGTGATGGTGAAACCCGAGCATCTCGCCGCCGCGCAAGCGCTGAAACCGATTCACGAGCGCCCGGTCTTCGGTCGCAGCGTTCTCTTGTTCGATCGTGGCGATCGGGAGCAGCTCGCCGCGCTTGGCGAAGTGCGCAGGCCCAGCATCGCGGATTTGTTTGTGGCGGTGATGGGGAGCAAGGCCGGCGAGGCGCAACCGCCTTCGCACAAGGCTACGGCGCACCAAGAAGGAGCAGCGATGGCCAAATGACCACTCCCAAAGTCTTCGCGAGCAAGATGACGAATTGACGAAGGTGAATCGACCAGATGACTACGCAATCAAAGACAACGTTGGAGCCGGCCGGGATTAACGACCCCGGTTACAGCACCCCCGTGGCGGCGACGCGGCCATTCTACTGGTCGGTGCGGCGTGAATTGTGGGAGAACCGTTCGATCTATATCGCGCCGTTGATCGTCGCCGGAGTCGCACTGGTCGGTTTTGGGTTTAGCACGATCGGTCTGGCAGAGCGCCGGCGCGGGGTGTTGTGGCTCGACGCGGCGCATCAGCGAGCCGGAATCGAGATGCCGTACGACGTCGCGGCCATGATGATCCTGTTCACGGCGTTCATCGTTGGCGTGTTCTACTGTCTCGACGCGTTGCACGGTGAGCGGCGCGATCGCAGCATCCTCTTCTGGAAGTCGCTTCCGGTTTCGGACCTCACCACAGTGCTATCGAAGGTGAGCATACCGCTGGTGATTTTGCCGCTGCTCGTTATCACGATCACCTTTTGCACGCAGTTGATCATGGTGCTCATGACCAGCGTTGTCCTTATCGCTCACGGTATGAGTCCCGCAACAACATGGACCCATTTCAACTTGTTTCGGCAAGCGGTGATACTGCTCTACAGCCTTATTGCGCTCTCGCTTTGGCATGCGCCGGTCTACGGCTGGCTGCTGCTGGTCTCGGGCTGGGTGCGGCGGGCGACATTTCTTTGGGCCGTCTTACCGTTTTTCGCGATCGGCATCTTTGAGAAGATCGCCTTCAACACTACGTATTTCGGTTCGTTCGTGAAAGACCGCTTGATGGGATTCGCGCCGCACGCTTTCGATTTCCAGGGGCATAATAGACCCACGATCGAATCGCTGCCACAACTGACTCCGGGAACATACCTAAGCACGCCAGGTTTCTGGCTCGGGCTGGTATTCGCTGCCGCATTCATCGCGGCGGCAGTCCGGCTACGCCGCTATCGAGGACCTATCTGATTTGAAGCTAGGACGCGTAGTAAAGTGGAGTGCAGGGGCGATTTCAGTCGGGTTGCTCGTGGCGACGCTGATCGCCTACTGGACGTCGACGAACGACTGCGAAAGCCGTACTACGGCTCCGAGTAACCCTATGAAAGCTATTATTTATTGCGAATATGGTCCCCCCGAAGTTCTCAAGTTGGAGGACATCGAGAAGCCGGTTCCCAACGACGATCAGGTCCTGATCAAGGTGCGCGCGGCTTCCGTCAATCCCGTCGATTTGGTTTATCGAGGCGGCGCTCGGATAATGACCGGGCTGCGCAAACCCAGGGTCACACGACTAGGCACTGATCTGGCCGGCCGGGTTGAAGCGGTGGGCAAGAACGTAACTCAGGTCAAACCCGGAGACGAAGTGTTCGGCGCGGCCAAAGGAGCCTTCGCCGAGTATGTGTGTATGCCCGAACGCGCACTGGTCATCAAGCCAGATAACATGACGTTTGAGCAAGCGGCTTCGGTCCCCGTCGCGGCAATCACGGCATTGCAGGGTCTTCGCGACAAAGGGCATCTTCAGGCCGGGCAGAAAGTCCTGATCAACGGCGCCTCAGGAGGCGTAGGGACGTTCGCCGTCCAGATCGCCAAGTCGTTCGGTGCAGAGGTGACCGGCGTATGCAGTACGCAAAATGTGGAGATGGTTCGATCCATCGGTGCCGATCGGGTCATTGACTACACCAAAGAGGATTTCACCAAGGGTACACAACGGTATGACTTGGTTTTCGACAACGTCGGGAACCATTCGTTCTCAGAGCGCCGGCGAGTCTTAGGCCCCCATGGCATTTGTGTCATGGTCGGGGCCGGAGGGGCGGGAGGAAACGATGCTATCTGGACGCGCCTGGCCGGTTCGCTCAAAGCGCTTTTGTTGTCACGGTTCGTTAACCAGAAGTTCGTCATGTTTATTGCAAAACTGAACAAAGAGGACCTGACCATCCTGCGCGATCTCATGCAGAGCGGAAAGGTGACACCCGTCATCGATAAAACGTACACGCTTAGTCAGGTCCCCGACGCAATTCGACACTTGGAAACGGGACACGCTCGAGGGAAAGTAGTAATAACGTTGGAGAGTACAAGGTAGAAACACATGAACAGATCAAAGCCGTGAAGCTAAAACGAATCCTGAAATGGAGTGGACGCACGATCCTGCTCGCATTGGTCCTGGCAGCCCTGGCGTTGTTTGTCGCCTACTGGAGATCGAGCAACGACTGCGAGCATTACCGCGGTGCTCCAGCCAACTCTATGAAAGCGATTGTCTATTGTGAATATGGTTTAGCCAATCTGAGGTTGGCGGACATTGAAAAGCCAGTTCCGACGGACGATCAGCTTTTGGTAAGAGTTCACGCGGCTTCCGTCAATCCCTATGACTGGCATTTCATCGAAGGCACGCCGAAGATCATGCGCCTGGGAGTCGGGCTGCGCAAACCAAAGGACACACGACTCGGCGTTGACTACGCGGGGACGGTGGAAGCAGTTGGCAAGAACGTCACCCAATTTAAACCAGGAGATGAGGTATTTGGCGGGAAAGGCGGTGCCTTCGCCGAGTATGTGTGCCCGCGCGCGGATCGAGCGGTCGTCCTGAAACCGGCCAACATCACATTCGAGCAGGCGGCTTCGGTCAATATAGCGGGTTTGACCGCATTGCAGGCCCTTCGCGACAAAGGAAAGATTCAGCCCGGACAGAAGGTCTTGATCAACGGCGCATCGGGAGGTGTAGGCACGTTTGCGGTCCAGATCGCCAAGTCATTAGGCGCACATGTGACCGGCGTGTGCAGCACGAGGAATGTCGATCTTGTTCGATCGCTCGGCGCAGACCAGGTCATTGATTACACGAAGGAGGATTTCGCCAAAAGCGGGCAACGTTACGACGTGATTCTAGACAACGTCCCGAACCATTCGCTGTCAGAATGCAGAGGCATCCTGACTCCAAACGGGAAATACGTCATGATCGGGGGCGGAGGACCCAACGACGGCAAATGGATCGGACCTTTCGGACGTGTGATTCACACGCTTCTGTTGAAACCGTTCGTGAGCCAGGAGATGGGCATGATGATGGCGGACGCAAGCAAAAAGGACCTGACCATCCTGGGCGATCTTATGCAGTCGGGAAAGGTAACACCGGTCATCGACCGGCGTTACAAGTTGAGTGAGGTCCCCGAGGCGATCCGGTATCTGGAAGAAGGGCACGCTCGAGGAAAAGTAGTTATAACTGTGGAATAACGTGGCTGACCATCCGAACGCTGCGCGCGGAGTCAACCCTCTCTTAATTAGGTTGAACACTTAGGAGACTGTTGAAATACTGGAATGGGTCGCGCGTGAACGATGTAGTGGCGCTTCTGTGAAGCGCCCGGAACTGTGCGACACGGCCCGAAGGCGCTTCGCAGAAGCGCCACTACATTTGTAACGAACGAGCGACGCCGCCAGCTGCCCTTCTGCCTAGATC
>Ga0209048_10002065_pt1 | contig 20118 bp, 23 predicted proteins | sample FrelakmetCRP12CR_FD_187146 | JGI IMG/M metagenome (GOLD analysis project Ga0209048, IMG submission 187146) | Freshwater lake sediment microbial communities from the University of Notre Dame, USA, for methane emissions studies - CRP12 CR (SPAdes)... | ecosystem: Environmental > Aquatic >... | reverse complement strand
CTAAGGCGCTGCGCAAACTGCGCCATCCCACGCGCAGTCGCCACCTGCGCGACTATCTGGCCTAGCCGCATTCGGTAGCAAGCCCCCACGGACGAGATGACTCGGAGTTGTGAGGGTTGAGTCCCCGCCCTTACCCTCAGCCTCGCTGAGGCATTTCAGTTTGGATGCTGTCTCCGCCGGGCGTCCGTCCGAGGACCGAATGCGCAACGCGGTGATAGGAATGTGCTTGCTACTGTAGGGGGTCGGTCCCGGAGCCGAATTGTCTCAGGCGGCGCCCTGCAGCCCCCAGCGCTCCCGGACTCGAGACTGAAGCGGTTGGAAGAAGGCATAGTCGGCGATCAGGCCGATAGTGATGATCACCAGCACAATAGGGTGCGGTTTGCGGACCGTGCGGATGGCCAGACGCTCCAGCAAAAGCCCCACCACTGAGACTACGGTGACTGAAAGAAAAAAGGCAGCCGGCAATGGCAGCCGAAATCCTTTCCAGAATGTAATCATGCTGAGGGCGCCCAACATCACGAACTCACCCTGGGCAAAATTGATCAGTCCGGTAGCATTGTAGAGCATGGTAAAGCCCAGCGCGATGACGGCGTATATCGCACCGTTGGTAACGCCTGAAAAAAGATATTGAAGAAACTCCTGCATGTGAACCAATCTCACTGACTCAGCAGTTTCCACGTGCCTTTTTGAATCTGCACCATCACAAAGGCATCGGGCCCCAACCCGTTGTGGTCCTGAGGTGAGAAGTTGAAGGTGCCGGAGACTCCCACAATTCCCTTGAGCTTTTCCAAATTGTCACGGACCTTTTCCTTATTGCCATCGGTGCCGGGTAGAGCCGTGGCCAGCAATTGCATGGCGTCATAGGCATAGCCCCCGAACCCGGAAACGGGCAGTTGATTTCGCTTGTCGTACTGTTCAATATACTTGAGGAGCACAGCCTTTTGGGGGTCGGTGTCGGGCAACTGCTGGACAACAAGGATCTTTCCAGTGGGGAGGATGATCCCTTCCGCAGCATCCCCGGCCAGTTCCAGGAACTTGGGAGAAGCCACGCCATGGCTTTGATAAAGTGGGATTTTGATGTTCATTTGCTGAACATTCTTGGCAATCACGGCCGGGCCCGGATTGGTCCCCCAGCATATGATGGCCTGGGGTTGGGCGGAGCGGATCTTGGTCAACTGTGCCGTCATGTCTGTGTCTTTGGCCCCAAAAGTTTCCGCCTGAACGATCTCGATGCCGAACTTGGAAGCCTGTGTCTGGAGCTGTTCTTTGCCGCTTTCACCAAAGGAGCTCTCGACCGTAAGGATTGCCACCTTCTTGATGTTCTGTTTCTGCATGTGCTGGTAGACGGCGGCCACTGCCAGAACGTCACTTTGAGCCGTTTTGAAAACCCAGGGTTTGACCGGTTCCGTGATCTTGATCCCTGCAGCACAGCTTATGAGCGGGACCTGTTCCTTTTCCACCAGGGGCACAATGGCCAGGGTTGTGTCGGTAAGGCTTGGGCCAACGATAGCAAGAACTTTATCATTGCTGATCAGTTTGTTGGCGAACAAGTTGGTCTTGCCGGGATCTCCCTCGGTATCATAGATTACCGCTTCCAAGGGGTGACCGTCGATGCCTCCCTTGGCGTTGATTTCCTCGACAATCATCTCCATACTTCTCTTCTCGGGATCTCCCAGAAACGAACTGGGACCTGTAATCGCAAAAATTCCCCCGATTTTATAAGGGTCCTTCGACCAGCTTAACGATGGTATACTCACGATCGTCAGGGCCAGCACCAGAACCATCAAACCCTTAATCAGTAAAGCTTTCTCAGCCTTCATGACACTCTCCTCCTGTCATTCTACATGGCATAAAGTTGTTCTCCGGCAATCACTTTCACCCCATTTTCCGCCAGCACCTTTACGGCTTCGTCCAGGCTATCGAAACGAAAGATGATTACCGCGTTATTGCCGCTCTGCTGAACGAATGCGTACATGTACTCAACATTGACATTGGCTCTGTAAAGAATCTGTAGGATTCGGTGAAGCCCCCCGGGGCGGTCGTCCACCTCAACCGCCACCACATCGGTTTTCCCCACCGTAAAGCCGTGCTGTTTGAGCACCTCTACCGCTTTGGCATTGTCATTCACGATCAGACGCAGGATGCCAAAATCGGATGTGTCAGCAAGCGACAGGGCCCGGATGTTGATTCCTGCCTCGGCGAGGATGCCAGTAACTTCAGAAAGGCGTCCCGCCTTATTCTCCAAAAACACAGAAATCTGTTCTACTCGCATCTTTGATCCTCCTTTCCTGTCAACGCTATGGTCGGATGCGGTATCACCAGTTCAAGCTATTCTCCACGAAGACACACGAAGAGGGTCTAAAACTTACGGTTATCGATGACACGCTGGGCCTTCCCTTCACTTCGCGGAATGCTTTTCGGTTCCACCAGTTTTACTTTGGCGGATACCCCAAGATATTCCTTGATATTCTTGGAGATTTTCTTTTCAAGGTCCTGCAGTTTGCGGACTTCATCCGAAAAAGTCTGTTCTCCGACCTCTACCATCACAGTAAGAGTATCCAGATTGTCCGCTCTGTCCACAACCAACTGGTAATGGGGTTCGACCCACCGCATCTCCATCAGGACGCTCTCGATTTGCGACGGGAAAACGTTGACTCCTCGAATAATGAGCATGTCATCGGTTCTTCCGGTGACCCTATTCATCCGCATGTGAGTCCGACCGCAGACGCATGGGTCAGGATTAAGCGAGGTGACGTCGCGGGTTCGGTAACGGATTATCGGAAATGCTTCTTTGGTGATCGAGGTGAAAACCAGTTCTCCTGTTTCGCCGTAGGGTAGCACTTCGCCAGTTTGAGGGTTGATCACTTCCGGGATAAAATGATCTTCAAAGATGTGCAACCCGCTCTTCGCTTCCAGGCACTCAACGGAAACCCCTGGTCCCATTACCTCGCTTAACCCATAAATGTCGATGGCGTTTAGATGGAGTTTGCGCTCAATTTCATCACGCATGTTTTCCGACCAGGGTTCGGCGCCAAAAATCCCGGATTTGAACTTCATGCCTTCGAACCCGACACCAATTTCAGCAGCGGCTTCGGCCAGGTGAAGAGCATAGGACGGAGTGCAGGTGAGTATCGTAGGACCGAAGTCCTTCATGATGAGAATCTGTCGCTTGGTATTTCCTCCCGAAATGGGGATAACAGAAGCCCCGAGACGTTCAGCCCCATAGTGTATCCCCAACCCTCCAGTAAAGAGGCCGTAACCATAAGCGTTGTGAATGATGTCCCCGCGGGAAGCGCCACCCGCAACCAGGGCACGTGCCATCAGTTCAGCCCAGGTATCGATATCTCTGGCAGTATAGCCCACCACGGTGGGTTTCCCCGTAGTTCCGGACGACGCATGGATACGCACCACGTTATCCATTGGTACGGCAAACATGCCAAAGGGGTAATTATCTCGCAAATCCTTTTTGGTGGTGAACGGGAGGCGCTGCAGGTCTTTGAGTGTCTTGATATCTGCAGGACTCACGCCCGCTTCCCCAAGTTTTTTCCGATAGAACGGCACCGTTGCGTAAACCCGGTTGATTGTGGCTTGTAGACGGCGCAATTGAGTGGCTTCGAGTGCCTCCCGGGACAATGTTTCAAACTCCATGTTGTATATCATGCCGTTTGGTCCTCCTTTTTCTACTCAAAAAAAAAGCCGTGGAGCCTACGAATCCACGGCCATACAAAAGCAAAAAACCATGGGTTCGTAGCGCGCCTACCCATGGTTTCAGTCGGTGTCCGGTCCAGTTCAGCCTACTGCACCCCACAGGCAGGCTTTCTGAAATAAAAGCCTCCCCAAAAACCAAAACGGCACCAGTAAAAGAACCGGTTAATCATTTTATCCTCTCAGCTCGATGCTCCCTCGCATTCCGTTTAGTGATTACCGATTCTGCAAAACCCTGTCAACACAAAAGACGTTTGAAAGCAGTGCGCACAATCCTGATTACCGACCACCCCTCATTGGCCGCCATCCTTTTGGCCGCCTGCCGATCCCATCTTGAGCTTCAAGGAGGCAAGTTCATCCTGAATAAGCGCGGAATTAGGATAACTGCCCGAAACTTTCAGCGCCGCATCATACTCCTCTGCAGCTTTGGCGTAGTCACCTTTCCTGGCATAGAGCCTGGCTATATTCCAGTCTGCCTCTCTGGTCAGTTCCGGAGAGTCTTTGCTTTTGAGATCATTCCAGAGGGTTATTGCCTCATCCGTTTTGCCCAGGGCTTCAAGGGTGGGCGCCAGTTGATACTGGGCCAGCAACCTCAGATTATCGCGAGGCGATTGATCGAGCACTTTTTTGGTCCGCTGCAGAGCGTTTTCATACTGTTGCGTTTGGAAATAGGCGCGGGCCAAGTCGAGTTGCGCGTCCATCGCAGGCGGGGTCCCAGAGTATTCTTTGAGGTACCTTTCCAGGTCGGTGATGACCTTCTCCCATGCCTGTCGGGTGCTATTCTCATCTGAGGGCCAATTTTGCATAGTTACTGCATAATCAAGCCGTGCCCTACGCTCTTTGGATGCACCATAGGCATTGAAGCCCCACAACATTCCTATAACCAGTAAGAGAGCAGCTAACCCTGTCAGGACCTTGGTAAAGTGTAGCTCTATCCATTCTTTGGAAAGCACGGGGACGGTGGCGAGCTCCAGAGCCTTTTGGGCCTTCAGAGCTTCCTTCTTCGAAATCTTGATCTTCTTTGCTCCCAAATCCTCTTCTCCTCAACTGTGACACATTTCGCCTGAGTAAGAATCAAACACGAGTGGTTCTTTGATCCTTTTCTTCGAATCGGTCAAGAATTCTTTCAATTATTTTCGTGGTGGATGCATCGGGCACCAGCTCCACATGGACTACTTTCCCTCCCGTCTTCTGTACTTCCTCTGCTCCGACCGTTTTGTCCAGCGGCCAATCCGCACCTTTGACCAAAATGTTCGGTTGCAGCAACTTGATGAGAGGAAGTGGATCTGGAGTCTCGAAGATACAGACATAGTCGACACAGTGAAGGGCAGCTACTAGCTCGCAACGTTCCGCCTGTTGGATAACAGGGCGAAGGCCCCCCTTGATCTGCTTTACGGAACCATCGCTGTTCACTCCGACAACCAGGAGATCTCCCTGGCTGCGGGCAGCTTCCAGGTAACGCACATGACCAACATGCAACAAATCAAAGCAGCCATTGGTGAAAACCACACGCAGCTGACGCTCACGGGCTGCCCTGCAGACTTGTACCAGCTCTTCTGCGGTTTTGATCTTATCTGTGGCTTTCATCCCCGCCAGGCGCTGCCTTATCGGAACTTAACAGGCTATGGATGTCTTTCTCGATTTTGCAGATTTGAGACTCGTCCATCTTCGGGTACAAACAAAACATTCCGTCCAGACCATCAATGGACCGTTCGCGGTACATTCTTACCCAGAAGGGAAGACTTACAACCAAGGCCTCGTCTTTGGCCGAGAATTCAGGGTAATCCACATGAATATCCCCTTTGAAGATCGCTCTCAGCCACTGGACTGTTGCCCGACCCTGGCCGTTTCTCTTTCGTCCCAGAATTTCGAGATGGTGGATGGTCACTTCTCTTGTCCCATCCTCCGAAAGGCACAGGCTGATTAGGCCCCGGCTGGCTCCGGCCTTCTCGAATTCCAGAATTTCCAAAGGGCCATACCCCTTGAGGGTGGTCAGCAGGTCCTTAACCGATAATTCACCATAGGCGGCCTTCCAGACGGCGCCCTTCCACTCAATCTCAGCCAAGTGAATCGTCCCCGCCTTTTCGCAGAGAAGATTTCCCGGCAGTCGGCCTCAACTTGAGTCCAAAATTCAGATTCTTCTTGGCCTCCTTCACCGCATGGCGCAGTCCCGGCTCCCAGAGTGGCGGCACCGCTGGAAAATCCCGCTCCGAATTATTCTGGCAAATTTGAAAAGAACTCAAGGGGGGTTTATTCTTCGAGCCATCCCGGCTCTCAAAGAGAATCACTCAGTAGCGATTTCCTTTGTTCAGGACAATTGGTTGGATACCTAGCTGCATGATTTCCGGGCAGAGTTCATGGAGCTTGGACAAGATCACTTCAGTATTCAATGCTTGCATGTGAGGTTCCGCAGTTTAGTGTAGGTGGATGCCAATAAGCACTAGAACTTGAATTCAGATACGATCTTTCACCTTTCAAATGTCGGCTGTAATTCGAACTCGGGACACCTCCTCTCGGTCTGAATCGTTCTCCGACTCCGGACAAACTTGAAAAATTATCTCCTAGCTCTAACATGCTAGCTGGCGTAAGGCTTCGAACAAGGCAGCCCCAACGCTCGTTGCTAAGTTTAAGCTGCGTACCCGTGATCTGTCAATGGGGATTTGCACAATTTGGTCGGGATCGAAACAATGTAATTCCTGAGGGAGTCCCCTTGTTTCTGAACCAAAAACCAGACAGTCTCCCGGTAAGAAATGAAAGTCGTAATAAAGGCGTGAAGCATGAGCCGAAAAATAGACCATTCGCGAAGGAGCCAACTCTCTGCGCATCGCTTCAAAACTCGAGTGGATCTTCAGGGAAACATGAGGCCAGTAATCCAGCCCAGCTCGCCTCAGGTAGCGGTCCGAGAGGCGAAAACCCAAAGGTTCTATGAGATGCAGCGGAGTGCGCGTTGCTGCACAGGTCCTGGCGATATTGCCGGTATTTTGAGGAATCTCGGGCTGATACAGGGCCACATGCAGAGCGGATTCCTCTTCCAAAATACGACCTCCACCCCCGTAGTCCTCAAACCGCGGGTTCTTTTCCTCATCCCTGCTGGGTGCGAACCGCCCGGACGAAATGATTGGCATAGTTTTCTTCGATCACATAAACATCGCCGTAATAGAAATCGACATAGCAAGCCCGATGATGACCCATTTCGGTAGCGGTCCAGCAGCACCTCTGGTTTCCAAAAAGAGGGCTCAAATAGAGTCCGCTACGGCGATCTTCCTCAGGAGAAATCAAGGAGGCCAGTTCTTCTTTGGTGGGATAACGCCAATCGTTGTAGCCTCCAAAATGAGTCTCGTTCAGACGATCGACATGAACAAAGCCATCTTTCCAGACCATCCGGTCGGTGGAGGCAACACGCTGCCACACCAAGTTGGTCTCCTGATCTTCTACAGTCAATTCCCCCCGTACTACAAAACGATCATTCACCTTTTCTCCTTCACAGATATTCAAAGAGTACCCAAAAAAACTTCAAGCTGCTATAAACTCAGTGCGTCCGGTTTCGGCTTCATCGATATACCCGGAAAGGTGCGACGACCGCATCACATTATGAGGATTCGAAGAGGATAAAAAGCACACGCCGCACTTCGGGATTACCCAATCAGCGAGGCCACCGGACCCACACGAACGCGGTTACTATATCAGAATTCAGCAGGTGCGAACATGAAAAAGCACAGCTTCAAAGGTCTTTCCTCCAGAAATCGAGATCCTAAATCCAACATTCCAAATCCCGAATCTAAAAGAGAGTGATTTATGCCTTTCTGCAAGTGTGAAGAGATAACCCTCTATTATGAGGTTCACGGTGAAGGGCCGCCCCTGCTGCTCGTAGCCGGACTCGGCGGTGGGACATGGTCCTGGTATGGCCAGGTGCCTTATTTCAAGGACTGCTACAGGACGATCATTTTTGACAATCGTGGTGTGGGGCGCTCCAGCATACCGCAAGGCCCTTACCAGATGAGACAGTTTGCCGAGGATGCCCGGTGTCTTCTGGACCATCTCGGGGTGGAAAGAGCTTTTGTCCTGGGGTTATCCATGGGAGGAATGATTGCTCAGGAACTGGCGCTCCTGGCTCCGGATCGCATCCTGGCCCTGTTCCTGGGATGCACGCACAGCGGCGGCTTGTCGCGTATCCCCCCAGCACCCGGCACCATTGACCTCCTCATGGACAATGCCGGGCTCAGTCAGAAAGAGATCATCGAGAAGAACCTTCCCATTTTTTTTAGTGAAGCGTGCCGAAAAGAAAAACCAGAGGTTGTTGCGGCCTATTGTGCAGCGCAGCTTTCCTCCCCCGAGCAGCCGGAATATGCCTTTCACGCCCAACTTGCAGCCATCGGTACTTTCGATTCCAGTGAGCGACTCGGTCAGCTGAGTGTTGCTACCATGATCGCCGCCGGCAGCGAAGATATTCTGATTCCGCCCGAAAATGCTCACACCCTGGCTAAAAGGCTCTCTCACGCCGAAGTGGTGGTCATCCCGGGAGTCGGACACGCACTTCATGCTGAATGCAGGGAAACGCTGAATTCTCTGGCAGACGGATTTTTCAAGCGCTGCCTGACCGGAAGTCTCCACGGAGAAAACCGATGACTTTCTCGGATAGCAGTTTTTCGTGACTCCAATAGAAGTGGTCGCAACGCGGCAGGATTTCAATGAGTGCCCTGTCGTCGCCTCCGGATTGCGGGGAAATCCATTTCATGAGGGAGTCAACCGTGCAAAAGTCATCCTGATCTCCCACCGTGATCAGGCAGGGACAGGAAGGCGGCTGCAAGTTCTTGAAGTCCAAGAAATCCAGCGGGGGGGATACCAGGATCGCAGTGTCTGGCTGGAGCCCTTGCTTCATCGCCTTCAGGCCGATCCACGCCCCATAGGAATAGCCCGCAAGGTGAATGTTCTTTTTGCCTTGCTGCTGAACATATTGGAATACGGTCAGCAAATCTTCCACATCCCCTTGTGCGCCTCGGTGCTGACCAGTGCTTCCTCCCACCCCGCGGAAATTGAAACGCAAGGTTCCCCAGCCGCAATTCTGCAGGGTTTTCTGGAGAGCTGACACGACATTGTTGTCCATGCTGCCACCGTATAGCGGGTGGGGATGGCAAATGATGGCGGCATCAATCCCGTGACCCTGATCGAAGAGTGCCTCCAGAAAAAGGTTCCCACAGGGAATCGTCATGGCTGCTTCTGACATGTGTGCCTCCGCAATCCGCCAGTTTTTTGGTTTTCTCAAAATCTTCATTCTGATTCAGCATCAAACACGTTACAATTATGAGAACATATCACATGGACCTCGTGTCAATGAGGAGAAAATGATGGCAGGGAATCAGCAGGATGAGAGCGTCATCATGGAGGCGCTAAGAATCGGGAGCAAGGTCAGGGAGCTGCGGGAAAAAAGGCGGTATACCTTGCATGACATGACCGCCAAGACCGGATTCTCCAAGGATCTCCTTTCCCAGATTGAAAAGGGCGAATTCATTCCGCCTATAGCCACACTGATGAAACTGGCCAATGCCTTTGGCGTGAGCATGGGTCATTTCTTCGAAGATGAGGCGGGGAGTGAAAAAATCGCCGTAACCCGCGCCCACGAACGCAGGCGAGTCACCCGTCGGCCCCACCATCATGAAGGGGAGGTCAACTATATTTATGAAGCCCTGGAAATCAGGAAGACCGACAAACAAATGGAACCCTTTATGGTGGAATTCCCGGTGCAGGATATCGGCGAGATGGTTTTCGTAAGCCATCAGGGGGAAGAATTCCTTCACTTGCTGGAGGGGCAGCTTGAGTTTCGTTCCATCGATCACGTAGAGGTGCTCAATCCGGGAGACAGCATCTATTTCGAATCGGATGTCAGTCACAGCTTCCGGTGTCTGGGAGAGAAATCGGCCAAAGCGATCGTGGTCGTCTGTGGCAGAAAGTAGTCCTGGGTCCTGAATATTGATTGTTGAGCGGAGGTATTTACGCACCTGCGGGAGGGAATGGATCTATGTTGGAAATCCGCTTTCATGGGCGCGGTGGGCAGGGTACAGTTGTAGCCACCATCCTGTTGGCGAAGGCTTTTTTTGGAGCCGGATATTTCGTCCAGAGCTTTCCGTTATTTGGTGTGGAACGGCGCGGTGCGCCAGTAGAAGCCTATCTACGGATCAATTCCAGGGAAGTCCGCCTTCGCACCAACGTGTATACTCCCGACCACGTCGTAGTCCTCGATCACACTCTGCTTCAGGGGATTAATGTGACTCAGGGACTCAAACCCCAGGGTTGGATCCTGCTCAACGCCCCTGGCAGTCCTCTCCAAATCGAGCGCTTTTCGGGTTATCAGCTGGCATTTGTGGATGCCACGCGGATTGCTCGGAAGCATCAACTGGGCACGCGCACCCACCCCATTGTCAACACTGCCATCATGGGCGCCCTTGCGCGCGTCCTCGGCATGCCCCCCATGGGCGCAATCGCCAAGGCCATCGAGGAGGAAATCCCTGACAGGCATGAGGATAATATTAACGCTGCACAGGATGCTTATGAGGGCGTTCAACTCCCGGGGTTTATCCAACCGCCAGCAGATTTGGCGGTCTAAATATGATAAACTGTAGAGGATGGCAATGACACGGAAAGCCACAAAACCGGTTTCTCTATTTATTTCGAAATCCCACCTTACAACCGAGAGCAACAAAACCGGGAGTTGGCGGTTTCTCAGGCCTCGTTACCACGAGAAGACGGCGCCTTGCAGTGTGGCTTGTCCGGCGGCTGAAGACATCAGCCGCATCGAATTACTGACGACACGAGGACTCTTCAAAGAAGCGTGGGAAACCATCCTTATGGAAAATCCTTTCCCTGCCGTCTGTGGGCGGATTTGCCATCATCCCTGCGAAAAAGTCTGCAACCGGCGGGAATTCGACGAGGCCATTGCCATTCATACCATCGAGCGGTTCCTGGGAGAGACTGCTGCTCGGGATAGCTTGAAACCATCCCTGGAAAGGTCCCCTGCCCGAAAGCAGAAGATCGCCATCGTGGGAGCCGGCCCCGGCGGACTTGCCGCGGCTTATTTCCTGGCTCGACTGGGTTACGCCTGTGATGTGTACGAGGTGATGCCCGAACCCGGGGGCGCTCTGGGCTGGGGGATCCCTTCGTATCGTCTGGTTGTTGCGGCATTGAAAGAAGAAATAGCGCGCATCGCGGAACTGGGGGTGGGTATTCATTGTGGCAAGGAGCTATCAGAAGAGTTCCTGGCACAGGCCAAAAACTCCTACGACGCCGTTTTCCTGGGGGGCGCCCAAAGGCATGGTAGTCGCCTAGATATACCAGGAGAGGATTCGATCAGTGTCAAAGACGGGCTGGCCTTCCTGCAAAGAGTGAAAAAAGGGGATACGCCTACCCTCAGGGGAACGGTTGCCGTCATTGGCGGCGGGAATACGGCTGTGGATGTGGCTCGCTGTGCAGTACGGCTCGGGGCAAAAGCCCTGATCGTCTTGCAGGAGCGCCTCCAGGACATGGCCGCTTTTGAAAATGAAGTAAGGATGGCTCTTGAAGAAGGCGTGGAGATTCTGGAGCTGTGCAGACCTGCGCGCATCGATACCGCAAACGGAGAGTTGCTGCTTACTCTACAACGGATGAAGGTGGTTGATGTCGATGCTCAAGGGAAAGCTCACGTCAGTCCGGATGCCGGAAAAACGGAGGCCTTTCGCATCAGCCGAGTTTTCAAGGCCTTGGATACTGAAGCTGCAGAGCCATGGATGAATCTGCCCGCAAGCGACAAAGGGGTGCTGGCGTTGCCCAATACACGGCTGCTCCGAACTGCTCAGGGACTTCCGGTAGTCTTTGGCGGCGATCTGGCGACCCCGGTGAAAAGCGTCTCACATGCCATTGCTTCCGGCAAAGAAGCTGCTCTGGCCCTGGATGTTCTTTTCCGTGAGGGATCTGATGCCATCCTGCCGCGGCTTACAGCCTGTACGATTGGTGATGGCCGATCGCTCTCCATGGAGGTCTACATCGGAGGGCCCCGTTCGCAGCGGAGCTCGCATGTGGTGCGCTATAACGAGATCAACATCGATTACTTCCAATTCACACCGCGTATCGCTCAACCACGGCTACTCAAAGAAGAGCGCATCCGTTCCTTTGCGGAAATCGACCTGAGAATCTCCTCTAATCTGGCGATGCAGGAAGCCGGGCGCTGCTTCAACTGCGGTATCTGCAACCAATGCGATAATTGCCGCCTGTTCTGTCCGGACCTTGCAGTCAAGCGCGAGAAGAGCCCAAGAGGGCGCGGCATCAATTATGACTACTGCAAAGGGTGCGGCATATGCGTCAAGGAATGTCCCCGCAATGCCATGTCCCTGGAAGAGGAAAAGCCTGAATGAAGCGGGTGCTGGAAGGAAGTGATGCGGTCGCTGAGGCGGTAAGGTTGGCAAAAGTTGAGGTCATCTCTGCTTATCCCATCACCCCTCAGACTCATATTGTGGAGCGCCTTGCAGAGTTCTGTGCCAACAGAACGCTCAACGCACGGTTCCTGCGCGTGGAGAGCGAGCATTCCGCGCTGGCGGCATTGATTGGGGCTTCCAGCATGGGAGTGCGCACCTTCACCGCCACTTCATCACAGGGCCTGGCGCTGATGCATGAACTCCTGCACTGGACTTCGGGAGCCAGGCTGCCGGTGGTGATGGCAGAAGTGAACCGGGCCCTTGCCCCTGGCTGGAACATCTGGGCCGACCAGACGGACAGCCTTGCCCAGCGCGACACCGGCTGGATTCAGTTGTACTGTGAGACCTGTCAGGAGACCCTTGACACCACGCTTCAGGCCTTCAGCCTGGCGGAACGGGTGAATTTGCCGGTGATGGTGATGCTCGATGCCTTTTTCCTCTCACACACCTTTGAACCGGTTGACGTTCCGGACCAAGATACAGTGGACCGCTTCCTGCCGCCTTTCCACCCACGGTTTGCCGTGACTCCCGAAAATCCCTGCTCCCTTAGCCAGATGGCTCCCCCAAACGTGTATATGGAAATGCGTCATAGTATTCATGAAGCGATGCAACAGACGCTCGACGAGTTCGCGGCAATTGAAGAAGACTTCGAAAACATCTTTGGCCGCTGTCACGGTGCATTGGAAGCAGTCCAGTGCGAAGATGCAGAAGTTATTCTAGTGACTTCGGGAACGATAACCAGCACTGCCCGTCAGGTCGTCGAAGAGTTGCGTTTCCAAGGAGAAAAGGTGGGGATTCTCAAAATAAAACTCTTCCGGCCATTCCCGGTTTCTTTAATTCGACAGGCCCTGAGGTGTGCTCAAAAAGTTGCTGTCATTGACCGGAATTTCTCTTTTGGAGCGAGTGGAATCTTTGCTCAGGAAGTGAGGGCAGCGCTTTACGAATTGGCCGAACGTCCGACCATTTTCGGCTATATTGCCGGGCTTGGCGGGCGCGACGTCACCAGCGACACCATTGAAGAAATCTACCGACATACCAGGAACCACGCCTCGGCCGAGGAGGAAAGCATCTGGGTGGGGCTTCACGAGGTGGATCATGCAATTGGAAATCGTTGACCACGACTACATGTACCCGGGACATGTGGGGTGCCCGGGATGTGGGGCGGCCATTGCCATGCGCTTCGTCCTGAAAGCCCTGGAGGAAAAGACGGTGATGGTGATTCCCGCCTGCTGCTGGTCCATCATTGCCGGTGCTTTTCCACAGTCGTCCCTGCAGATTTCGGTGATCCACACGGCCTTTGAGACCGGAGGCGCGGTGGCGAGTGGCGTAAGAGCAGCCCTGGACATGAAGGGCGATACTCAAACCACCGTCGTTACCTGGGCGGGGGATGGAGGAACCTTCGACATCGGTTTTCAGGCCCTCAGCGGCGCCGTCGAGCGCAATGAAGATTTTATATACATGTGTTACGACAACGAAGCCTATATGAATACCGGGGTGCAGCGCAGTTCCTCAACCCCCTATGGCGCCTGGACGACCACTACCCCAAACCGGGACTGGAAAAGGATGCGCAAGAAGAACATCGTCGAAGCCCTGGTGGCGCACCGCATTCCCTATGCCGCTACAGCCAGCATCGCCTACCCCGAAGATCTGGTGCGCAAGGTCAAGAAAGCCAGGGCGATGAGAGGTTCCAGGTTTCTTCACATCTATGCGAGCTGCCCGACAGGCTGGCGCATGCCTTCCGAGATGTCCATCAAGATCGCACGCATGGCGGTCCAGACGAATATATTTCCCCTCTATGAAGTCGAAAATGGTTTGCGCTATACCATCAACTTCATGCCCAGAGGCTACCTGGTGAAAGAGTATTTTCACCTTCAGGGCCGCTTCAAGCATCTGACTGAAACGGATCTCGACCAGATCCAGGAAATGGTCAACGAAGACTGGGAACTCTTGCAGAGAAAAGCCAGAATGCTCGCCACTTAGCCAAAACCCCTATCCAGGAAGTCACACGAAGATTCACGAAGGGACACGAATGATGAGGCCCTTAGTTTCTTTCTTCTTGCTAATTGGTTCTTCTTCGTGTGCCTTCGTGGATGAAGAAGAAAAGCTTGTTCTATTATGTTAACGAGTCTCCCGCGCTCTGAATTGGATGGGGGTTAACTAGAATGGCGCTGGGAGGACTCAGGGTGAATCGGGATGGTGAATTGGAGGATTATTACGGGTCCCTGTATTAGTGTCAGAGCGGAATGATTTTCGAGACCTGCCTGTTGATGCAGTGGTAAATGTCTTCGTCAGTCCCATAGATTTCCAAAATGCATCTATGATTGATCAGTTTTTCAATGACGTACGCCGTCACGTAGAGACTGACAAAGTGTGGGCGTGGCACCAGGGTGCGGACGTTGGCAATATGATACTGGATATCGAAATCTTCGGCTGTCAAAAGGGTCTGCAGGGCAAAGCCGATTTGGCCCTCCAGTTCATCTTTGCTTGTTGTGTCCACCAATCTTTCTTCAATGAGCTTTATGGCGATTTTGTCGCTCAGGCTTTCCAGATTCTGACGCAGGAGATTCAAGGCATTATAGCGCTGAGATTCCTTCGCATGGTCCAGTTTTGAAATGACTGCGGATTCCCTTGCGTTGGGTCGATGCTCTCTCGTCACTCTTTTCCCTTTCCTTGCCGAGCTGTATGGTTACGGTTATTCCGGAATAGCGGCGCCTGCTTTCGGGTGACAACCCGCTCACCCGGCAAGAGCACTCATGATTAATTCAACTTGTCTTGTCGATACTCCACCCACCTTCAGAAGTGCCTCTTTAGCATTTTCACCATGCTGCCTCAACTCGGAGAGGTGGCAAATCCAGTAGCTCCACTGCTGCAAAAGATCACGTGAATCCCGTACCAGAAAACCTCCCTTGGAACCTTGGAGGATATTATGTTCATCAGACACTTTTTGCAAGTGAGGGCCGTAAAAAACAGGTTTCCCCCAGGCGGCCGGTTCCATAATGTTGTGCCCGCCAATTGGTTCCAAGGTGCCACCGCAGAAAATAAGGTCTCCAAGAGCATAGAGATCGAAGAGGATACCGATGCGGTCTACCAGAATTACCGATGCGGATCTCTCTTCTTTTGCCGTCTCGATCCGTGAAAGCAACTGATAGACAATTCTTCTACTGTCGAGCCACTTGATCATGTTGGCTATCTCTGCCATGTGCCTCGGGGCAAATATTCCAACAAGTCCGGGATCGACCTTGCACAGGTTGTGAAAGACTTCCAGAAGTTGGACGCATTCCAAACGCCGCAAGCTCCCGCCAACCAGCACCGGAGCATCACCGCGAAGGTTCAGCAGTCGCCTCCACTCACCTGACTTTTCCGGATCTTTTCGCAAAACGAGCGCATCGTATTTGGAACTTCCCAGAACGTAGGTGCGCTCGGGAGATGCCCCGAGAAGCAGGACATTTTTTCGGTCTTCCTCGGAATGCATTGCGAGCCATACGAATTGTTCGAAGATCGGTCGGAAGAGAGATTCAAAGAGACCATACCATCTGGCGGAGCGATGAGAAAGTTGGCCGTTCAGGAGAACGGCGGGCGCTCGATAGCACTCAAGAAAACGAAATAGATTGGGCCAGAATTCCGCCTCGAGCGCTACATAGAGATCTGGCTTGATCTTCCGAAAGGCTCGCTCCAGAACGGCAGGGAAATCGAGGGGAAATGGCAGAATCTGAGCCCACGGTGAAAGGTTTGCGCGCGCAAACTGGAATCCCTGGGGAGTGGTCACGGTCAGGCAGAGCCCAGCACCGGGCAAACGCTCCCGCAAGGTGCGAACGATCGGGATCGCCCCCGTCACCTCGCCAACCGATGCCGCATGCAACCAGATCCGTGGACTCTGTTCGCACGTCGATTCCAGGTTGTAATACCCCAATCTCCCTTGCCAAAAGGAAGGGTCCTCTTGTACTCTGGAGGAAAGGAAGCGAATTGCCCAGGGTTCCAGGAAACTTGAGATAGAATTGTATGTTGATCTCGGCAACTCCAAGAAGCAGTTCTCCTCTCAATCATCCCTGCAACGGAGAGCAGGAATCGGAAATCAGACATCGAAATCAAAGGGCCGCCATTTGACATCTTATTTCTGATGTCCGACTACTGACTTCTGACGTCCGCTACAAAAACGTGGTAAGATGATATTGACAAAATCGAAAATAGCCAAGAGAGGATCTTAACCATCATGATGAAAAAGGCGACGCGCATTGCAGAACTCCTTGCTCAAAGCGAGGCAAACCTCGGCAAGACCGCCCGGGTGCAAGGTTGGGTGCGAACCCGGAGGGACTCCAAGGCGGGTATCAGTTTCATCGAGCTCAATGACGGCTCATGCCTGAAGAGTGTACAGATCATCGCCGAGCACAACCATCAGGATTATCAGAAAATCCTTTCTGATATTACTACCGGGAGCAGCCTCCTCGTGGAAGGAACGGTAATGCCTTCACCAGGCAAGGGGCAACCCGTTGAGATACATGCAAGCCGGATCGTGCTTTATGGACGTTCGGACCCACTGACCTACCCTCTGCAAAAAAAACGTCATTCTCTCGAATTCCTGAGGCAAATTGCTCATCTGCGGCCACGCTCGAACACCATCGGAGCGGTGACCCGAATACGCAACCGGTTGAGCTACGCGGTTCACCAGTTTTTCCAAGACCGTGGGTTCTACTACATCCACACCCCAATTATTACCTCCAGTGACTGTGAAGGGGCCGGAGAAGTCTTTCGCGTTACCACGCTCGGGCCGGAAAGTCTTCTTTCAGAGCAGTCCGGCAGCGTTTTCGAGAACGATTTCTTCGGCAGGCCGGCTTTTTTGACTGTGAGTGGTCAACTTCAAGCAGAGATCTACGCTCTGGCACTCGGCAAGGTGTATACCTTTGGTCCCACGTTCCGCTCGGAGAATTCAAACACCAGCAGGCACCTGGCTGAATTTTGGATGATCGAGCCGGAAATGGCGTTTTGTGACCTTCAGGATGACCTGGAACTGGCAGAGGAATTCGTGAAGCATCTAGTGCGTACGGTCCTTGCCGATTGCAGCGAGGATCTGGACTTTTTTTCCCGGTTCACTGAACCTACCCTGTTCGACACCCTGGAAAAGACTGCGAACGCTCCTTTCGAAATCATTTCCTACACTGAAGCGGTCCAGGCTCTCAAACGTTCAGGGGAGGTCTTTACCTTTCCCGTGGAATGGGGTAATGACCTGCAGGCTGAACACGAACGCTACCTCACAGAAAAGCTCTTTCAGAAGGCGGTGGCCATTATGGACTTTCCGCGGGCGCTCAAACCTTTTTACATGAGGGTGAATGATGACGAACAAACGGTGGCAGCCATGGACGTTCTGGTACCAAGTGTCGGCGAAATCATCGGCGGTTCCCAGCGAGAGGAACGACGTGACGTGCTCCTCGATCAGATGAAACTCAAAGGAATTTCCACTGATGACTACCGCTGGTACGTCGAACTGAGGGAGTATGGCTCGGTTCCCCATGCCGGTTTTGGCGTCGGACTGGAACGGATGGTTCAGTTCATGACAGGCCTCCCCAACATTCGGGAGGTGATTCCCTTTCCCAGGACCCCAGGACATGCCGATTTTTAGTAACAGGAGGAAATGGCTTCCATGACACTTCCAGACCTGGAGGGCAAGTGCTGGAAATGCTGGGGGAGTGGTGTGATCCCCTGGAATGACCATGCTGAAGTGATGGAGTGTCCGGAATGTGGCGGTATCGGCTGGATTCCGACCGATGAGGGGAAACGGTTGCTAGATTTTCTGAAGCGCCATTTGGGACTCGACGTTGAGGAAGAAGAGGAGCCGGTGGAGTGATGGCAGGAAGGACCGACCCTCAGAAAGGACTAAAAATGGTTCTCTTCCAGCAGGAAAGACGGGTGCTCAGACTTCTCCTGGTGATAGTACTGGCTGCAATTATGGTGACCACCTACATGTTCCTTCCCAGCACCAAGAAGGAACCAGTTGATTTCAGAGGCATGAAGTGGGGCAGTAACATTCGCGATCTGCCAGACATGAAGCTCTTGGCCGAAGAGGGTGATCTGAAATTCTTTGAAAGGACCAACGACCTGACGAAGGTCGGCGATGCTGACGTGGATAAGGTCATCTATGGTTTTTACAAGGACCGCTTTTACAATGTCATGATCTATTACCGTTCACCTTCCAACTTTTCCAAAATTCAGGAAATGTTCTCCAGGGAGTTTGGAAAACCCTTCCAGCCGAATGAATCCGAAAAGAAACTCTTCTGGAATGGCGAACACGTTAACCTGTTGCTGAATTTTGATGAGGCCTCCAATACCGGCAGAATCACTTATCTCTTCAAACCGATACAGCTGGAAATAGAGGTGAGCGGCTGAATGGTCGGGCCTGCCTTCAAGGCCCTCACCACCTGCCTCCGCATCTATTCCTTCCAAAGTCCACACGCTAATTGAGGATTTCCTCCTCGGCAAGGGCTGCCATTTCCCGAAGTAACCTCAGCGACTCCTTGGCCTCTTCGGGGTCCACCTTATGCAAGGCGAAACCCGCGTGCACGATCACATAGTCACCGAGTTCGGCGCCTTCGGGCAGCAGCATTAACGATGCCTTTCTGAGAGCATCTCCCACTCTAACGGTCGCCATTTCATCTTCAACGTGAACTACTTCAGCTGGGATGGCCAAGCACATCTACTCAATCCTTTCCATGGGGTGTTCCTGGGGAACTCCGTTCCTGGGGCTGAACGTTCCTCCCGCTGCCGCAATCTCCTCCAGCACCTTAGAGCACATATCGGACAAACGGGCCTGGACGACCTCGGTCAATTCCATGCCCCAAGGCGACATATCTTCCGGTTCAATTCCCACAACCACGGCACTGGGGCGTTTTTCAAGAAGCTCCGCAAAAGCAAGAGTTTCCACAAGATCCAACTGGTGAAGAGAGTTCTTGTACCTCACACGTCTTTCAAAATCTTCTGCAGTAAAGCGGTAGAGTGTTCCCGGGGGATGGCCGTATTTGACCGCATCCACCACAATGAGATGGTCTGACTTGCATATGGGCTCCAGGAGGCTCAGGCCTAAAGTACCCCCATCCATCAGTTCCACGTTGTCAGAAAAGTCGTATTCCGATTGGAGCTTAACCACGGCTTTCACGCCAACTCCCTCATCGCGCAGAAGGATGTTGCCGACTCCCAGAACCAGTATCCGATCGTTTTGCATCGCAAGTGCCTTCATATTGCATGGACAAAACAAAAAACAGGAACCCGGCTCCGCAGCAGCACAGCCAGGTTCCTGCCTCAAATGATATCCACAAAAGCGGCTCTAGACAACTTTAAATTTGTACACCTCATTGGTCTTAGGATCGATCACGTGCACTCCGCAGGCAATGCAGGGATCGAAAGAATGGACGGTGCGCAAAATTTCGACCGGGCGTTTCGGATCGGCCACCGGAGTATTCATAAGGGCTTCCTCAATAGGCCCAGGCTTGTTCTGGGCACATCGCGGTCCCAGGTTCCAGGTTGAAGGCACCACGAGCTGGAAGTTGCCAATCTTCTGGTCCTTAATGTTAATCCAATGCCCCAGAGCGCCGCGAGGTACATCGTTAAGGCCAGCTCCCATGGCCTCATTGGGCATCTCGTATTCCTGATAGATCTTGGTATCACCCTTCTTCAGGTTTTCCACCAGTTGCATCATCCAGCCTTCCATGGCCTCGCCGATGATCTTAGTCTCAAGTGCCCTGGCGGCAGTTCTCCCCAGCGTAGAGAAGAGGGCATCGGGAGGAACCTGCAACTGTTTGAGCAGCCCATCGACCGCCGCCTTCGTGGGTGCATGACCCTTACCGTAGGCCACCAGGACTCGAGCCAGAGGCCCGACTTCCATGGGTTCACCCTTGTAGCGCGGTGCTTTCATCCAACTGTATCGGTCGTTGACATCCAACTTGGTGAATTTGGGCAGCGTCTCCCCCTTGGCCGGATGCAGCGC
>Ga0209048_10002064_pt1 | contig 20123 bp, 19 predicted proteins | sample FrelakmetCRP12CR_FD_187146 | JGI IMG/M metagenome (GOLD analysis project Ga0209048, IMG submission 187146) | Freshwater lake sediment microbial communities from the University of Notre Dame, USA, for methane emissions studies - CRP12 CR (SPAdes)... | ecosystem: Environmental > Aquatic >... | reverse complement strand
GGGCTCGGAGCCACTCGAGCGCCGCCTGCGCGGGGCGTACGGATGGCCGCGGGTTGATCGGGGGCGAAGCCGGCGCTCCTTTCCGGCCGCGGAGCTCTACCGCTCGACCGCGCGCTCCGAGGTCCCCCCCTGCGGAAGGTGGAGGGAGAACGTGGTTCCCTCGCCGTAGCGGCTCGAGACGGTGAGACGGCCGCGGAGCAGCTCCGCGAGGGAGCGAGCAATGACCAGCCCCAGGCCCGTACCGGCGTGAGACCCGGTGCGGGCTTCCCGGACCTGCCCGAAGGGCACGAAGAGCCTGGGGAGATCCTCGTCGCGGATTCCGACCCCCGTGTCGGTGACCCAGAAGCGGACCTCATCCTCTTCCAAAGCGGCTCCGATCTCGATCCGTCCGCGGTCGGTGAACTTGGCAGCGTTGCTCACCAGGTTGACGAGGATCTGGCGAAGCTTTTGCGGGTCGCTCGCCACGAACCGCGGGGCCGCGGACAACGTCGCCTCGACGGCAACGTCCTTCGCGCCCGCGAGCAGCCGCGCCGAAATGGCCAAGTCCTCCACGAGTGAAGCGACCTCGACCTTCGCGAGCACCACGTCGGCCTTCTCCGCCTCGAGCTTGGAAAGATCGAGGATGTTGTCGACCGAGCCCCTCAGGTTCGTGGCCGCGCGCAGAAGGAGGGGAAGGCGATCGCGAACCTCCTCCCAGGCGCCCCTCTCCACCGATTGCCGGATCAGGTGCGCCGCGCCCGTGATGACCCCGAGGGGCCCGCGCAGCTCGTGGGTCGCGTGCGCGAGGAACCGCGAGCGGGCAGCGTCGAGCCTCTCCAGATGGGCCGCGCGGGAGAGGGCCTCCTCGCGGTCCTTGCGGCTGTGGGCGAGAACGACCGTCTGCTGGAGCACGAGCCTGCGCACCGAGAGCAGCCCCCGGTACTCCCCGCCGTCCTTGACGACGATGACCTCGTCGTAGACCGCGTCGTCCGAGCGGGCGAGCGCGTGGTTGACGGCCTCGTCCACGTCGGTGCCTTCCGGGAGCACCAGGGGGGAGGGGTCGGCGATCTGGGAGATGGCCTTGCGGGCCACGAGCTGGTAGCCGAAGTTTCGAGCGAGCCTGACGAGCAGCCGCGGGCGGGTGATGAGGCCGGACGGAAGGCCGTCCTCGGCGAGGGCGATCGCGTCGAGGTCGGGTTCATCGAAGAACATGTCCGCAACGGTCTTCACCGGCGTCGTCGGCGAGACGCAGGGGCTCATGTCCACGAACTCGCCGATCTGGTGCCTCGCTGCGGACCCCGTCCTGCGTGCGTGTCTCTGGGACATGGCAGGAGTGTGCTGCCGGGCGGCCCGCCCTGCCGTGAATCCTTGGAAACCTGTGCGGCCGGGCGTCACCGGAGAGCCACACTGCGAGAGCGGCCCTGGGTGACCGCGGCGGGGGCTGCCTCCTTTGGCGGGCGGGAGCCCGTCCGGCTGGCCGAGACGCCCTCGCAGCCGGAGGCTGCGGGCCAAAGGGCTCCACCGCGCCGCGGGCAAGTCGGCGCGGCGACGCCGGCGATCACCCCTGCTGGACGTCCCGACTGTGCGGATGGCGGACGTCGGTGCCGCGCACCATGTAGACCACCATCTCGGCCAGGTTGATGGCGTGGTCGCCGAACCTCTCGAGCTGCTTCGCTGCGAACATGACGTTCGTGGCGCGCCGGATGACGCGCGAGTCCTCCATCATGTACGTCAGAAGCTCGTTGAAGAGCTTCTGGTAGAGCGCGTCGAGGAGGTCGTCCCCCTGGATGACCTCCTCGGCCTTGGCGACGTCCTTCTCCACGAAGGCATCGAGGGCCTTCTTGAGCTGCGCCTCGGACAGGTCGGCGAGCGTCACCAGGTCGTGAAAGGGCTTGGCCGGCGGCGACTGGTTGAGCTGGATGGCCCGGTCGGCGATGTTGACCGCCAGATCCCCCATGCGCTCGAGGTCCACCACGATCTTGAGGGCGGTGGTGATGAAGCGGAGGTCGCTCGCCGCGGGCTGCCGGAGGGCCAGGAGCCGGCGGCACATGTCGTCGATCTCCACCTCGAGGCGGTTGATCTCGCGGTCCTGCAGCTTCACCTTCTCCGCCATGGAGCTGTCGCGCTCGATGAGCGCGCGCACGCTTCCCGCGATCGCCGCCTCGACCTTGCCGCCCATGTCGAGAAGCTTGTCGCGGAGCGCGGTCAGCTCGACGTCGAAGACCTTGTCGGTATGTGCCTCGGGGGCCATGCTTACCCGAACTTTCCGGTGACGTAGTCGTTGGTCTGCGCCTTGTCGGGATTGGTGAACATCTTCTCGGTCGGGCCCACTTCCACGAGCTCCCCGATGTAGAAGAACGCCGTCTGATCCGACACGCGCGCTGCCTGCTGCATGTTGTGCGTCACGATCACAATCGTGTAGTGCGCCTTGAGCTCGTGGATGAGGTCCTCGACCTTCGCGGTGGCGATGGGGTCGAGAGCGCTGCACGGCTCGTCCATGAGGAGGACCTCGGGCTCGACCGCGAGCGCGCGCGCGATGCACAGGCGCTGTTGCTGGCCGCCCGACAGCCCCAGGGCGCTCTCGTCCAGTCGATCCTTGACCTCTTCCCAGAGCGCCGCCTGCTTGAGCGTGCGCTCCACGATCTGGCTGTGGTCGCCGCGGACGGCGTTCAGCTTCAGGCCGGCGGTGACGTTGTCCCTCACCGACATGGTGGGGAAGGGATTGGGTCTCTGGAAGACCATTCCCACCCGCCGACGCAGGACGACCGGGTCCACCTGGCGGCTCAGGAGGTCCTCGCCGTCGAGGAGCAGCGTGCCCTCGGCGCGGGCACCCGGGATGAGCTCGTGCATCCTATTCAGGCAACGCAGGAACGTCGACTTGCCGCAGCCGGACGGGCCGATCGCCGCCATGACGCTTCGCGGGGGCACGAGCAGGTTCACGCCCTTCAGGGCGAGCGTCTTGCCGTACCAGGCGTTCAGGTTGCTCACGCGGAGCTTCGGCTGCTCCGTCTCGCTCGTCCCGGTCTTCTCGATTGGCGGGGTGGGCGCGGGCTTGGGCGCGCTGACGACCTTGGGCCCGGAGAGCTCCTCCCGCTTGGCTCCGGCCAGCTCGCTCGTCGTCGCCACTTCTTGTGGCCGCATCATCTGGCGCCCTCCATCTGGTTACGCGACAGGAGCCGCGCGAGCAAGTTCAGCAGCCCCACGAGCAATAAGAGAACCAGGGCTGCCGTCCAGGCCTTGTTGTGCCAGTCCTCGTAGGGGCTGATGGCGTAGTTGAAGATCTGGACGGTGAGCGAGGCCGTGGGCTGGTCCGGGCGGAGGTTCCAGTACTGGTTGTTGAGGGAGGTGAAGAGAAGCGGCGCCGTCTCGCCGGCGGCGCGCGCCACGGCGAGCAGCACGGCGGTGATGATCCCTCCGGCCGCGGTCCGCAGGACGATGAGCAGGCTCGTCCTCCACTTCGGGACGCCAAGCGCCAGGGAGGCCTCCCGCAGGGCTCCGGGGACGAGGCGCACGAACTCCTCCGTCGAGCGCGCCAGCGTCGGCACCATGAGCAGCGCCAGGGCGAGGCCGCCGGCGAGCGCCGAGAACCGCTTCATTCGCTCGACGACGAGCCCGTAGGCGACGATGCCGACGACGATGGAGGGCACGCCGGACAGCACCTCGGCGACGAAGCGGATCGCGGAACCCGCCTTGCCGTCCCCCTTCTCCGCGAGGAAGACTCCCGCCCCGATCCCGACCGGAAGCGCCATGGCGCTTGCGATCCCCACCAGAAGCAGCGTTCCGACGATGCCGTTCCCGACGCCGCCGCCCGACTCTCCGACCGGCGCCGGCAAGCTGGTGAAGAAGCTCCAGGAGAGCCCCGCGGCGCCGTGGGAAATGACGAGCCAGAGGAGGGACGCAAGCGGGACGAGCGCCAGGACGACCCCGGTCCCGCTCGCCGCCGTCCAGAAGAGGTCGACGAACCTTCGCCACTGGAGCGAGGTCATTGGGCCCCTCGACGAACGCCCTTGCTCACCGCCTGCAGGAGCAGCTGCGCGAGGGCATTGAGGATGATGGTGATGCCGAAGAGGACGAGCCCGAGCGCGGCGAGCGCGGCCACGTGGACGGCGCCTGTCGCCTCCGCGAACTCGTTCGCGATCACGGCCGGCAGGGAGTAGCCCGGCGCGAAGAGCGAGGCGTGGATCTCGGGAGAGTTCCCGATCACCATCGTCACCGCCATGGTCTCGCCGAGCGCCCGGCCGAGCCCGAGGAGGGCGGCTCCGAAGATGCCCGGGCGGGCGTACGGGAGCACCGTCATCGTGATGGCTTCCCAGCGGGTCGCCCCGAGCGCCAGCGCGCCTTCCTTGAGCGGGAGGGGGACGGTCTTCAGCACCTCGATCGTCACCGACGCGATCGTGGGCAGGATCATGACCGCCAGGATGAGCCCCGCTGCCAGGTATCCGAGGCCGATCATCGGCCCCTGGAAGAGCGGGAGGAAGCCGAGGGTCTTCTGCAGGAACGGCTCGACGTACTCCCTCAGCCAGGGGACCATCACGAACAGTCCCCAGAGGCCGAAGATGACGCTCGGGATGGCGGCGAGCACCTCGATCGCGAACGCGACGGGGCGCCGGAGCTGCTTCGGACCCATCTCCGAGAGGAAGAGCGCGAGCCCGACCGACACCGGAACCGCGACCAGGACCGCGATCGCGCTCGTCACCAGCGTGCCATAGATGAAGGGGAGCGCCCCGAACTTGTCCTGGACCGGGTCCCAGGCGCTGCCGAAGAGGAAACTCAGAACGCCGAGCTTCTTCCAGGCGGGGCCCGACTGGGTGCCGAGCTCGGCGAGGATCAGGCCGGCGATGACGAGGACGCTGCCGCCGAAGACGGTGAGCCCCGCCGACCAGACGCGATCTCCCTCAGGGGAGGGGCGCAGATGGGCGAGGGGGCTCGGCCGGACGCCGGCGCTCGTTTCACTTGGAGGAAGCAAGGGGGACCGGCTTGCCCTGGACCTGGAGGCCTTGAACGGTCTTCTCCACCATCGACACGACGGCCTTCGGCAGCGGCGCGTAGTCGAGCGGGGCGGCGACGGCCTGTCCCTCGTGAATGGCCCACCAGAGGAACTTCACGATGGCGTCCCCCTTTGCCTCGTCCTTCGAGTCCTTGTGGACGAGGAGGTAGGTGAAGGCGGCGATGGGGTAGGCGTTGCTGCCGGCCGCATTCGTCAACGAAACCCGGTAGTCGGCCGGCATCGCGACGCCGGCGGCAGCCGCCGAGGTGCTCTCGATGGAGGGGGCGACGAACGCGCCGTCCTTGTTCTGGAGGGAGGTGAGCGGCAGCTTGTTCTGGTTCGCGTAGGCCAGCTCGACGTACCCGATCGCGCCCGGGGTCTGCTTGATGAGCCCGGTCACGCCCTCGTTGCCCTTCCCGCCGAGGCCGGCGGGCCAGCTCACGCTCTTGCCCGTCCCGACCTTGTCCTTCCACTCCGGCGAGATCTTGGCGAGGTAGTCGGTGAAGACGTACGTCGTCCCCGATCCGTCGGAGCGGCGAACCACCGTGATCGGCATGTCGGGGAACTTGATGTCCGGGTTCACCTTGGCAAGCGCCGGGTCGCTCCACTTCGTGATCTTGCCGAGGTAGATGCCCGCGAGGAGGTCGGGGGTGAGCTTCAGGCCGGTGAAGGGCGTGTTGTAGGTCACCACCACTGCGCCGAGGACCGTCGGGACGTGGACCACGTCCGATGCCTTCGCCATCTCCTCGGGGTTCATGGGCGCGTCCGTCGCGCCGAAATCCACGGTCCCGTTCGTGAATTGCTGGATGCCGCCACCCGAGCCGATCGATTGGTAGTTGAAGCGGATGTCGGGGAAGAGCTTGTTGTAGTCCGAGAACCACTTCGAGTAGAGCGGGTAGGGGAACGTCGCTCCGGCGCCGGTCACGAGGATGGGCGCCGCCCGCGCGCTCCCAGCGAGGAACAGCATCGCGCAAAGTGCAAGCTTCTTCATGTCGGTTTGCCTTTCGTTTGAAGTTCGCACGCTAGCTCTTGGAACGCTCCCGTCTAACTGGGGTCCATGGCGGACCGGAGACGGGTCAGAAAAGAAGCCGTGCCTGCCGGCAATCAAACCCCTCCGCCAGCCAACGGTCGATACTTTCTAGGGAAATAAGTGCGTGGCGAAGCGTCGCGGACCTTACCGGCGGGGCGTGTCGCCCCGGGGTGAGTTTCGTTACGAATGTGTGACAGTCGCGCCCGGGGCAGCCGGGGCCTGCCTCGGGGCCGCCCGCGGGAGCCTCACCCAGAAGCGGGTCCCGGCGGCTCCGCTTTCGACGCCAACGTCCCCGCCCTGCGCCTGGACCAGATGCTTCACGATGGCGAGGCCGAGCCCCGTCCCGCCGGATTCGCGCGAGCGGCCGGCGTCCACCCGGTAGAAGCGCTCGAAGATGCGCGGGAGGTGGTGGCGCTCGATCCCGGGCCCGGTGTCCACCACCGAGAGGGTCACGGTGTCCTCGGTTTGCTCGGCCGACACCGTCACCCTGCCGCCGTCGGGGGTGTACTTCACGGCGTTGTCGCAGAGGTTCACGAGGACGTGCTCGAGAGCCCGAACGTCGGCGCGCACGACGATCTCCTCGGGGAGCTCCACCCGGACATCGATCCGCTTTCGGCGCGCGCCGTCGGCGCAGGCCTCGGCGGCGCTCCTGGCCGCCACCGCCGCGTAGACCGGCTCGAGCGAGATCACCCACTGGCGCGATTCCACGCGCGAGAGGTCGAGGAGATCGCGCGTGAGCTGGGCGAGCCGGTCGGCGTTGCGCGCGATCATGTCGAGGAAGTGGCGGGCCTGCGCGGGGTCGTTCATCGCGCCGGAAAGGAGCGTCTCGGCGGCGCCGGAGATCGCCGTCACCGGAGTGCGCAGCTCGTGGCTCGCATTCGCCACGAAATCCCGGCGCGTGGAGTCGACGAGGCGCTGCTCGGTGATGTCCCTCAGCAGCACCAGCACCTCGCCGCGCACCAGCGGAACGAGGTGGGTGAGAAAGGCCCTGCGCCCGAGCTGCACCTCGAGCCGCTTCGCGGAGCCCTCGAGAGCCCGTCGCGCGGCTTCTCCCAGCTCTCCGTTGCGCGTGATCTCGAGCACGGTGAGGCCGGTGGCCCGCCCGCCCGGGGCCAGGTTCTCGAGTGCCGTATTGGCGGCCCGGATCACGCCTTCGCGCGAGATGAGGCCGGCGGCGTCGGGGATGGCCGCGAGCAGCTCGTGCTCGGGCTGCTCCCTCTCGATGGCCCGCAGCCGCGCCTCTCGCTCGAGCAGAAGCGATCCCAAGGTCTCCACGGGCGGGGGAAGGTCCGCGCGAGGCCCGCCCGAGAGCTCGCTCTCGAGCCCCCGGATCGCGGCGAGTATGGGGTCGCGAAAGACCGACACCACCTATCCCTGGTCGGCCGGATCGACCAGCCGATAACCGACGCCGCGCACCGTCTCGAGCAGGTCGCGGGCGGCGCCCATCTTCTCTCGCAGCCGCTTCACGTGTGTGTCCACCGTCCGGGTCTCGAGCTCGCTCGACATCTCCCAGACGTCGGTGAGGAGCCGCTCCCGGGACTGCACCCGCCCGGCCCGCGACATGAGCGTGGCGAGCAGCCGGAACTCGAGCGGGGTGAGCTCGATCTCGCTGCCCTGGATGAAGCAGCGGTGGGCATCCACGTCAAGCCGAATCGCCCCGAGCTCGCTGCGAGGCCGGTCGCCACCTTTCTGGGCGGCGCGGCGCAGCACGGCCTTCACCCGCAGCACCAGCTCGCGCATGCTGAAGGGCTTGACGACGTAGTCGTCGGCGCCGAGCTCGAAGCCGACGACCCGGTCGAGCTCCTCCCCCTTGGCGGTCAGCATGATGACGGGCATTCCCTTGGTGCGCGGGTCGGACTTGAACTGCCGGCAGACTTCCGTACCGGCGATGTCCGGCAGCATGAGGTCGAGCAGCACGAGGTCCGGCACGCGCCGCCGGGCAGCCTGTAGCGCCTGCTCTCCGCTGTAGGCGAGACTCGTCTCGAATCCCGCTTGCCGGAGGTTGAAGTCCAGCACGCTGACGAGGTCGCGCTCGTCGTCGACCACCAATATGTTCGGCACGGGTTAGCCATAATCCACAGCCCCGTCACGATTTCGTGACCAACCCGAGTCAGGTACGTGAAATGGGTCAGGTGTAGGGGCACGTCGGCGCGGCCCTTTCGTGACATCGAGTCGGTGGATGGGAGCGTTTTCCGCGCTACGATAACAGTCATGCGCCTCGCCGCCGCAGCGCTCGCAGCGGCCCTCGCCGTTGGTCGGGCGGACGCTTCTCCCCCATTCGCCACCTCGGGCGTTGCCGGGTCTGCGCCGGGGCGCGTCCGCTGTCTGCTCATCGCTCCGCTCGAGAATACCTCCGACGTTTCGGAGGCGGCCCAGGGCGCAAACGATGTCCTCTTCGCCTCGGCGGGCGCGTCTCGGGGCCGCGCCCTCGGGGAAGAGGAGCTGCGCGCGGTCTTTGCCGGGTCCGGCATGGAGCTGCCGCGCGGCCTTCCCCCCAGCGTGGCGCTGGATCTCGCCGAGCTGCTCGGCGCGGACGGGGTGCTGTACGGGTCGGTGGAGGGAAGCGGCGGCGGGCCAGAGCCCTCCTTGACCGTGACGCTTCGGGTCGCCCTCAGCGGGTCGCGCGAGCTCCTCCAGACCGCATCCGCCGCAGCCATTCGCGGGCAAGGCGAGAACATCCTGTCCGCGATACGGCGGGCCACCGCCGAGACCGGCAACCGGGTCCTGTCGGGGGTCGGCGGCCCCCCGCTCCCGGGATGCTTCGACCCGGCGCGGCTTGCCCGGATACGGCAACTCGCGCTCGCAGCCGCGCCCCCACCTGCCGCTCGGGATCGGCCCGCACCCACCGCGCCGGCCCCGGCCACTGCCCGGCAGGCCGAATGGTCGTGGCGGCTCGGAGCAAGAGAGCGCTTCCGGGTGGAGGGCGTGACCTTCGAGAAGCGGAGTGCCCGCATCGCCCGGGCAAACGGGCTCGAGGACCTCGCGGGCGCGATGCGGGCCTCGCCGGGCACGCGCATCCAGATCGAGGGCTTCGTCGATACCACCGGGAAGCCGGACGACGACCTTCGACTGTCCGTCGCGATGGCCCAGGCGGCCGCCGAGCGTCTGTTGTCGCTCGGTATCCCGAGCAACCGGCTCACGTGGGTCGGCAGGGGCAGCGAAGCCCCGCTCCTTCCGAACTTCACGGCCCGCGGCCGGGCCCTGAACCGCAGGATCGAGGTCGTCGCGCTGCCGGAGACCGCCTCCCGCCGCTGAGCGGCGCCGGCGCGGCACCCCGCCGCCCGGGCGTCGAGCTTGACGTACCGACCCATGGAGCGTTCTCGTGTAGGCAACCCCGGCGGAGCCCGGGGACGGAGGGTCGGACCACGGCTGCGGGACCAAAGGGGGACGGCGGGGCGGGTCGCCCAGGGCAACCGAGCACGGCGCACGAGCTGCGCCGCGAGGTGAAGGAGTGGTTCCAGGGCTTCTCGCCCGGCGGCGCCGCCGCCATCGGCGCCGGGCTCATCGCCTGTGTCGTGGCCGCGGACGTCTACGTGGGACCAGGCGTCGACCTGACCCTGCTCTACCTGGGGCCGATCGGCTTCGGCACCATCTTCGCGGGGCTGCAAGCCGGCGCAGTGCTGTCCGCGCTCGCCACGCTCGGCTCTCTCGAGGCCTCGCTCCTGTCGGGAGAGCGCATCCCGGGCGCGGTGCGGACCTGGAACGCCGCCCAGCAGCTCGGGGTCTTCCTCGTGCTCACCGTCGTTCTCGACGCCTTCAAGAAGCGCCTGCTTCACGAGCAGCACGCTGCCCGGACAGATCCCCTCACCGGGGTCGCCAACCGCCGGGCCTTCGAGGAGGCCGCGTCCCTGGAGACGGAGCGGGCCCGGCGACACGGGCGGCCGTTGTCCCTGCTCTACATGGACTGCGACGACTTCAAGAGCGTGAACGATCGGCTTGGGCACGTCGGCGGCGACGAGGCGCTCGCCGCCGTGGGAGGCGCGGTGAGGGAGGCGGTTCGCGTCCACGACACGGTCGCCAGGCTGGGCGGCGACGAGTTCGGCGTGCTGCTCCCCGAGATCGACAGCCCCGGGGCGATCGCGCTCGCCGAGCGCCTCCGGGCCCGGTTGCGGGATTCGCCCGCCAGCCAGGGCATCACCTTCAGCATCGGAGTGGTCACCTTCCTGTCCCCTCCGGCGTCGGTGGACGAGATGATCCTCCGCGCCGACCACCTCATGTATGCGGCCAAGCGATCCGGCAAGAATGCCTGGCGCGCCGAGGTGGTGGGCCCTGCGGCCGGTGGCGGATGAGCGGGAGCGCGCCGGTCCGCCTGGTGGCGACCTGTGCCCGCGGGACCGAAGGGGCTCTCCGGCGCGAGCTGGCGGCGCTCGGGCTGAAGCACGTGAAGGGCGAGCGCGGGGCTGCCTCCTTTGTGGGGCGGCTCGAGGACGGCCTGCGCGCCTGCCTCTGGTCCCGCACGGCCATGCGCGTGCTCTTGCCGCTCGCCCGCTTCCCGGCTCCCGACGCGGCGGCGCTCTACGAGGGCAGCCGCTCAGTGGACTGGACCGAGTGGCTCACCGACCGGACCACGCTGGCGGTGGATGCGACCGGCACCTCGACCGGCATCACCCATTCCGGCTTCGCCGCCCTCAAGGTGAAGGACGCCGTGGTCGACGTGCTGCGCGACCGCCTGGGAGCGCGGCCGGACGTGGACACCCGCGATCCCGACGTCCGGATCGTGCTGCACCTCGCCCGCGGGGATGCCGAGCTCTCCCTGGACCTCGCCGGCGAGCCGCTCCACCGCAGGGGCTACCGGGCTGTGACGAGCGAGGCGCCGCTCAAGGAGACCCTCGCCGCCTCGGTCTTGTCCCTCGGGGAGGTCGCGAGCGAACGCCCGTTCCTCGACCCCATGTGCGGCTCCGGGACGCTCGCCATCGAGCACGCACTGGCCGCGCGCAACATCGCGCCGGGGGTGAGGCGCGCCTTCGGGTTCCAGCGCTGGCCGCGCTATCGCGGCGAGCTGCAGTCGTCCTGGGATCGCATGAAGGAGGAGGCGCGCGCTGCCGCGCTGCCGCGCGCCCCGGCCCCCATATGGGCCCGCGACCGCTCCTCCGAGGCGCTGGAGGCGGCGCGCCAAAACGCTCGCGTCGCCGGCGTCGACGGGGACGTCACCTTCTCAGAGGCCGACGCCCGCGAGATGGAGCCGCCGGCCCCCACCGGCACCGTCTGCTCGAACCCGCCGTACGGCGAGCGCCTCGGGGCGAGGCCGCTCCAGCTCGGCGGGTTCTACCGCGGGCTGGGCCAGGCCCTGAAGCGATTCTCGGGGTGGGACGCGGTGTTCCTGTCCGGGAACCCCCTCCTCGAACGCTCCATCGGCCTCGCGCCGGAGTGGACTCACCGCCTGTGGAACGGGCCGCTGGAGGTGAAGCTCGTTCGCTACCACGTCCCCTGAACGCCGCGAGGAAGCTTTGGGAGCGCGTCCGACACCGTCGACGTGGTCGCGTGTGCCGGGGAGCGTCGGTCTCCGAGAAGCTGAAAACGCACGGCTCCCCCACATGAGACTCGCCCTCACCTCGAGGTCGTGGTGTAGACTGCCCGCCTCCGCGAAAGGACCTTCGATGCGACTGCTCAGAACGACCGCCCTTGCCCTCGCCACCCTCGCGATCACGTCGTGCGCAACGACCAACATGGTCCAGGTGTGGCGCGACCCGAACTACGTGCCTGCGCCCGTCAAACGGATCTTCGTCGTCGCCATCATCCCGAACCAGCAGTACCGGGTCACCTTCGAGAATGCCATCGCCCAGTCGCTCATCGCCAAGGGCTTCGAGGTCGCCACCTCGAGCGCGGTCTTCCCTCCCGGGCAGCTCGACAAGGAGAGGGTCGTCGCCTACGTGAGGGAGACGAACGTCGACCTCGTCGTGGTCCAGCGCCTCGCCAAGCAGACCCAGGCCCAGTACGTACCCCCCTCGGTGGCCTACGTCCCGCCGGCCCCCTACTACGGCGGATGGTACGGCTACTACGGCTACGGATACGGCACCGTCTACTCGCCCGGGTACTACACGGAGGACACCTTCGTGACGGCCGAGACGAACGTCTACGCCGCCAAGACGAACCCGGAGTCTCTCATCTGGAGCGGCAACTCGAACACCTTCAACTTCAATACCTCAGAGCAGGCTGCCACCTCCGTGGCGGCGGCGCTCGTGAGCGACCTCATCAAGGCCGGCATCCTCGTCCACTGACCTCGAGGAGCTCCTTCGCACTGCGGGGCCTCCACCTTCGGGCGGGGGCCCGTTTCATTCGCGCCTCGGGACGGGGCAATGACGCCCCGCTGGGCGCGGGAGGAAACTTGGCTCGCTTCATCGAAACGGGACTCGGTGCCTTGGCGCCGCTCGCTGGCGCGGCGCTCCTACTTGCCTGGCCCGCCTCGGCCTTCGGGTGAGGCGTCTCGGCGCCCGTGGGTCCCACGGCGATCGCGAAGGACTACTGCGGCCTGAAGGAGGAGGCGGACACGCCCTGGCGCGTCGCCGCCGCCTACGGCTGGCTCGCCTCCACCTTGCGCTTCGGCGGCGAGAACGCCCCGTTCGACCAGCGCTCGGTGGCGCTGTCCCTCACGCGTCGCCTGGGGGAGAGCTTCTCCGTCCAGGCCGGGGCCGGGGCCGTCATCGGCGGCGGCATCGACGCCTCCGGCGTCTCATACGACATGCAGCCGGGCTGGATCGCCCGGCTCGGCGCGACGTGGCTCGCGCTCGACGGCCGGGGCCCGTGGCCCTTCCTGGCGGTGTCGGCGAGCCTGGCTGGCTCGGGCGTCTCCACCACCGCCCCGGGCCAGCCGACCGAGCGGCTCACCTCGCTCGACCTCGGCCTCTCCGCCAGCGTGGGCAAGGCCTTCTTCGGGATGGTCGCTCCCTACGTCGGCGCCAAGGTGTTCGGCGGCCCGGTGAGCTGGACGCTCTCCGGGAAGTCCGTCACGGGCACCGACGTGAATCATTGGCAGGTGGCCTTCGGGGTGGCGGCCTCCCTGCCTCTGGGGCTCGACGCGCTCCTGGAGTGGGCGCCCCTCGGAGAGCAGTCGTTCGTCGCCCAGGCGGGTTGGGCCTTCTGAAGGCTCAGCGGATCTTCACGCCCATGGCGAGCCCTTCCGCCGTCGGGAGCATCGTCGCCCGGAACCTTCCTCCGCTGGCAAGGCGCTCCGAGAAACGGCGCAACGGCTCGACGGCGGCGCCGTCCGCGCCCCGGTAGTCCGGCTGGTGGACGTGGCCGAAGCCGAAGGCGTTGTCGCCGAGAACCACTCCACCCGGGCGGAGGTGCTCCTCGGCCCACGTCAGGTATGCGGGGTAGCCGCCCTTGTCCGCGTCGATGAAGACGAGGTCGAACGGCCCCTCGTCCTCGACCTTGCCGAGCTCCTCCAGCGCGGGGCCGAGGTGGATCGTCACCTGGCGGATGAGCCCCGCGCGCTCGAACGACTCCCGGGCGAGGGCGGCGTGGCGCGGCTCCTGCTCGAAGGTATGGAGGTGCCCTTCTCGCCCCATGCCGCGCAACAGGCAGATGCCCGACAGCCCGGCCAGGGTACCGATCTCCACCGCCTTGCGGGCCCCGCTCGCCCGCGCGATCACCTCGAGGTGGAGCCCGTCCATCGGCCCCACGTGGATGGGCGGGAGCCCCGCCTCGGCTGCACGGCACCTGACCTCGGCGAGGACCTCGTCCGTCGGAGCGTAGACGTCTTCCGCCCAGCGCCCGAGCCCCGGATCGCCCTGCCCGAACGCCTTGTCGGCCGGGGAGGGCACGCTACGGGCCTCCGAGCTTCTCGAGCCTTGCCTGCAATCGCCCGAGCAGCGCCGGGTTCCGCTGGGCGCTCGGCAACGTCGCCGCATAGGCGACCGCCTCCTCCAGGGCGTGGCGCGCTCCGGCCGCGTCGCCCTTCTTCTCCAGGATGGTGGCCCGCTGGCTCAGCACGCGCACCTTGCGGGGTCCGTACGCGAGCGGGAGCGCCCGGCTGGATGCCGCGAGCGCCTCGTCGTACCTGTCGAGCTCCAAGTAGAGCGTCGCCACGCGGACGGGCGGGTTGTAGTCGAGCGGTGCCGCCTTCTCGGACGCCAGCAGCAGCGGGAGGGCGCGCGCGGGATCGCCGAGGGAGAGCGCCGCACTCACGATCCACGAGTCGAGCATGACCCGCGCGGCGGGGCTCTGTCCCCGCGCGCGTTCGGCAACGAGGAAGGTCCACCATTCCTCGGCGAGCTTCTTCGCCCCTGCCTCGTCCTTCTCGGCCTTGAGGGCGTCGACGAGCCCCTCGTAGAGGGCCGCCCGGTCGTCGGCCAGCACCCCGGGAAGCTTCAGCGCCTCCCGGGCGAGCGGTTCGAGGCTGGCGAGGGCCTTCGGCACCCACTCGGCCTCCTCGCCCGACAGCGCGCAGGAGAGCCCCACCGAAACCACGTTCGCAAAGGACTGCGTTCGGGCCATCCCCCCGGCCTCCCGCGCGGCCAGCTCCGCACAGGCCCTCGGCTGCTCCGAGGCCTGGAGCGCCATCGCGAGGGACTCGAGCACGCGAGGCCTCCTCGCCCAGCCGGGGCCGCCCTTGTCGAGAGCGAGGCGCCAGAGCTCGATCGCCTCCTTCACGTCCCCGGAACCGTTCGCCCGGTCCGCGCGCGCGAGGATCCCCTCGGGCGTGTCCCCGACGCCTCCCTTCACCGCCCTCTCCCCGTCCCCGAGGAGCTTCACGAGATTGGCGGCGGTGGCCGTACCGAGCCACTTCAGCACGGCCTTCTCGGTCAGCGGGTCGACCACCAGGAAAGTGGGCCAGACCTCGATCGGGAACCGCTCCAGGAAGGGCGCGTTCTGCTCCCGCTCGGTGTCGATCTCGAGCCGGACGAACCGCCCGGCCAACTTCACGAGCGCCGGGTCCTCGAGGACCGTGGCGCGCATGAAGTTGCAGGTCTTTCACCACGGCGCCCATGCATCGACGAAGAGCGGAACCTGCCGCGCCTTCGCCTCCGCGAGCGCCTTTGGGTAGTCGTCGGAGATCCAGCCCGCCCCGGCCGCGCCTGCGGGCGCCGGGCTCGAGGACACTGCCGCGAGGAGGAGAATTGGAGCGAGGCGCATCCCCGGAATCTAACGCGACGGCGGCGCGCCGGCCATCGCCGACGCCGCCCGGTCCCCCGCCTCCATCCGGCACGCGAGCCTCCGGGCCCGCCTCACCGCCGCTTCATCGTGAGTCCCATGGTGAAACGCGCCACCGGCTCTTCGCCGTACTTGCTCGGCACGGTGGCGACGACCTCGACCGGGAGGGTGACGCGCTCGCCCGTCTGCCGGGTGCGGGCGACCGCCTCGGCCACCTTGGCACCCTGCGACGAGCGGAAGTGCACGTCGCCGTCGGCCCGCTTGAGGAATTCCGCGTGGAGGTCCTTGAAGAGCAGGTCGATGCGGTCCGGCGACCCGAAGATGTGGCGGGCCGCGCCCATTCCGGCAGCGAGGTCCGCGCCCGCACAGAGCGCTCCGACGTACATCACCCGGAGGTGGTTCCGCGTGCGCCAGCCGAGGGGAATGAGGATCTCCGCGCCCTCGTCGTCGACGCGCACGATCCGCGGGCCCAGGAACCAGAGGACGGGGATCTTGAGCTTCAAGAATCGAAGGATGTTCTGGTCCGTCATCGTGTCTCTCTCGCTAGACGAGGATCTCGAGCCGTCCGAGCAGGAAGTCGCGCGCCACGACCATCTGGTGGACCTCGTCGGGGCCGTCGCCGATGCGGGCCCCGCGGGCGGTGCGGTACCAGGACGAGAAGGGCAGGTCCTCGCTGTAGCCGAGGGCGCCGTGCATCTGGATGGCGTCGTCGAGCACGCTGCAGAGCGTGCGGGCGACGTGATTCTTCGCCATGGATGAGTACGGCCGGGCCTCCTTCGCTCGTCCGTTCGCGAGCAGCCAGGCGCAGTGGAAGGTCATCAGGTTTCCGGCGTGGAGCGCGGCTGCCCCTTCCGCGAACATCCGCTGGATGGCCTGGTGGCGGGCGAGGGCCTTGCCGAAGCTCTGGCGGGATCCGACGTACGCCCTGCACATCTCGAGGGTGCGGGCGGCGAGCCCGAGCCAGCGCATGCAGTGGGTGAGGCGTGCCGGCACGAGCCGGAGCTGCGCGAGGCGGAAGCCTTCCCCGACCTTGCCCAGGACGGCTTCGGGGCCGACCGAGACCCCCTGGAAGCGGAACTCCGCTTCCCGCAGGTCGAGGAGCGGAATCCCCATCGTCGGGACGTCGCGAACGTGCTCGACTCCCGGCGCGTGGCGATCGACGACGAACATGGTCGCCCCGGTCTTCGGGTCGTCGCTCGTCCTCGCCATCACGACCAGGAACGCCGCTTGGCCGCCCCCGCTCGTGAACCACTTGTGACCCTCGATGAGCCAGCGGTCGCCCTGGGGCGTGGCGCGGGTGCGAAGGTTCGAGGGATCGGCGCCGGCCCCGGGGGCCGGCTCGGTCATGCAGAACCCGCTCGTCACCTCACCCCGGCACAGGGGACCGAGGTAGCGCTCCCGGATCGCGGGGCTGGCCGCGGAGAGGAGGAGGTCCATGTTGCCCTGGTTGGGAGCGTCGCAGTTGAAGACCTTGGCGCCCACCGGGGACCGCCCCATCTCGCGGAAGAGGGCGCACATCCCCATGACGCCGAGCCCGCGTCCACCGAGATCGGTGGGGAGGTGAGGGGTCCACAGCCCGGAGCGCCGCGCCTCGGCCTGCAGGGCCCGGAGCGTGTCCCACGCGCCGGCCTGGTCCTCGGCGATCACCCCGGCCTCGACCGGGATGATCCGTTCGTCCACGAACGCCCTCACCTCGCGGCGCAGCTCGGCCAGCCCGGGCTCCAGGTCAAAGTTCACTCGATCTCCTCCGAGGTATCGAAGCGTGGGTTCACGAAGCCGAGGGACTCGACGAGGGATTGCCTCACATGGGCGCGCATCCTCCTGAGCTCGTCCGGGCCGAGCCGGCCGGCGCGGAGGCGAGCCGCCATCTCCGCCTCGAGCGCCCGGATGGCGCGGGCGCGCTCCGGGACCGGCATGCGGGCCGCATCGCCGGTCTCGATCCCGGGCAAGAGCTCCTGCCAGCGCCTCAGCTCCCTCGCCGTCCGCTCCTCCTCCGTTCGCAGCTCGGCAGCGAGCGTGGTGGCGAGGTTCGCCGCGATGAGGAGCCGGAAGGCCAGGCGCCGGTCAGCGACCTGCGGCTGGAGATCCTCCAGGAGGAAGCGAGCGACGGCGTCGAGCAAGGCCGGCGGGTCGGGGCGGTCGATCATGGCCGGCCCTTCTCGATGAGCCGTAGCGCCTCGAACTCCATCTCCACCGCGCGGCGGGCGATGGCCACGAGCTCCAGGTCGCTCTCCTCGCCCGAGAGGTAGCGCTCTCCCTGGAAGATGCTGCCCGCGGCCCAGCGAGCGTTGCCGAGGACTTCCCACCACCGGACCTCGTCCCGCCGCACGGGGCGCCCGCTGGCGCGCTCGTAGGCGCGGTAGAACTCGTCCCGCGAGGCGAGTCCACCCGCGGGCTTGTCGAGCTCGCCGAATCGCCAGTCGCGCACGCACAGCCAGGCGATGTCCTCCATCGGGTTTCCGAAGTGGGCGAACTCCCAGTCGAGGACGGCCAGGAGTCCGTCCGGCCCGACCATGAAGTTGCCCGTGCGGAAGTCTCCGTGGACGAGCGTCCGCTCCTCTCGGGATGGGGCCTCGTCGAGGAGCCAGCGGAGCACGAGCTCGAGCGCCGGCCTCGGAGTCGGGAGCCTCCCGAGCATGGAGGAGAGGAACTCGAGGGCGACCTCCGCCGGGGCCTTTCCCGCCTCGGCGCCCGGGAGCGCGAGCCCAGACGCACCCGACGGGGAAAGGGAGTGGATCCGCGACAGGGCCGAGGCGAGATCGGCGGCGAGGCGCAGGCGGGCACCGGCAAGCTCCGGTCGCTTCACGACCCGTCGGCCGATGGATTCCCCTTCCACGAAGTCCATGAAGTACGCCCAGGCCCCCTCGCGGACGAGACCGCACCCGAGCCAGCGGACCTCGGGCGTCGGGACGGCGGCCGCTCGGGCCTGCCCCATCACCGCGAATTCCTCGCGCCTGTCGAGGCTCCCGGGGAGGCGGCGGACCGCGTCGCTGCGCAGCACCATTCGCCGTCGACCGGCTGCCTCCCCGTTCGCAACCTCGAGGTCAACCTGGTAGAGCTCCTGACAGGCGCCGCCGGCGAGTCTCTCGATGGCGCCGACCTCTACCGGCCCCCCGGTCCTGACGGAGAGCTCCCGCTCGATCCTCTCCTGGAGCTCTCTCGGCGTCACGAAGGCCATGATACGGGTTCCACGCCGGGGCGGGGCAGCCCCCGAGGGGCCCCTCGCCCGCCGGGGCGGAAGTCGCAGGGGACGGCTATAACGCCTGGAGATGCTGAGCGGCTTCCACCCCCTCGTGGCAGGTTGGTTTGCGCGGCGCTTCGGGACCCCCACCGAGCCACAGGCACTCGGCTGGCCTGAGATCCGGGCCGGGCGGGACGTCCTTCTCTCCGCGCCCACCGGATCGGGAAAGACCTTCGCGGCGTTCCTCCACGGCCTCGACGGGCTGTTCCGGGACGCACTCGCCGGCTCCCTCCCCGACGAGACGAGGATGCTGTACGTGTCGCCCCTCAAGGCGCTCTCGAACGACATCGAGCTCAACCTTCAGGAGCCGCTCTCGGCCCTGCGCCAGGTCGCGGCGGACGCCGGGCTGCCGATGCCCGCCGTCCGCGCGGCGGTCCGAACCGGCGACACCCCGGCGTCGCGACGCCAGGCGCTCCTCAAGCGCCCGCCGCACGTACTCGTCACCACACCGGAATCCCTCTACCTCCTGCTCACGAGCGAGAAGGGGCGGCAGGCGCTCCGGACGGTTCGCGAGGTGGTCGTGGACGAGATCCACGCGATCGCTCGCGACAAGCGGGGCTCCCACCTCTCGCTCTCCCTGGAACGGCTCGAGGCGCTGACGGAGCGACGGCCCCAGCGGATCGGGCTCTCGGCCACGGTGCACCCCGTGGAGGAGATGGCGCGCTTCCTCGTCGGCGCCGCGCGTGTCGATCGCAGCGGGGTCCCGGACTGCGCGGTCGTCGAGGTCGGCAGGCGCCGCGACCTCGACCTGGCCATCGAGATCCCGCGCGACGAGCTCTCGTCGGTGGCGTCCAACGAGCAGTGGACGGAGACGTACGACCGCCTGGCGGAGCTCGTCCGCCAGCACCGGACCACGCTCGTCTTCGTGAACACGCGGCGACTCGCCGAGAGGGCGAGCCACGCCCTGTCGGACCGGCTCGGAGAGGAGGCGGTCGCCGCACACCACGGCAGCCTCTCCAAGGCGCGCCGCCTCGACGCGGAGCAGCGGCTGAAGAGCGGCTCCCTGCGGGCCGTTGTGGCCACCGCCTCCCTCGAGCTCGGGATCGACATCGGCACCATCGACCTCGTCGCGCAGCTCGCCTCCCCTGGCTCCCTGCACGTGGCCCTGCAGCGAGCCGGCCGGTCGGGTCACTGGCGGGGGGCGACTCCCAAGGCGCGCTTCTTCCCCATGAGCCGCGACGAGCTCGTCGAGTGCGCCGCCGTGGTCCGAGGGATCCGGGCGGGACGGCTGGAGCGGATCGCTCCGCCGCTTCACCCGCTCGACGTTCTCTCGCAGCAGATCGTGGCCGAGACGGCGAGCCGGACCGACGGGCTCGACGAGGAGCAGCTCTTCTCCCTCGTGCGCCGGGCCTGGCCGTACCGGGCGCTCCCTCGCCGGGACTTCGACGCGGTGATCTCGATGCTGTCGGAGGGCGTCGCCACCCGGCGCGGGCGGGCCGGCGCGCTGCTCCACCGCGACGCCGTGCACCACCGGGTCCGCGGCCGGCGCGGGGCACGCATCGCCGCCCTCACCGGGGCCGGAGCCATCCCCGACAGCGCGCAGTACCAGGTGATCGCCGAGCCCGAGGGAACGTCGGTCGGCATGCTCGACGAGGACTTCGCCGTCGAGAGCCTCGCCGGGGACGTCTTCCTCCTCGGCAACACCGCCTGGCGCATCCGCCGCATCGAGGCGGGCGTGGTCCGGGTGGAGGACGCGCATGGGGCCGCGCCCGGGCTGCCCTTCTGGCTCGGGGAGGCGCCCGGCCGAAGCGCGGAGCTCTCGAAGGAGGTGGGGAGGCTGCGCGCCGACCTCG
>Ga0209048_10002063_pt1 | contig 20125 bp, 17 predicted proteins | sample FrelakmetCRP12CR_FD_187146 | JGI IMG/M metagenome (GOLD analysis project Ga0209048, IMG submission 187146) | Freshwater lake sediment microbial communities from the University of Notre Dame, USA, for methane emissions studies - CRP12 CR (SPAdes)... | ecosystem: Environmental > Aquatic >... | reverse complement strand
GCAGCCATGTCAGGTGGAAGGGATGACAGTTTATGCACCACCTTTGCATGTTCGCCTGCTAACCGCATCACCTCATCCTCCGTGGCAGCCCGCACCTGAAAAGCACAACCTCCCTTGGGGTCTACATCCAGACAGCCGAGCTGTTTGTAGTGTTTTTGCGCCATGACAACCTCCTGTCGGTGAAAGGTGGGAACATAAGGCATTGTTCTGCATCTTGAACGTGGCCTGTTTGAGCTAAATCCGCCGTGCATTATGAATCAACGTTCTCCTTTGCTGCAATAGGAAGGCACGGAATTTCATCTGACCCCATTGATAGTCAAGAAGATCACGCACGGACGGATGAAGATCGCGGCAAAACACGGAAAAATTTACCCGCATCCGCAACCAGGATTCTGATAGAGGTGGCAGGGGCTGCGGAGGATTCATCTACTCGAAGCCACAACGAGTAGGGTGAAAAACGCTTCTTTTTGAAACAGGTTTGACCAACAAGGAAGACGTTGCGCTGAGGCGAGCCATCCCAAGACAACATCAGAACATGGGTAGAACCATTCAACCTCTGGTCTGTTGGTCAAGGGGGCTACTCCATTCTGACAACTCCAGAGGGTATCGAGGATGGAGTCTTTGATTTGGTGAATATCCCCTGCTGAGGCGTGAGCTCTCGGAAGACGTGTCGTTTCTTCAGATGGTGCGGCTCTTCCGCCTGCAGCACATGGGCAAGCGTTTTCACGGCATCGAGCACGTGCGCGCCCTTATTGAGCATCACACACTCGGCCCGGTGACCCATCGCGGCGTCGGTGATTTCGGCGCGTGCGGGTAAACCGCTCTTAGCTAACGTTTCCAGCACCTGCGTGGCCCAGATCACCGGGATGTGCGCCGCCTCGCACAGGCAGAGGATGTCTTCCTGGACACGCGCCAATTGTTCGAAGCCGACCTCCACCGCCAGGTCTCCGCGTGCGATCATGACGCCGAATTTGGGCAGCGCGAGCCCCGCGAGGAGTAACTGTGCCAGTTGGTGGACCGCCTCCCGCGTTTCCACTTTGAGCACAATGCCCATGTCAGGACTGCCCAACGCGTTCAAGGCCTCGCGGAGGTCGTACAGATCCCGGGGACGATGGACAAACGAGAGGCCAACCGCATTTGCATGCGTGACCACAAACGACAAGTCCTCTCGGTCTCGCGCTGTAAGGGCCGGTAAGTTAAGAGACGAGTCAGGGAAGTTCAACCCTTTGTCAGACCGGATTCGCGCCGGAATGCCACAGGGGGCCGTGACTTCCAGCTCCACATGGTGGGCGTGGACGGCCACGACAGAGGCGGCGATTTTTCCGTCATCGATGTACGCCCGGTGGCCGGGCTGCACGGCGTCCAGCGCAGCCGGGAGTGTGCAACTGATGCCGGCGGGCATCCCGGGTTTGGCGTAGTGGCCCAGCTGTTCGGGGTCACGGTACAGATACAGCCGGTCGCCCGACTGTACCCACAAATCCACCGGCTGCGGCGTCACGGGCCCCACGGTGAACTCCCCGCCCGATTCGACACGCAGGCGAATCCCCTCCTGCAGATAGGCCGTGCGCTGGAGACCAACACGGACTCGCGTGGAACTCAGGCGCTCGAGCACATGCAACGTGCGGGCACGGTTGCGGGAATCGTAAAATTGCAATATCTCGCCGACCGGCACAACGTCGAGGCCGTGTTGCTGCGGCACTGCAATCACGAACGAGGAGGTTTCGCCCGAGCGGCGGACCCAGCCAGTGTACTCCGCGTGGCTATCGAGATAGCCTTCAAGGAGCCGGCTGGGGCGCCCGTCCGCGTCCTTGGACACCGCAAGCTTCAGGGGACGGGTTTCCAACTCCAGTGGCCCCGTGCGCACTTTGGGGCCGGCCAAATCCATCAGGATCCGACACCGCCGTCCCACGCTCTGTCCCGCTTGTGTCAGCCGGTCCTCGGCGTGCCTGATCGCGTTGATGATCTGGGCCCAGTCAGTCGCGGCGTCGTGTGCGCAATTGATCCGCGCAATATCCATCCCTTCGCACAACAAGTGCTCTAGCAGCTCTGCCTGGTGCATCATGCTCGCGTCCAGCGTCACCATAATCCGTGTGCTTCGCCCAACCCGTGGACGGCCGAGGAGTGCGCGGCTGCGCTGTGCCAAGAGGGCATGCGCGTGCTTCAGATCTGGGACAGACAGCGTCGTCTCAGACGGCACGGCTCCCACATGGCCCATGACGTGCTGCAGGCTGGCCAAGACGTTCCCTTCGAGACGTCCTAACGACGACAAGCCGAGGTCGGCCAACTCGTGTTGAAGCTCATGCAAGTCGTGTTCGCGCAAGACGAGGTAGGCGAGCAAATTGTCACGACTGGACGCACCATCGGCATCGCATGACCGGAAGGTGGGACACACCGAACTGACCCGTTCGAGGATCTCCTCGTAGAGCGCCTCGAGTTTCTGCGCGAGCGCACTCTTCTGCGTGTCGGTATCGGGGCAATGCCTGTCTGCCATGGGTGCACCCCCACCTGGAGGATTGTCTGACGTCGAACTCATTACTGTCACCTTGTTGTACAGCAAGAGGGATACCGTGCCCGGCCATTAGGCAACGACCGAACGCTGTTGAATATGCAAGGCGATTCTCTCATGAGTGCATGCGGCTCAGTCAGACGAGGCCCAATGGTGGGGAGGATTTCCCCACGAACAGGAAGCGGGCTGTAGCAGAGTGGGTCAAATCAGACGGGCCATCAACTCTAGGTCGCTCAGGCGCACGTCTGTTGGCAAAATGGGCAAAGCACGTTGGCATGCCTCTTCACCAGCTGGGAGTTTTTTGTACCACTTACCGTATTAGTCCTCAGCTCGCACGCTGGATGGCTTCGGGGCCAGGTGGCTGACCCCCGAGGCTGCTGTGTGGCCTGATCGTGTTGTAGTGAATCCGCCATCGTTCGAGGAAGATTTGTGTCCTGCCTCCCATAAATGGGTCCAGATCCTAAGTTAAAGTCGATCAATTAGGCGTTAGTCTGACTAAATGGCTTGTTGATATCAGCCGTCGAGGTACGCCACGTTCGCTGGACTCCGTCATTCACATCCGATGCCGTGTTCAGCTGATGAGTGGGGTCGACGAGCCGGGAGTTTTTGAACCACCTACCGATTGCCACTCACTCAGGCCCATTTCAGCCAAGGTTTGGGCGAAAGCGAACGTGGGCTGAGGGAGTGTCACAGAACCGATTTCTTTCGCCGCACACCCGGCAAGCGATGGTGAGCAATCATTCACAGTTTCCAGAGGATGAGTGACTCCTCCAGCGGCACAGTGGCCTCAGGATGGAAGGGCACAATGCGGGGTGTGAAATGATGCGCTGGGCGGGCAGACGGGCACTCTGCCAAGAAGAGATAGCCCTTCACGGCTCCGGCGATTGCGTCCTGCCTCCGCATGACAACCCGTGTGGGTCGGTCACATTCGTTCACGGGGTCGGCATAGAGTTCTACTTGTACGTGATCTGGTTCAGCGTCTCCAAAATACACCTGCACTTCAAAGAGCCAAGAGGAATCTCTCTTGGTGACTTGAAGGGCGCCGAATCGGATCCCTCTCCAGTCTTGTCGTACCCGCGCATGCCACTCTTCTAATTCAGCCGCCAGCTTGCCCCCATTGTCGAGACGCCGTCTCAGTGACACACTGGCCGGGGCATAGATCGTGTCCACATATTCACGCAGCATCCGGTTGCTGCTGAATTGCGGGGTGAGACGGGACATGCTGGCTCTGACGCGGTTGAGCCAGGCGTGCGGGATGCCCGCATGATTCCGGTCGTAAAACTCCGGGATGACCTGCTGTTCCAACAGCTCGTACAACCGTGTCGCTTCCACCGCATCGTACTCCGGTTCATGATGCTCCCGCCCATCGCCCAGCGCCCAGCCGACATCCGGCGTATAGGCCTCGGCCCACCACCCATCCAGTTCCGACACATTCAGCCCCCCATTGACCAACACCTTCATCCCGCTGGTCCCGCAGCCTTCTCGCGGCCTCCGGGGGACATTGAGCCAGACATCGATGCCGGCCACCAGGGATTGGGATAGAGACATATCGTAGTCCTCAAGGAAGACGATACGGTCCCAGACATCGAGCCGTGACGCGAAGCGTGTCCACGCCTGCACCAGGCGCTTGCCGTCTTCGTCATCAGGATGCGCCTTGCCCGCCACGATCAACTGGACTGGACGTTCTGGATGACCCAGCATCCGTGCCAGCCGATCAGGATCGTGCAACAAGAGGGTTGGCCGCTTGTACTCCGCGAACCGTCTGGCAAGACCCAAGGTGAGTGTATTGGGATCCAGGACGTGTTCGGCCTGTTGGAGCTGCGCGGGCGTGGCGCCGCGCACTTGCATCTGATGAACCAGGCGGCGGCGCGTAAATCGGATGAGCGTGCGCCGCTGGGACGCACGCAACGTCCACAGATCTTCATCGCTGACCTGCTCGATGGGAGCGCATCCGTCATCGAGTGGACCCAGCCAGTGGTCGTTGCCGCAGGCCTGTGTCCAGAGTGCATGCGCCTCCTGTGAGTCCCAGGACGGCACGTGTACGCCGTTGGTGACATGTCTAACCGGGACCTCATGCGACGGCCAGTGGGGAAAGAGCGGCTGAAAATTCCCTCGGCTGACGGCTCCATGCAGCGCGCTCACGCCATTGACTACGCCACTGCCGCGCATGGCCAGGAAGGCCATGTTGAAGGGCTCATCTCGGTTACCGGCGTCCTGGCGTCCCAAGGCGAGCAGCTCCTCGAGCGGCACACGAATGACGTCGGCGAACGCGGTCGCATAGGGGCGAATCAACTCCGGTGAAAACCGGTCAAAGCCCGCCTCGACCGACGTATGGGTGGTGAACACGTTGCCGGCTCGGGTGGCCCGGAGCGCCACGGAGAAGGGAACATGAGCATGACGCATGAAGCTGAAGGCCCGCGCGAGTACCGCAAACGCGGCATGTCCTTCGTTGAGATGACAGATCTCGGCATTGAGGCCAAGGATATGGAGCACGCGCCACCCTCCGATACCCAGAATGATCTCCTGGGTGAGGCGTGACCCCGGTTCCGAGGGGTAGAGATGCGCCGTGGCGCCGCGGTCGGGAGGGGTATTGAGGGGATCGTTGCTGTCCAGCAAATACAGCGTCACCTTCCCCACGCGGGCTTGCCAGACCCGCAAGAACATCAGTCGCCCCGGCAAGACCAAGCGGATCCTCAGCCAGCCTCCTTCACTGTTTGCCACCGGAGTGACAGGGAGCGTCATGGGATCGTTATAGGGGAAGGCCTCGCCTTGCCGGCCATCCGGATCCAGCATTTGCCGAAAGTAGCCTTGTTGGTAGAGCAGTCCGATCCCGACGACCGGCACCCCTAAGTCGCTCGCCGTTTTCAGGAAGTCGCCCGCCAAAATACCCAGGCCCCCGGAATAGATCGGGAGTGCCTCCCCCAATCCGAATTCCATACTGAAATAGGCAATCCCGTTGGGGCATCCTGCTCCTCGTTCGCGTCCGAACCAGCCTGGGTCCTCCAGATAGCGGCGGCGCTGCGTCAGCCATCTCTGCAGTTCCTGTGTAAATTCTGGATCAGCTGCGGCTTCTTCCAGACGGGCTTGCGAGACATGCTGCAAGATAAAGTGCGGGTTCCTGGTGCGCTCCCATGCCTCGGGATCCAGCCAGGCCCACAGCCGGTCGGTGGCATCGCTCCAGGCCCAGCGAAGATCGAGCGCAAGATCGTCTAATCCTTCGAGCGCGGGCGGCAGGGGGCGATGAATAAAATACCCTAACATGTGTCGTGACTCCTTGAGACGCCGGACTCGGCTCGGGTGTTCGCCCACAGCTGAAGTTCATGACAATAGCGTTGCGCACACCCTTTCGAGACTTCAGGCGAGCCCCGCGTTCTTAAGACCAACGGCTTGCGCCGGAGATCTTCCCAGGCCCTTCAGATCCCGATGGACAGCTGCTCGCAAGAGCGAGCGAGGCAATGATTCCGAATAGCGGGACTCCAAAAATCGCGGTCCGGTTAATCAGAGGAAGACTTACCGTAGCCTGTATCAGCCCTCAGCTTCGGGATATCCGATCTGATGCCTCCACGGAGGGGAATGAATCTAGCAATCCGTGCAGCCCAGAATGTTACACGTGCGTTAAACATTTCTTTGGACCACGTAAAAAATCTATATCGCATAGGCGCCGAAGACTTAAGGCCCAACGAGAGCATATTCTTGAAAATACTTCTCCAGTGCCGGGAAACCAAAACCTTTTATCATATCTTGGGTTCCGCACTCCCTCAATGGGCGAACGCTACTGTAACAGCATGACTCCGGTGAGAGAACGATGGTGGAGTGAACCCCTCTGCTGAGACAGTTTGGAAATCTTGGACGGGCGGGAGAAGGTCGAGATATTTGGCAATTGACTCTGTATGGTAAGTCCAGTATTCCGGACATATGGATATTAAAGAAGCGCTCGCCGCCTTCGATTCGCTGTCGCAGGACACCCGCCCGCGGGTGTTTCGGTTGCTGGTCGAACATGGCCCGTCCGGCGTGCCGGCCGGGACGCTGAGCACGTCCTTACAGATTCCTCACAATACGCTGTCGTTCCATCTGTCGCACATGGCCATGCGGGTCTCGTCGTGTCACGACGGGTAGGGAGGTCCGTGATCTACCGTGCCAATTTCGAGTTTTTTCAGGACTGATCCGCTATATGGTCGAGGACTGCTGTCGCGTCGAATTTGCCAGCATCCGCACTGATACCAATCGGAAATGCTCGATCATTGAACTCTCACACTGTTGCGAGCCAAAGGAGAACGCATCATGAAACGGTTTCATATCCATGTGGGGGTTGAACAACTCGATGAATCCATCCGCTTTTACAGTGCCCTGTTCGGCGCGGAGCCGGTGAAAACGAAGACTGACTATGCGAAATGGTTGCTGGAAGACCCCCGCGTGAACTTCGCGATCTCCACGCGTGCGAAGAAAAACGGGATCGATCACCTGGGCATCCAGGTCGACGAAGAGAGCGAACTGACAGAGCTGCGCGAACGCCTCAAGGCTGGAGACATGGCTGTGGTCGAGGAAGGCGAAACGGTCTGCTGTTACGCCCGGTCGGACAAATCTTGGATACAAGATCCCGCCGGAATTCCATGGGAGGCCTACCGGACGATGGAGGATGTCCAGCTCTTCTCCGGCCAGCCCGATCAAGCTGAAAGTGCCTGCTGCACACCGGAAACGATGGGGGAGCCTGATGGCTCAGCTCCGTCTGAAAAATCCGCTGGGTGTTGCGGCTGATGAAGTCGGATGCGCTCAAGGTGTTGGTCCTGTGCACAGGTAATTCCTGTCGCTCCGTCATGGCTGAAGCGCTGATCAATGATCTCGGCCGTGGCCGGTATCAGGCCTGGAGTGCCGGAAGTCTTCCAGCGGGAGCTGTTCACCCGAAATCGATCGCGACATTACACCGGCATGGCATTGATCCCGGTCAGCCTCGCAGCAAGTCATGGGACGAGTGTGCTGAACAATCGTTCGATCTCGTGATCACGGTCTGTGATCAGGTTGCGGGCGAAAGCTGTCCACGATTCCTCGGCAACCCTAAGAAACTTCATTGGAGTACGCCTGACCCAGCCAAAGTCCTAGGATCAGAGACCGAGAGAGATGCGGCGTTTGATCAGGCGTTTTTCCTGCTCAAGAACCGCGTCGAGGCATTCATGAACCAGATGGGTCCGGGGAAGGAGTAGTGTGTACATCCCTACCTCTCTCATGGTCGAGAGCGGAAAAGTCGATTGTTCTAGGGCTTTGACGTATCCTTATCTCGTCTTCCAAAAACAACAGTGTTATTGCCCGATACAAAAAAGGTCAGGGGTTATTTCCCCTGGCCTGTTCTTCTCACGCCTTTCCGACTAAGAGCACGAGGAATAGCACACGTTCTGCCAGGTGAAGACATTCGGGGTGCTGGGATCAATGGTCAGCCTCAACCATTCATTCGGGACGTTCTTGGAACCTTGCACGGTGATGCGGGTCAGGTTTAGTACAGCCTGAGTCGGATGTATTGGAGAAAGAACCACTCCACCCGTGCACCCGGTTGTGCCCGTCGTATCCACACAACCGGTTCTGTCGGTCGGATCAAGCGGCCTGTCCGTTTCAAAGAGGTGGGAGTCGCCATTGAGCAAGAGCACTGGGCGTCCAAAGGCGACCGCCTGAGTGGCCAGAGCCTGGACGAATTCATCATAGCCGTTGAGTCCATCGCCACCGGACACCGTCGCCGCGAGATCCCACATATCTGCTTGAATCGCGATCACCACGCCCGCGGCTTCCTTGGACTTGGCGCTCTGGAAGGCGCGATTTAACCATCGCAGATTGGCCGCGTTGCGTTCCGTCACTTCCTGTTGACGAGCGGATTCGTTCAAAAACGGCAACCCCGTGCCGCCCTTCCAGGGCAACCCGTCGTTGTTGGATCCGGGGATGTTCAAGGTGACGAAGACCACATTGGACTGCGTCCACATGACGTTCTCCACGAACTGAGTGTCGATGAGATACTCCTCATCAAACTCATTGGCCTGAGACTCCACCTCCTTGCCGACGCCACCCAGGGTTACACCCGGATTGGGAAAAAACAGACTGCGGATGGCCGCCAGTTCCTTCAACGGATCCCCGCTGCTGCCTCCTTTTGTCTTGTGACAGTCAGCCCATTCATTGTCGCCAGGCGTGTACACGACCGGAGCCTTGAACTGCTGGAAGATATTAAAGATCCCCTGATTCCAACCGGGGGCGGCGCCAGCCGGAATTGGACTCAATCCCGCGCCTGTACAGGGCATGCTCCCTGAGTGGATATCGCCGACGTGGATCACGAGGCTCACATCCGGATCGTTGTTCACAGAGTTGAGGAGGAGTGGCGCATTATTAAGCAAGGAGCTGCTATACGGCCAATCTCCAAACACGGCAACCGTCAGCGGCGGCTTGTTGGAAGGAGCCGCAATAGCCGCGCTATTCATAAGTGACATACTGGCAACAGCCCCATTGACCGCCAGCAGAAGACACATTCTTATTGTTCTAAACCTCCCTTGTTGTATGAAGAATTGGATGCTATCAGCCACGTTGCCAACGTGATACCCCAGCCAGATGAATGTGTCGTCAGGGCAGGATTAAGATGTGATTACGTATACAGCTGGCACATGCGAGGTGATCGTGATGCAGGTATGAGCAGGGCGAGGGAACTCAGGCTCACCCTATTAGTCGTAGCAGAGCCATGGTAAGTGGAATGAGTGGGTCCGATGTAAGAGGATCGATCAACGGATTCACTCATAGTTGATTTCGGACTTCTCTCAGCGGCTCAGAATCCTTTGCAATGCCCTCCGACCAAGGAAGACCAAACCTGGAGGATTGGGTGGGCACCGGCAACATTCATTTCTAAGACCATCCTCGTACCGTGAACTTCCCCCCCGAACAGTACACCATTGGCGTACATCCGCGATTGTGCTGTCATGGGCCGACAGAAGAAGGCCTATGACGCGGAGGCGCCATACCGAGACAATGTTTTCAGGAGAGGGACGGGACGGGTAACCGCAGCGTCTAGTGATATCCTTCCGTACGACTCGTCAACGACGATCTCCGCCTTGGCGGCAAGCACGCGCCCAGAGTGGCCATCAATATACATCTTGACCCGGCCCTCTGACGTTAGGAGCTTCACCCTCCATACGACCTGGCCGCCCACTTCTTTGAAATGTGCATCGAACACGGTGCCGCCGATGCTTGACTGCGCGACGTTGATCGCCCGCTCAATCGAAATCGATGAGTCGTGCACCAGAGCGACGGTTCGTTTGGCCTTCTTCAGCCGGTCATGGTTGTCCTTCATGCTAGTCCCTTTCCAGCCCTGAACGTATATCCAAACCGCTTCAGATTTGCTTATGCGTCATCTGCAGGCGCCCTTGAGAAATGATGGGCAGGCCACCTGTATGGAGGGAGGAGAGTCTAGCCTCGGAGCACAAGAAGTTCCAGAGAAAATTATCCCACGCAGAAACTTCTCATGGGATTTAACAGGGACCCTATTATCCTGCGGCCTGAGGGAAAGAACACCTAACCAGTTGTGGGTCACTCGTTGCACTCACTGATCTTTTCAGTATCGGAGAGTTGCCTGGTATGAGACGAAGCCTTAGCTGAAGTGGGCCCGAGTGAGTCTGATAGGCTTGAAGGGGGTCGTGAAAACAGTTTTCTAAACCGCTGGTCCTACGGCTAGACCTGTCCTCCAACCATCTCGTTTCTGGAAAGAGGTTCCCGTCAGATTCACGGCTACGACAAGTAAAAGCGTAGGATTGGGGTCGTGCTCCTGCCCGATGGGATGAACCTCGATCAGGAACTCCTCAAGGAAGGCTGGTACTGGTGGTATCGGAAGTATGCGCCAGGAGATACGGCGCTAGAAGGCCTGGAGAAGGATGCACGAGACGCCAAGAAAGGGCTGTGGGCTGATCCTCACATCACGCCGCCGTGGGAGTGGTGTGCTACAGCACTGCCATGACGACCCGCTCCAGGACCTGTTCAGTCACTAACCGGAGAAGGAAGTGTGATACATGATTGTGACAGCGAGGAGACACGAAGGCCTACCCGGTCAAGCAATTGAAGTCGTTGATCACGGCAAAGACCTGATAGTGGCTTATGACCTGAGAGTCGAAGAGGACCTGGACATCACCCGTCAGTGGGTTAGCCTTCACATGGGCCACACCAGTCAACCTGGCCAACAGGCTCTCCATTTCATCGGCCATTGCGGGGGAGCCTTTGACTTCGGGGAACGTGATCCGGATCCTTCCATCAAGGATCTGACAGTCCTCAGTTCTATCCATCAGCGGGTCGTATCCTTGCTAAGAGATTCCACAACCTGTTGGCTACCCTCTTCAGGGGATAGTCCTAATCGTACCCTACTAGAGATAGCGTACAAATCCATTGTTACGTAAAGCGGAATATTGGATTGCTGGCATGTAAATTTTCCCACCCATCTGGATACGATGCTTTCCCTTAAATACGGTTCCGTCTTGGTCAGCGGGATTCTCAGTTTCGCTATATTTGAGGAATGACGAGATGATGCCTATCGATCATCTGCTTTTATGGAGATCACACTGCCAGTGTTGGCAAGCGTGAATGTCGAGGGTTTGAGGGACAGAATTCTTGCAGGGTTTGTAGGTGTCGCAACACCTCACCAACGTTCTCCACTCCTTGTGCCTGCTGCACCGGATTCGGGGGAGACGGGGCCAGCTGTTTGCTGGAGTCCGTGGTGCGAGGAATTGGGGGGGCAGATCTGAAGCCCTTAGGCCCGCAGCTTGTAGCCCACGCCCCTGACGGTCAAGAGGAAGGTCGGATTGGCCGGGTTCTGCTCGATCTTCTGCCGCAGCGAATGAATATGCACATCCAGCGCGTGCTCTTCGAGCGCATAGCCTTCTCCCCAGACCCGGTTGAGCATCTCCTGGCGAGAGAACACGCGGCGGGGCGATTCGAGGAATTGCTTGAGAATTTGGAATTCCTTTAGGGTGAGCTCGACAGCATGGCCGTTGACCAGGACTTCGTGACGATCGAGGTCCATCCGAAGTTTCCCCGCGCTGTACAGGGTATTTGTCTCGACGCCAGCCCCTCGGCGTCGAAGGATGGCACGCACCCGCGCAACCAGCTCACGGATACTCTGGCCGCACAGGATCAAATCTACCTCCTGATCATATTCTTGAAGACAATCCTCATCCTGGTAGGAGATACCTCCCTCCTGCACCGCGACGATCGGAACCGTGTGCAGCTCTCTCATACGGCGGAAGTTCGCGATGGAACCGGAGCGACGGTCGAGCAGAATCAAGGAGGGGACATGCGCTTTCACCTCTGTGAGGGCCAGAGACTCCGTGGTCACCGCCGTGCTGCGATGACCGTTCGCCTCTAACGCCTTCTTCAGCGACTGCGCGAACGGCTCGGATTGAATAAAAATGAGCACGGAATCGCGTGCGATGACTATGGGGGCTTGATCGGTCAACATTCTTGATCAGTATAAGGCCAGGATAAAAACACATCGTTAAGACGATATTAATTGTCGGTTAAAACGAAGAGGGATTTCTACGCAGATGATACCGTGTGCAACATTGATGAGCATACCAATCGCGAACCTTGAGCATTTCAGATGGCTGGTTTGCCATCGACTGACGTCGGATGCGGACCGAGAATGTCGTGCGGGTCCCAATGTTCCGCTTTGTGGAGTCCTTCGATCTGCTTGACGGTATGGTGTTGCATGGACCCCTCCTGTTTCTTCGTCACTCCTTCGTCGCTAGTGTCATGGAGCAAACCTCCTGTTTGGTTGTGGGGTGAACACGGCACAGCCATGACTGCGCCGTGAATCTGGTTGAAACTAACGGGAGGTGGGGTGGCCCTGTCAGACCGGCGGGATCTGACTGAGAACCTCCCGCTCCGCATCGAGCCAATCATCGAGCGCCGAGCCACTCCGATACCCTCGCTCACTATAGAGCTCATAGGCTCGCGTCGCGATCAGGATATGCAGGTCCTCGCAGGGCAATACCGGCCGTGCCTGCCGTGTCTGCGCCGGCAGCCCGTCGGGCTGCTGCTGGGGAGTCTGTGCGTTCCGGGCCGGTGTTGTCGAAGAATGCTGATTGACGTCATAGCTGTTTCCTTTCTTGGATTACCCACTCAGGGGCAGCGCCCCTCCGTGATGGTCACAGTCACGAACCAGTCACCGAGTCCGGCCTGTTCCCGCTCCGCGCGCACCCATGCCGACAGAGGTCCCTTCCCTCGATTGGCCAGGATGTCGTGATCCACATAGTCGCCGTAGTTGACACCGCGCCACAGGGTCACCAGTGTGCCGGTAACGTCCCGTCCCAGGGACGCCGTATAGCTGGGGACCAGCCATCCGCCGCAGTGCCAGTAGAATTCACCAGGCGGAATCGATGCGCACAGTCATGGCGTCGATCCGATCTCCCGGAAGTACTGCCGCACCGTCCCTTGGGCCTTCGTGAAACAATTCGGACAATAGGTGTGCGTAAGCGCGAGCGTGGTTGGATTCACGCCATGGGTCTTGCGATACATCCGCTGCGCCACCCAGCGCTCGTGATGAGGACGATACCCCGACTCGTCTCGAATAAGTCCGCAGACGCAACAGACGGGGAGCAGCGTCGGGGCGATGAACCTCTCTCTCATGAGAGCGGAAAGCGCCTCACGAGTGGTCTGTGTACCGGTTTCTTTACGAAACACACGCGACCTCCTTTATTCGTCAATCGGACAGGTCACCGCCACGCGATGAGGTGGCGAACCGTAGGATGGGCAGGTATAAGCACGTGCAGCCATTTGTGGAACTGGGACCCCACAGTTCCATTCGAACAATTTCCTCGCGTCACATGGGCGAGAGAGAGAAGGGGGCGGCGCGATCGCGTTCCGCATGTTACAGGCCGCCTGCTGGTGACTTGCCTACACCCAAGTCGCTGCTCTCGAAGATGTCTTCCAAGCATTTCCTTCTGCTGATTCCCGGCATCGACTGTTCGGTGTGCGGAAAGAGCAACATCACGATCCTGGAATGGGATAGGCCCCTGCGGTCAGGGAGGCCGAATCCGTTCAGAAAGATCGAGTGGGGTGAATCGCCGATCATGCGGTCTAGCTGGAATTGATCCCAGTTGTGCGATCTCAGGCGTGCCTGCAATGTCTCCATGATGTCCTGACAGTGCTGGTGCAGCGGACCAGCGACGACCCGCGCCGCTCCGCTGCTCGGTGAGGTGTCTGCCAACTGGTTGAGCAAGGCCAACGCGCGCCGGTTCATGTGCAAGACTTGCAAAGAAGGGGACAGCACGACGATGCCGGGACTGGTCGTCTTGTCTCCCTGCTTCACAGCGATGGCTCCTTCGCTAAGCTGACATGCCCCACGATAAAAAGCTCGACGGTGTGGGACCAGATGACGATGTCGCAACGACCAACTTAAATGTTTCACTGACAAATGAAAGGGTGCCTGTGCTCGCTCGGGATTTAGACCAGCGTTACATGGCCTACCTCGGCCGATCGACGCGGTGCGAGCGAGAGGAGGTAACGGAACGGAGCTGGATGTGAGAGGGCAACGGTGCCATCCCGCGTCAACCGGTCCACAGCGGCAAAGACTTGGGCCCAGGAGTAGCCTGGCAATAGGGCGGTGAGTTCATCCAGCGAGCAGGTGCCGACCCGAGCGAGTTGGTGGAAGATGGCCGATTCGAGTGAAGCTTCCTGTGCCATATCGTCCTCCCCACGAAAAGAACCGAGTGATGAAACACCTCCGCAACGCTGACACAAAGATGTGCACTCAACACCCTTGCTTATCAAGGACTCGTGTTACGTCCAAGTTAGGGCCCCATTGGAAGGCGGTAAATACTCGGTTACCTCATGGAGAGTGAATCACTGACTACCTAAGGCAAGGACCTGTTCACGGAAACAAGGATGTTGGCAAGTAGCGGGTGTAATTATTCAACACTACATACCTATCCCCCATTGCTGCAATCACGATTCTTCCCATTGTTCTTCCATCATTCTTCGAGTCTGGGACGGAGTGCGTCATCCGACGCCTAAGGGAAATGATCAAGAAAACTCAGGGGTCTATGGAGAGGAGTGGGTCCGGAGCGAGCCCGACTCTTCCATAATAGGGGCAGGACGAGAGTGTGCCCATCTGCTGAATCGATCCCAGGCGTTGGGAGTCAGGGGGCTGCCTCCGTCCTGACACGCACGGCACTGATGTGTCCTCGCAGAGGGCCTGCACGGCTACGAGCACGAGACATGACGGGAAGGAGTAGCGGGCGCGAACCCGTGTGCTACTATGCAAGAGGATTACATCAGGCAAGTGGAAAGCCAGCCATTCCCGGTTACGGCAGTATCAACACCATGGCGAGATGCGCAGTCCGACGAAGTGGGCTACCGATTCTAAGGGATTACAGAAACGTCGCCGGTTTCCTCTCGGAGTCAGTGGCCGGGCTCCATCGGACTGGGTGACCGCCGTGCGTTGGTATCAGTGGTTGGGATGGATCGGAATACGCAGCCTCCGAACAGGATAGATCCCCAACTCAGCAGACAACAGAGCAGAGCGCCCCATCGCCAGACAGTTCGTGTGAGAGGTTCCATGAGGAGATCCTTTGGTGTTTAGATACGTACCACGACCTAATTGTAGTGATACGTATCGCCCTGCTGAACGAGGGCGAAGCCATGATATCGCCCGACGCGAAAGCCATCCATCAGGCACACTCGAATCTAGCTGCTCTCGATTACGGGAACGTTAGGAATGTGTGCCATTTAGGTAAATTCAGAGGTCGGCTTCAACCCAGATGATTCGGAAGTGAAGATGCGGGGTAGTCAGCTCTTGGTTTCGGGTAATGTGTGACGGTGCAAGGATAGCAGGATCATTCACCTATCACTGTTGACAATCGTCACTCCTTGGCAATCTGCATTCTCATAACGCTTCCCCGGAAGGGTCTAACGCAACTTCATTTGACCTGTCTGCTTTATCAGGGAGCGTACGATTCCGCCTTCCTATTTTCCGGTCTTATCCATTAGGGGAGTACAGATATCTCAACCTTAACTTTGTGCAATCCAGGATAGTCCGAAATACAGGTTATCATGTCCTCAACATACCTACGCTGACAGCCACATCAAAGGTGCCATTAGCTAACCCTGCCATAGTACTACTTAAAGTTACTAATTATACATTTGTGGCTAGTTTGTTCTTCGAGTGGAACGGGGGAGGGCCAATCCATTTGCACAAATAGCAGCGCGTGCGTTAGCATAATCTTACGTTTCTCTCATAAAGCACAACACATCGCCACGTTGCTCGTCCCTATTTGGCGGGTGAATGAAGGAGGTGCTGTATGGCTCTAGAGTACTGGTCGCGCAGACCACTCGTGAGGCACCGGCCGCTCCCATGACAGAGACGTTCATCGCCCCGACACTGCTCCCTGCCTGTTATCTCTGCTGAAATATTCGAGACGTGACCGGACCTTCCCCTGATCGTGAGCATTGGGTCACGTAGCGGATGTATCGACAGACCCATGGCGTGAAGCTGGCCAATTTCCCTCTCACGCACACCTACTGTCCGCCGTGCTTCACACTGTTCATAGATACGCTGAGGCGGTACCGCCGGGAGATGGGATCGTCGCCTTGTTCCTGCTCGCCAGCTCTCAGAGGCTCGACTCCTCCCTGTCATGCCCAACGCATCCTGCCTGGCACGGGACCGAGAGAGGGGACCGTATCCCCTGGAATACTGTCCGCTGCCGCCAGCCTGATTCTCTGCTCGGAGATTTCCCGCTATCTCCCAGCACGATTGTTTGGAACAGATTGCAATGAATTTCCCACCTTCCGCCCGACTAAGCGCCCTGTAGACCTGTTAAGTGGGGCACAACCTGTACACTGAAAGACCTCCTCCTAAGCACACCGCTATATCGTTTCGTTCTCCTCCGAATCGGTTCTGATCCACACCGTCCGCTTCCAATGATCGTCCCCATTCAAAACTCCCGATTATGTGAGGCAGCCTGGGCGGTATTCTCTCAGCATGAGAGTTGCTGATCCTCTCGCGAATCAGAGGAGGCACACATCAAGGCTGAACCGGATTGAAAGGAAAGCAACATATCCAAATGGGTGGACAAGTTTACATGTCAATAACAAACTATTTCGGTTTACGTAACATCCTGCTTGTACACTATTTATCGTAGGGTACGCTTCAGACCACCCCAGGACGAGTGGTAAGCGACAGGTGGAGGAATCTCTTGGAAAGGAGACGATCCGTTGATGCCTGGAACTGAGGACGGTCACAGCCTTGATGGAAGGATCCGGATCATGGTCCCCGAAATCAAAGGCTCCCATGCAATGGATGGAGAACCCGTTGGCCACGTTGGAGGGGGTGGCCCACGTGAACGCAACCTCCCTGACTGGGCCTGTCCTGGCTCTCTTCGATGCGCAGGTCATGAGCCACTATCACGTCTTTGCCGTGATCAACGACCTCACGTGCTTGCACGGGTGGGCCTCCGTGGCCCCTCGCTCCCACCATACAGCCAGGACGTCGCCCGTGCAGGAACCACGATGAACGCACGACGTCGTTCCCTGAGCCGACAACAAGAGTCGGAGAAAGATGAGAACGCGTGAGAAGTATCACGGTAGATACACAGACCGAGAACGTTCAGATTGCCGATCTCAGAAGACACGCGGACCAAGGCGACGCAGAGGCACCGTACCGCCTCGGGATGCGGTATCCGAACGCATACCGTTCACCGGGACCTCAATGAGGGGTATTACGAGCACGAGACATCTGTCTATGGCGGTGTTAGTCCTCGCGCTCGGTGGCCTGGTGGGCTGTGACAATGAATCGCACGTGGTCGGGGATGTGAATCCAGTCCGTGTCGCGGAGATGAAGCAGTCCCTGCGCGAGCTCTGGCTTGGGCACATCTATTGGGTTCAGCACGCCGTCGTCCAACACGCGACGAACAATCCGGCGGCGCGGGAAGCTGCCGACAAGCAAGTCCTGGCCAACGCACTGCAGATTGCGAACACGGTGACGCCGTTCTACGGCGAAACAACGTCTGAGCAGTTCTTTACGCTGCTAACCGGCCATTATGCCGCGGTCAAAGAATACGCCGAGGCCACCGTCGCGGACAGTAAGAGTCAACAGGATGCCGCGCTGGCCCGCTTGGCGTCAAATGCCGACGATATCGACGTCTTCTTCAACGGAGTCAATCCATCTTACCTGCCGAAAGGCACTGTTGGGGGCCTGATCGAGGCGCATGGTGCCCACCACGTCCTCCAAATCAACCAGTACAAGAACAAGGAGTACGCGCACCTTGAGGCAACCTGGCCGATGATGCGACAACACGTCTATGTCCTTGCGGATACGCTCACGGCGGCATTGGTGAAGCAGTTTCCGAGTCAGTTCTCATGACGGGTGCATGCCGTCGTCGTCAGCGTCGATTTCGAATGAAGATTAAATGACGAGATGATGTGAGGGGAACCGATGAGGAGTCTTGTGCCTTGCGAGTCTACCGTTAGAGTTTTCTATTCCCGGTTCGCTCCCGATTTTGCTCCCGATACCAGGTCTAACGCAATCGCTCTCGATCACACTCTATCCCTATCCCCACTGATCGCCCCGTTCAGACGAGATCTCGTTGTTGAGGGCGACGGTTTCAGGCATGCCAGGAGGAACGCAACGCGCCCACAGGACGCCCCACAGAATCACAAGGAAAGGGGTTGCCCCCACAGGTCACGGCCCCAACAGCTGATTATTCTTGGCGATATGATCGGCCGCCCCGGGCACTGTGCTCGTCCTGTGCTAGGGCATGACGCACACGCAGCCGCCCGTACATGAACCATCTGGGGTACGACCATGTCCGCGCTTCCTCTCATCCGCTGATTTGACGCCCACTTCGCGCATGTGAATCCGTCACCCTATGTAGACAGGGCTTCGCCCTTAGTTTGAGGGGCTGGTCCGGCTCAGGACCCCTTATATCGTATGTCGTCAGGAGAAGAGGACTGGTAGGTATTGAGCGACGGCGATGGTGGGACTCTATCTGTGTATCTGGTCTTGGCGACGTATGCGTATGATCGTTTCACACACGTCCCTGTTAATTAACTTAGCTTCTCCAAGGAGCATACCGGCCACGCGCCGAGAAATCGCTCCTGCTGACACCGTTGTCTCTTTAGATGAAGAGGGGCAGGGATCTCAGGCAGTTACCCCAAACAAAGCCCCAACTCCAGCCGTCAAGGCCATTGCCAAGGCGCCCCAAAAGGTCACCCGCGTGGCAGCCGTGACCACAGACGCGCCGCCGGCGCGCTCAGCCAGGGAGCCTAACTAGACAACGAGAGCTTCACCGAACGCACGCTGGAGCTCCGCCAGCAGTTTTTGGTCGACCGCACTCTTAGCGCTGTTGATACCGACGACCTCTAACCCCTTAGAACGAAGATGGGCAGCGAGCGCAGCCTCAAGAGGAGCAATTCGATCTCTGTACTTGCGATGCAGTTCGAGGGTCGATTGCTCTGTAAATAAAGGACCAAGGGCAAGTAACTCAAAGTCGCAAGCCAATGGATCCATCTTGAGTCTTCGCACGTGGCGCATAAGCATGTTCGCGGTTGCAGTCTTCCTCACGCCAAGATGCTGGCTCAAGCGCGAAAACGGGGAGGCCGCAAATTTCGATGAACTGTCACCAGTACGACCAACGTAGAAGAACACCCGATCATGGCATTCAATACGCCAAACGTACAGCCAGAAGCCACGTTCGAGGATACCCCCAGAAAACCTAATCCGATCAGGCATCATATAAGGCTAGATGCTTCTACGGTTGACTCAGCACAACATTAATGAAGCGGGATTAATCAAGGCACGATGTATTAGAAGAGCGATGGGAACCCCCGTGCATTGAGTAGCACTGTCCATGACCTGAAGAAGCTACAAATTTCTAGATTAAATGCGCCAGGATACGGCGAAGAGTAAGGTGAAGGGAAAGAGGAAAGGGCTTTGGTCTTTTCATGGATGTAGTGGTTCTGTCAATCATGAACACCATAATCGGTTCGATGCCCCTATGAAATCATCAAGGCAACTAGGGCTGTGCTGAGTCAACCGTAGAAGCAGTTAAGGCTATTTTCCCCTTGGCAAAATACCTTTGGGCTCTAGCTCCTGACCGAGAGGGACATGCGCCAGACGTCGCAGGGCTAGGCCGTCCGTGGGAAGGTGTCACGGCGCTCAGGCGCGTTCAGGATGGCGAGTGTGACCAAATTGGCTGTCACCTCTGTCCATAAAACCCTCTCAGGGCATAATGGACGTTCAGGCGGGTGGAGATATTAACGAGCATCTAGAACTATGACCTGAACTGCTCCGTTGGAAGTTCCGGTCATGCTCCTTTTGCTGAACTCCTGTCTCTTGGAGATGGCCACGGTCGTATAGCAGAGCAAATCCCATCATACTTGGTCATATTCAATCACATATCTGGAAACGGTCTAAGTCGTTGTAAAAACATTCCAACATATCTAAGTTGCCTGATATTATTGAAGTCATGAAATTCGCCTTAAATCAAATCCCGCCTTCGGCACTAATCCAGGCTTTTCCTGGTTGCGGTTTTGGTTGTGGTTCGGTAGCGGTTTAGGTGACGATCAGGGAGATATCGCGGTCGCAGATGATCACAGTGGTAGGAAAAATATGTTGCA
>Ga0209048_10002062_pt1 | contig 20127 bp, 21 predicted proteins | sample FrelakmetCRP12CR_FD_187146 | JGI IMG/M metagenome (GOLD analysis project Ga0209048, IMG submission 187146) | Freshwater lake sediment microbial communities from the University of Notre Dame, USA, for methane emissions studies - CRP12 CR (SPAdes)... | ecosystem: Environmental > Aquatic >... | reverse complement strand
GGAGCAGGCAGCGTCCCAGATCCAGGATTCGAGGGATTTGTCGGAATCGGCATTATTCGTCCGCCTCGGTGTAACCATCGGGAGGAGAATAGATGAGGGAAGGAAAAGCCGAAAGCCTGGAAAGCTGAAATGCCGATCCTCCTTCGCCAAGGCTTCGGCACGACGGGGAAATCTGGACGTAAAGGCTTCGCCCACGTCCCGAGGATCCGCCTGAGGCCATCCTCCTTCGCAACGCTACGGCGAGCCAGCCGCCTCCTTTGAAATTACGGCGTGCCAGGGAGATCAGCCTCCTTCGCCAAGGCTCCGGCGAGCCAGGGAGGGTAAACTGCCCGCCACTCGCCGCCCACCGTCCGCCACCCCGAGCAGGCTTCGGGTAAACTGCGGGCAGAGCGCGTTACCGTGGTTTGCCGTAAGGCGGTTGCGCTTCCCGCACTTTGACCGCGGGCTGAGAACCCGCCGCGCGCAGGGCAACGGCGCGTTCGCGCAGCGCATCGAGCATTCGCAGCTTCTCCGCGAGCGGCCGCGCGGCGAGCCGCTCGCTCAGGGCGCGCTTGCCTTTCCAAATTCGCTCAAAATCGAAACTCATCCCTCAAGGAACTGTCGTTGAAACTGGCGCCATCGATCAACCAGGTTGTGACGAGTGACGATTTGTTCGAAGCGGGCTGAGTCGAGCGCCCCGGCCTCAATGAACTGAAGCAGGCGCGCTTTGTCTTTGGCCCGGCCAGTCTGCAACGCGATCGCCGCCAGATGTTCCGCCGTGAAAACGCGCGCCGAAATTCCGCCCACGTCCAGCTCGATTGCGTTCGTCAGGGCCTCCTCCACCAAAGGTCCCGTCGGTGGAAGAAACTGGACTGGCCAGTCACTGATGACGATGTGCTCGCCTTCCATTCTGCAACCCCGAGCGCGCAGGTAATGAAAGACCGGCTCGAGGGTGACAAGAGGGGCTCCGGGAGTGGTGTGAAGTTCAATAAAGATGTCGATGTCGAGAGTGGAGACCGGTTCGAGGTAGAACGTCGCTCCGACGGCTCCGCCAATGGCATAGCGTTCGATGACGCGATCCGTCGTCATCTGGTTCACGGTGCGCAGGACTTCTTCGATCTTCACGTTGCCTGAGCGAGGTGCGGGGCCAAGAAAGGCAGAAGGCAGAAGGAAGCATTAAGAAGTGGAGTCATGTGAGTCATGTTTCTTTTGCATCGGGATCGCTTTTCTTGAGTTCCTCAAGGAACTCTTGCACGGGGGATCGGCCGCTCGCATGGGCAGAGAACTCTACGCTGAAGTCCATGGGCCGGCTACATCCAATTTGATGTGTCTCGCGTTGAGGACTCGTGCAAGAACGGGAGCAGGGGGGTTCCCGCACGGCCATTTCATCGGGCGAGGGCGCGGAGCGTTCCTTAATGTCCGCGACAAAGCGGTGATGACCGTGAAATTCGCTGGTTATTGTCTCCGTGCGACGTCGCTGATAAAGTCTGGAGATTGAACCGCACGCGACAGGAATCCGCCGGAGAGGTTTCGCGCTTTGAAACCGTGCTGCAACAGGACGCGGGTCGCGTAGTAGGCACGCTGGCCGGAGCGGCAAGTCACGAGAATCTCGCGGTCGCGCGGTAGCTCGTTAAGCCTGGAGCGAAGCTGGCCAATGGGAATGTTGACCGCGTTGGGCGCCTTCTCGACGGCCTGCTCGACTGGGTCGCGCACGTCCAGGAGGAAAGCACCATCCGCGAATTCCCAATGAGCCAGCGGCATATCGCCGCGGAGCACATCGGCAGCAACCATTCCCGCGAAGTTGACCGGGTCTTTCGCGCTACCGAATTGGGGCGCGTAACAAAGTTCGGCCTCCTCCAGGTCGTAGATGGTCGCGCCCATCTGGATCGCCATCGCCAGGGCGCTGATCCGCTTGTCCACATTGTCATCGCCGAGGGCCTGCGCGCCGAGGAGACGGCCATCGGATTTCCGGAAAATGACCTTCATCGCAATGGGTTTGGCGCCCGGGTAATAGCCCGCGTGCGAATTCGGATAGAGATAGATCTTCTCGTAATCGGTGTCGTCGAGTCGCTTCAGCGTCTTCTCGCTGATACCTGTCCAAGCAGCGGTGGCGCCGAAAAGCCCAATGATCGCAGTGCCTTGCGTACCGCGATAGCGCGAGTCGCGTCCGGCGATGACGTCGGCGGCGATGCGGCCCTGTCGATTCGCCGGCCCGGCCAGCGCGACGAGGCTCCATTCGCCCGTGACAAAGTCCTTCACCTCGACGGCGTCGCCGACGGCGAAGATGTCGGGATTACTCGTGCGCATGTGTTCATCCACGCGGATGCCGCCGCGCTGGCCGATCTCGAGGCCGGCCATTTTTGCGAGACCGATCTCGGGGCGCACACCGAGCGCGAGGATCACGAGGTCCGCCGGATGCGTTTGGCCAGATTTGGTTTGCACCTGGAGCGAGCCGTCGGCGCACTGCGCAAATCCGGCCACTCCGTCGCCGAGCGCGAGACGCACGCCATGGCGCTTCAGGGACGCCTCGACGAGTCGCGCGTGTTCGTGGTCGAGTGGCGCGAGGACCTGATCGAGCATTTCGACCAGAGTCACTTCGAAGCCGCGATGGACGAGATTCTCCACCATCTCGAGACCGATGAAACCGCCGCCGATCACGACGGCACGCGTCGTGGGGCGTTGCGTCTGGTAGCCGGAATACTTGTCCATGCCGCAAAGGAAGGCGGTGCCTTTTTCGATCCACTCACGGATGGCACGCACATCGGGCACGGTCCGCACCTGGAAGATTCCCGGCAGATCGATTCCCGGCAGAGGCGGTCGGATTGACGCCGCTCCGGGAGAGAGCACGAGTTTGTCATAGGACTCGGTCGTCACCTCGCCGGTCTCCACGTTTTTCAAATCGATGGTTTTCTTGTCCGGCGAGACCGCTACCGCTTCACAACGCGTCCGGACATCGATCTCAAACTGGTTGCGGAACGTCGCTTCGCTCGCCACGAGGAGGCTTGCTTCCTTTGGGATCACGCCACCGACGTGATAGGGCAGCCCGCAATTCGCATAGGACACATAAGGCCCGCGTTCGACCATGATGATCTGCGCGTTCTCGTCCAAACGCCGCAGCCGCGCGGCGCAGGAAGCGCCACCAGCCACGCCGCCGACAATTATGACTTTCATCCCTTGTATTCTTGTTTTGGTTTCCATGACTGTGTGGTTCGATGTTTGCGCGGAATCATGGTGGCAACCTCTGCCAGTTGGCTTGTTTTCTTTTCCGTTTGGTTCTGGTTTCGACATTGAGCCTCGGCGACGCGTGCAACCTTTGCTCGCCATTCCTTGGCGTTACCTAACCATTCCTTGGCGGTCTCGTTGTCGAGATTGCGCAACCGGCGCCAAAAGTCGGGCTATCGGGTGACCACTTTCAGTGCGGCCAATCTCTCTCATCGGCGGGCGAGATCGTCATCCTGCAAAATCTGCCCCGACGGATCCTGGAAAAAGACGCTTGAGCTCATTTCAGCGACGTTCTAACATCGTTTCATCATGCCACCGGCGCTCGCGCTATAAACGTGGCCACGAAGGTCATAACTCAAAAACTCACGCCCACAGCAAAGACCCACGTCGGTTTACCCTGATCCAGATTGAAGACGTAGGTTGTGAAATCTATTTTCTTGTAAGAGAAACCCACGAGCAATCCGCGCTGGATATCGACGCTGCTCTGGTAAGCCCGCGTCCGTTGGCCCACGAGACCAAATCGAAACCAATCCACGGGTGATAGGCTCAGCTCGGACCAGTTATAGAAGAAACTTCCCTCCGAATTGCCCGTGTCGAAGACGAACTCGCCTTCACTGGAAAGTTCCAGCTTCCAGTAAGTAAGTGAAAGCCTGTAGCCCGGAGCGATGCCAGTCGTATTGCCGAACACGCCGCCCAGCATCGGCGTGAATTCCCACTCCAGTTTTTTGCCGCCGCTGAAATTGTAGCCGACCCAAACCGATCCGGTTTCGAGATTCTCGTAGTTGTAGCGAGTCTCGAGATGCAGCCAGCCGTGGTCCGCAGTGAAGGTAGGCTGCACATATTCCTGGAAGTCGGGCACGATGTAGGTGGTGGCGGAGGCCGAGAAGGACCAGGCTTTCTCGTCCGCTTCTTTGGTGACCGCGGGCGCCGTGTTCTTCGCCGTGGAGCCGGAAGTGTTCGTCGTCTCCTGGGCCATCGCGTTGTTGCCCGCAAGGAGAACGGCAAAAGCGATCAAGGCAAGGAATCGCATTTGTTTCATCCTCCCAAAGCGATGGTCAGGCCCACGAGAATCAGCCCCAGAACAACCATCGAGACACCCACTAGCCACGGGTGACGCCCGGTCATGCGTCCGAAGGCGTACCCCGTGAGAAATAACATCACGATGGCGATGGCATTGGAGGTGCGCAGGGCTGGCCCGGCGTTGCGCATGAAAATGAACGGAATCACCACGGGGAACGTGGAGAGGAACACCAGAAGAAACACGCCGACGGCACCCAGCCAATCGTCCTTGCTCAGACGCGCGCGCTCGGGCGGCTCAGGAAGTTCCTTCAAACGCTGGTGCATCGCTTCGAGTTCCGCCGGTTGCAAAACCGAGGCGACCACCGATGGCAGCGCGTCCGCGATGAGCTGCTGCGCTTCTGATGGATTGGTCGCTCTGCGCACCGCGCGAAAGGTGAGCAACCCCCGCCCCTTTTCCGCCAGGCAGCCCATGAGATAGAACACCGCGTCAATGATGCCCCAGGCCAGATTGCAGCCCAAGGCGCCAATGAGCATCGTGCGAACGTTGTCGCGGCCCGCCTCGGTGACACTAAGCGAGCCGGTGAAAGTAAGGACCATGATCAGACCGAAAAGGACTTCGGAGACACGATCAATCGGATCCAGCGCGCGCTTGGAGGACTTGATTACTTGGTCAAACATGGACTTGTTAGGTGGGATTACTAGCTATGCTTCGATGGATAACTGCTTCACTGAGATCGCGGCGGTAACAGGTAAAGCGTCATCGCGAAGATTAGGTATACCATCAACACGAGGACCCCGACGAACCAGGTCGACCGACCGCTGACTGTGACAAGGGACGCGGTGAGGGCGGCGATAAGAATCATCACCACCGCGCCCGGCCAGAAGTGCAGGTCCATCGGCGTCGGCCCGATGAAATAGCTCACGAGCACCAGCACCGGGGCGACAAAGAGCGCAATCTGTGACGCACTCCCCAGCGCGATGCCCACGCTCAGGTCCAGGCGGTTCTTGCGCGCACCGGAAAACGCCGAGGCCATTTCCGCCGCAGCGCCGACCAGCGCCACGACGATAAATCCGACGAACGCGGGGGTCATCCCAAAGGTCTCCGCTGCCTTCTGCACCGACTCGACGAACACTTCGCTGACCAGCGCTACCAGCACCGTGACTCCGGCCAGGGTGGCCAGGGCCAGACCGATGGGCCACGGTGTTTCGCCGGCCTCGTCGTGTTCCGCGCTGGCAAACATCTCGCGGTGCGTCTTCAGCGAGTAGAGCATGCCCAAGCCGTAGGCAACGATGAGCAACAGCGCCAGACCCACGCTCAGCTTCTGGGTGAACGCCGCTCCCGCGGCGAAGTCGTCTTTGGCGACGGCCGAAGGAATCAACAACGCCATCGTGGCGAGGAACAGCAGGCCGGCTTGCATGCGGGCGCTGACCCGGTTGTATTCCTGCACGTGGTACTTGAGTCCGCCGAGGAGAAACGACGCACCTAACATAAACAGCGTGTTGGTGACAATCGCGCCGGCAATGGACGCCTTCACCAGCATGTATTGCCCGGCGCCCAGGGCGGTGAGCGCGATGACCAGTTCGGTCAGGTTACCCAGGGTGGCGTTGAGCAAGCCACCGACCGCATCGCCCGTCTTGGCCGCGACCGACTCAGTGGCGTGACTCAGTAAGGCCGCCAAGGGCACGATGGCCAGGACGGATAGAACGAAGAGCAACGTGTGCGCTTCGGGCTTGAGCTTCGCGGCGGCGAACACCACAGGCACGAACGCCAGCAGCCAGAGCAGGGGGTTGTGAAGAATTTCCTTGAGGAGTGTTTTCATAGCTTCATTCTCGTTTTGCGTCCGAACGCGATAGGAAAATCCTGCTGACCACCGCGAAGAAGATGCCGGCGGATAAGCCACACATGAGAATGCCGGTCAATCCCTCAATTGGGCCGAGCATCCGCCACGGCTCCTGCAACACCAGATCGCCGTAGCCAATGGTCGTGTAGGTGACCCCGGCAAAATAGAACGCCGATTCGGCATCGGGCAGGCAACCCTTCCGGAGATAGAACAACCCCCAGACCAAAACCTCGACCAGGTGGATCAGAATCAGCCACCAGGTCACGCGGATCAGCAACCAGGTTATGGGCCAGAAGCGGGTTGGCGGAAGGGCCTGCCACCTCGCCCAGTCGCTCAACAGGAAGGCGAGACCGGCAGCATGCACGGCCACTGTGACCGCCACCAAAACCCATGCGAAAAAGATTATGGTGAGCACGGGCAGTGGTTTCCTACGTTAGGTTTGGTCGAACCGCTTCTTGAAAACTTTGCGGATCTTCTTGATCGGCCCGGGAAACTGCAGCGCGAGCAAGACATCGAGCAGCGCCAGCAGCCGGCGGGTTTCGACTCGCAGATCATGCACGGCCTTTTCGGAAAACTCCTGCTGGCCGCGCTCCAGCCGCTTCCGGTAGCGCCGGCGCTCTGCCTTGACGCGGTCGGCCAGCGAGGTGGCGAGCGAGGTTGAGGACCGGGCGGCCATGCGGGGGAGTTAGCAATTGGCGTTTTTGACTCTGGTTCACTGCGAAGGCACGGCTCCCGTTTTTTGAAAATCGTCCACCGCGTCGGCCACGGTGGTGAACCGGTTGATCCCGCCCAAATCAGCATCCACGCCCTCTGCTCGCAGCCGGTCGCGCACCGACGAACGCGCTTCGACTACCTGCAGGCGCACTCCCGCCGCTTTGAGTTCGTCGGCGAGTTCCGCAAGCATGTGCGCGCCGTGCATGTCCACCAGCGGCGCAGCGGAAAGGTCCAGCACGACCAGCTTGGACGGCGTGGTTTCAGCGCGCACCCGATCAAAAATGCTGTCGCGCACGTGATCCATGTTGAAATAGACCAGGCTCGACTCCGGCCGGAAGACGAGCAGGCCGGGAATCAGTTCATTGTCCGGATGGCGCTCGCGATCGGAGAACCGCCGCGTGCCGGCGATGCGTCCGAGAAACGCGACGTGCGGTCGCGACGCGCTCCGGATCAACAGCACCAACGAGATGACCGCGCCGATCATCACGCCGCGCAGCAAACCCGAACTCAGAACCCCCACCAACGCGGCGATGGCCACGATGTACTCGGTCCGGTTAGTGTGACGGAGGTGCTTCAGCGTGGAAATCTTGAACAAACCGGTAACGGCCACCAACACGATCGCCGCCAAGACGGGCTGTGGCAACGCGGCCAGCAGATGCGAGAAGAAAAGCACCACCACCAGAATGAGCCCCGACGCGATGGCGCCTGACAGTGGCGTGCGCGCGCCCCCGCCTTCGTTAACGAGCGATTGCGACATGCCGCCGCTCACCGGGAAGGCGCGGCCCAGCCCGGCAGCAAGATTGGAAGCGGCGAGCGCGAGGAATTCCTGGTTCGCATCCAGCCGCCCGCCATGTTTGGCGGTGAACATCCGACCGATCGCCGCCGTTTCCACCGCACCGAGCATAAAACAGGCGAGCGCCAGCGGCAGCAACTCGTTCAAATCCGCCCAGTGAATCGCGGGGAGACCCATGGCCGGCAATCCTTGCGGCACTGCGCCCAGCAGCTTCACCCCGCGCGCGTCGAGGCCGAGCCAGCCCGAAACCACAATGCCGCCGGCCACGACGAATAACGCGACCGGTTTGTTCTTGAGAAAAATCTTCCCAAGGATAAGCACCGCCAGCGCGGCGCCTCCAACGGTCAGCGATGTGGGATTGGTTTCGCCCAAGTGCTTCAGGAAGTTGCCGCTGTTCTCCCAGAAATTGCCGTGGGCGCCGTGGATGCCAAACAACTTGGGCAACTGCGTGCTGGCGAGGAACAGCGCCACGCCGCACTTGAACCCGACCATCACGCTTTCGGAGATGAAATTGACTATCGAGCCCGCCTTGGCCAGCCAGGCGACAAACGCAATGAGCGCCACGAGCAAGGCCGTGCCCGCCGCCAGTGCGCTGAAGCGGCTCGTATCGCCGCCTGCAATTCCGCCTAACGAAGCGCCGACGAGCAGGGAAATGGCGGAGGTAACCGTGATAGCCGTGTGCCGTGAACTACAGAAGAGCCAGAAGACCAGCCCGCCGAACAAGCACGCGTAGAGTCCCGCCTCGGGAGGCAGGTTGGCCAGCGAAGCGTCGCCCAAGCCAGCCGGCAGAAGATACGCCGCCAGCGTGATACCGGCGACCACATCACCCCGCAGCCATTTGGAGTCATAACGTCCTAACCAATCAAGGGCGGGGAGTGTGACTTTCATATCTTGCGCCGGCGCTCGGATATCGATTGCAGATTAATGGTCTTTTCTCATTTCGTGATCTGTTTCTGACCGGTTTTCATGGCAACATCAAACCTTCGCAGCCTCCATCGGCTCTGAGCCGTCAGCAAGCAACGCGCATACGGCAAGAGTATCTTGGCTGAAACAGCATTGGAAGGAGAGTCTGCTCTCGATAGTCGCACAGCGCAGGCAGGATCTTATGAAAGCCGCGACAGATCGCGGCCGCACTGGACTGCCTGCTTCCTTCGTCAATTCGGAATTCATCGTTTTCCGTCGCCGCCTACGGATTCCCTAGCTTCCCAGTTTGAAACGCTGGATAGAACTCGCCTAACCCGCTAGACTGGCCCCATGACCCACGAACTGCAGGATGCCATCAGCTTGGAACTCGCCCGCCGCGTAGCCGCGCGGCTGCGCGTCTCCCCTGGTCTGCTGGAAGTCGCACGGGCCAACCTCGCACGCTGGACACGCCGCAATGCAGACTCACCCTCACTGCTTCGCTGCTACGCGGAATGGCAGTCCATTCTGCGCTCGCCGGTCGACGACATTTGCGACCTGCTGGTCGCAGAGACGGAGGAGGCCCAACGCCTGCGTCAGAACTCTCCCTTCGTCGGCGTCTTGACCCCGGCTGAAGTCTGGGAAATCAAGCACCGGCTCCGTCTCCATGCAACAACACCAGCTTGAGCACATCATCCGCGCCGCCACCGGCATTACCGGCGCTCAGGAATTTGTCATTGTCGGCAGCCAGGCTGTTCTCGGCCAGTTTCCTCAGGCTCCCGCTGACCTGCTCGTTTCCATTGAGGCCGACATTTTCTCGTTCCGCGATCCGGCGGATAGCGACTTGATTGATGGCTCCATCGGAGAAGGTTCTCCATTTCATCAGACCTTCGGATACTATGCCCATGGCGTGGGAGTCGACACTGCCGTGCTGCCTGACGGCTGGCGTCAGCGGCTCGTTCCGCTGCGGAATCAGAATACCGGTGGTGGCACTGGACTCTGCCTCGAAGTCCACGACCTCGCCGTCTCCAAACTCGTTGCTGGCCGTGAGAAAGATCTCGTCTTCATCACCGGACTCGTTCGGCATCGACTGACGGACGCCCGCACCATCCAGCAACGCCTTGTTACCACGCCGCTTGACCCCGAGCGCCGCGCCTCTTGCGAAGCCCGGCTGAAACGTCTCACCCCATAACTACGCATTCGTCCAGACCTTGGACCGTTATGCGGCGCGTAACGGGATTTTGTTCTCGTTGGGTCGGATGTTTGGCGAGCGCATCTCATGGTCATCCCTGAAAACGGGGGCGTGATTCCTGGTACGGGGATGACGGAAGCACTCCCTTGACCGCGGTCCCGTCTGCTCCCCGCGCTTTCTCCGTTGGGTTATGGCAAAACCGGCTTCAGTGTTTCAGTATTTCTCCGGCACGAACTTCCGGCCCTTCAACGGGGCTTCGTCGTCGTAGGCGCCCTTCATCGAGCGCTCCGGCAGCTTGACCTTCTCGCGCGGGACTTTCTTGTGGGGGATAAGGTCCAGGATGTGCGTGAGGCAGTTAAGCCGGGCGCGCTTCTTGTCGTCCGAACGCAGGATGTACCACGGCGCGTGCTTCGTGTCCGTCGCCTTAAGCATCATGTCCCGGGCACGGGAATACTCGAACCACTTGCTGCGCGAAGGCAGATCCATCGGGCTGAGTTTCCACTGGCGGAGCGGATCCTCGATGCGAGCTTCGAAGCGGCGTTTCTGCTCCTTGTTGCTGGACTCCAGCCAGATTTTGATGAGCTGGACGCCGCCGTCCACGATGTATTTCTCAATCTCGGGACAGAGTTCAAGAAAGCGGGCGTGCTGTTCCTTCGTGCAGAAGCCCATCACATATTCCACGCCAGCGCGGTTGTACCAACTCCGGTCGAAGATAACGATCTCACCCGCCGCCGGGAAGTGTTGCATGTAACGCTGGATGTACATCTGTGACTTTTCGCGGTCGGAGGGCGCAGGCAGCGCGACGAGTCGAAAGACCCGCGGACTAACCCGCTCAGTGAGAGCCCGGATGGTGCCGCCCTTGCCCGCCGCGTCGCGGCCCTCGAAGACGATGATGACGCGCAGGCCCTTCTGCTTGACCCACTCCTGGAGGTGGCACAACTGGGCCTGAAGCTTGCGAAGTTCCTCCGTGTATTTCTTCGTTTTCATTTTCTCAGGACCGTTTGCTTTTGATTTCTTGCTCATAAGTTTGTCGTGGGAGAGTTGTGACGTAACTCATTTCGTCTCCGCCAGGACCGGAACGATGGCAGATTGCGTAATCGGTTTCAGGGTCAGTGCCGGTTTCGACTTTTTTCGGGGCGGGCGCTTCCGCTTCCTCGCTTCGGGCTTTTTCGCATCGCCTTCGAGTTCCTTGCGCGCGGCCACCAGCGCCTTCATCGCTTCCGGCGACACCGTCGGATATTTTAGATCGAGACCTTTGATCGCTCCGACCACGATGTCGGCGACCAGGGCGCGGGCGACATACTTGCGGTCGGCGGGGATGACGTACCAGGGCGCCCACTTGGTGCTCGTGGCCGAAAGCGCGCTCTCAAACGCCCCCTGGTATTCGCGCCAGAACTTGCGCTCGCCCATGTCGGACGGCGAGACCTTCCAATACTTCTCGGAGTTAGTCAGGCGCTCGAGGAACCGTCTTTTCTGCTCGCCCTTGGAGAGATGCAGGAAGAATTTCAGGATGAGCGTCCCGTTCCGGGCCAGGTGCCGCTCGAAATTATTGATATCCTCGTAACGGTCGCGCCAGAAATCTTTGTCCGATTTTCCCTTCGACCGCTTCTGGTCCAGCCATTCGGGATGCACCTTCACCACCAGCACATCTTCATAATAGCTCCGGTTGAAGATGCCGATGCGGCCGCGCTCCGGGAGGGACTTCATGTAACGCCAGAGAAAGTTGTGGTCGAGTTCCTCGGCTGAAGGCTTTTTGAAGCTGAACACCTGGCAGCCTTGTGGATTCACGCCGGACATGACATGACGGATGGTGCCGTCCTTGCCGCCGGCGTCCATCGCCTGAAAAATCAGCAACACTGAGTGGGTGTTGCTCGCGTAAATTAGTTCCTGGACCTGGGCGAGTTCCCCCCGATTCTTCTCCAGGATCTTCAGAGACCGCTTCTTGAGCTTGTCCTTGCCGAGCTTTTTCGCCTCTTCCGTGCCGGCCCAGTCAGTCATGAATTGTTTCAGATCAACTTTGGAGTCAGGGGCGACGATGAACTGTTTGACGAGTTTTTGTTTGATCATAGTTATCGATGGCTCGGCTCTGTGCCATGAGCGACACCGCCGTCCCGTTCATCCATTACCTCAGGCCGGCCTTGACAGGCATAGCAGTTGAAATCCACCCGTTTGCCGTCCGCTCGCAGGACGAACATTCGCTTGCGCGCCTTGTCATCGTTAGGCGCAACGCCGACCTGGGTGACCAGAAATGGCCCCCGCGCGGATCCGGAACCGGGATTCAGGAGGCGGACGGCACGGAAGTCGTTAGTGATCGTTTGCAGCATTATCTTGTTGGTGCGCGGGTTTTGTCAGAATTCTGTTCACCTCGACTTGAACCCGATCTGGCGTCCATGTCTGGCTGAATATTGGTTTTTCCTCGTCCTTTGTTGTCTTGGCGAGCGGGCAAGCAAGTTACTTAAGAGCTGCGCAAGTCATCGCAGCACCTTTGCTCAATCACGAGAGAAAATGGCGCGCCGTCACGGAAACATTCCAGTCATCTACGCGAGACTTGGGAAACGGAGTGAGGCAGCCCTGAACCGAGGTGTTGGACGCATCCAAAGTGGTAGAGCAAACCCGCGAGTTGCAATTCGCCGTCGAGGGCTGAAATCGGATCGGGCCGGAGGCTGACCTCCGATCGCTACTTTCTGGTCACTCGCTTGCCACGCCATAGTCCGGCCGCTGCCGGACGACGGCGGGTCACCCGTTACTTTCTTCAAGCTCAGCTTTGCAGTCCGCCTCAGGCGGATCAGCTATCAGATCTTCGCCCTCTACCCGTCAGCCTTCTGGACGAATATTCAGCGCTTTAGTTGCGAGAGTTGTTGTTTGAATTCTGGCAGCGAGCTCTGGATCACCTGCCAGATGATTTCAAGATCGAGCCCGAAGTAATCGTGCACGATCCGGTTTCGCAGCCCAGCGATCTGCAGCCAAGGGATCCCGTTGTTTCGCTCCTTAAACTCCGACGGCAGCCAGCGCACCGCCTCGCCGATTACCTCCAGGTTACGCACCACCGCATCGATCGTCTTCTCATCCTACAAAAACTGAGCACGCTCGAGCCCGGCCACGTAGCGCTCAATCCTTCCAAGGGCATTGGTGATATCCTCGAGCAGAATGTCAGCGTCCCGTTCAGGCATCGATCAACTCCGGCTCGATCCGCTTCCAGAGCGACGGCTTGATCGCGCGCCGCGAGACCAGGTCCACCCGTTCCCCGAGGAGTTGCTCCAGGCGTTCCGCTAGCATCACAAAACGAAGGCCGATCGAGGGCTCCACCTCGACCAGGATATCGACATCGCTTTGGCCGGCAATTTGGGTCTCTCGGGCATACGAGCCAAAGAGCGCCAGGCGTTTGACGGGAAACTCCTTCTGGAGCGATGGCTTCGATTGACGCAAGCGGGCCATAATCTGTTCACGCGTGGAAGACATGAACGAAATTTACACGTTAGGAAGCGGGCCGCCAGCTCTTGCCTTCCGACCTCCGCTTTCCGCGTTATTCCCGCTTTTCAGTCCGCCTCAGGCGGATCAGCCTATCAGATCCTTGCTCTCGACGGTCAACCAACCGTTGTCCCGCCCTTTCAGGGCTTGGGTTGCGTCTCCCTTGTTCCTGGGGCGTTGCCCCAGGCTGGAATGATAACGGGCCGTTGGCCCTCAACCGCGCGATCTCGACGATGTCGCAGCGGCTTCGACAATCTTCAGAGATTTTTTTCCAGGTCGCGCGACGCGCCGGATCAGGTGACCCGGCCCCTAAGCTAAGAGGCGGCTTGACGTTATAACATGCGTCTGAACATCTTCGCGCACGGCAAGCCCAGTCTTTTCGATCTCGCGTCAAGCTACGCCTTCGGGATCGTGAAGAATCATCCGTTCATTGACGGCAATAAACGGACAGGGTATTCCACCACACCGCCGGAGCCGTTCCGTCGATATCCGTGACTCACGTATATCAGAATCTCGATTGATTGAACGAGTCAGTGCTTGAGCGATTCTCGCCTGCTCCGCGGGCGGCGCGCGCGACGTCTCGGTGTTCCAATGTTCCAAATCGAGTAATGAATCTCGAAAGTCGAACCATGAATTTCATCCTGACAATGCGCGCCCGGATGGTTAATTAAGCTTCCTTCATGAGCACAGCCGACATCATCAGGGAACTCCCCAAGCTCTCTCGGAAGCCGACCGGCGGGCAGTGGTCGCGAAGCTGCGCGAGCTTGCTCAGCAGGCTGCGGACATCCGCGCGTGCGACGAAACCGCTCGCGCACAAGCTGCGACGCTGGACCGCATGGAAGAAGAGGGCACGGGATATCGCGCGGTCGACTTGCGCGCACACGGGATCGGCGAGGCTCAGGCCGCGGATCTTCGGAGCCGGCTGAGCACCTTTGCCGAGGATTGGAACCGGCCCGAGATGGACATTTACGATGCAAACCCGGCGCGGTGACCTCGTGCTGGTGTTGTTTCCGAATTCTGACCTGCGGACCGCGAAACGCCGCCCCGCGCTGGTCATTCAGGCGCTGAACCTCGGCGCCGGACTGCCGCAAACGATCGTGGCAATGATCACGGGCAACCTCGCTCGCGCTGGCCATTCCAGCCGCGTCGCCGTGCGGCTGGAATCGCCGGAAGGGCGCGCAGCAGGATTGCGAACCGATTCGGTCATCATGGCCGACAACATCGCCACGGTCGCGGACTCGGAAATCTTGAGTGATTTAGTGTGCGCCGATAGGGTCGCATACGACTCATCCTGGCAGTCAACCTAAAGGGTCACTGTTTGATGTCGAAATCGCTAATGCGCGTGCGCGCCTCATCGATGAAAATCTGCGAGTTTTCGGGAATCGGTTTCCAAATGTCCTGGTAGTTACCGATCGGCTCGGAAACGAGGCAGGCGGCAAAACGTCCCACCTTTTTTGCCATTTGAGGATTCACACGATTGAGCTCTTCCATGCTGGGGCTGATGTACAGTGTTGGCCCCTTGCCGTCGCTGCCGTAGCGAAAACCCCAGAGTTTCTTTCCGTCGGAGATGCCCAATGTCATCCAGAGCGCTTCCTCCACCCCGTTTTCTTTTGCTGTTGCTTCTACCACCCGCACCATCGCTGCAATGGCCGCAGGAACATCCTCCTCCAGACCCAAAGTGAGTGCGAGATGGAACATTACCTCTGAATCTGTTGAACCAAGGATGTTGGCGAAATATTCCGGAGCAATTTTCGCCAACAGTGTCTGCCGCATCAATTCAAACTGCGCAATCTGACCGTTGTGCACAAACAGCCAGTGCTTGTAGCGGAAGGGATGACAGTTAGTCTCCTGAATTGTAGCCAGCGAAGTGGCGCGGACATGCGCCATGAACAACGGGGATTCGATATGCGCTGTGAGGTCGAGCAGGTTCAAATCATTCCAGGCAGGCCGTATGCTGCGGAACAAACCAGGACTAGGTTGCTTGTCGTACCAGCCGATTCCAAATCCGTCACCGTTGGTGGGGGTTCTCGGTGCCCTGGCGCGCAGACTCTGCTGGATCAGGTTGTCCTTGGGGAGGACGATCAAATCTTCCAGTAAAACCGGAGCTCCTGTATATGCCACCCACCTACACATTGTTCGAACAGGTTGAGCAGCGCCACCCTCGCTCGACAAGAATAAACCGCGCGCCGGGAGAAGATATTTGGCGCGGCGACCGCACACCGGGTCAAATTACGTCGGAGCGTGACACCGCGTGCTCGGCCGTGAACGCCATTATTGAGATAGGACGATTCATGCTTGATAGGTTAGTGGGTCGCGGGAGTGGCGGTCAGGGGCGCGCCGGCTTTCTTCTCGTGCGGTTTTTTGCCACCGAGTTTCTCGATGAGATAGAAGAGGACCGGGATGAGGAAAATGGCGATGAAACTGGCGGCGAGCATGCCGCCGATGACGGTGAAGCCCATGACCTGGCGCGAGAGACCGCCGGCGCCGCTGGCTTTCGCGAGCGGGACGCAGCCGAGGATGAAGGCGAAGCTGGTCATCAGGATCGGGCGGAGGCGGAGTTTGGCGCCTTCGAGCGCGGCTTCCATGAGCGGCAGGCCTTCCTCCACTTTCATCTTCGCGAACTCGACGATGAGGATCGCGTTCTTCGCCGCGAGGCCGATGAGCATGACGAGGCCGATCTGCGCGTAGATGTTGTTCTCGTACTTGCCCACCATGAGCGCGGCAAACGCGCCGAAGACGGCGATGGGCGTGCCGAGGAGCACGCTGAAGGGCAGCGTCCAACTCTCATATTGCGCGGCGAGGATGAGGAAGACGAAGAGCAGCGAGATACCGAAGATGATCATCGGCGAGATGCCTTCGCTGGCCTGCTTTTCCTGGAAACTCATGCCGGAATAGGCGAAGCCCATCTCACTCGGCATGGACTTCTTGAAGGCCTCCTCCATCGCCTTCATCGCCTGCCCTGACGAGTAGCCGGGGGCGGCCGCGGCGTTGATTTGGGCCGCGCGATAGAGGTTGAAGCGCATCGTGAACTCGGGGCCGCTGATCGGTTTCGAGCTGGTGATGGCGCTAAGCGGGACCATCGCGCCGTCCTTGTTTTTCACAAAGAACTGCCCGACTTGCTCGATGTTCCTGCGATAGTCGCCCTCCGCCTGCACGAAGACCTGCCACTGGCGGCCGAAGCGGTTGAAGTAGTTCACGAAGTAACTCCCCATGAAAGTCTGCAGCGTCTGGTAGACGGCGCTCAGATCGATGTTCTGCTTGAGCACCTTGTCGCGGTCCACATTCAGGAAAATCTGCGGCACCTCGGGCGAAAACATTGGCGTCACTCCGCTGAGTTCCTTCCGTTCGCGTGCAGCGGCGACGAACTTCGCGACGTTCTCGGCGAGGAAGGCGACATCCTTGCCGGAGCGATCCTGCAGCAGGAAGGTCACGCCGCCGCTGGCACCGATGCCGGGAATGGCCGGCGGCGAGAAGGCGAACGCGGCCGCGCCGGGCAATCGCCGGAGTGCGCCATTCACGTGCTTGAGGATGGCCGCGTATTGCTCCTCCGGGGCTTTGCGATGTCCCCATTCCTTCAGGGAAATGAAGAACATGCCGCTGTAGCTCGTGTTCACCCCGATGAGAATGTTGTAGCCGGTAACGGTGCTGACGTATTCGACCCCGGGCGTGGCTTTGAGGATTTCCTCGCACTGTTTCATCACCTCGTCCGTGCGCTGAAAGGACGAAGCGTCAGGCAGGATGACTTGGGCGAAGAAGTAACCCTGATCTTCCTCCGGCAGGAAGCTGCCTGGGATGCGCTTGCCAAGCACGCCGGTGAGAACGGTAAAGCCGATGAGGAGGATAATCGCGACGACCGACTTGCGGATGAGGAAGCGGCAGACGCCGACATAGCCATCCGTCGCCTTGCCGAAGACGCGGTTGAACCAGTCGAAGAATTTTTGCAGCAGGCCGGTGCCCTTTTTTTTCGGCTTGAGCAGCATCGCGCACAGCGCGGGCGAGAGGGTGAGCGCGTTGAAAGCGGAGATGATGACCGAGACCGCGATGGTCACGGCGAACTGCTGATATAATCGCCCGGTAATGCCGGGAATGAACGCCGTGGGCACGAACACCGCGGCGAGGATCAGTGCGATAGCAATGACCGGCCCGCTCACTTCCTGCATCGCTTTGAAGGTCGCATCCTTCGGCGAAAGCCCATGGTCGATGTGATGCTCGACGGCCTCCACGACGACGATGGCGTCATCGACCACGAGACCGATGGCGAGCACGAGGCCGAAGAGCGACAGCGTGTTCACCGTGAAACCGAACATCGGGAACAGCGCGAACGTGCCGATGAGCGAAACGGGCACGGCGAGCAGCGGGATGAGTGTGGCGCGCCAGCCTTGCAGAAAAATGAAGACCACGAGAATGACGAGCACGAGCGCCTCAATAAGCGTGTGCTGGATTTCCACCATCCCCTCAGTGACGGCGAGCGTGGTGTCCAGACAGAGGACGTAGTCGAGATCCGCCGGGAATTTCTCCGACAGCTTCTTCATCGTCTTCTTCGCGCCATCGGCAGCGGCGATGGCGTTGGAACCGGGGAGCTGGTAGAGCGCGATCAGCGCGGCGGGCTTGCCGTTGAGCCGGCCGGAAATCGCGTAGTTCTGTGCGCCAAGTTCGATGCGTCCCACGTCCTTCACGCGCAGCATGGAGCCGTCGGGATTCGCGCGGACGACGATCTCGCCAAACTCCTCGGCGGATTGCAGACGACCTTGCGCCTTCACGGCGTAGGTGAACTCCTGGCCCTTTGGCACCGGCTCACCGCCGACCGTGCCTGCGGGGTTGACCGTGTTCTGCGTCTGCACGGCATTCAGGATTTCCGGGATGGTCAGGCCGAGCTTCGCGAGCTGGTCGGGCTTCACCCAGATGCGCATCGAATACTGGCCGGCGCCGAAGACGGTCACGCTGGCGATGCCCTTCACGCGGGTGAATTCGTCGTTCAGGTTGATGTTCGCGTAGTTCGCCAGGAAGATGTTGTCGTAGGTTCCCTTCGGCGAGAAGAGCGCGAACATGATGAGCGGCGACGACGTCGATTTTTGCACCGTCACGCCGAATTTGTTCACGTCCTGCGGGAGCTGCGAGGAAGCCTGGTTGCTCCGCATCTGCGCGAGGATCTGGTCGGTATTCACGTTCGTGCCGACCTCGAAGTTCACCGTGAGCTTCATCGTGCCGTCGTTACCATTGACGGACTGCATGTAGTTCATGTTGTCCACGCCGCTCATCTGCTGCTCGATCGGTGCCGCAACGGACTGCTCGACGGTCAGCGCGTCGGCGCCGGTGTAGGTGGTCTTCACCTGGATTTCCGGTGGGACGATGTCCGGGAATTGAGCGACCGGCAGGCTGAGATAGGAGGCAATGCCAACAATCGTCATGATGATCGAGATGACCATCGCGACGATGGGGCGGTTGATGAAGAACTTGGCCATGGGTTAGGAAATGACGAATGACAAATGACGAATGACAAATGGGGCGTCCATGTGGTGATCAGGGTTTCGGTTTTTCTTCGTCCTTCGTCATGGGAGCTTCGTCATTCTTTTTCGGCGTCCACGGCTTCGCCGCGACCGGCGTGCCGGCCTTCACTTTCTGAAGGCCCTCGACGATCACCTTTTCGCCAGCCTTCAGCCCCGAAGTGATCACCCAGTCCGTGCCCGCGCGCGGACCGACCTTCACCGGGCGAATTTCGGCCTTTCCGTCTGCACCGACGATCGCGAGTTGGTAGCTGCCCTGCACTTCAGCGACCGCGCGCTGTGGCACGACGATCGCGTCCTTCAACACATCTGCCTCAATCCGCGCCCTCGCGAAAAATCCCGGTCGCAGCACGCTGCCCGGGTTCGGCAGCAGCGCCGTGACGAGGATTGTCCCCGTCGATGCCTTTACCTGCCGGTCCACCGAGAGCAGTCGCGCCTTCTCGGGAAAGGTCGAGCCGTCCGCGAGAATGAGTTCCAGTCGAGCCGGGCGCTGATCGAGCGGCTTGCTCACGGTCTCCTGCACGCGCTTGCTGGCCGCGAGATAATCCACTTCGCTTATCGGGAAGATGATCTTCATCGGATCGAGCGTCGAGACCTGTGTGAGCACAGCACTGTTCGCCGTGCCGACGAGGTCGCCCACCTGTGCCTGCGCGATCCCCGCGATCCCTTCGACGGGCGAGGTGACCTTGCAGAAGTTCAGATTCAACTGCGCCTGCTCCAGGTTTGCCTGGAGCGCTCCGACCTTCGCGATGTTCGATTCGTTGAGCTGCGTCTTGTTCGTATGTTCCTGAACGGAAATCACTTTTTGGTCGAAGAGCTTGTCGCTCCTTTCCTTCTCCGCCTGTGCGGCAAGTTGCACCGCCTTGCCCTGCTCAAGCTGACTCTTCGCCTCGGCGAGCGCCGCCTCGAACGGTCGCGCATCGATTTCGAAAAGCAGGTCTCCCTTCTTCACGAGCGAGCCTTCCTGGTAGTCACGCTTGAGCAGGTAACCCGTCACGCGCGCGCGGATCTCGGCGTTCTCGGAACCATCCAGCGTGCCGATCCACTCGCGATAGACGGGCACGTCGCGCGTCGCAGCGTCAGTCACGAGCACCTCGGGTGGGGGCGGCGTCTTGGACGCTTCCTCGCGTTGGCAAGCGGGGAGAGAGAAGAGCGCGACTGTCGTGACGATCAGCGCGCGGATGAATGGGAAATCATGAATCATGGGAAGTGGGCCCCGAGGTGGTGTTGTTTGCGTGAGGTTGGCCAGAATGTTTAGCCCGTGGGAGTAGCATTATTTCCCTACGGCCCGGTCTGCCGGGCGGCAACCGGTATTTCGGCGGTTGAGGCTTGGCGCCGGCATCTGGAAAAAATGAAAAATCCCACCGTCACGCGATGAGTCCTGCGGCACAACGGTTTCCAATTCTCATCGGATAGGAAGAACGAGAAGCCGCGACGACTGCGAAGGCGCGTGGAAGGTACAACCGGACCGGTGAATCCATGAGCCAACTGCTG
>Ga0209048_10002061_pt1 | contig 20127 bp, 16 predicted proteins | sample FrelakmetCRP12CR_FD_187146 | JGI IMG/M metagenome (GOLD analysis project Ga0209048, IMG submission 187146) | Freshwater lake sediment microbial communities from the University of Notre Dame, USA, for methane emissions studies - CRP12 CR (SPAdes)... | ecosystem: Environmental > Aquatic >... | reverse complement strand
TGAGGTCGTAGGTCCAGCGGTGGATCGGGCAGACGATGTTCGGCACGTTGCCGCGACCCTTCAGCATGATCGCCTGCCGGTGCCGGCAGATGTTGGAGATGAGCTCGGTCCCCTGCCCGTTCCGGACGAGCGCCTGGGCGTTGTCGCGCCACTCGAGGGCGTAGTAGTCGCCGGGGTTCGGCACCATGAGCTCGTGCCCGACGTAGCCGGGCGCGCGCGGGAACAGCAGACGCTGCTCGGCGTCGTAAACCGCGGGATCGCAGTACCAGGAAACCGGCAGTTGCGACGCGGCGCGTCGCAGATGCGCGATGGTGGCGAGGCTCGACATCGACCTTCCCTTTCTTCGCGTAAATCGGTCAACCCGTTCAGGGTGTGAAACCAACCAACCCAACCCAACAACCCGGGACGATTACGGCGTTTTCGGCCGCCCCGGACCGCTTTGCTAAGTCGGCCGCGCGAAAGGATCGCGTAAGGCCGCGTCGTCAAAAAATGCTAGTATATCGGGGCCGTCCGAGACCGGTCAAATCGTCGTCGAACCCCGCGGAAACGGCTGCCCGTTGCGAATGTGACCCCGGCGGCGCGAATCCGCTAACTTGCCCGCTGCGCCGCCCGCCCCCGCGCCCGATTCCCGCGCTGTTTCCCGCAGCATCGCCCAGCGCGCCGACGACACCCCACTCCCATGGCCAAGCCCAGCGCCGTTCCCGCAAGCTTCGAGGCCGCGCTCGCCGAGCTCGAGAAGATCGTCGCGACGATGGAGGGCGGCCAGCTGCCCCTCAAGGAGTCGCTCGCGGCCTACAAGCGCGGCGCCGAGCTGCTCCAGTATTGTCAGTCGGCGCTGCAGGACGCGGAGCAGCAGGTCAGGATCTTCGAGAAGGGCGTGCTCAAGGCGTTCGAGGCGCCCGCGGGCGAGGTGGCTCAAAGCGATGAATCCTGACCTCGCCTGGGCCGTCTGGTGCGGCGAGCGGCAGCGGCGGATCGAGGACGTCCTCGCGCGCGTGCTGCCTGCTGCCGATTGCGCTCCGGCGCCGCTCAGCCGGGCGATGCGCTACGCGGTTCTGGAGGGCGGCAAACGGATGCGGCCGCTCCTAGCCTACGCCGCCGGAGAGCTCACCGGATCGCTCCCCGAAGTTGTCGATGCGCCCGCGGCCGCCGTGGAACTGATACACGCGTATTCGCTCATCCACGACGACCTGCCTTGCATGGACGACGACGCGCTGCGCCGGGGCAAGCCCTCCTGCCACGCGGCGTTCGGCGAGGCGACCGCGCTCCTCGCCGGCGATGCGCTGCAGGCGCTCGCCTTCGGCGTGCTGGCTGGCGCCAGGCTGCGCGACCCGGCGGAGGCCTGCGCGCGCCTTGCGGAGGCGGCCGGCGCGCGCGGCATGGCGGGCGGACAGGCGGTCGACCTCGACAGCGTCCACGCAACGCTTTCGCGTGCGGAGCTCGAGACGATGCACCGGATGAAGACCGGCGCCCTGATCCACGCGGCCGTGCGGCTCGGCGCCGCGTGCGGCCGGCCGCTCGCCGATGCGGAAGCCGCGGCGCTGGACGCATATGCGGCGGCGGCAGGCCTCGCCTTCCAGGTCGTCGACGACGTGCTCGACGTCGAGGGCTCGGCCGAATCGCTCGGCAAGACCGCCGGCAAGGACGTCGCCCAGGGCAAGCCGACGTTCGTCTCCTGCCTGGGCCTCGCCGCGGCGAGGGAACGCGCCGAGGCGCTGCGCGCCGAAGCCTGCGCGGCGCTCGCCCCGTTCGGCGCCGCTGCGCGCCGGCTGACCGAGCTCGCCGACTGGATCGTCCTGCGGACCCACTAATGGCGACCGGCCTCATGTATCCGCTCCTCGACCAGATCGACGATCCCGCCGCGCTGCGCCGGCTGGACAGCGCGGCGCTGCCGCAGCTCGCGCGCGAGCTGCGCGCGTTCCTGCTCACGTCGGTGGCGCAGACCGGCGGGCACCTGTCTTCCAATCTCGGCACGATCGAGCTCACGATCGCGCTGCACTACGTGTTCGACACGCCGCGCGACCGCATCGTCTGGGACGTCGGCCACCAGACCTACGCGCACAAGATCCTGACGGGCCGGCGCGCGTCGATGAACCGGCTGCGCATGGCCGGCGGGCCATCCGGCTTCCCGAAGCGCTCGGAGAGCGAGTACGACACGTTCGGCACTGCGCATTCGTCGACGTCGATCTCGGCGGCGCTGGGCATGGCGATCGCCGCACAGCGCAAGGGCGAGCAGCGTAGCGTGGTCGCCGTCATCGGCGATGGCGCGATGAGCGCCGGAATGGCCTTCGAGGCGCTGAACAATGCCGGCACCGCGGGCGCCGACCTGCTGGTGATCCTCAACGACAACGAGATGTCGATCTCGGAGCCGGTCGGCGCGCTGAACGGCTACCTCGCGAAGCTGCTCGCCTCGCGCCTCTACAACTCCGTGCGTCGCGGAGGCAAGGAGGTGCTGTCCAGGCTGCCGCCGATGAAGGAGCTCGCCAGGCGCTGGGAAGAGCACATGAAGGGGATGGTGCTGCCCGGCACGCTGTTCGAGGAATTCGGCTTCAACTACATCGGGCCGATCGACGGCCACGACGTCGAAACGCTGGTGAAGACGCTGGCGAACGTGAGGGCGCTGAAGGGGCCGCAGCTCCTGCACGTGATCACACGGAAGGGCTTCGGCTATGCGCGCGCCGAGGACGATCCGATCCTCTATCATGGCGTGACGAAATTCGACCCGGCGGTCGGCTTCTTGCCGAAGCCCAGCGCGCGGCCCCCGTACACGCAGGTCTTCGGCGACTGGCTCTGCGACATGGCCGCCGCCGACCCGCGCCTCGTCGCAATCACGCCGGCGATGCGCGAGGGCTCGGGGCTGGTGCGCTTCTCGCAGGAGCACCCGAGGCGCTACTTCGACGTCGGCATCGCCGAGCAGCATGCGGTCACCTTCGCGGCGGGCCTCGCGTGCGAGGGGTTGAAGCCCGTCGTCGCCATCTACTCGACGTTCCTGCAGCGCGCGTACGACCAGCTGATCCACGACGTCGCGCTGCAGAACCTGCCGGTCGTGTTCGCGATCGACCGCGCCGGACTCGTGGGCGCCGACGGCGCGACGCACATCGGCGCGTTCGACCTCTCGTACCTGCGCTGCCTGCCCAACACGACGGTGATGGCGCCCTCCGACGAGAACGAGTGCCGGCAGATGCTCTACACGGCGTTCACGCTGGACACGCCGACGGCGGTCCGGTACCCGCGCGGCAGCGGCCCCGGCGTCGCCATCGAGTCCGCGATGACGGCGCTGCCCGTGGGCAAGGGGGAGGTGCGCCGGGCGACCTCGCGGCGTACCCACCGCGTCGCCATCCTCGCCTTCGGCAGCATGCTGCGGCCGGCGCTCGCCGCCGCCGACGAGCTGGATGCCACGGTCGCCAACATGCGCTTCGTGAAGCCCCTCGACGTCGATCTCGTGGCGAAGCTCGCACGGGAACACGACGCGCTCGTGTCGATCGAGGAAAACGTGGTGGCCGGAGGCGCGGGCAGCGCGGTGGGCGAGGCGCTCGCCGCCGAGGGCATCGTCGTCCCCCTGCTGCAGCTCGGATTGCCGGACCGGTTCGTCGACCACGGCGATCCCGCGCAGCTCCTCGCCGACTGCGGCCTCGACGTGCGGGGGATCGTCGCGTCGATCAACGCAAGGTTCGGTCAGCGGCGGACCGATCCGCTGGCCAAGCCGGCCGCATGAGTCCCGACGTCGCCCGAACAGAGCCGTGAACCGACCCGAAGGACCGCAATCCGCGTTTCCCATTCCCGACGCCCAGTCGGGAACGGATGGACGCCGCCTGGCGATCGACCAGGTCGGCATCCGGGGGCTGCGGTACCCGCTCCTGTTTGCCGACGCCGACGGCAACGCGCAGCCGACGATCGCCACGTGCGGCGTGTACGTCGCGCTGGCGGAGGACCGGAAGGGAACGCACATGTCGCGGCTCGTCGCGCTGCTCGAGTCGCGCAGCGCGCCCGGCCAGCCGCCGCTGACCGTCGCCAATTTCCGCGCGCTGCTCGACGCGCTGGTCGTGCTGCTCGACGCGCCAGGCGGGCGGATCGAGATCGCATTCCCGTTCTTCCTGCGCAAGTCGGCGCCGGTCTCCGGCGTGGAGAGCCTGCTCGACTACGAAGCGCGCGTCGCGGGCGAGCTCGAAGGCGGGACCTACCGGCAGAGCGTCGCGATCGCCGCGCCCGTGACGTCGCTCTGCCCGTGCTCGAAGGAGATTTCCGAGTACGGCGCCCACAACCAGCGCTCGACGATCACGATCCTCGCGCGCTCGCCGGAGCCGCTGTTCCTGACCGAGCTCATCGGCATCGCCGAGGAGGAGGCCTCCTGCGAGCTCTACGGCATTCTCAAGCGGGCCGACGAGAAGTACGTGACGGAGCGGGCGTACGACAACCCGCGCTTCGTCGAGGACCTGGTCCGGGGCGTCGCCGCGCGGCTGCAGGCCGACCCGCGCATCGAAGGATTCGCCGTCGAGGCCGAGAACATCGAGTCGATCCACAACCACTCGGCGTACGCCCGCATCGCGCGCGGGCTGTAGAAGCCCGCCGCAACGACGTCCGTGCGACCCATCGCGATCTTCCGTTTCTACCCCACCGAGGGCCCCGCCTATTTCGCCGACTGGCTCGACGCGCGCGGGTTGCCATGGCAGCTGGTCGCGCTCGACGCGGGCGACGCGCTCCCCCGGGACCCGCGCGAGTTCTCCGGGATCGGGATGATGGGCGGTCCGATGAGCGTCAACGACGGCCTCGGTTGGATCGCCCCGCTCTCCGTGCTGCTCCGCGAGGCTGTCGACGCCGACATCCCGGTGATCGGGCATTGCCTCGGCGGCCAGTTGCTCGCGCGGGCGCTGGGCGCTCCCGTGACCCGGGCTCCCGTCGCCGAGTTCGGCTGGATCGACGTCGCGGTATGCGACGATTCCGCACGGCACGAGTGGTTCGGAGGGCGCGCCGCGTTCGCGACGTTCCAGTGGCACTACGACGCGTTCGCGCTGCCGCCGGGCGCCAAGCGCGTGCTGACCAACGCGTTCAATGCCAACCAGGCATACGTGATCGGCGGCCGCCACATCGGCTTCCAGTGCCACATCGAGATGACGCGCGAGCTCACCGAGACGTGGCTCGCGACCGGTGCGGACCAGCTTCCCGCGTCATCGTCGCCGTCCGCGCAGAACGCGGCCGACATCCGCCGTGATCTCGACGCGCGCGTCGCTTCGCTCAACGCCGTCGCCGGCGACGTCTATGCCCGGTGGGCGCAGGGCCTGGCGCGCTGACCGGCCGGCCGGGGCGGGCCGCGCGCCGGCACCCGGTGTGGCGCCGTCGCGTCGACCCGCACGATCGGCCCGGACCCTGACGGGCTTCCGTTCCCCATGACGCAGATCCGCGCGCTCCCCGATCACCTGATCAACCAGATCGCCGCGGGCGAAGTCGTCGAACGGCCGGCGGCGGCGCTCAAGGAATTGCTCGAGAACGCGCTCGACGCCGGCGCGACGCAGATCGACGTCGATCTCGCGGGCGGAGGCATCCGGCGCATCCGTGTCGCCGACAACGGTGCCGGCATCGCGCGCGACGACCTGCTGCCCGCGGTCCTGCGGCACGCGACGTCGAAGCTCGCGACCGCCGACGACCTGGAGGCGATCGCGACGCTGGGCTTCCGCGGCGAGGCGCTGGCGTCGATCGCCGCGGTGTCGCATTTCGCGCTCGCGTCGCGCGCTGCCGGCGGATCGCACGCCTGGCGGATCGAGGTCGACGGCGGCAGCATCGGCACCATCGCCCCCGCGGCGCTCGCGACGGGCACGACCGTGACGGTGCAGGAGCTCTTCTTCAACACGCCCGCGCGCCGCAAGTTCCTGCGCACGGAGGCAACCGAATGGGGCCACTGCGACGAGGCGTTCCGCCGCATCGCGCTCGCCCATCCGGACGTCGGCTTCACCCTGCAGCACAACGAGCGCGTCGTGCACAGGCTGCTCGCCCACGGGCGGCGGGCGCGCGTCGCGGCGCTCCTCGGCGACGTGTTCGTCGAGGGCGCCGGCGCGGTCGACGAAGCGGCCGGGCCGCTCAGGATCACGGGATTCGCCGTGCAGCCCGCGTACGCGACGCAGGTGGGTGGCCAGTACGCGTTCGTCAACGGGCGCTACGTGCGCGACCGGGTGCTCGCGCACGCGCTGCGCGAGGCGTATCGCGACGTGCTGCATCACGATCGCCAGCCCGCCTATGCGCTGTGGCTGACGCTCGACCCGCGGCTCGTCGACGTCAACGTGCATCCGCAGAAGGCCGAGGTGCGCTTCCGCGAGTCCGGCGCCGTCCACCGCTTCGTTCAGCACGCGGTGTCGCGCTCGCTCGCCGCGACCGGCGCGGAGCAGCCGGCGGTCTCGGCCGCCGAGAGGCTTGGTGTCATCGCGGCGAGGACGCCGCCGCTTGCGCCCGAAGTGCCGGCGGGCACGGACCGGCCGGCGGCGCGTCCGCCGTATGGCGCTTCATGGCAGCAGGCGATCGCGCTGGGGTCGGCCGAGCCGGCATCGTTCTACGCGAAGCTGTTCGGCCCGCGCATCGCCGCTGCCGACGAAGGACCGGATCTGCCGGACACCGGCGAGGCCAACCCGCTGGGCTTCGCGCTCGCGCAGCTGCACGGGGTCTACGTGCTGGCACAGAACCGCGAAGGGCTGGTGCTCGTCGACACGCACGCCGCGCACGAGCGCATCGTCTACGAGCGGCTCAAGTCGGCGCAGGACCGCGGTGTGCCGGTGCAGCCGCTGCTGGTGCCGGCGGCGTTCGCCGCATCGCCGCTCGAGATGGCGGCGGCCGACGAGCACGCGGCGACGCTCGATCGCCTCGGATTCGCGATCACCGCGCTCGGTCCTTCGACGCTGGCCGTTCGCGGTGTCCCGGCGCCGCTGGCCGATGCCGACGCCGCGACGCTCGCGCACGCGGTCCTCGCCGAACTGCGGGAGTTCGGCGGCAGCGAGGTGCTGGCGGCGCACCGCGACGAGCTCCTGTCGAAGATGGCGTGCCATGCCGCCGTGCGCGCCAACCGCAGCCTGAGCGTTCCGGAGATGAACGCGCTGCTGCGCGAAATGGAGGCGACCGAGCGCGCCGGCCAGTGCAATCATGGCCGTCCGACGTGGTACCAGCTGACGCTGGCCGACCTCGACCGCCTGTTCATGCGCGGGCGCTAGGCGCGGGCGATGATCCCGCCCGCACGTTCGGAGCTCCCTCCGACGATGGCCGCGGCGCGGGCGTCGCGGAGCGTGTTGCCCCCGCTTCCCGCAGTCCTGCTGATGGGCCCGACGGCGTCGGGCAAGAGCGCGCTCGCGATGGCGCTGGCGGCAAGGTTCCCGGCGGAGATCGTCAGCGTCGATTCCGCGCAGGTGTATCGAGGCATGGACATCGGCACCGCGAAGCCCGGCGCGGCGGCGCGTGCGCGGGTGCCGCACCACCTGATCGACGTCATCGACCCCGTCGAGGCCTACTCGGCCGCGCGATTCCGCGCGGACGCGATCGGGGCCATCGGCGCGATCCGCGCGCGCGGCGCCGTTCCCCTCGTCGTCGGGGGCACGATGCTCTATTTCAGGGTGCTGCGGGAGGGCCTTTCCGCGCTGCCTGCGGCTGATCCGGCCGTGCGCGCGCGTCTCAATGCGCGCGCCGCCGCGGAGGGCTGGGCTGCGCTCCATGCCGAGCTTGCGCGCGTCGATCCCGCGACGGCGGCACGGCTCGAGCCCACCGACGCGCAGCGGATCCAGCGCGCCCTCGAGGTCTGCGAGATCGCAGGCAGGCCGCTCTCGGAGCTCCAGGGTGCCCGCGAGCCGGACGCCGGCCTCGGCGCGACGATCGCGATCGCGCTCCTGCCCGCGGACCGCGCGCGGCTGCACCGCGAGATCGCCGCGCGTTTCGACGCGATGCTCGCGGCCGGTCTCGTCGCCGAGCTTGCCGGACTGCGCGCGCGTTTCGCGCTCGCTCCCGACCTGCCATCGATGCGCTGTGTCGGCTACCGGCAGGCGTGGGAGTTTCTCGACGGGCGCATCGACGCGGCGATGCTCCGTGCCAGGGGAATCGCGGCGACGCGCCAGCTCGCCAAGCGCCAGCTCACGTGGCTGCGCGCGACGGCGGCGACCGCGTTCGAACCCGCAATGCCGGGCCTCGAGGACGCGGTCGCCGGATTTCTCGCGCGCTGCGGTCTGCCGCGCGCCTGACAGCCCATTGCTGCTGTGCAATAATCGCGACCTAACTTTGATGCTGCCGGAAGCTCCCGGCCACGTCTGCCGGCCATGCAAGCGCGCACGCTCTACGACAAGCTCTGGGACAGCCACGTTGTCCGCACCGAGGCGGACGGCACGGCGCTCCTCTACATCGACCGCCACCTCGTGCACGAAGTGACGAGCCCGCAGGCGTACGAGGGGCTGCGGCTCGCCGGCCGCAAGCCGTGGCGCACGGGTTCGATCGTCGCCACGGCCGACCACAACACGCCGACCCGGGACTGGGACGCGGGCATCCGCGACCCCATTTCGCGCACGCAGGTCGAGACGCTCGACGCCAACATCCGCGCGCACGGCGCGAAGGCGTACTTCCCGTTTCGCGACCCCCGGCAGGGCATCGTCCACGTGATCGGGCCCGAGCAGGGTGCGACGCTGCCCGGGATGACGGTGGTCTGCGGCGACTCGCATACGAGCACGCACGGGGCGTTCGCCGCGCTCGCGTTCGGCATCGGGACCTCCGAGGTCGAGCACGTGCTCGCGACGCAGTGCCTCCTCATCAAGAAGTCGAAGGCGATGCAGATTCGCGCCGACGGCCGGCTGCCGGCCGGCGTCGCGGCCAAGGATCTCGCGCTCGCGGTGATCGGCAGGATCGGCACCGCCGGCGGCACCGGTCATGCGATCGAGTTCGCCGGCAGCGCCTTTCGCGCGCTGTCGATGGAAGGACGGATGACCGTCTGCAACATGGCGATCGAGGCGGGCGCGCGGGCCGGAATGATCGCCGTCGACGACGTCACGGTCGAGTACCTGCGCGGACGTCCGTTCGCGCCCCCGGCCGGGCAATGGGAACGCGCCGTCGCTCAATGGCGCACGCTCGCTTCCGACGACAACGCGAGATTCGACGCGGTCGTCGCGCTCGACGCCGCGCAGCTCGCGCCGCAGGTCACCTGGGGAACCTCGCCGGAGATGGTGGTGCCGATCGAAGGCCGCGTGCCGGACCCCGACAAGGAGAAGGACGCGACGCGCCGCGAGGGCATCGAGCGCGCGCTGGCGTACATGGGGCTCGAGCCGGGGACGCCGATCACCGAGCTCGCGATCGACCGCGTGTTCATCGGCTCGTGCACGAATTCGCGGATCGAGGACCTGCGCGCGGCGGCGGCGATCGCGCGCGGCCGCCGCGTTGCTTCGACCGTGAAGCACGCGATGGTCGTGCCGGGATCGGGGGTCGTGAAGGCGCAGGCGGAGCGCGAGGGGCTCGACCGGGTCTTCCGCGACGCCGGGTTCGACTGGCGCGAGCCCGGCTGCTCGATGTGCCTCGCGATGAACGACGACCGCCTCGAGCCGGGCGAGCGCTGCGCGTCGACGTCGAACCGCAATTTCGAAGGGCGGCAGGGCGCCGGCGGCCGCACCCATCTGGTCAGTCCCGCGATGGCTGCAGCGGCGGCGGTCGCCGGACACTTCGTCGACGTGCGTCGACTCGTGTAATCCCTGCCCGAAAAGGAGACGGAAGATGCTGCTAAAGCTCGCTCTCATGCTGTCGCTCGCCGCCCTGGCCCTCGCGGGCTGCAACACGATCGAAGGCGCCGGGAAGGATATCAAGGCCGCCGGCGGAGCCATCGAAAAGACGGCGGAGAAGACGAAGCCCTACTGATGGAACCTTTCCGCGTGCTGACGGGGCAAGTCGCGCCGCTCGACCGCGCCAACGTCGACACCGACGCGATCATCCCGAAGCAGTTCCTGAAGTCGATCAAGCGATCGGGCTTCGGCCCGAACCTGTTCGACGCATGGCGCTATCTCGACCGCGGCGAGCCCGGCATGGACAACGCCGGGCGTCCGCAGAACCGGGACTTCGTGCTGAACGATCGGCGGTACCGCGGCGCGACGATCCTGCTCGCGCGCCGCAACTTCGGCTGCGGGAGCTCGCGCGAGCACGCGCCGTGGGCGCTCGCCGACTACGGATTCCGCGCGCTGATCGCGCCGTCGTACGCCGACATCTTCTTCAACAACTGCTTCAAGAACGGCCTGCTGCCGATCGTGCTGACCGAAGCGCAGGTGGACCGGCTGTTCGACGCGGTCAAGGCGTTCCCCGGCTTCAGGCTCACCGTGGACCTCGAGCGACAGTCGGTCGCGTCGCCCGACGGTTCGATCGCATTCGGCTTCGACGTCGAACCCTTCCGGAAGCACTGCCTGTTGCACGGCCTGGACGACATCGGGCTCACGCTGCAGCACGCCGATGCCATCCGCGAATTCGAGGCCAGGCGCCTCGCCGAGCAGCCGTGGCTGGCCTAGGGTCCCGCGCCGGGCGGCCGCCGCGCGGAGCGGGCGCGCGATGAGGATCGCGATCCTCGCCGGCGACGGCATCGGCCCCGAGATCGTCGACGAGGCCGTCCGCGTGCTCGACGTGCTCCGGCGCGAGGGGATGCCGATCGAGACCGCCGCGGCGCCGATCGGCGGCGCCGGCTACGACGCGGCCGGGAAGCCGCTGCCGGAGGCGACGCTCGCGCTCGCGCGGGACGCCGATGCGGTGCTGCTCGGCGCCGTCGGCGGTCCGCGCTACGATGCGCTGCCGCGCCCGCTGCGGCCCGAGCAGGGGATTCTCGGGATACGCAAGGCGCTCGGCCTTTTTGCGAATCTGCGCCCGGCGCTCCTGTATCCCGAGCTTGCGTCGGCGTCAACGCTGAAGCCCGAGGTCGTCGCCGGGCTGGACGTCATGATCGTGCGCGAGCTCACCGGCGACATCTATTTCGGCCAGCCGCGCGGGCGCCGGACGAACGCCGATGGCGACGACGAGGGTTTCGACACGATGCTCTACGGCGCGGGCGAGATCCGCCGCATCGCGCGCGTGGGCTTCGAGACCGCCAGGACACGCGGCAGGAAGCTCTGCTCGGTGGACAAGGCCAACGTGCTCGACACGAGCATCCTGTGGCGCGAGGTCGTGACCGCGATGGCGGGCAGTTATCCGGATGTCGCGCTCACGCACATGTACGTGGACAACGCGGCGATGCAGCTCGTACGCGATCCGAAGCAGTTCGACGTGATCGTCACCGGAAACCTCTTCGGCGACATCCTGTCGGACGAGGCGTCGATGCTGGCGGGTTCGATCGGCATGCTGCCGTCGGCATCGCTGGACGCGGGCAACAAGGGCCTGTACGAGCCGATCCACGGCTCGGCGCCCGACATCGCGGGCCAGGACAAGGCGAACCCGCTGGCGACGATCCTCTCGCTCGCAATGATGTTCCGGTACACGTTCGCGCGCGCCGACGTGGCCGCCAGGATCGAGGCGGCCGTGCGGTCCGTGCTGGCGGCGGGCCTGCGCACCGCCGACATCGCGGCCCCCGGCGACCGGGTGATCGGCACGCGCGCGATGGGCGAGGCGGTGGCCGCTGCGCTGCGGGCCTGAATCGAGGACTTACCTGATGGAGCTGGATCGATCATGCGTATAGGGTTCGTCGGATGGCGTGGAATGGTGGGCTCCGTGCTGATGCAGCGGATGCAGGAGGAGAGGGACTTCGAGCGGATCGAGCCCGTGTTCTTCACGACATCGAACACAGGAGGCAAGGGGCCGGCCATCGGCGGGGACGCGCGGCCGCTCAAGGGCGCGAACGACCTCGCCGCGCTGGCGTCGCAGGACGCGATCGTCACGTGTCAGGGCGGCGACTACACGAGCGAAGTGTTTCCGAAGCTGCGCGCGTCGGGCTGGAACGGGTACTGGATCGATGCCGCGTCCGCGCTGCGGATGCAGGGCGACGCGGTGATCGTTCTCGACCCGGTCAACCGCGACGTGATCGACGCCGGGCTCGCGCGGGGCGTGAAGAATTTCATTGGCGGCAACTGCACGGTCAGCCTGATGATGATGGCGATGGCGGGACTGTTCCGGCACGACCTGATCGAGTGGATGACGTGCATGACCTACCAGTCGGCTTCGGGCGCCGGCGCGCAGAACATGCGCGAGCTTCTGCTGCAGATGGGGGAGGCGCACATGGCGGCCAAGGATCTGCTCGACGATCCGGCATCGGCGATCCTCGACATCGACCGCGAGGTTGCGGGCATCCTGCGCGACCCCGGCTTTCCGAAGGAGCATTTCGGCGTCCCGCTCGCGGGCAGCCTGATTCCGTGGATCGACAAGGACCTGGGCGACGGGATGAGCCGCGAGGAGTGGAAGGGCGGCGCCGAGACGAACAAGATCCTCGGCCGGATTCCGGGCTCCGGCAGGAGCGCGATCCCGGTGGACTCGATCTGCGTGCGCGTGGGCGCGATGCGCTGTCACAGCCAGGCGCTGACGATCAAGCTCCGGCGCGACATTCCGCTCGCGGAGATCGAGTCAATGCTCGCCGCCGGCAATGCATGGGTGCGTGTCGTTCCGAACACGCGCGAGGAGAGTATCCGGCGGTTGACACCGGCCGCGGTCACCGGCGGCCTGGAAGTGCCGGTGGGACGCCTGCGCAAGCTCGCGATGGGTGGCGAATACCTCGGCGCGTTCACGGTCGGCGACCAGCTGCTCTGGGGTGCGGCCGAGCCGCTGCGCCGGATGATCCGGATTCTGCTCGAGCGGTAAGCGGGCCGTGTCCCGGGCGTTGGCTTGCACGATGCGTTGATGCGTTTTTGCCGCGGTTCCGCTGCGCCAGCGCCGGTGGCGTACGTTTGGGCAACTTTGCGGGCGTCGGGACGACGGAATCGAGCCGCGTACGCCGCTGCCTCGCACCCTGAGACGCGAATGCAACAGCCCGGCGATGGCGACAGCGTGCCTGGCGATCGCCTGCGCAGTACAATAGGTTGGGGAGCGCGGCAGAGACGGGGCAACGGGTTGCGATCGCGTTTGTCGGCCGGGTCGGGCTCGAGAGGGGCTGACGGCGTGGGAAGATTCAGAAACACGAGCTAATACCAAGGTTTAGCTTGCGTCGCTAAACCCCTGATGTTATGTTACCTTGGATAGTCCGAAATCTCGGAAAGGGCCGGCATGCGAGCAAAACCCATCCTTTCACTGAGCCTGCTGGCGGCCGCGCTTGCCGTTCCCGGCACGGTAACCGCGCTCGGCTTAGGCAAGCTGACGGTGCAGTCCTCGCTCGGCCAGCCGCTGTCGGCACAGATCGAGCTCACTTCCGTCGCGAAGGAGGAACTCGATTCGGTGACGGCTCGCGTCGCTGATCCGAGCCTCTATCGGCAGAACAATCTCTCATACCAGGGCGTCCTGGGACGCGCGCGCGTGTCCCTCGAGCGCCTTCCGAGCGGCGAAGCGTTCCTCAAGGTCACGACGTCGAACGGCGTCGCCGAGCCCTATCTCGACTTGCTGGTCGAGGTGAACTGGGCGTCGGGCCGCGTGGTGCGCGCCTACACGTTCCTCCTCGATCCGCCGGGGGTGGGAATGCCGGTCACGCCGGTCGAACCGCTGACGCCGGCGCGCGCCGGCGCGCCGCGCCCGGCCGCTGCCGCCACCGCCGCCCTGGCGGGGGGTGCGCCCGCCGACGCGAGGGGCGCCTCGGCGGGAGGCACGTACACGGTTCGGCGCGGCGACTCGCTGTCGAGGATCGCCGCCGAGCACAAGCCGCCTACGGCCACGCTCGAGCAGATGCTGGCGGCATTGTTCACCGGCAACCAGGCTGCGTTCGACGGCAACAACATGAATCGCCTGCGCGCGGGCGCGATCCTCAGGTTCCCGGGCCCCGAGGAGGCAGTCGCAGTCCCGTCGGCAGAGGCATCGAGGACCGTCCGCGTTCAGGCGGCGGACTGGCGTGCGTATCAGGACCGCGTTGCCGCGGGAGCGCCCGCGGCAGAAGGCGCCGGCGGACGGATGGCCGCAGGAAAGATCGGCACGACGGTGGAGGAAGCGGCGCCCGCGCCCGCGCCGGGGCGTGATCAGCTCAAGGTCTCGCGCGAAGCCGGCCAAGGCAAGGGCGCGGCCGTCGCGCCGGCCGCCGAAGAGGCGATTGCGCGCGACAAGGCCCTCAAGGAAGCCCAGGCACGCATCAGCGAGCTCGAGAAGACGCTGGCAAGTCTCCAGCGGATGATCGAGCTCAAGGGCCAGACGGGCGCCCAGCTGCAGGCGCAGGCCGATGCCGCGGCGGGCAAGGCACCCGCGCCGGCGAAGGCGGAGGCGCCGCAGGCAGCGGCTCCGGCGCCGGCCCCGGCTGCGCAACCGCCCAAGGCGGGCGAACCGGCGAAGGCGCAGGAACCACCGAAGGCCGCCGCGCCCGCGAAGGCCGCGGAACCGGCCAAACCTGCCGAACCGGCGAAGGCGGGCGCCGCGAAGGCCGAAAAGTCGTTTGTCGACGACCTCGTCGGCGGCACGCCGATGTGGGCCATCGGGGGCGGGGCGGCCGCCGTCCTCATCGGCATCGGCGCGCTGATCGCGGCCCGTCGGCGCAAGACCGTCAAATTCGAGGACAGCATCATCGGCGGCAGCGACATCAAGACCAACACGGTCTTCGGTTCGACGGGCGGTGGCGTCGTGAACACCGGCGAGAACTCGCTTGCGACCGACTTCAGCCGGGAGGGACTGGGCAGCATCGACACCGATGAAGTCGATCCGATCGCCGAGGCCGAGGTGTATCTCGCCTACGGCCGTGACGCGCAGGCCGAGGAGATTCTGAAGGAAGCGCTCAAGAAGGATTCGCAGCGCCAGGAGATCCACCTCAAGCTGCTGGAAATCCACGCGCAGCACAACAAGCCGTCTGCATTCGAAACCGTTGCCGCCGAGCTCTACTCGGTGTCGCGCGGCCAGGGCGAGACCTGGCGCAAAGCCGTAACGCTCGGCCGGCAGCTCGACCCGAACAATCCGATGTTCGGCGAAGGCGCCGCGGCGGCTGCCGCTGCCGCCGGTGCGGGCGTCGCTCGTGCGGGCGCCGCCCCGGCGGTGGCCAAGGCGCCGACACCGCCCAAGGAAGCTCCGCGTTCCGGCGGCGGGACGTCGGCGGCGATCGCAAAGGAGATCGGGGACGACAGTGCGCTGGACATCAGGTTCGACGAAGACGTGTCGATCTCGCGCACCGCGCACACGACGAAGGCGCAGCTCGACATGATCAATGCCGCGGAGCGCGAGTTCGAGGAAAGCGCGAAGCGTGCCGCGCCGGCGGCGAAATCGCCGGCGCAGGGCTCCGGCGCCGGCAGCCCGCCCGCCGCAGAAGCGCCGCCCTCGCATGATTTCGAATTCCGCCTCGATGAAGCCGAGAAGCCGGCGCCGATGCACAAGGCCGCAGGTGCGCCCGAACGCTCCGAACACGAGTCGGTCTCGCCGGCGCTTGCGCATCCGCAGGCGGCGATGGATCTCGACAAGCTCGACCTGGCGTACGACCCCGCGCACGCGACGGCAGGCGGCGCGACGCCCTCGGTGCTGGACGGCCAGTGGCACGATGCTGCGACCAAGCTCGATCTCGCCAAGGCCTACCACGAGATGGGCGACGTCGAAGGAGCGCGCGAGATACTGCAGGAAGTGCTGCACGAGGGCGACGACCAGCAGAAGGCCGAGGCCCAGGGGCTGCTGGCGAAGCTCGGCTGACGACGGAGGTTTGCGGGTCGCAGGCGGCGGAGCGAACCTCCGCCGCCTTTTCATTTGCGCACGACGGATCACTGTGCAGGAACGGAGTGTTCTCCCCCGCTTCGAATCCGCTCCGGCCCGTCGCCGACCGCCCCGCGCGGCGCGGATCGCATCGGCCGGCGCACGGCCTCCCGGCGAGGTTTTCGGGGAACGGCTGTGGCCGTCTGCGGCGGCGCGGAACCGTGGACCTGCGGCGAGGGTCAAATCGGTTCATGGACGAGATTCCCCTCCAGATGCGGAGACTGTGCCCGCGTTGCGGTGCAGCCGTTCTGCGGATCCATCGCCGCCCCATCGACCGGCTGGTCGCTTTCTTCCGTCCGGTGCGCCGCTACCAATGCACTTCGCTGGAATGCGAATGGCGAGGCAATCTCCCGCGCGACCATGCGCCGCGCGGAAGCGACTGGGTGCCCATGACGACCACGACCGGCACGCAGTAGCGCTGCCGGCGTCGACCCTCGCCGCGTCCCGTCGTCCACGCGCTGCGAAGAGCGTACGCGCGCACGTCGCCGCGCCCGCCGGTAAAATGGAGGCTCGAAGGGTTTCCGGGTCGTGCGCCGCGCGATGCCGGCAGCCAAAGGAGCCGTCATGATGCATCCCCGACGCGTCGCGGCGCTTGCCGTCGCAACGCTTGTCCCGCTTGCCGCGTTCGCGCAGCAGATCCGGCCGCCGATAGCACAATACGGTGTGGACATCGGCACGCGCAACATGTCGATTCCCGGCATGCCCGCCGGTGCCATGGCGGGAATGATGATGCCGGGGGGCATGGGCGGCGGCCCGCAGAAGGAACTTTGGCTGGGGTTGCGCTCCACGCAGAAAGTTGCCGGCGCCCCCGAGGCGGATCACGACATCCCGCCGGGCATGGGCATGGGGAAGTCGCTTCCGCTGTTGCCGTCGCAGCCCGTCACGCCGGGCCGACGCGACATGCCCGACAACGAACGCGCGCCCGAGAAACCGAAGGCGCGCATGCTCGTCTACTGGGGCTGCGGCGATGCCATCCGGCAAGGGCAGCCCCGGGTGGCCGACACCGACAAGATGTCGCCGCAGCAGTTCGCCGAGGCGCTCGCCGGCCGCTCGCCGCCCGATCGCTCCAGCGCCCTTCGCAACGCGCCGCTGCGCTGGCCCAACGAACGCGAGACGAAGCGTGTTCCGGCCGACGCATCGATCCGCGGCGAGCAGCTCGTCCACGGCAGTGCGACGCCGGACATGAAGTTCGCGATCGGCGACAGGCAGGACTTTCTCGCGCCGGTCGAGGTGTCGGCGCGGGGCGCCCCGCCCGGGCCGTTCGCGCTCGACTGGAAGGCGATTGCCAACGCGCAAGGTTACTTCCTGCAGGCGATGGGCCACCGCGAAAGTAGCGGCGAGATGATCATCTGGACGTCGAGCGAGGTGCAGGACACCGGATGGGGGCTCCTCACGTATCTCCCCAACGATTTCCTGCAGAAGATGATCGGCGAGAAGGTCGTGCTCCCGCCCGGCGTCACGCAGTGCACGATTCCGAAGGGCGTGTTCGAGGGTGTCGAGGGCGCGATGCTGCAGCTGATCGCCTATGGCGAGGAGCTGAACCTCGTGCATCCGCCGCGCCCCGCGGACCCGAAGGCGGTGTGGGAGCAGATCTGGACGGCCAGGGTCCGCGTGAAGTCCGTGGGCATGTTGCCGCTCGGCATGGGCGACGAGGGCGAGGCGAGGGGCGCCCGCCCGCGCGGGCGGGCCCAGGACCGGACGAGCGCGCCGCCGCAGGCCCCGGTGGAAGGACGCCCGCCCAATCCGGTCGACGATGCGACCGACGCGGTCAACAAGCTGAAAGGGCTGCTCAAGTTCTGAAACATGCGGATCGCGCTCGGTGTCGAATACTGTGGCAGCGCCTATACCGGCTGGCAGTCGCAGCGTGACGGGCGCGGCGTGCAGGACGCGGTCGAGCGCGCGCTCGCGGCGATCGCCGACGCCGACGTCGGCACCATCGCCGCAGGCCGCACGGACGCCGGCGTGCACGCGACGCTCCAGGTCGTCCATTTCGACGCGGGCGTCACGCGTCCCGACACGGCATGGGTGCGCGGCGTCAATTCGCATCTTCCCTTCGACATCGCCGTGCTTTGGGCGCGGCCCGTTGCCGAGACTTTCCACGCGCGCTATGCCGCCACGGCACGCCATTACACGTACCTGCTCGCGAACCGTCCGGTGCGACCGGCGCTCCTCGCGGGCCGCACCGGCTGGTACCATCGGCCGCTCGACGCGGCGGTCATGACCGAGGCCGCGGGCGCGCTGGTCGGCACCCACGATTTCTCGGCGTTCCGCGCGGCGCAGTGCCAAGCGCGGTCGCCGTCGAGGACGCTGACGTCGATCGCGATCGGCGCGACCGGCGACTGCATTCGGTTCGATTTTTCGGCCAACGCGTATCTCCACCACATGATCCGCAACATCGTCGGCGCGCTGGTCTACGTGGGGGCGGGCAAGCAGCCGCCGGCGTGGATCGCCGAGCTTCTCGCGGGCCGCGATCGCACGCGCGCCGCGCCGACGTTCGCGCCGGAGGGTCTCTATTTCACCGGCGCCGATTACGATCCGGAGTGGGAACTACCGTCGACGCGCCGGCCGGTCGCGCTGCCGAGTGCCTGAGATGAAGAGCCCCCACGCTCACTCTGTGCGGCAAGGCGGCATCCCGCTGCGCGGGACCAGCCTTCGGCTGTCCTGCAGCCTCCGGCCTGGTGTTCGCTGCCCCCCGAGGGACGCCCGCGCGAGCAGGGCGAAGCCGAGGCCCGAAGGGCGCGTCTGCGAGCGCGGGTGGCGGCCGACACCACGGCACAGCGCGTCGGGCACGACATCGCGGAGGCCGCGCTCAGTGCCCTTCGGGCGGCCGTGCCTGCACTGATCCGGACCCGATGATGGCCCGCACGCGCGTCAAGATCTGCGGCATCACCCGGCTCGTCGACGGGCTCGCTGCGGCGAGCGCGGGCGCCGATGCCGTGGGTTTCGTTTTCTGGCCGGGCACGCCGCGCGTCGTCGCCGCCCGGCAGGCGCGCGCCATCGCCGCGGCGCTCCCGCCGTTCGTGACGATCGTGGCGCTTTTCGTCGACCCCGACCCCGAGCACGTACGCGCGACGCTCGCGGCGGTGTCGGTGGATCTGCTGCAGTTCCACGGCCGGGAGCCGCCCGAGCTCTGCCGCGCATTCGGTCGGCCCTACGTGAAGGCCGTGCCCGTGGGCGATGGGGCGGGCGGAACCGGTTTGCTAGAATACGCGGCCCGCTATCCCGACGCGTGCGGGCTGCTCTTCGACGCACCGCCGACGGGCCGGCTCCCGGGCGGGACCGGGCAGACATTCGACTGGGCCGCGCTGCCGAAGGATCTGTCCCGCCCGCTGATCCTTTCGGGCGGGCTGAACGCGGGCAACGTGGGCGAGGCCATCCGGCGCGTGCGGCCGTGGGCGGTCGACGTGTCGAGCGGCGTCGAGGCGATCGGCGCCGACGGCAAGCCGCTGCGAGGGGTCAAGGACGCCGCTCGAATCGCCGCGTTCATCGAGGAAGCGCGCAATGCAGATGGCTGACATTCCCTACGATCTTCCCGATGCGCGCGGGCACTTCGGCCCCTACGGCGGCGTCTTCGTCGCCGAGACGCTGATTCGCGCGCTCGACGAGCTGAAGGAGCAGTACGCGCGCTTTCGGCGCGACCCGGACTTCGTCGCGGAATTCGAGGACGAGCTCGCTCACTACGTCGGGCGGCCCTCGCCCGTCTACCACGCGAAGCGGTGGTCGGAGAAGGCGGGCGGCGCCCAGATCTGGTTGAAGCGCGAGGACCTGAACCACACGGGCGCGCACAAGATCAACAACTGCATCGGGCAGGCGCTGCTCGCGAAACGACTCGGGAAGCCGCGCGTGATCGCGGAGACCGGCGCCGGCCAGCACGGCGTGGCGACGGCCACCGTCGCCGCGCGCTTCGGCATGGAGTGCGTTGTGTACATGGGCTCGGAGGACGTGAAGCGGCAGGCGCAGAACGTGTTCCGGATGAAGCTGCTGGGCGCGACCGTCGTCGCGGTGGAGTCGGGCTCGAAGACGCTGAAGGATGCGCTCAACGAGGCGATGCGCGACTGGGTCACCAACGTCGAGACCACTTTCTACATCATTGGCACCGTCGCCGGGCCGCATCCGTACCCGATGATGGTCCGCGACTTCCAGAGCGTGATCGGCCGCGAATGCCTGACCCAGATGCCGGAGGCTGCCGGCCGGGATCCCGATGCGGTGATCGCCTGCGTGGGCGGCGGCTCCAACGCGATGGGGATCTTCTACTCGTACATCCCGCGCGCCGGCGTGCGGCTGATCGGCGTCGAGGCGGCGGGCGAGGGCATCGCGACCGGCCGTCACTCGGCATCGCTGACGGCGGGCCGCCCCGGCGTGCTGCACGGC
>Ga0209048_10002060_pt1 | contig 20146 bp, 16 predicted proteins | sample FrelakmetCRP12CR_FD_187146 | JGI IMG/M metagenome (GOLD analysis project Ga0209048, IMG submission 187146) | Freshwater lake sediment microbial communities from the University of Notre Dame, USA, for methane emissions studies - CRP12 CR (SPAdes)... | ecosystem: Environmental > Aquatic >... | reverse complement strand
GGGAAAACGACTATGCCTTCTCGCCTGTTGATTTCGAACGCCCGCCAGAAACGATGCCCCTTCTCGTCTCAGTTTCCTGCGCCCTTTTCGTGACTGGATGACGTTTTTTGGGAATGAGCCTGGTGAGTGAACGCAATGCCGTGTTCACTGATTCTGAGTCTGGGAAGTGCTCCGGTACATCTGGCGCTAAGACCCCCCCCTCTTGGGGTTCCACCTCTTTGAGGACAGTGAGGCGAACCGGGTAAGTCAGGGGCCTCTCGGCCTCTTTGCCCCCTCTGGACGGTGCATGGCATTTTCACGTCACACGGTTCAAGCATGCAAAGGCGAGCCCCAGAAAGAAATCAGCGAGAGGCCCGTTTTGGGGCCGATCTGCTGCATTGACTGGTTCGATTTATTCCTCAATATCCTCGAAATTTCCGTGCCAGACGTCGAACTCCTCGCCCACCCTACAGCTCTGTACGTCGGGTCGAGCATCGAGCCATGCCGTGATTTTCTTCAGCCTTGTGTCAGGATCGCCAGAGCGACGGCCAAGCTCAACAACCACTTCAAGCCTGTCATTACTGCCTCCTCCACCACAGTAGCATCCAGCCGCTTCAATGGCTTGTACGATAAAGTCGTCAAGAAACTCGTCGAATTTGTCCTTCCGATTTCGGGTGACGATGAGTTGCCGTCCCCATTCAGTGAACTCGCCATAATGTCTTTTCTTGCGGAGTCGCTTCTTCATCTCTTCATCTTTCGGATCGAACAACCAGGGTAACCGGCGCGCGGGCAAACAAACTGCACTGGACGCCGACACACGTGTTCCGCACGTCCGGTTCACCCTATGGTTGGGCGTAACGCACTTCTAGTACTTCAGTAAAGGCCCCAATTGCTTTGAGTTCAGTTGAGTTCTTGTCAGTAATCCCAGGTGGGTACCTTCTTATTGGCCCACTATCCAATTTAGTAACAACAGCAACGATAAGCCGTTATAATACGCTCACTTTCTCCAGAAGTTGGAGGAAAAGAAGCAAGCGAAGGCGCAACAACAGGCGTCTTCTGAGCCGTCTCGTAGGACTGACTCTTCCTCCTACAGCGTGAGCACATCAACGGAGGTTTCTTGGACAAGGGAACTGCCTGAGTACGTTCAACTGTGCGACATGTTGTGGCACTCAGGACCAAGGACCCAGGACTATGCCCTACCTGGCGCTGCTTCAGGCTTTGCATGGAGACCCGAATAAAGACGCCGATAAACCAGAGGCCACAATTCCTCTACCCTGGTGCCATCCTGGGGATACCCCACCAATCCGAGGTAAGAGCGCACCCTCATGCCTTTGAAAGCGCTTCCCAGGATTTGTTTTCCCCTGTCCATCAAATGAGTCAGGATGGGTTTGGCCTCTTGGAACGACATCTGCGGAAACAGGAAGCCAAGGCGGTTTTCCGAAATTTGTGCCAGGAGAGCTTCTGACGGAGCCACCATACCAAGGCTCGAAACCAGCTCCTGCTGACATTGGCGAACGCGTTTCTGGGATGCGGCGGTGTGCAGCATATGCCAGGGTTCGAACTGCACCAGAGCCAGAGCAAACGGGGTGCTGTTCTGCATCGAGGTTGCCAGCAATTGCTCCATCCTGGCCCCAAACGTTATGCCATTGAGAATTCCTGTGGAAGGGTCATAGGTCCTGAGTTGGTCGCACTCTTCCTTGAGATTGAAACGGTCGAGATGGAGGGCAAAGGAGTGCAGGGCACAGGATATGGCTCGCTGGCATACCGTGTCCAACTCCCGGACCTCCCTCGACAGAGAAACCATTACCAGGGTATGTCCCAGTGACATGTGGGCAGGCAGTGCCCAGAGGGTGCCATGGTGAGGCAGGCCTTCCGAGGGAGTGAACAGGAAATGATCCGATGCATGAGGGTTCAGCTTTGGGATGGAGAGGACCTTGTCATGTTCGAAAACCCAACCGGCAAGTCCCTGCTTTACCAGGAAACTCTGCTCCATCAAGCTTGGGGGAGCATTGGGTGTTCCTGCCAGCAGATGATAATGGGGTCGCTGGAATTCTCTGAGAGCCACAAAGGCATATTCCATATCCAGGACTTGGTTGCACTCACAGACAAAGCGTCTACAAGATTCCATGACCGAGTGATCGTTAAGAATAATCTCATCCACCTTGTACCAGAACTCAAGGATAGCGGCATAACTTCGCTGTTGCCCCAGACGGTCCTGGCGCTGGAGGAGCTCGTTTAGCACGGCGGCGATTTCACGAATCCACTTCTGCTGTTTGTCGGTAAATCCCCAACCGTATTTAGTGTCAACATAGAGCACTCCAGCGCCATCTCCCACAGGCATGGCATAGATTCCTTTGATGTGCGATTCCCCTTCGCGATAGAAGGGCACCGTGGTGGGCAGCGTCATGGAAACTTCCTGGAGCTTGTCCAGATGGATTGTCTGGCCCACCTTGTGAACCTGGGAGAGGATGCCGCTCTGTTCCAGAGGCAGCGAAACCGTTTCGCGGACAAATTTACTGAGGGATTGAGATGCTGCCAGATTGAGCTGGCGAGTCCGGGAGTCGAAAATGAAAAAGGCGGTCGTGTATGCCTCCAATACATTGCTCAGAAGACTGACTAACGATTGATAGGGGTTAGAATCCATACCGGATCTCGCCTTTTTTCATCCGTTATCGCAAGACCAAAACTATAGCTTGGGGTGCTTAGCTCGAATTAACTTACCTGCATACTGGAACGGACTATAGGTGTCAATAGATTTACTCTGTGCCGGGTCTCCCTGGATCTTGGCTGCAGGAATGCACGAGGCAAAAGTCCACCAAGAATGTTCGTATTTCTTGATCACTTTTGACAGTTCATAGACAGATGTCTATAATGAGAGGCAATTCACCAGATGTTCGTATCATCACAAGGATATGTCCAATGTCTAAAATTACCATCCTGCCGGATATCCTCTGCAACCAGATTGCTGCGGGTGAAGTGGTTGAAAGACCTGCGGCCGTAGTCAAGGAATTGCTTGAAAACAGCATCGATGCGGGCAGTCGCAAGATTTCCCTGTCACTGGGTCAGGGAGGCCGAAAGGAGATCCGGGTGGTGGACGATGGGTCAGGGATGTCTCCCGACGACGCGTTGCTGGCTCTGGAAAGGCATGCCACGAGCAAAATCAGGACCATCGAAGACCTCCAGTCGATCCGCTCCCTGGGCTTTAGAGGTGAAGCCCTGCCGAGCATTGCGGCGGTCAGTCGCTTTGAGATGGTGACCAAGGAGCTGGATGCGCTGTCGGGCACCACCATCCGCATTGAAGGCGGAGTCCTGAAAGATGTTCGGGAAACCGGCTGCCCTGCCGGGACGACCATCACGGTGCGCGATTTGTTTTACAACATACCCGCTCGCCGCAAATTTCTGCGCTCGATTGATACCGAACTCTCTCATATCAGCGACCAGTTACTCAGGTTGTCCCTGGCCAATCCGGAGGTTCACTTCCGGGTCATCCATCAGGATCGGCAACTGTATGACTTCCCTCAGGTGAAAGACCGGATGGAACGGGCCGGACAGGTCTTGGGAACGAGTATCCGCTCCAAGCTCCAGCCCTTTTCGGTTGAAACGCAGCAATTGAAGATTCACGGGTTAATGAGCTCTCCTGACCTGCAGCGACCCGGGGCCGGTCATCTCTTCGCTTATGTGAATGGTCGGGCTGTGTGGGACAGGATGCTCAATCGTGCCATTCTCAGCGCCTACGAAACGGTCATTGCCAAAGGGAAATTTCCCATCGTGGTGCTTTTCGTGGAGATCCCGCCCGCCTTGGTGGATGTGAATGTGCATCCCACCAAACGGGAAATTCGCTTTCGCAATCCAGGCGAAGTCATGGAAGCGGTGCGAGAAACCTTGAGGCTAACTCTGGAAGGCTCAATCACACCGGGAAGTGCAACCGATCTCGGCAGCCTCGCTCCTCTTCAGGCTGGCCGGCCTTTTCCAAGAAGCCAATACACCTGGGAAACGCAGGTCCCTGTCGAAGGCGGTTTGGGACCATCCCCGCAAGCTCGTCCGAAATTCTCGCCACTTCAGATGGATGCCTTTCAGGTGCCGACTCCAAGCTCTCTGCCACCAGCATGTCGCGGGGAGAACGAAGAAGGTCCGGCTGCTCAGGCTGCATCAGATTCAGTCATGGTGAGCGAGTCATCCTTTTCGCGCTTGCCTTTTTTGGGGCAACTGGCTGACAGTTACCTCCTGCTCGAAGCCGAGGATGGGCTCATTATTATCGACCAGCATGCAGCCCACGAAAGAATCATCTACGACCGGCTCTCCTCAGTATCCGCAAAGGAACCCGCTCAAAGGCTCTTCCGGTCGATGGTAGTGGAATTGCTGCCCCGGGAGGCTGCGAAACTGCGAAGATGGATGCCCCATCTCAACAACCTTGGCTTTGAAATCGAACCCTTCGGAGGCGACACCTTTGTAATGCATTCGATTCCAGCGGTCCTTGGTGACTGTTCACCGGAAGCGTTGATCCGTGACCTTCTGGAAAGTGGGTCGGAAGATGAGCATACCCCGCAGTGGAGTCTTCTGTATGAGCTGGCGAAAACAGCTGCATGTCACCGGGCCATCAAAGCGAACCAGAGACTGCTCATCGATGAGGTTCGCCTCTTGCTTCAGACTCTGGACCAAACCCGGATCGCCGCAACCTGTCCGCATGGCCGCCCGCTCTGGTTGAAGCTTGGCTATGATGAAATAGCACGCCTTTTTCATAGGACATGAGTTATGGAAATTCGAAATTTGAAACTGGCGCCGAGGACTTAGTACAGGTCCATACAATAAAGTGACCAAAATACCGCTCGTCATTCCCGCATGCTTCTGGCGGGAATCCAGAAAAAAAGCCTGGATGCCCGCTCCCCGCCTAAAGCCTGCGGGGACAAGCTTCGCGGGCATGACGGTTGGATATCGGACACCCATTTGCAAAGCGTTGTACTTAAGATTCAGCGCAGTTTTTTGGAAATCAATGAATGTCTCAGCCCAAGACCCTCCTCCAATAATCCTGTTAGCCGGGCCTACCGCTGTTGGTAAGACCGAGCTTGCCCTAGAGCTTGCTCTTCATCTTGGCACCGAGATTGTCAATGCCGACTCCATGCAGGTCTATCGTTACATGGATCTCGGCACGGCCAAGCCCACTCGAGAACAGCGTGCGCTCGTTCCACACCATCTCCTCGATGCCGCCGACCCTGACGAACCGTTCGATGCTGCACGATATGCCGAACTCGCACGGCCTGTCATAGAAGCACTCCACAGCCGGGGAAAGATCCCGCTCGTCGTAGGAGGAACGGGCCTTTACGTGAGGGTCCTCACCAGGGGTATTTGCATCGGTGCGCCAGGTGATCCGGGAGTACGGGAACAACTGCTCCGGGAACTGGTGGAACAGGGCCTGCCGAGGCTTCACGAGGAACTGCTCCGGGTAGATCCGGATGCGGGAAGGCGCATTCATCCTCACGACCGCCAGCGCATTATGAGAGCCTTGGAGGTTTATCGCCTGACGGGCAGCCCCATCTCGACCTTGCAGTTACAACATCGTTTCAACCAAAGGATTTACAGAAGCGTTAAGATTTTTCTATACCGGGAGCGCAATGTCTTGTATGAGCGAATCAATCGTCGCGTGTTGCAGATGATGGATCAGGGTCTGCCTGAAGAAGTCCGGCGACTGCTGGAAATGGGTTATGGGCCGGAGTTAAAGCCAATGCAGTCGCTGGGTTACAAACAGATGGCGTCGTACCTTCTGGGCGCATGCTCACTGGATTCGGCGATCTCAGAAATGCAGCGGGCGACGCGTCAGTATGCCAAGAGGCAGCTGACCTGGTTCAGAGGAGATCCGGAATTTCGTTGGTTTGATGCTGAAAGCAGGAAGGAAATTCTGGAATTGGTTCAGGTCCTGCTGTGATCATTACCCGGTAAGGAGCTTCAGGGGTGCCAAGGAAGAAGAAGGGTTCAACGCCCGCCAAGCCTCGTGGGCGACGAGCCATGACCGAATACCGTGATCTTAAGAAGAAGACTGGACAGAGGGTTGCGGTTCTCGCGGAAACCATTCAGGAACTCGAATCCCGTGGGATTGTTGAAGAGCAGGCATCCGCCCGCTGGAACGAACAGTTGGGCCAGGTCAGGTCCTCGTTGGAAGATCCGCTCTTGCGGATAGCAGTGGTGGGAACGGTCAAATCTGGCAAGAGCACTCTCATCAACGCACTGGTGGGAAAAGACCTCCTCAAGAGGGGAGCAGGCATCATCACGGCCTTCATTACGCGCCTCATCACCCATGGCGAGATCGAAGGCTGGGTTGAACTCAAACCCTGGCCGCAGGTCCTGGATGAGCTGAATGCCTCCCTTCGGATGATCCCTCATTATTCCGACATGATGGATGAAGACCATTCTCTCGATATCCGCCTTGCCGAAGATCGGGACCGGATCGAAGGCCTGCTGGAACGGATGCGAGATGAATGGAGCCAGAAGGATGGTCATCTGGATCCAAGCCATCTGCTCCTGCGCGGCTATCTCGACGGTTATGGCCGGGTGGAGCAATTCATTGGTTATGAGGCCAATCGGGTTCATTTCGACCGGCACTCCCTGGATCAGCACCAGCGTTACGTGGGTTCCGAGGGGCAGGCGGTTTATCTCCGGGATATGGAACTGCATTATCCCCTCGCCTGGCTGGGAGAAAGCATAGAACTTGCCGATTGCCAGGGGATTGACTCTCCCAACCCTCTCCATTTTGCACTTTTGCAGCAGTACCTGCTGAAAAGCCACCTGATCCTTTACGTCATCAGCAGCCGTTCAGGTTTGCGGGAAGCCGATTTTCGGCTCCTGGACTTTATCCGGACGCTGAAAATGCTGCCCCAGACTTTCTTTGTGCTGAATGCCGACCTGGATGATCATCCTCACCTGCTGGACCTTGAATCATTGGCAGACCGCGTCCGAAGCGAACTCTCCTGGGTGGTGCGCAATCCTCGTTTTTTCACCTTTTCGGCCCTTTACCATTTGGTCGCACAACTCGAGGACTCAGCCTCGGATCGAGAACGGCGCCATCTCCAACTGTGGCAGGAAGAAACGTCGCTGGTTCAACTCACCGAAGCAGGTTTTGCCGCATTGCGTGAATCATTGACCCAGGTGGTTTGCGGACAAAGATTACGGGTGCTCTGCGGGAGCGGCCTCAACCGCCTGAGTATCGTTGCCGGCAGCGTGATGAACACGGTAGCCGCGCAAAGGAAGCTCCTCGATGACAGCCTCGAGGATGTCCTGCAAACGGCTGAAGGACTAAAGGATAAGCAAGATAGGCTCCTGGGTTCTCTTGAGACCCTTAAGAATGCCATCTCCGGACTGCGCAGCTCATTGTGCGATGAGATTGATCGAGTGGTCGATCCTTTTTTTGATCTGGCCCAGGGTCGTATCATCAACGAAACCCTTGAAGTGGTGGAGAACTACCCCATCCATTTTGAACACGAGAAGGATCTCGCTGATTACCGCTGGCTCTTTCATCAGTTTCATCGCCAGTATCGGGGATTCAGACAGTCCCTGGCACGCTATCTTGTCGAAAAAGTCAATTTGCAGCTGATCGAATTCGCCAAAATGGAGGAAGCATCCCTTTGTGAACGTCTTAGGCGGGCTGCCGAGGCGTTCTGGACTCTCTTTGCAGCAGCCCTGGAAGATTATCGCCGCGAGACGGGACTGTTTGATGCGGAGCGGCGTGCAGCCCGTGATTTGCCGGAGGCCAATTGGCAGGTCAGAGGGTTGATCGCTCCGCCGAACTTCAGTGCTTTTGTGGATCAGGGAGCAATAGGCCGGGGAATACTCTTGATGAAACTTGGCCTGGCGGGCTTCACACGCCTTTTGGGCGACTTCAGATCCCGACTGGGAAAGGCCGGAGAGTTGCTGCTCGGGGAAAAGAAGCATGAGGGCATGAGCCGGGAGGCGATCAAGCTATTGAAGAAAGAAGCCAGAAGAGAGCTCATCCAGGCATTTGGGGAATATCGGAACCAATTCAAATCGGACTATTTGTATCGGATAGTCGACGGTGAAACCAGCCGTTTGCTGCAAGACTTCGAGCTCAGAGCGGAGATGGTGCAGGTGAATTTGGGCGATCTTCTGCAGCAGAGGCAAACGGAAGGCGCCGGCCGGGAATCCTTGGTGGAAACCTTGACACAAGCTCACCAGATTAGCCAGGCGATGATTGAAGAACTGGAGGAACTGAGAAGCACACTCGACTAAAATCAAGAACCTTCATCAAAAATTAAAACCTTCATCCACGAAGACACACGAAAACTTCTCTAAAGTTTTTTCTTAGTGTTGCTTCGTGAGATTTCGTGGACGCTTTTGGGAAAGTACAAAGACATCCCACTATAGATCATCATCCGGTAAGCTCGCACCCTCCCCGGATTTCCCTTTGGCCTCTTCCTCCATGGCCTCCTCGATCATGGCGTCCATGTCCTCCCCTTCAAAATCCTCGCCCATCTCCTGACCCATTTTCTTCATCCAACGTACCATGCTTTTGGGATCATTCTCATCAAGACCACCCAGGCGCGAAGGGTCGGCAAGGCGTTCCATGCGTGTTTCCTCGGAGAGCCGAACGCGCACGCGCGAAGGGATGCGATCCACCAGTTCACTGCCGCAATGGCGGCAATTGGCGGCGACCGATTCAGAAATTCGGAAGGTAATGATTTCACTCTTCCTGCCACACTGGCGACAGCGATACTCATAGATAGGCATCGATTGTTCCTCCCTTTTCAGTTCCTTTAGCAGTCAGCAAATCGGTAATCAGTTATGAAAGTCGATTGCGGTAATCTTCATAACCGAATTGACGGATGATGTGGACCTGTTCTTGGGCATCCCGGACGGCAATGGAAGGCAGACCTACGCCGTTGAAGGTGTTGTTCTTGACCATGGTGTAATGGGCCATATCGGTGAATATGAGCCGAGACCCCACGCGGAGTGGTTCCGGAAAGGAATAATCTCCAAAAACATCTCCGGCCAGACAGGTCAAGCCGCCAAGCCGATAGTTGTATGGATATTCACCGCTTTGTCCGGCGACCTCGATTTCCGGCCGGTAGGGCATTTCCAGAACATCGGGTGTATGGGCAGCCGCAGATGCGTCCAGGATGCCAATGTCCATCTGGTTGTGGATGATGTCCAGCACCGAAGCTACAAGGACTCCGGCATTGAGCACGACGGCCTCGCCGGGTTCCAGGTAGACCTCCAGACCGTGGCGCTTTTTGAAGTCGTTGATCAGATCACAGAGCAGGTCCACATCGTAATCCTGTCGCGTGATGTGATGTCCTCCTCCGAAATTTACCCATTGCATGCGTTTGATGAAGGGACTGAATTTTTCTTCGAAGGCCTCAAGAGTCCTCGCCAGGGAGTCCGCATTCAATTCGCACAGGTTATGGAAATGCAACCCGCTGATCCCGTCAAGATGGCGCTCCTGAAAATTCTGCAGGGTGATACCAAGTCTCGAACAAGGCGCACATGGGTCGTAGAGGGCAACCTTCACTTCGGAATGTTCGGGATTAACGCGCAGCCCGCATGAGAGGTGGGTTTTCCGTTTCGCCAATTGAGGTTTGAAACGGTTCCACTGGGAGAATGAGTTGAAGACCATGTGGCTGCTGTAAGAAGCAAGCTGCTCAAACTCGGATTCCCTATAGGCCGCCGCAAATACGTGCACTTCCCTGCCAAATTCTTCATAACCGAGGCGCGCTTCATGGAGCGAACTGGCGGCCACTCCGCAAAGGTGTTGGCGAATGATAGGGAACACGCCAAACATGGCAAACCCCTTCAGCGCCATAAGGATCTTGCAGCCAGTCCGCTCTTGAACGGAATCCAGCACGCCCAGGTTCTGTTCCAAGGTCGGTACATCGAGCACATAACAGGGGGTTGGAACATTGGTCAGATCGAACATAGTCCTCTCTATTCAACAAACACTTCCGTCCATGGCAGTCCGTATCTGCCGATTTCTGCCATGAACGGACCAGGATCAAGCTGCTCCACGTTAAAGACTCCGGCGCCGGACCAGGTGCCGTCCAGCATCAACTTGGCGCCTAATACCGGGGGCACGCCGGCGGTATAGGACACGGCGTTGGCTTTGACTTCCCGGTAGCATGCGGCGTGATCACAAATGTTGTACACGAAGTACTTCCTGGGCTTGCCATCCTTGACGCCTTCGATCATACAGCCGATGCAGGTCTTTCCCTCATAGGTCTCCCCCAGGGAGGAGGGTTCCGGCAAGAGGGCTTTCAAGAATTGGAGCGGCACGATCTCGACACCCTGAAAAGTTACCGGGTCGATGCGTGTCATGCCGACATTTTGGAGGACCCTGAGATGCGTCAGGTATTCTTGTGAAAACGTCATCCAGAATCGGATGCGCTTGAGGCTGGGTATGTGCTTCACCAGAGATTCCAGTTCTTCGTGGTACATCAGGTACACTTCACTGGGGCCGACCTCCGGAAAATCGAAGGGCTTGTGTACTGAGAGGGGATCGGTTTCGATCCATTGCCCGTTTTCATAATACTTGCCACGTGCGGTAACTTCTCTGATATTGATTTCGGGATTGAAGTTGGTGGCGAATGCGAAACCATGCTTCCCGGCGTTGCAGTCCACAATGTCTACGAAATGAATCTCATCGAAATGATTTTTCAAAGCATAAGCGATAGAGATGTTCGTTACACCCGGGTCAAACCCGCAGCCCAGGACCGCCATCACGCCCCGCTTTCGGAATGGCTCGTGATACTCCCACTGCCAGGAGTGAGAATATCTGGCTTCGTCCGGTGGTTCATAACAGGCAGTATCAAGATAAGAAACACCCGTCTCAAGACAGGCATCCATGATGGTGAGGTCCTGATAAGGCAGCGCGACATTGATTATCAGGTTCGGCGAATGCTTCTCAATCAGGGAAACCAGCTCACGGGTATTGTCTGCATCGACCTTGGCGGTTTGAATGGGTCGCGCAAGTTGGCTCTTGATCTTTTCGCATTTTTCGAGTGTGCGGCTCGCCAGAATGATTTCCGAGAAAACCTCCGGGAACTGCGCGCACTTATGGGTCACCACACCGCCCACGCCCCCCGCGCCGATAATCAACACTCTGCTCATTCCATGCTCCTTAAACGATGCTCATGCGGAAAGCCTCAGTTTGCCCCTCCCCAGGTCGGAAAGACGCTGGAACCTCTTACCGGCACCGGCATAGTGTTCAATTAGATTACTAGTGTGTGAGGATCTCCTTATAAAATAAATACCCAAATTGTCAATCTTGCGTCTTGAAGGAAGGGCAATCAGAAGTGAGAGCTAGATTCGTAGGTTGGGTTGAGTTCCCTGAGTGTATCCACACAAGAGTATAGAACATGCAGGCAACGAAACCCAACATAACGCGGCGCCATCTTTCCGCAGCCCTTGCTTGAACGCCAACGATTGTTGGGTTTCGTTCCTCGTGATGGCCCACCGTGACAAACGTCGATTTGATCAAGGAACTCAACCCAACCTACGAACTGTCCTTTCAATGGAAAAAAAGATCGTCGGTCAGGATCTGATTGTAGGTTTCATAGGCCTGGTGCATGTAGGGCGGCAAATTGAACATGCCGCGGGCGATTTCCGGGGAGAAGTAGCGCGTGGTCATGGGCTCTTCTTCAGCACGCTGGACCAGGGTATCCCAGGACCAATCAAGATCCAATGAGGCCAGGACATGGGCATCCGGCCGATGAAAGCTGTGCAGGGTATAAGGATAGGGACGAACCACCGGAAACACTCTCTTCATGGTGTTGGTGATCCTGGCGTGTAGGGCAACTTCTTCGGGACTGATACCCTGCGCCTGCACCGCAACCGCTCCCTTTGGCCCCAAGTGGGCTTTGACCAGATGGTAGAATTCCCTGGTGAAGAGCAATAAGGCGGGACTGCCTTCGAAGGGATCGCTGAGATCAAGGATCACGCAATCGAAGATCTCCGAGGATGTCTCCAGGAATTTTCTACCGTCTTCTATGAGCAACTCGAGGCGGGAATCATAATAATTTCCCTGATGCCATTGAGGGAGATGGCGCCTGCAAAGTGCTGCCAGTTCGCCATCGATGTCCACCATCACGACCCGCTCGATCCCCGGGTGGCGGAAAATCTCCCTGAGTGAGGCTCCGGTAGCTCCACCAACCACGAGCACGGATTTTGGTTCCGGATGACTGAACAACGCCGGATGGACGAGCATTTCATGATAAATGAATTCGTCGTTTTCGGATGATTGGCAGATCCCATCCAGAAACAGCATCCGTCCATGCACCTGACTGTCCACGATGGTGATTTCCTGGTAGCGTGATCGCCCGCTGAAGACAAGATCCTGGCAGCTATAGAGAATTTCCAGCCCTGCGCCAATGGGTTCTCGAAACCAAAGGGAAGATCGTGAGGTCTGTTCTGTCACCGTTTATCTCCCAGCGGCTGAAATATCCGAAATATCTTTGCTTGGGCCGAGTTGCCCAAAAGGCCTCGACCTCAAAGAGAGGAGTTTTGAGCCCCAAGCTAACCACGTCCCCGATTGCTCACTGCTTGGGGAAGTGAATAAGCACAGAAGGGACCGCAAGACAAGAGAAAGATGAGTATGGTAAACGTGAAGGCAAAAAAAGTTGACAAAGTCGCGAACTGCTGCAACTATCGCTTCAGATTTCATGCGTAAAATCAAGTCGGGACATGTTTGGATGAGCGTGGCATGGACCCAATATTCCCATACAAGGAGCAGCCAATGCGTAAGATTCACCTTTTTGACACGACCCTTCGTGACGGCCTGAAATCGCCGGGTACGATCCTGAGCATCGATGAAAAAGTCCGCATCGCCAAGCAGTTGATGCGGTTGCAGGTTGATGTTCTGGAAGTTGGGTTTCCGGCAGCATCTCAGAAGCAATTTGATACTGCCGAACGTATTGCCAAAGAAGTCGAAGGCCCAGTTCTTGCCGTTCTGGCCCGCGCGAACAATCCGCGAGATTTCGAGATTGCCTGGAAGGCGATTCAACACTATCCCCATCCGCGCATTCATACGTTCGTGCCCGCATCTCGCGAATACCGGGACCATTTTTTGAAAAAAACCGCAGCCGAGACGGTTGAACTGGCAGTTTCCGCCATCCACAAAGCAAGAGAGTACACTCGGGACGTGGAATTCACGCTGACGGATGCATTTCGCGCCAATCCGCAGAGAGTGGTTGAGCTGGTCTCCGCAGCGGCTCAAGCAGGGGCCACCACCATCAACCTGGCAGACACGGTGGGGTACGCGACGCCCTTTGATGTCAGCAAGCTCTTCATGCACTTGCGCAATGAGGTGGGACAATTCAATCAGGTGGTATTCAGCGTCCACTGCCACAACGATTTGGGGCTGGCTGTGGCCAATTCGCTTGCCGCAATAGCAGAAGGGGCCGGCCAGATTCACTGCACCGTCAATGGAATCGGGGAAAGGGCCGGCAACGCTCCTCTGGAAGAATTGGTCGCCATCTTGAGTGTCCATGCTGATCAATTTGGTGCTCAACTGAACACCGAACTCAAGCAGACCTATCCAACCAGCCGCCTGGTAAGGCGTCTTACCGGGATCGCCCTCGGGCCCCACAAGCCGGTGGTGGGAGAGAACGCATTCTCCCTGGAGGTGGTTGTACCTCAATTGTCCGACACTGAGGAAAAGCCTCCCTATGAAACCTTGCAGCCGGAAAAGCTGGGAGTCCAGCTTGCAGGAGATATCCTGACGGCCGCAACCAGCTTCGATGAATTCCGGAACCGCCTTATGGAATTGGGATACGAATTTGGAGGAGCCACGCTCAAGGAACTATATGGGGACTTCAAGGAGCTTACGGGGAAAAAGGAGAATATCTTCGATGCCGACATGGAACTCCTTGTCAGCTCCAGGGCTGCCCCGGACAGCCTTCGTTACCGACTCCACTATCTCAATGTGACCGCCGGCTCGATCTCCGTTCCCAATGCCACGGTGCAGCTGGAAGTCGACGGGAAGATTCAACAAGATGCGGGATTTGGCGATGGGCCTGTCGATGCAGCCTTCAGGACGATCCTTAAGATGACCAGGCGTTATCCGAAATTGACCCGCTATGAAGTCACTGCCATAACCCCTGGCAGCGATGCTCAAGGAGAGGTCACGGTGGGCCTTGAGGAGAACGGAACTGTGGTAACCGGGCGAGCGGCGGCCACCGACATCATCCTGGCCAGTGCCAGGGCGCTCATAGACGGTCTCAACAAACTGGATCGCGTGCGCGGGGAAGCAGTCATCTCCGAATTCGCCGATGAGGAGAGCTGGATGCCGCTGCTGTGAGGCGGTTTGTCGACCATTTGGGTGTTGTCGAGCTGATCGGGCATTCTCCGTTTACCTCAAGTGCCTGATTGCACCACGGATGCTGCCGAGTAGCCCGATGTAGCGGTAAGGGAGTATCGGCGGGAAATATTTCATTGAAAGAACAAACTGGTCATCATAGTCTGTGCGCTTTTCTTTGTATCCCGCTGCCAGAATTTATTGACTAACCCGATAGGCCGGATGGTGCCGGGGGATAAGAGAATAGCGATTCCGGACTCAGGAGAACGGACCGCATCGTTAGCGTTTATTGGATATGCCTTGGGTCGGGCAATCCGTCTACAGTTGGGCGGGTTGTCAGAAGAGAGTGTAACTAACCTTATCGTCATCCTTGAAGCCCCTGGCAAGCTCCATGTGCCGCAACGTTGCGAAGTTGTTCTGAAACTGTGCTTCACTTATGCCCAGTTGTCTGCAGATCTCGGGGGCTTGAAGGGGTCCTTTTTCTTTGAGTAGATTCAAAATCCACCCCTGAATGTCGGTCAATTGTGGGGCCTTTCCACTCCTACTCCTGGCGCTATACACAGCCCAGGGATCACACGTGATAGGCTTTGCCATTCGCTCCAGGTAACAATCCTCGCATAGCGATTCACCGGCGAACTCATAGGTTTCGGGGGCGTCGATTGACGCACCACATTTTGCGCAACTTCTCATCCTTCCTCCTCCTGGGCTACTGTATAGAATTGAAGTCTAGCCAAAATGGAACCGTTGGTCAAACAAAGCTAATAATCACCACTGAGTACAGCGCCTCGCAAATGGGTCTCCGGGTGCCATTCGAGAAAATATTCATTTGCTGGTATTCAGCGTTTCGAATATCATTTGTCAGATGACCGTGGTAACAAAGCGTTTTTCTGTATTCCGAAATTCCAAAGACAAGACCCGAGATCAACGTGAGTTTCCCATCCCGGGAGGGGGGCCGCATGCCAACGCTTATCTTTAAAAACAAAACCTACGAGATTGACAATCAAGAGTTCCTCATGCGTCCGGACCAGTGGGATGAGGACTTCGCTGAGGCAATGGCGCACACGGTTGACATAAAGAATGGCCTGACTGCTTCCCACTGGAGGGTGCTGAAATTCATTCGCGACACCTATTCTCAGTCAGGGACTTGCCCCATGGTCCATGAAACGTGCAAGGCTCTTGGGTTGATCACCCTGGACCTCAGCATACTGTTCCCCACCGGTTACTTGAGGGGCGCCTGCAAGCTGGCCGGGCTTACGTACCGCACCCGGCATGTTCAGCCATCCTGGCTGCCCAAGGAGAGGCTGACGAGGGTTTCCACACCCGTGGACGACCGTGTATATCGTGCCAACATTTGGGGGTACCTGGTCGATCCATCCGAATGGGATGAGGATTTTGCAATCCATAAGTCCCGGGAGATGAAGATGCCGGGCCCGTTGACTGAGAAGCACTGGCAGATCATTCGTTTCCTTCGCAAAAAACATGAACAGACCGGCAGGGTACCCACGGTCTATGAGGTGTGTTCAGCCATTCAAATCGAAATTGACGAACTCGGGGGACTTTTCCCCGACGGATATCACCGTGGAGCTGTGAAACTGGCAGGATTGAGGGTGCTTTAGCGGACCCGACGGAAGATCTCGTACCAAAAGATCCCTCACCGATTGAAGAGGTACTGCTGCACTGGGTCAATGGGGGTGCTCGGGAGGTCCTGAGACCCCGCCTGCACGAGCTTGCCGGTTGGGTTGGGATTGGGATTGAGTTGCTGTTTGGGATCTTCTGGGACAATCACTACCGGGTGCGGCTGATCAAAAACCACAATGCTTATCCTCCTATTCCTCGGGTCATAGGGATCTCCTTCGACCAGAGGGTCCGTTGCCGCGAACCCGGCCACTCTGATCAGGCGGTCCTGAGGCAGGCCGTTGCGTTCCAGTTCTTTTCTCGCAGCCGAGGCCCTTTCTGTGGAAAGCTCCCAATTGCTGTAGTTCCTCCCCAAATAGGTGTGGGCATCGGTGTGACCCTCCAATGCTATCTTACTGCCACGGGAGACTAAGTTGTCGCTGATGATTCTTATCAATTTCTTCCCTTCAAGGGTCAGATCGGAACGCCCCTTTGTAAACATGGAGGCACCGTCGCTATCCACCAGTTCAATCCGCACCCCACCATCAAAAGTTTCAACCATTACCTGATCTTTTGCATCGCCCAATTCCTGCTCAACTTGCTTCTCAATCTCTTGTTTCAAATGTCTTTCAGGGGTCGCCACGTCACTATTCTCGGCATTATCATTCGGCTCCGCACGTTCCCCTGACTTTTGATTACCGTCTTCTCCAATCATCAGCCCCGCAACGGGCGATCTATGTTGCTCCCACATGGTGTTTCCGGTCTTGTCAAAGACGCTGAAGTGTTTGAAATAATTTGCGACCCTGGCGCGCTTCTCGGGAGCAACCATGGTTATGAGCCACAACAGGAGAAAAAATGCCATCATGGCTGTCACGAAGTCGGCGTACGCCACTTTCCAGCTACCGCCATGAGAGCCTCCTGGGGAGCCTTTCTTCACCTTCTTGATTATTATTAAGTTTTGTCCTTCCACCTCTTGATCGCCTCCTCGAGCTCTATAAAACTTGGCCTATCTTCACCCGGGATTGCTCGCCGCCCAGATTCAACGGCAACCTGCGGGGCTGCCCCCCCTACAAAGGCCACAAGTGCTGTTTTTATGACATTGTAATAAGTTTCCTTCTCCGTCGCTTTATGTTCAAGGTTGGTAGCCATTGGACCCACAAACCCATAGCAGGCCAACACTCCGATGAAGGTTCCAACCAGCGCCCCGCCAATACTCGCTCCCAAGACGGCGGGCGGTTCATTGATCTTGCCCATAGTGAGGACCACCCCCAGTACCGCTGCAACAATACCGAGCCCTGGCAATGCGTCAGCAACCCTGGCAATGCTGTGTGACGGAATCATTTTTTCATGGTGATGTGCTTGAATGTCGATCTCCAAAAGGCTGTCATATTCGTGGGCCGGCATGTTGGTGGTCAGGATAACGCGAAGATTGTCACAGACGAATTCCAGGGTGTGCTTATTTGAGATGATTGATTTGAACTTACTGAAGATTTCGCTCCGCGTGGGATTCTCCACATCGTCTTCAATAGCAAGAAGACCATCCTTTCTGATCTTCCAAAAAATCTGGTTGAGCAGCAAAAGGACCTCAACATAGGTACCCTTATTAGGGTTCTCGCTCTTGAAGACTTTGACAAAGTCCCTACAAATCAGTTTAAGGACCTTACCGGGAGAAGCAATTAACAACGACCCGATCGCTGCTCCTATAATTATGATGATCTCTGCCGGCTGTACTAGAACAGCTAGATTGCCGTGTGCTTCCAGGAATCCCCCTATAACAGAACCTAGAACTATAATAATACCAAGGATGGTCATCATAACATCAATACCGCTTTATAAGGTAATTATCAAAATTTTAGCACAACGTTCCTGTGTCGATTATTTACAATATAATATTATAAATATGAAATAGTATGTCATACAAAACAGCACCTGTTGTTTCTAGAATATTACGATCAAGCGTGACTCACTCTATATCATGTCTTCTTTGCTTCATAATGATCTCTCTTTGGCGCTTAATTGTATAAAAGCTCAATATGTCTCTTACCTCATCCTCTATCTCATTGAAGTGTATGGCCACTTCACGTTCTTCAACGTTCATCTCACTTATCCTGGTGACATTTCCGTAGACCACAACCCAAACCGGTGGATGCAATGGCAAGATCATTTTGATTTCCATCAAGTCTCCTAGGGCAAGTTCAGTTTGAGTAGTGAAATTCATTCCTGAAGCACTAAGCGAGATCTCTTTGACCTGAGCACTGGCTGTTTCTTCGGTTTTACCAAAGAGTCTATCGAGGATTAGATCGACTTTTGAGTTGATGTCACAGAGCACTTTCCATAGCTTGGGACTTATTGTTCCATCGGGGGGGTCCTCCGCACTATGCGAGATGCCCAGTCCTGAAAAATACCCTGAGAGGACTCTGGATTTCTTACCCGCCATGACCTCTATTTTTTCCGCAATCATAGGAAGAACGTCTTTCACCCGAAAGTACTCCCGCCTTTCGATGAATGACTCCTTGCACTCGACATCACCTGCCATTTACTGTTTCCTCCTATAATATCCCCGTTCAAACTGCAGATCCACTTTCATACATCTTATCGGCAGAATGCCCCTGCCACTTGAGTCTTAAACTCCTGAATAACCAGGCAGCACTCAAGTTCGCTTTGCGAGTCACGGGTTACGGGTTGCGCGTTCTTCTTAACCCACGACATGAAACTCGCAAGAAACAAAATGAAAATTCTTATACGATCAAGATACTGGTGGTGCAATGCTTCTCTTCATGACATCTGTGGCTTTCGCTTGACGCAACAGCTTCTATGAGGGGTATTCGATGGGTAGGTCAGTCCTTTGTCACATATGGAACTATAAGCGATCAACTCCTTGCCGGCGGCCCTGCTGCGACGGGCGTTCAACGGTGAACTCCAAGGAGCGGCAGCATGAAACAGAATCTCTTTGATGAATTGCGGAAACTGCGAAACGAGATCGCTCACAGTGCGCGAGGCTTGAAACCTGTGGAGTTGGCGAAAAGTTTTTCAACGATATGGGCTTTGGTGATGCCACCGGGATATTCCTCTTAAAAAGCAATGTACGACTCTCCTGGGCTACTTTCCTGGCAGGTCAGAGCTTCTTTTCAGGTACTTAAAGATGTCGGCGTCGGTCGACAGGACAAAGGAACTCCTGGGATTACTGAAATTCTTGTAAAAATCAAGAGTCCGATAGAATTCAAAGAATTTAGGATCCTTCCCAAAAGCTTCGGCGTAGATCCGGGTGGCCTCGGCATCCGCTTTGCCGCGGATTTCTTGCGATTTCCGGAAGGCCTCCGAGGTGATTTTGGCCATTTCTCGATCCATTTGACCCAAAGTGGCAGCCCTTTCCCCCTCTCCTTCCGAACGGTATTGAGCAGCAATCCGTTTGCGCTCTGAAATCATGCGGTCAAAAACCTTCTGCTGCACGGACTCGACGTAATTGATCCGCTTAATCCGGATGTCCAAGAGCTCGATCCCAAATTCAGGCAGCAGCCGGGAGGCATCGGCAACCATTTCGCGCGTAATCTTTTCCCGACCTTTGGTGAGATGGTCACTGGCTTCACCACCTTGAGCACTGTCTCCGCCCATCTCGACCAGCTGAAAGTCGGGTATTCCCGCTTCGCGAAGCGTTTGCTTGGCTTCTTCCCAGCCTTCACTGCGGACAATCTCTACCAGGTCGTTATTGGAAACGTGATCGCGAACCACAGAATCGATGATTCCATCCAAACGACTCTGGGCCGTGGTGATTGACCCAACCCGTTTCAAAAACAGCAACGGATCCTTGATCCGCCATCTCGCTGTGGTATCGACCCAGATGTATTTCTTGTCCTTTGTGGGGATTTGATTGGGGCTGCCATCCCACTTCATGATCCGTTTTTCAAAGTAGTTGGCTTTTTGAATCAACGGAATCTTGAAATGAAGTCCCGCTTGCGTGATAGGTTCCCCGACGGGCTTCCCCAGTTGGGTGATGACCACCTGTTCGGGTTGGTCTACCACAAAAAAAGCCCCACCGACAAAAACCGCCAGCACAACTACAATCGGGATGAGGACTCGAATTCCACGTAGCATCATCGGCTCTCCTCGCTTTTCGAGTTCTGTGGCAGTAATGGCGATGAATCCCCAGGTTTCTTCTGATCAGGCCCGCCTGCCGTAAACCGGTTCAAATCGAATAGCGGCAGCAAATTTCGCTGACTTTCATCGATCACCAGCAGATGATCCACCCGCCCGATAAGCTCCCCG
>Ga0209048_10002059_pt1 | contig 20153 bp, 17 predicted proteins | sample FrelakmetCRP12CR_FD_187146 | JGI IMG/M metagenome (GOLD analysis project Ga0209048, IMG submission 187146) | Freshwater lake sediment microbial communities from the University of Notre Dame, USA, for methane emissions studies - CRP12 CR (SPAdes)... | ecosystem: Environmental > Aquatic >... | reverse complement strand
ATGGTGCGAAAGGCGAGACTCGAACTCGCACGGGTTTCCCCACCAGGTTCTAAGCCTGGCGCGTCTACCAATTCCGCCACATTCGCATCGGAACAGCCGGTTAGTATAGCCTAGGAGCCTGTCTGAGTATTCCCCGTGGTCGCGTGAAATACTCAGGCGGGCTCCCTAGCGGGGTTCGCTTTGGCGCACCAGCAAGCGAGCCACTTCGCGCAGCGCCGGCAAGCCGCGCTCCAGCATGAAGTAAAGCGGACTGTCCCCGTCGAACGGCGCCCCCTCGCGCGGCGCGTGCACCCAGGCCCAGGCCCGTTCCTTATTCGCCGATTCGAGCGCAAGCGAGTAATGGATGTTGGCGATCAATGCGGCCCGCTCCTGCTGCACGGCGGAGAGCCGCGGCGCCTGATCCACCCGATACCGGGCAAGCACCTGCGGAGAGGGAATCTTGAGCAGCCGGCATTGCTGCAGGGGCGAAAGCTCCCACGCATCGGCAATTGCAAAGAAGCGCTTCAAGGCGCTGGTGCTGGTGTGCCGCGCCGCGCGGCGGCTGGCCGGCTGCAACACCAACCGCGGGCCGGTTCGAGACTTGCCTGATAATTCCGCGCTCATTTAACCCTTAGCATACTCCCTAATACAGGGTGCTCTCGCTATCATGGCGCATGCCCGCGATGTTTTGCGAACGCCTAGAGCAAGCCCGGATCGCCACCAATAGCCTGGTTTGCGTCGGACTGGATCCGGACTTCGATAAGCTGCCCGCCGATTTGCGCAGCGATCCGCAGCCGCTGTTCGCCTTCAACCGGCGCATCGTCGATGCGACGCTCGAGAGCGCGGCGGCCTACAAGCCGCAAATCGCCTTCTACAGCGCCTTGGGCAGGGAAAATGAACTGAAGGCCAGCATCGACTATATTCGGGCACACGCACCCGCCGCGCTGGTAATCCTCGATGCGAAGCGCAGTGACATCGGCAATACCGCCGCGGCCTACGCGCGCGAGGCCTTCGAGCGCTATGGCGCGGATGCGGTGACCGTCAATCCCTACATGGGCGAGGACTCGGTGCTGCCCTTTCTCATCCGACCCGACCGCGGCGCGATTCTGCTGTGCCGCACCTCGAATCCCGGCGCCCGGGACTTCCAGGACTTGCTGGTCGACGGTGAGCCTCTGTACAAACGAGTCGCCGAGCGCGCCGCCGCCCGTTGGAATGAACACCGTAACCTGATGCTGGTGGTGGGCGCGACCTACCCCCAGGAAATGGCCGATCTGCGCCGGGCGCACCCCGCGCTTTGGTTCCTGGTCCCGGGAATCGGAGCGCAGGGTGGAGACCTCGAGGGCACGCTCGCCGCCGGCCTGAATGCGGCTGGCACCGGGCTGCTGATCAATTCCTCCCGCGGCATCATTTATGCGGGCGGCGGCGAAAGCGGCGCCATCCGTGAGGCAGCGGCGAGGCTGCGCGAGGCGATCAACCGCAAACGGCTCAAGCCGTCGGCGGCGGGACGTTGCTGAGGGCCCGCAACCGCCCGGTTGCGCTCTTGGAAACCGAACGGCCAAAGGAAGCCCGGTCCTTGCCGGCCGCCTTGGCTTCGCGCAGAGCGGCATCCGCTCTCGCATATACGGCTCTCCATTCCGGGTCATCGGTCGGGCTCAGCGCCAGACCCAAACTGCCCGTGAAGCGCAACAGGCCCTTGGGCGTGGCGAGGGGCTCTTTGCCGATTTGGCTGCGAATGCGCTCCGCCACCTCGTGCAGCGACTGCTCGTTGATGTCTCCGAAGCACAAAACCGCGAACTCCCCGCCGCCCAGACACGCGGCCATGTCGGAGGAGTTTCGCAGCTGGCCCGCGAGAATTTTACCCGTGGCGCACAGCACCTCGTCGCCCACGTCATGGCCGTGTTCGTCGTTAATTTGCTTGAAATTATCCAGGTCCAACAGAATGAGCCCGTAGGGTTTGCGCAACAACTTCAGGGCGCTCGCGGCCTGTTCGATACGGCGGCTGAAACTGCGGCGATTCGGCAGTCCTGTCAGAGCGTCGGTTGCGATTTCCACGGCAAGCCTGGCATTCGCGCTTTGCAGCGCCATTTGCGCCTCGCGCAGCGCCGCATGGGCCTCGCCGAGCGCCGTCTGGCTCTCACGCTGCGCTGCCTGGGTCTCGCCCAGTGCCGCCTGGGTCTCGCGCAGCGCCGCGACGGCCTCGATTGCCTGCTTGCTCTCGGCTTGCAAGGCGGCTTCGCGCTCCTGCAGGCGTTGTTCCGTCTGGGTCAGTCGTTCCTGCAACGCGTCTTTTGCTTTGAGGACATCCGCTTCGGCAAGTTTTCTCGCCGATATATCCTCGATGACGACGATGCTGTAATCCGGCAGCCGCGTCGCGCCGCGCTTGAGCGCGACCGAGATGGACACCCAGGCGTGGCGTCGATCTTTGCAGATCATGCGCTGTTCCAGGCGATAGCTGTCGAATTCGCCGGCCAGCGCGCGTTTGAATTCGCGTACGTTGTTCGGCAAATCCTCGGCATGGGTGATATCGAGAAAGTTGAGCCCGCGCAATTGCGCGGCAGCGTAGCCCAACATGGAGCAGGCCCATTGATTGCTGCGCAAAATCGTGCCGCGCAGCGAAGTATGCACGATGCCCACCGCGGCCTGTTCGAAGGTCTCGCGAAACAATTTCTCGCGCTCCATCGCGTACTGCAGGACGCTGGACGCCACCCGATCCGCTTCATGCGCGGGGACGTACTCGTCCTGCACCGCAATATCCGATGCCGGAGACTCGGTCGCAGCTTTCATGCGCCGCAGGTTAAGGTCCCGCAACGGTTAAGTTAAGTACACTGGTCACGGATTTTAGAATCGGGCTGCGCCGGCGGACCCGCGCTTAGGGCGCGGCGCATGTTTAACGGGCCACGCACATGCCAATTGGGTGAACTGGGTCGAAGTTCAAGAAATAGACGGTATTCGCCGACCGCCCGGGTCGAATAGCATGTGACCATACGCCCCAATTTCAGCTTCGGAGCATGCGATGCTGCGCAGGCTTTACCCATCGCTTTTGGCCCTTGCCATGTCCCTGCCGGGATCCGCCGACGCGCTCGGCCTCGGCGATATTCGCGTGGAATCTGCGCTGAATGAGCCTCTGTCGGCGCAAATAGATATCGTCGGCGCGACCGATCAGGAACTGATCGAACTTCGCGCCGAGGTTGCGAACCAACAAACGTTCCTGCGCTACGGCGCCGAGCGTGCCGCGTTCCTGTCCACGGCGAGTTTCAAGGTCACGCGGGGAGCGGACGGCCGTGCGGTACTCACCGTACGCACCGAGCAGGCCGCGACCGATCCGCTCCTCACGCTGTTGGTGGACTTGAGCTGGGGGCGCGGCGAATTGATCAAGGAGTACTCGCTGCTGCTCGATCCGGCCCAACCCGCGGCCGCGGCGCAAAATCCCTAGGGTGTATTCATCCAGGGAAGGATGTCACACTAAAGGCTCGTCGCAACGGCGCATGACAAGGGGTTGGCGAGCGGCATGAAACACGGCGACCCCGCACGGCCGACGCGGGCCAACGATGTCGGCGCGGTTGTGGTGACCTATCACCCGGACGGCGAGTTTCCCGAGAGAGTGGCGCGCATCGTTCCGCAGGTCGGCTCGCTCGTGATCGTCGACAACGGCTCGGACGAAGCCGAGCTCGAGATGCTGCGTGAAATTGCCGCGCACCCATCGATTACCTTGGTCGCAAACGCAGAGAATTTGGGCGTTGCGCGCGCGCTCAATATCGGCATGCAGCGGGCGGCCCTCAACGCCTCCTGGGCTCTGCTTCTTGATCAAGACACCCGCGTCGATGCCGACATGGTGCAAAGATTGCAGGCGGTCTACACGGCATTCCCCGACAAGGATCATTTGGCGGTCATTGGATCCGGTTTCCGGGACCCCGACGGTGAAACCCGGGCAACGGATATCGAAATCCACGGCGAAGCAGCAGCGGGCAATACACTTGCTGAGGCATGGATGGAGGTGGAATCGGCGATCACGTCGGGCTCGTTGCTGCCGCTCAAGGTCCACGCGGCCGTCGGCCCGTTCCGCGAGGAATTCTTCATCGACTATGTCGACACCGACTATTGTTTCAGAGCCCGGACGCAGGGCCTGCGGGTCATCAAGACCCGCGAACCCATCATGTCGCATGCCATCGGGGCGGCTTCGCGGCACGGCCTATTGTGGATGAACAAGTGGACCACGAACCATTCGCCCGACCGGCGCTACTACGGCGCGAGAAACGACACCGTGATGCTGCGCGACTATGGAAATTACCGATTCGGATCCTGGGCATTGAAGAGTCTCGGCCGCCGCTTGCGAACCTGCAAACGGATAGCGCTCTATGAACAGAGAAAAACCGCCAAAATAATTGCCGTCATGCAGGGCTGGTGGGACGGCGTGCGCGGACACCTGGGGCCGCGCCCACAGGCCGGGCACAATCAAAGGAAGAACGGCCATCCGACGATTGCGCGCACCCACTGAACGTACTCACGCCGCACGCCGAACCATGCTGCGCACGTGGCGCGCTGCGATCACGCGCGAATCCCCCAGCAGAAGGGATCCTCGGGATCAAGGCGCAGCACAGCTTCGCCGGTGACGTATGCGGTGCCGGTGATGGTCGGAACGATCTCGCCCTTGGCGCGATCGTGCCAGCGGTAGCGGCCCTCAAACCTGCTGCCGATCACGCTCTCCTGCACCCAGATTTCGCCTTCCGCAAGTCCTCCTTCAGACGCGAGACAGGCGAGTTTCGCGCAGGTTCCGGTGCCGCACGGAGACCGGTCAAACGCCTTGCCGGGGCAAAGCACGAAGTTGCGGCTGTCGGCGCCGGGCCGGCCCACGGGTGTAAACAGCTCGATGTGATCCACCAGCGGGTAGCCCTGTGCATTGATCGCCGCGCGCACACGCCAGGAGAATTCAGTCAGGGCGTCGATGTGCTTGAGGTCGATGATCCGATCATGTTCGGAGACCAAGAAAAACCAGTTGCCTCCCCAGGCAACATCTCCGGTCACGGCACCGGCGCCGGGCACATCGACCGAGAACTGGCGCGCGGCGCGAAAACTCACCACATTGGCGACGCTGATGCGGCCATCCTCGTGCAACTCCCCCTCGACGGCGCCGACCGGGGTGTCGATCTTGAGGCGGCCCGCGCCGAGTTTGCCGGCGTGGGCGAGCGAGGCGATCAGGCCCATCGTGCCGTGCCCGCACATACCCAAATAGCCCACATTGTTGAAGAAGATCACGCCGAAATCGCAATCCGCACGGTGAGGTGGCACCAGCAGGGCGCCAACCAGCGGATCCGAGCCCCGCGGCTCGTTCACGATGGCGGAACGATAGGCGTCGAAGCTCTCGCGAAAGCGCTCGACACGCTCCGCAAGGGGCCCCGTGCCCAGCTGCGGCCCGCCGTCGAGCACGAGACGCGTCGGCTCGCCGCCGGTGTGGGAATCGATGACGCGAATCGCGGGCATTATCGCGGACGTGTGTCGTGTGCGCGCTCCACCATCGCGATGACCTCGGCGCGGCGCTCGCCGGCCAGAATCAGGCGCGGCGGACGCACCCGTTCCGTGCCGCGGCCCATGATCTGCGCGGCCAGCTTGATCGATTGGACGAGATCATGCCCCGCGTCCAGGTGCAGCAACGGCATGAACCATCGGTAGATGCGGCGCGCGAGTTCCAGGTCGCCCTTGCACAAGGCGTCGTAAAGCCTAAGCGATTCGGCCGGAAACACGTTCGTGAGCCCGGACACCCAACCCCGGGCGCCGAGCGTGACGGCCTCGAAAACGGTATCGTCGAGACCGGCGAACCATGCGAAGCGATCGCCGAAGGCGTTGATGAGATCGGTGATGCGCCGCGAATCCGGGTCCGATTCCTTCATTGCGACGATATTGGGCACGTCGGTCAGGCGCCCCAGGGTGTCGAGGTCGATATTCACGCGATACGAAGGCGGGTTGTTGTAGAGCATGATCGGCAGCCCGGTGGCCGCCGCCACGGCGCGGAAGTGGTACTCGAGTTCGGCGGGCGTCGGCACGTACACCATCGCCGGCAGCAGCATGAGTCCGGCGGCGCCGATGCGCTCGGCATCGCGGGCGAAGCTCTCGGCCGCAGCGGTCGTGAATTCAGAGACACCGGCAATGACCGGCACTTTGCCCTCGCTCACCTGCACGGCCGCCTGCAGCACGCTGCGCTTTTCCTGGGCGCTCAGAGAATTACCCTCGCCCACCGTTCCCATCAACACCAGGCCGTGGACCCCATCCTGCAGCAGCGCCTCGTACACTCTGCGCGTCGCGCGCAAGTCCACTTGCAGCGCAGAATCAAATTGGGTGGTGGCGGCCGGATAGACGCCGGTCCAAGCGCATGCGGAGCTGGTAGCCATGAGTGTCCTGTTCTGGTTCGTAATTAACGCTAGATCGTATGCGATACGGCCGCGAGCGGGCAAAACTCCGGTCGCGGTGGTGGACACCGGTTCGATCGGTGCCGCCATTGCTGAGATGGAATTGGGATATCAGCCGCCTAAGTCACCGAGCGCGGCCGAAACTCAAAACACGAAGGCTCGAGAGAGCCACGTCGGCGAGAGCCGGCATGAAGCTCGGCTTGAGCAGATTGGCGTCGAAGTGCCCCATCCTTCGATTGTTTTCTTCATAGCAGTACGCCAGAAACCGGCGAAACGTGAAATCCTCGAGAAACAGGTTGGCCTGCGTCGCTGAAAAATCGCGGCCGTCATTGACCTGCTGCCCGCGGCGAATCGTCTCGAGCATGCGCCGCAGAGCCCGGTAGTAAAACCGCAGGGAGGTCAGCGCGCGACGCCAGGCCGCTCCCTGCCCGCGCCTCACCGCCTGCCAGGCCATCCAATTCACGAAGAACACGATGTGGCGGGTTTCCTCGTACATCAGCGTCTCGAAGATCGAAAACATGCTTTCCGGCAGAAACGCCGACTGGCGCGCGAGCTTGAAGGCGCCGAATCCGAGGAATGAATCGAGGCATTCGCCGAATCCGAAGTCCTTGAACGCCAGTTCGACATCCGCCGCACTCGGTTCGAGTGGCAATTCGGTGACCACGATCTGGTAGCGCCGCACCATTTCCCGCAGCAGGTCGGCGTGGCGCGACTCCTCGCGCCCTTGCAAGTCGACGGCCTTGCGCACGATCGGATCATCGATAGATTTCGCGAACGCCTGCACGATCATCCCGGCGCGGCGCTCGGTATACAAGACTTCCTGCCAAAACGGCACGCTGCGAAGTTTCTCGAGATCCGCGCTCGACAACTCCGGCCAGGGCAGCGTAGCCGGATCGTAGTCGGTGTAGCTGTCGATGAATTCTTGACAGAACAGATCCCGATGAGCGTCGGAACCAATGGTGATCGGGGACGGTGCAGTCATGGGCATTGAGATGGTGAAGCTGTTCGTATAGGCGCAAAAGCATGGACGATAAGTTCCGTGGTTACAAGCGAGACCGGATGAAGCCCCCGTGCAACACCGAACCGGGAAGCGCCGCGGATGCGAACGAAAACAATTTGCCGTTTCGGCACGCTCGGATCTTGCGGCGCGGCTGGAACGATAGGAGTAGGTGAAATCACGGGTATCGGCACGCAACCCAAGGGCGTAAATATCCTTGTGCACGGTCGAGTCCAATCCCGGATGCGATTGTTTCGATCACTGCCGAGTCGGGCATCTTGAGCCTGGCGGCAAAGGGCGGGCTGTCATGAATAAGGAGAGAACGCGAGCGGCGGCGGCATCGAGGATCGCCGGCTGCATGGGCCTATTCATGCTGGCCTTGACCGCCGTTTCGGTGAGCGCGGCTGAAGATCTTTCCGATTGGAGGCTCCCGGAGGTGCCGGTACCGAAGGACAATCCTCAGACCAAGGCGAAGATCGAGCTCGGCCATCAACTCGCTTTTGATACGCGCTTGTCGAAAAACGATTCAATAAGCTGCGCCGGTTGCCACGTCCCGCCCTACGGCGGCGGCTCGCCAACACCCCGCGCTTTTGGTCAGGGCGGCGAGTTGGGTCGGTGGGCGCCTTCGTGGGACAACTCGGGTTTTTACACGTCGCTTTTTTGGGATGGTCGCGCCGTGTCGCTGGAAGAACAAACGGGCGCCCTGCCGGGACATATGGGCCCCATCACCGCCCCCGGCGAAATGGGGGGCGACATCAAGGCCATCGCCGCGAGACTCAATGCCTTGCCCGGCTATCGGAAGCAATTCAACGCGGTGTTCGGCGGTGACGCCACCCCGGAGAACATCGCCAAGGCGATTGCCGCGTATGAACGCACCCTGGTCGCGAGCGATTCGCCGTTTCAACGCTACGTGAAGGGCGACAAGGGCGCGCTATCCGCCGAAGCCGCGCGCGGCTTCGAAATCTATCGGAACAAGGCGCTGTGCACCACCTGCCATACACAACCCCTGCTCACCGACAATCGGTTTCACGACATAGGCGTCCCGCAGGTCGGGCCGTTGAGCGAGGACACCGGACGCGAAGCGGTCAGCAAGGATCCCGCGGACAAGGGCAAATTCAAGACGCCCTCGCTGTACAATTCTGCTTCTTTCGCGTTCTTCATGCACGACGGGGCGTTCGCCACGCTCAAACAGGTGATTGAGCACTACAACAAGGGCGGCAATCCCAAGGATAAGAACCAGGATCCGCTGATCATGCCGCTGAAACTCACGGACGCGGAACAGTCGGAGTTGATTGCATTCCTCGAAAGCCTCACCGACGAGCGCCTCAACGGGATACAACGTCCGACACTGCCCTGATGCTCGTTCTCTCGATCGATTGCGAATCGATGCATCGGCGCCGGCGCCAGTCGAAGCGGCGGCCGAGAATCGCCTAGACGATCAGGTGACCGGTGGCGGCGGTGAAGCCGAAAACGCCATGTGAACTGCGTAGGCCTGCAATCATCGCAATAGGCCCGGAGCGCGCTTCTTCGGTAGGTGGCGACCTCAAAATAATTCCGCATGCTTTAAGAGGGCCGTGATCAGCGTGCCGCGGCGTTGCACCGAACGCACTTTGCCTCCGGATTCAATTCAGGAGCGTAGCAGTAATGTATCGACCCCCTGCTCGCTCGCGCGATGCGTCGCCAAGGTCACGCCAACTGCTTCGACGGACCCCCTGCGCCATTCGGCCTCGCCCAGTGCTTCTTGCCTGGCCTCGGTGCATCAACATCGACACCTTGAATGACATCGTAAGGTTCAAGAAGCCTTTTCGCCGTAGGGTCTAAACCTAGCAGCGACCCCTTATGCCGGCCAACGGTGCCACCGTTTGACCGCATTCTGGCGGTAACACCTTGATTTCATAAGCCCTCGGATCGACCGACTGACACTCGTTCAAGGATACCCGTTGTATTTAAAGATTCGCATCAGTCCATTGACTTATAAATGCGAATGATTATCATTCCCTTGGAACTCAAGGGAATTTAGCGTATGAAACCTTTGCTGATTTTCGCCGCGCTCTTCGTCCAGGCCTTTGCCGGTGTGTCGTTCGCCGACAGCCTGCCGGAATACACGCTGGTCCTCAAGAACCACGTCTATCATCCCAGCGAACTGCGGATTCCGGCGGGAACCAAGTTCAAGATCATTGTACGCAACGATGATGCCACGCCCGAAGAATTTGAGAGCACGGACTTCGGTCGCGAGAAGATCGTGCTGCCGAACAGGAGCGTCGAAGTATACGTCGGCCCTTTGAAGGCCGGTACGTACAGCTTCTTCGGCGACTTTCATCAAGATACCGCCAAAGGCCGGTTGGTAGTGGAGTGATCGGATGCCCGGCGTCGCGTTACTGGTATTTCGCGAAGTGCTCGAGGCCGCCCTCATCATCTCGATCATATGCGCCGCCACACGCGATGTGCCGCGTCGCACACTGTATGTGACCGCAGGCATCGGAATCGGCATCGTCGGGGCGATGCTTGTCGCCTGGGGAGCCAGTATCATCACCGGACTCGCCAATGGGTCGGGTCAGGAACTCTTCAATGCCTGCGTGCTGCTGGCCGCAGTTGCGATGATTGGCTGGCATGTGCTTTGGATGTCCAAGCACGGACGCGAACTGACACAACACCTGGGTGCGATCGGCAGCGCGGTCAGTGCGGGCTCACGCTCGCTGTCGATACTACTGTCGGTCGTTGCCCTTGCGGTGCTGCGCGAAGGCTCCGAAATCGTACTCTTTCTTGATGGCATGTCGATGAGCGGCATTGGCGCAATGGGACTGATCAGCGGCATTGCGCTGGGAGTCAGCGGTGGCGCACTGCTGGGATTTGCGCTGTACTTCGGTCTGCTGCGGGTCCCGATGAAGCATTTCTTTAGCGTCACCAATTGGATGCTGGTGCTGCTGGCCGCGGGGTTGGCGTCCACAGCAGCGCGCTTCCTGGTTCAAGCCAATTGCCTGCCGGTTTTCGGCACTCAAATTTGGGATACGTCGGGGTTGCTCGCGAACGGATCACTGGCTGGCAGGACACTCGGCGTCCTGATTGGATATGACGCAAGACCAGCCGGAATCCAAGTCGTCTTTTACACAATGACGTTGCTGCTGTTGGTTGTCGGCACAAAGTGGCTGAAATTCGCCGAATCCGGACGCCTGCCGCCGGCAAATTCGCCATCCCCAAATCAGACTTCCGAGCCGCCCGGATGATCCGATCGTCCACACTTCGAAAAATCCATACCCATCGAATTTCAGTCAGATTGCGTCGCTCAAGCATTCTGGGTCCCGGGATCATGCTTCTGCTCGCCGGCGTATCGGCGCACGCGGACGATTACATCGTCTACTCGCCTTACGTCCTCGCCACGCAATCTGAAATCGAAGTGCGCGGCTTTCGATTCGAGGACACGCGCGCCGATCTCACGGGTAGTGGCGCCGCTGAATTGTCAGTCTCGCATGCGTACACCGGTTGGTGGAAGCCTGAGATTTATCTCGTCCGGTTTCAGCAAGACCCCGGCAGCAACGGACGCCTGATCGGCTATGAGTTCGAAAATACCTTCCAGTTGACGCAGCCGGGCGAGTTCTGGGTCGATCTCGGATTTCTTGCCTCGTATGAACACCAGACCGTAGCCGGGATGTCGGACGTGGTCGAGTTCGGGCCCCTGCTCGAAAAACACACGGGAAAGCTGGCTTATAGAGTCAATTTCATTTGGGAAAAGGCGGTCGGCGCCAACGCCAGCGGCAAGTACATGTTTCGTTCCAGCTATTCGGGCACCTACACGATATCCGCCGCTCTTAGTCCAGGCGTGGAGGCCTACGCACTGCCCAATGATCACGCGTATCAAGTCGGTCCAATCGCTGCAGGCGAATGGCACGTCCCTGGCACGACGTCGGGCTTCGAATATCGGATTGGGGTAGTGTTCGGCGTCAATGACGCGGCGCCGCGGCAGACTTGGTTGGCACAATTCGAGTACGAGTTCTTTTGAATCCCGCGGCGTGGATAACCCCATGACCTGAGGTGCGCCTGATTTCCGCGCGACGAGTACCGGTGCAGACGGCGGCTCCGGTGCATCTGCGGGCTTTCCCGCAAGATTCGGGCTCCAAACAAAGAAGTTCTGCATCATCAGACCGATCGCGCCATGAGCGGTCGTTGACGGTACTTTGGGATTGAGCGCTCGCTTAGGATTGTCGAACAATGAGACGAGATTTCAATCGTTTCGCACCGCCGCGCGTGCACCAGAACACCGCTTGATGGGACCGGCTCCAGGACAAATATCCACCAGCGTTTCGGACTACGGCTCTATTTCATTCAAGGAGTTGCGACGCCGGTCGGCGCCCTATCCAGGCGCCTGTTTACAGCATTGGATTCATCATCGTGGTGCAGCTCTACTACTGTGCGATTGCCCCTAAGAGCACCGTGGCGGAGGAGCGAATCACAGTAACATTCCGCAGCGCGTCCCGGGCCACCGCGTAAACGCCTCGGCCTCTTGGTCGTAGACGGCTGTTCGATAGTCCTCACCTCCGGATGAACAAATTCAACCGCTATTGCGCAGGGCAGTGGCAATGGCATTAATGGACAACTGTATGCCTTCGCGGACCCGGGGATCCTTCTCCCCGCCCCGGTGCCGCTTGAGAAGCTCCAATTGCAGGAGGTTCAGCGGCTCTATGTAGGGAAGTCGCAGCCGTATCGACGCATCGAGGGCCGGGTGCTTTTCGAGCAAGCGCGACTGTCCCGTGATGCTCAGCAAACTCTCCTGCGTGGCGATCCAGGTATCCCGGACGCGGCCGAACAAGGTGTTGGCCAGATCCCGATCCTCTACCAAGGTGCTGTAGAGAGCGGCGATGCCCATATCGGACTTGGAAAGCACCATTTCCAAGTTATCCATGGTGGCGCGGAAGAACGGCCATGCTTCGAGCATCTCGCGCAGCAGAGCGCTATCAGGGAACGATCGGAGCGCCTGTCCGACTCCATACCAGCCGGGCAGCATGACACGGGCCTGCGCCCAGCTGAACACCCACGGAATCGCCCGCAGATCTTCGATGCGACCGGAATTGGTGCGCGATGCGGGGCGCGAACCGATTTTGAGTTCCGAGATTTCGTCGATCGGCGTCATTTGGTGGAAGAAAAGCGGAAAACCCACGGTCTCGTAAACCAGGGAACGGTAGGCACGAAAGGCCTCACTCGAGAGAGAGTCCATCGCACCGGCAAATCGCCGTCGGTCCTCGTCGGACAAAGAGGCGTTTTCCAGGGACGCCAAGAGCGTGGCGGCCGTGAGGGATTCAAGGTTCGCTGCCGCGCTTTCACGGGTCCCGTATTTCGCCGCGATGATTTCCCCCTGCTCCGTAACGCGAATTCGGCCTTGCACCGTGCCCGACGGCTGGGCTCGAACCGCATCGAACGAGGAGCCGCCGCCGCGGCCGACGGCGCCCCCGCGGCCGTGAAATACCTGCATCACCGTACCCGATCCTTGGAAGACCTGCGCGAGCGCCGCGGTCGCCTGGTGCAGGCTCCAGACAGAGGTCAGATAGCCGCCGTCCTTGTTCGAATCCGAGTAGCCAACCATGACCTCCTGAAAACCGTGGGCACTGGTGACCGCCGCCACCTCGGGCAGTTCGAGCCACGCGGTCATGACCCGCGAAGATTTCTCCAAATCGCCGATGGTCTCGAACAACGGCACGGCCATGATCGCGGACCGGGGTGCACCGTGCCCCCGATAAAGTCCCGCCTCCTTGAGCAGGATATGGACCTCCAGCAAGTCCGACACGCTCTCGCACTTCGATACGATATAGGTCGTCACGCAGTCGGGGCCGTAGAGTCCATGTGCTTCTGCGGCGGCTCGCATCACGGCCAACTCCGACAAGGTCTCTTCGCAGTAGCGTGCGTACGGACTTGCCAGGAGCCGCTCGCCCGCCAGCTCGCGCCGCAACAGCGTTACGCGAGCCTCCTCGCCCAACGATTGATAATCGGGAAGAACTCCCGCCACTTGGAACAATTCGCCGACCACGCGCGCATGCACATCCGAGTTTTGCCTCAAGTCGAGCGTGGCCAAATGAAAGCCGAACGTCTCGACCCCTCGAATCAGCCGGGCCAGCGCACCGCCGTCGTTGAGCGCGACCTTGCTCGCGAGCTGCAAAGAGCGAGCCAGCGTCGTCAAATCCGCATGTAACGAGCGTGCGTCGGGGTACGCCTCGCCGGCCACCGACGCGGGCCTCGGTGCCGTTCGACCGGTCAACTTCTGATAGGTGGCGGCGAGGCGCGCGTAAATTCCCGTGATGGCGCGACGATAGGGTTCATCCGCGCGCGCGGGATTGATGTCTCCGCTGCGGCTCGCTAGGTCGCAAACAGCAGCGGAAACTTCGGCCAATTCATTCGAAATAGACAGCTCGGAACCCAACGCGTTCACCTGCTCCATATAATCCGCCAGCAGGCCCTGCGCCGCCCGGCTCAACGCCAGGCGCAGCGAATCGGCGGTCACATGCGGATTTCCGTCGCGATCGCCCCCTATCCAGCTGCCGGGCCGCAAGAAGCTGATCGGACGCTGACCCAGCAGACGCTCCCAGCGGGCATAGAGCACGGGTACCACCGGTAGAAAAATGTCCCGTAGATAGGCGAGTGCCGTATCAACCTCATCGGTCACGTACAGACGCTCGCGCCGCAGTGCGCGCGTCTGCCATAGCAATGCGATCTGCCTCGAGATCCCCTCCTCGATCAACTCGCCTTCCGGCGTCTCATTGCGCCCGGAATCGCGCAAGCGCATGAGCGCGGCGATGCGATTGCGATGATCGATCATGCTCTTGCGCATGACTTCCGTCGGGTGAGCGGTCAGGACCGGGACAATCAACGCCTTGTTCAACAACGCGGCGGTTTGCTCGCTCGTCACTCCTTGCGATCGCAACAAGACGAGCACCGACGCCAATGTGCCTTGCGCCTCGCCCGCCCCACCTTGTCGATCTTCGGCGAGATTCGCGAGCATTGAAAACAGCATGAAGCTGCGGACGAAGGGCACAGTTTCATCGAGCGAGAGCGCTTCCAGACCGCCCGACAGAACGCGTGGGTTCGCGATGCCGCGGAAACGATCGACGGAAGCGGCTCGAATCGCCTCAATGCGCTGAAACAGCGACTCTCCTCCGTGAATCCGGATTACATTGCCAAGAAGCTTTCCGAGGAATCGAACATCCGAATTCTGAGCGACCACCGGGGCAGGCTGAATCATACGAGCTAGCGTACGGTGCGAAGCGGTTCTCGCGCAATGGCGGCATACCCGCCATTGGACCTGCCGGTTTACCTCATGTTACCGCCGCTTTTTCCTTGACCGCTTTGGTTTTGCCGCCTTCTTCTTCGCCTTGCGGCGCATGCTGATGAGTTCGTCGATCAGTTCATCGACCGGATTACGCTTCTTTGCCTTGCGCCGCATCCACACGAGCGAATCGAGAAGGTTGTCGAGGGCTTGTCCCTTTGTTGTCTTCTTTTTGGTAATTTTTTGTTCATCCTTGTCAATAGCCGCGATAACCTAGGCGCGTTTGGTATCAAGTGAATTGCTTTGCTTTGACAAATTTTTCACACCCGCCACCGGCGCTCCATCCAGGGTAGCTCGAAAGTTCGGCTCCGAGCATCGAGGGCTCATTGTTGATTAGTAGCGGCCGAGGCTTGGCTTCCCCGGTTGCAGCTTGCACCGACTGCCGTGGCTGGTCAAAATTCAAGCAGATCGAGTAAGCGACTGAATCACGCTGACGTTTTGGTTGCAAACCGGGATTGTGCACAGGGTTATCCACCGGGATTGGGGGTAAGATTGGGATTTCTAAATTAACGGGACTATAGTGGGGCACGGGTAGGCGGGGAATATCTCGAAATGCGGCGATGCCGCATTAGATAATGCTGATTCGTGCTTGTAGTACAATTGTAATGCAATAAAATCGACGCGAACGCTGTTTGGAAGCGGATCGTCATTGAGTCGACTGTCCAATCGCCGTAGGTCTTCTAAATATGAATGCTGGTGACCGTGACGGCCCCTCGTCCGCGCAGGATACGTCCCTCGTAGAAGCTCTCGCGCGGGAAACTGGCCGCGAAGCTACGCAGGTCAAAGATTTGTATGAGCGTGAATTTGCCAAACTGGAGGCAACCGCGAAAGTGCGCGGCTTTCTGTCCATATTCGCATACCGAAACGTCCGGGCCGCATTGAGCAACACACGCACTGACACGAACTGACGCCTGGGCGCCGCCCGCTTGGCACTGCGCCCCGATGAACGCCGGCATGTCAGCGGTGACCCGCGCAATCACTGCATCAGGTGCAACGGCGCGGCTTTGCTTGCCGGCAGCGCAACGCCCATCAGCAAGGCCATCGTCGGGGCAATTTGCCGCATATCGATGACCCCTAGATCCCGGTGATGGGCGATTCCAACGCCGGCAACGAAAAGCGCAGCACGCATGTCAGCATATTCGGGAGAGAATCCGTGGCCTCCGTGATTGCCGCGCATTTCGGTGACTAAATCACCAGTCCAATTGCCGCCCGCATAATAGCCCGGTTTGAAGACGACGAGGTAGGCCGCATCGGGAAATCCTCCCAATCGTTTGATCTCTGCGCGTTCCGCAATGTGGGCAATGCCGTTGTTGGGATCCGCGGCGAGCGTTCGAAGTAATTCGCCGACCACCCGTTCAGTATCTCGATCGCCAGCATCGTGAAGCATAATCGCCGCCATACCACTCGCAAGCCACGGTTGAGCTTTCCATGACGTGATCTTGGGAGTTTGCGCTTCAGAATCCGGCGTGACATTGATCAATCCAGATCGCAAGAACGGCAAATAGAGATTGACCTTGTGGGTTAACGCAGTAAATCCGTGATCGGAGACGACGGCGACGACAGCTGCCGGGTCGCTGGCGTGAGCCGCAGCGGCGAGCTCGGAGAGCATCGTGTCGATCGCCTCCAGGTCCTGATTTGCCTGGTTGCTGAACGCGCCGTACGAGTGCTCCGCATCGTCCAGCGAACTCAGATGGAGCGTCATGAAACCCGGTTTGTGCTTACGCAGAATCTCAATGGCAAATTGAGATTTCACTTCGTCGCCGTGGCGACTCGTGTCATTGGCCATCAGGTATGAACCGACGGAGTCGCGCATTTGCGCCAGTATTCCGACGGGAAGAGAAAGAGCGGCAATTAAGTGGCGATCCGAAGGATTCAAATCCTCGGTCGGACCCGAGATTCGCCAATACTCGGGAATCAGGTAGTCGATCCCCGTTGCGCCGACGGTGACCGGCCAGCCAACGCTGGCGGTCGTAAGACCCGCCGCGTGCGCTGCTTGCCACAGGGTTGGAACCCGGATTTGCGCCGCATACCAAAACCACGACTCCTTGAAATGATGCTGCGGATCGAACTCCAAATTGGCCAAAATGCCATGCTGTGCCGGCGATACGCCCGTCACTATCGTGGTATGGCTGGGATACGTAACCGTCGGCCAAACGCCAACCACGCCCTCGGCGTAGGCGCCTTGCGAGATCAGAGTTCTGAGGTATGGAATGCGCAGTCCTTTTGCATCTGCTTCGAGCACATACTCCGGCTTCAGGCCGTCAACGGAAATCATCAGCACGGGAGCGGCAATGCTTGACCCGGCAACGACAAACAGGAAAGCGGATACCGCCATGTAGTGACGGAAATTGCGACTCGTCAGGTGTCTCAAATGCAATACTCCTTTGCCGATCGAATGGGTGCCGCGCAAGTTCCTGGCTGTACGGTCTCGATTGGTGGGTTGTGTAGGGATCAAACCTACGACCAATTGATTGAGAGAAACCCGCCTTCTCTGGTAACCCATGGTTAATTTGCAGGTTTTTTAGGTAAACCGTAGAGGACTACTCGACAGATGGCCGAAACCCAGGCACAAGACGCCGGGATTTCTGCCAACTATCTCTGAGCGATTATCCCAGTGCACCTCAAGGGCATAAACATGCGGATCAAGACCCCGATTTGATCCGGGCCACCAATCTATCGAAGTCGTCCAGCATGTCGGACGTGCTCATGGCGGTAGCGAACTCGCTGACCCACCGCCGAACGATGGCGATGTCGGCCTCGGGATGCGCAGCAAGCAGGCCTTCGATATCCTGCAGATCTTTCGGCCGCCGGGCAACCGCCTTCATGACAAGCAGATCCTCGACACGCGGGAAGCGCACGCGCAGGCCGCCAATGTCATGCATTTCGCTGTTGTCGATCGCCGACTGCTCGAACGCCAACCCGCCAAATATAATGTCGATGTCAATCGCGGACTCTACGTGTCTCATCAAAAGGACGCGGCTGCGACGCGCGAAATCGAGCGCGTTCTCGATGCGGGGGAGAATTCCGTGACGGGCTGCAGTGGATACCGCGTTGGCCCACTCTCCTTCCGGAAGAATCGCCAGGGCATCGACATCTTGGGTCAAACGCGGTTGGCCTAACACCGAAGCCGCGACTCCACCGATGACCATGGACGGAATATTCGTGGCATCCAGCCATGTCATCAAGTCGGCGAGCGCGCCGAGCAGGGTTGCGGGGACGCGGTCAACCACTCAATGCCTCCCGAAGACAGGCCCACCGATGACGAACGAGCTGAACACCCGTCTCGCGTTCAGCATCCACCCCAAAGAGGGCGCGCGATGCCATTAGAGCTGACACCTGACGCAGCTTGACGTCCATGGAAGTGCGGCGCAACTCGAGGACTTCGATCTCTTTAACCAATTCCCAACGCTTGAAGTAAGCTCGGGCTTCAGTGGGGGTTATCTCCGCCATCATCATGATGATACGCCTCGGCGAGGAGGCGAGTGGGATCAGTTGATTCGCAGGACTGATCTACGCGATCGGTGATAGGTCGACCGTGACCACTGCATCGGCGCCGCGATTTTTGCGGGTTGTCGGAACGGCGGATCGTCCTACGGCAAAGCCGATGTGGCATCATAAGTCCGTGAATGTGCTATTCCAAATCGTTCTGAGGCTTTTGATCGATCTGACCGCGCGCAATCATCAGCGCCTGGTAGACCGCCTTCCCCAGCCCGCAACCGTCACCGCTCTACCCGATCACCCTGTTCAGCGCCGACAGCGCCTCGGCGCAATGCTCAGCTACTACCATCGGGCCGCCGCCTGACGAAAGTCGACTCTTCTTTTGGACAATGCGGGCTCGCTCACGCTGTGTCCCAATCTCCATCGGGACGTCTGAGTGCAATCGCTGCTCAGGACAATTTAGGAATGCAGGCGACTCAGTGTTTACAAACTCGCAGTTTGTTTTTCTTAGGAGGACGAGCGTGAAAGTGTTGTCCCTGGTTGTCATGTTATTGGTGTGTACCTGCGGCTTTGGCCAAAGCAACTCTTCCTTTTACGTTTCGACAGCCGGGGATGATTCGAATCCCGGCACCGAAACGGCGCCCTGGCGCACGGTTCAACATGCCGCCGACATGGTGCGCGCGGGTAGTACCGTCAATGTGCGGGGAGGAGTCTACGAAGAGCTGGTAACTGTCAAGGCATCCGGCAACGCGACGGAAGGGTACATTACTTTTCGAAGCAACCCCGGGGAGACGGCCGTCCTCGACGCGAAGCATTTGGTTCCGGCTGGCAGAAGCGCGGTACTTACGATTCATGACAAGAGTTACGTCAGAATTGAAGGCTTTGAAATTCGCAACTACCGCACCGCAGCACGCCAGCTAACTCCATTGGGCATAAGTGTTATGGGGGCGGGTTCCCATATAGAGCTGCTGAAGAACAACGTCCATCACATTGAACAGACTTTCAATGGACGCGATGCTCCGGGACATGGCGCCAACGGGTTTGGAATTGCGGTGTATGGTACCGACGCCAAGACTGCCATCAGCGAACTGGTCATTGACGGGAATGAGGTGCATCACCTCAAAACCGGGTCGAGCGAGTCGCTGGTGGTAAACGGGAACGTTACCAACTTCCGCATTACGCACAATGTTGTCCACGACAACAACAACATCGGAATCGACATAATTGGATTTGAACAAACGGCGCCCGACCCTGCGGTCGATCAGGCTCGCGACGGAATAGTAAGCGGTAATTTGGTTTACGACATTACATCGCGCGGCAATCCCGCCTACGGCGATGAACAGAATTCCGATGGCATTTACGTGGACGGCGGTACAAGAATCCTGATCGAACAAAACGTCATGCACGATGTGGACTTCGGAATCGAGCTGGCAAGCGAGCACAAGGACCGCGCCACCAGTTACATCATTGCGCGGAACAACCTTATTTATCACAGCCACACGGCGGGCATTTCCATGGGAGGTTATGCGCCGGAGCGAGGACACACCGAGCACTGCACAGTGGTCAACAACACGCTTTACGACAACGATACGTCTGCAACCGGGTCCGGCGAGTTCCAGATGCAGTGGAATATGGCGGACAATACTTTTGCCAACAACATTGTCTACGCGGGGCCGGCCTGTCTGGTGACGACAAACAAATCCAAGGCCGGGGGCAAGCTGCCGCCCGTGAGTATTGATCACAACAACTACTACTGTGCCTCGGGATTGAAGGCGAGCCTCTGGGGAACGTCTGCTGCCCCGGTGACAGGATTCGACAACTATGTTCAGTCGACGGGGAATGATCGACACTCTCGGTTTGCGGATCCGCATTTTGCGGATATCGCTGGGATGGACTTTCATCTACGATCCGATTCTGCCGCGATCGGTGCGGGTGCGACTGACGGATTGCCGGTGGGAGAGCTGGATCTGGAGGGCTCGTCGCGGCTTGACTCCGGAAGAATAGACGCCGGCTGCTACCAAAGAAAGTA
>Ga0209048_10002058_pt1 | contig 20155 bp, 19 predicted proteins | sample FrelakmetCRP12CR_FD_187146 | JGI IMG/M metagenome (GOLD analysis project Ga0209048, IMG submission 187146) | Freshwater lake sediment microbial communities from the University of Notre Dame, USA, for methane emissions studies - CRP12 CR (SPAdes)... | ecosystem: Environmental > Aquatic >... | reverse complement strand
GTGCGAACGGTGCTGGAACCACACGCCCGAGGTGGGAACGGACGCCGGAACCCCGGAACTGTGCGCGCGGTGCGCGGCCGCCGGGGAACGTGAAGACGTGGTCGGAGCGCTCCCGCCTCAGTTCGGCTCATGCCGTGCGTTCGGGCGGGTCCTCCACGTCGATGGAGACAAGCCGGAGCGCCCGCGGGTCCGTGGTCGGCAGGAAATGGATCCGGGCGCCCTCGACGATCGTGCCCCGGGACGCTTCCTCGAGGTGGAACGCCACCGAGTCCGCCGCGAAGCCGGCCTTCGGCCCGAGCTCCACGTGGAGGTCCGTGACGCGGGCAGCCCCGGCCTCGCGGGCACGCTCCAGCGCGACCTCGACGATCCGTCCCGCGAACCCACTCTCGTGCATCAGGAGCAGGGCATGCCACCTCGCCGGAGGATGGCGAGGACGGCCTCCACGGCCGCCAGGCGGGCCGCCGCGACGGGTGGCGAGAGCTCCTCGCTGAACTCCTCCACCCGGTGGGCCTCGATGCCGACGACCGTGATCTCGGCCGGCAGGTCCGCCCCGAGCGATCTGCCGGCAGCGAGGGCGACCGGCAGCGATGCGTCGTGCGCATTGTCCAGGTGACCCGACACGCCCGGGATCAGCTCCGCGAGCGGGATGGCGAAGACCGTCCCGACCGGCCGGTCGCCCGTCCTCACGGCGTCCACGAGGATGGCCCGTCCGGCGCCGACGAGCCGCTCCATCAGGGAGAGTCCTCCGAGCGAGACGCACAGAAAGGCGACCGGGGGAGGCTCGGCTCCTGCCCGCGGTTCGGCGGCCCAGCGCCGCTCTACCTCCTCCACGACGCGCCAGCCGATGCCGTCGTCGCCGAGGATCGGGTTGCCGACGCCGACGACGATCGCCGATGCCGGCCCGGATCCGGCTGCCGTGGGCACGCTCCCATCGATCCTCGGCCCCGGACCTGCCGAGGCTGGGACTCTCGCCTCGGCCCCGGGATCTGCTCCGCGCGCCGGCTCAGCCGTCGCGACGGATGACATCCACCACGTCCCCGGCCGCGTCGCGGAGCGTGACCTCGAGGGGCATGTGCCCGGGGAGCGAATGCGTGGCGCAGCCGAAGCATGGGTCATAGGCCCGGAAGGCCATCTCGATCCGGTTGAGGATCCCCTCACTCACCACCTGGCCGCGGTGGATGAGGCTGCGGGCGGCGCGCTCGATCGACATGCACATCGGGGCGTAGTTGTTGGTCGTCCCGACGATGAGGTTCACCTTCGTCAGGATCCCCCGCTCGTCAGTCCAGTAGTGATGCGTGAGCGTTCCGCGCGGCGCCTCCACGGTCCCCACGCCCTCCGTGGGCGTCGCGGTCGGGACGACCCGGAAGTTGTCGGAGGCGATCTCCGGGTCAGAGGCGAGCTCCACGAGCCGCTCGGCCGCGTAGAGCATCTCCACCAGGCGGGCCCAGTGCGTGGCGAGGCGCTGGTGGACCATTCGCTTCGGCCCGCCGTTGGCCGGGGCGAGCGTCGCGAAGAATCGCTCGTACTCGGCCTGCGCCTTCGGCGTTGCCATGCCGTCCGCCGCGTTGAGGCGGGAGAGCGGCGTGGCGCAGTACACGCCGGAGTCCTTGCCGTCCACGAAGCCCTTCCAACCGACCCGCTTGAGGTAGGGGAACTTCAGGTACGTCCAGGGCTCCACGCGCTCGGAGATCCAGTCCGGGTAGTCGGCCGGGTCATACTCGCCCAGCCGCTCGCCATCGGGGGCCACGATGCGGACTCGCCCATCGTAGAAGTTGGCCTTCCCGTTCGCGTCCACGAGGCCCATGTAGTAGGTCTCGTCGCGGTAGATGTCGCCCAGGATGGCGTCCCGGTAGGCCGGATCGCCCATGACCAGAGAGTCGAAGACGCCGATGCTGAACTCGGCGAAGTCGACCATGGAGTGGCCGATTGCCTCGATCTCCGACCGCTGGGCCTCGGTGATCCCCTTCGTGAGCCCGCCCGGGATGGAGGTGCAGGGGTGGATCGCCCGCCCGCCGATCATCTCGATGACGTGGTGGCCGGCCTTGCGGGCGCCGATGACGCGGGCGCCGGCCTCCGCGCCGACCCTCTGGAGCACGCCCAGGATGTTCCGCTCCGCTACCGGTGCGTCCGGCCCGACGAAGAAGTCCGGCCCGCCGAGAGCGTAGAAGTGGGTCGCGTGGTCGGTCACGAAGAAGGCCGAGTACAGCGCTTCGCGCAGGAGGCGGGCCGGCCGCGGCGGGGTCACCCCGTAGACCGCGTCGGCCGCCTTCGCCGCGGCCATGTGATGAGCCTCCGGACAGACCCCGCAGATCCGGCCCGTCAGGGACGGCATCTCCTCGACCGGCCGGCCCACGCAGAAGCGCTCGAAGCCGCGGAGCTCGGGGACCTGGAAGTAGGTCCGCTCGACCTCGCCCGTGTCGTCGAGGAAGATCTCGATCTTGGCGTGGCCCTCCAGGCGGGTGACCGGGTCAATCGTCAGGCGGGTCATCGGTCCGTCCCTCCGGCCGCGCCGGCGCGGGCCGGCTCTGGGGCTCGTGCGATAACGGGTGGCTCAACGCCGCTGCTGGCGAACGCCGGCCGGCTGGCCCGGAGGATCGAGCGGGCCAGCCCGAACCGGTAGAAGGTGCCGAGCGGATCGGGCAGGCCGTCGAGGATCCGCTCGATGTCGCCGGGCTCGCGGGCGTCAATGACCGACGAGAACGCGGAAAGAAGGCGCGCGCCCTGGTCCACGACCCCGTCGCTTGGGCCGTAGCAGCCGATGCACGGTGCGCCGGCCACCGGGCAGAGCGCCCCGCAGCCGTCCCGGGTGGCCGGGCCGCTGCACGGGATGCCCTGCTCAAGCAGGCAGAGCGCGGGGTCGAGGTAGGCCGTTGCCTGGATGCGGGTGAATGCCGCGATCTTCTTCACGTCGCGCTGGCGGGCGCACTGGTCGCACACGGTGGACGTGCCTGCGCCGATGACACTGCCCTTCGGGGGCAGCTCGGCGCGGCCGGCGAAGGCGGCGATCGCGAGGTCCACGACCTCTGCGATGCGGGCCGACTCCGGCGGACAGCCGGGAATGGTGTAGTCGATGTCCACCACCTGGTCGAGCGTTCGCACGACCGGCGCGAGCGTCGGGATGCGGATCTCGCCCTCCGGGGCCGCCCAGCGGGGCACCGGCCGGAGGTGGAGGGGGTTCTCCGTGCTGGGCGTCTCGAAGGCCGTTGTCAGCATGTCGTCGACCGTGGAGAAGTTGGCCAGCCCGGGGATGCAGCCCTCCGAGGCACACGACCCGAACGCCACGAGGATCTTCGAAGTGCGCCGGAGGAGCTTCGCGAGGTGGAGGTTCTCATCGTTGCGAATGCTGCCGGAGAAGAAGGTCAGGTCGATCGAGCCGTCAGGCAGCGCCTCCACGTCGGCGTACTTCGTGTCCATGGCGCAGGGCCAGAAGACGATCTCAAAGGCGTCCGCGACCTCCGCGATCTTCTCGTGGAGGTTGAGGACCGCGATGTCGCAGCCGCCGCAGCTGGCGGCCCAGTACATCGCGAAGCGGTGCTTCCCATTGCTGCTCATGCCGTCACCTCGGCGGGAACAGCCGCCGGGCCGGCGGCGGTGGAGACGGCCGCGATGGATTCGTGTGGCCGGGCGCCGTCGCGACCCCAGCCCAGGGGCCCGAGGGCGCGCACCTCCTCGACGATCCGCCCGACCTCGTGGGCGAAGCGCTGGCCCTCCGCCGCGCTCGCCCAGACGAGCTGGAGCCGCGCCGGCTCGATGCCCATCGCCTCGATGACGCGGCGCAGAAGGACGAAGCGCCGGAGCGCCTTGATGTTCTGCTCGATGTAGTGGCACTCGCCCGGCCAGCAGCCGCTGACCATGACCCCGTCCGCGCCTCCCGCGAACGCCTTGAGGACGAACGCGGGGTCCAGGCGGCCGGAGCACATGAGCCGGATGAGCCGGACGTTCGGGGGGTACTTGATCCTGGCCGTGCCCGCGAGGTCGGCGGCCCGGTAGCTGCACCAGTTGCAGGTGAATCCGATCATGACCGGCTCGAAGGCAGCGCCTGCCGAATCGGTGGCGGCACCGACCGGGGCCTGGGTTGTCGTCGCGCTCATGCCGGCACCACCTCTCGCAGCTGACCGGATGCCGAGACCATCAGGAGGCCTTCGATCTGGGACAGGATCTGGGCGTCGGAGAAGCCGGTCCCGCTGATTGCGCCGGCCGGGCAGGCGGGGATGCAGGTCCCGCAGCCCTGGCACAGCGCCGGGTTCACCTCCGTGACCATCCGGTCGGCGTGGAAGATGATCGCGTTGTAAGGGCAGAGGTCGTTGCAGATCCGGCAGCCCGAGCAGCGCGCCTCGTCGACGCTCGCCCGGACAGGCTCGAGGGCCATCTCCTTCTGCTGGATCCGGCCCAGGATCCGGGCCGCGGCCGCGGCGCCGTTCGAGACGCTGGCGGGGATGTCCCGTGGGCCGAGGGCGCAGCCGGCGGCGAACACGCCGTCCGTCATCGTGGCGACCGGGTCCAGCTTCGGGTGGCGCTCGATGACCCAGCCGTCCGAGCTGCAGGAGATCCCGAACAGCCGGGCGGTCTCCTTCGCATCGGCAGGCGGCTCCAGGCCCGCGGAGAGGACGACCATGTCGACCGGGATGCGGCGCTGCTTGCCGGCGAGGGTGTCCTCCACCTGGATCATGAGCCGGCCCTCGTCGGCGGCCTCGGCGGGCAGCCGGAGCGTGTCCGTGACCTCCGCGACACGGCCCCGGACGAAGATCGTGCCTTCCTCCAGGACCCGCTGGTAGAACTCGTCGTAGGCCTTCCCGCCGGCCCGGATATCGATGTAGAAGTTGTAGATGGTGGCGTCCGTGTGCTCGCCGACCAGGTGCGCGAACTTCAGGCTCTGCATGCAGCAGATCGCGGAACAATAGGCGTTGTAGTTCCGGTCGCGGCTGCCGACACAGTGGACGATCCCCACCGTCTTCGGCTCCGTCACCCCATCGCGGAGGACGATCCGCCCGTTCGTGGGCCCGGCGGCGTTGCTCATCCGCTCGAATTCGAGACTCGTGAACACGTTGGGGAGGCGGCCGTAGCCGTACTGCTCGATGCGCCGCGCGTCGAACAGCTCGAAGCCGGTGGCGAGGACGATGTTCCCCACCTCCACGACCACGTCCTTGTCCACCTGGGTGAAATCGATCGCGTCGGTCGGGCAGAACTTCTCGCAGGCCTTGCACGTCCCTTTCTCGAAGTACGTGCAGTTCGGCCCATCGATCACCGGGTACTTCGGGACGGCCTGCGGGAAGGGCAGGTAGGCAACCTTGCGGAAACCCAGGCCGGCCTCGAAGACGTTGTCCTGGACCCGGATGGGGCACTTCTCCTGGCAGATCCCGCAGCCGGTGCAGAGCTCCGCGTTGATGTAGCGGGCCCGCTCCTTGATCGTCACGGTGAAGTTGCCGACGTATCCCTTGACGTCGGTGACCTCGCTCCACGTGTGGAGGGTGATGTTCTTGTGCATCCCGGCCTCGACCATCCTCGGGGTGAGGATGCACGCCGCGCAGTCGAGCGTCGGGAACGTCTTGTCGAACTGGGCCATGTGGCCGCCGATGGAGGGCTGGCGCTCCACGAGATGGACCGCGAAGCCCGCGTCGGCGATCTCCAGGGCGGCCGAGATGCCCGCGATCCCGCCGCCGACGACGAGCGTGGCGGGATGGATCGGGACCCGGAGCGGCTCCAGCGGAACTTGCTCGGCGACCCGCAGGACGCCACCGGCGATGACGGCCTTCGCCTTCGCCGTGGCTGCCTCGCGGTCGGTGTGGACCCAGCTGACCTGCTCGCGGATGCTCACGAGCTCGCACAGGTACGGATTGAGGCCCGCCCGGGCGCAAGCGCCGCGGAACGTCTTCTCGTGCATGTGCGGGGAGCAGGCCGCCACGACGACACGGGTGAGGCCGAGCTCCGCGATGTCCTTCTCCACGACCTCCTGGCCCGACGAGGAGCACATGAACTTGTCGTTGCGGGCGATGACGACGCCCCTGTCGGCGAGCTCCTCGCCAGCCCACTCGCTGACGGCCTCAACGTCCACGGTCGCGGCGATGTTGCTGCCGCAGTGGCAGACGTAGACGCCGATCCTCTCCTGGGCGCTGCTCATCGCGGAGCCTCCCCGTCTTCGCCCGGCATCGCGGGCATCGGCAGGCCCGTCCGCTTCGCGCGGGGCCGCCGTGGCGGACCGGCCGCGCCGGCGCCGACGGGTTCCTGCGCCTCCGTCACCGGGACCGCGATCCCGATCTTGGCCAGCGCCTGGCGGGCGCTGACGATCTCCGTCCCGATCCCCAGCTTCTCCGGCGGGAACCCGAAGGCGAGCCCGATCAGCTGGGTGAAGAAGAGGATGGGCATGTGGTAGCTGGTCTTGAAGTAGCGGTTCATCTCCGCCTGGTACGCGTCGATGTTCATCTGGCACATCGGGCAGAGCGTTACCAGCATTTCCGCGCCGGCCTGATCGGCCGCATGGATGAGCCGGCGGATGAGCTCGAAGCCGGTGGCCGGGCTGATCTGGGTCATGTGGCCGCCGCAGCAGTCGGTCCTGAGCGGGAAGTCGACGACCTCCGCCCCGAGGGTGCGGAGGAGGCGATCGAACTCGCGCGGGTGCTCGTTCGAGCGCCAGCGGTGGTCGTAGTCCGGCCGGGTTACCAGGCAGCCCAGGTAGGGGGCCACCTTCAGCCCGCCCAGCGGTCGGGTGACAAGGCCATGGATCGTCTCGATCCCGATGTCGAAGAAGACGACATCAAGAAGGTGGCGCACCTCGATGGAGCCGGGCGTGTAGTGCAGGCCGCCCGCCTCCAGCGCGGTGTTGATCTTGGCGGCCAGGCCCTTGTCCTCGCGAAGATAGTGCTCCGTCTTGGCGAGGTTGAGGTAACACGCGCTGCACGGGGCGACGACGGTCCGCGACCCGTTCTTCTGCTTCTCCGCCAGGGCGAGGTTCCGGGAGACCAGGGCGTAGGCGCGCGTCGGGCTTATCCCCTGGTACTCGGTCGCGCCGCAGCAGTTCCAATCCTCGATCTCGTCCAGCTCCAGGCCGAGGGGGCCGCCGATCGCCTCCAGCGAGTCCGCGTATGCCCTGGCGCTGGCATCCATGGAGCAGCCCGGGTAGTAGAGGAAGCGGGTCACGCCTCGGCCTCCAGTTCTGCAGCGCGCACGAGGATCTTCCGGAGGTCGTCGCGTCCCTTGATCGTCTTCGGGGGGCGGAGTCCCATGCGACCCTTGGCGAGCATCCCGATCCCCATCGGGGCCATGCCCGGGAGACGGGTGAGATAGTGGCGGAGGTAGTGGCGGGCGATGAGGCCCACCTCGAAGCTCCGCCCATAGCGGTGGATGTTGTTGACGAAGGTCTTCGAGAAGTCCGGTGCCACCGAATCGGGCACGAGTCCTTCCCGGGTGGCCATCGCCTTGAGCCCGTACATGACGTCCGGGATGTGGATCTCCTGCGGGCAGCGCACGGCGCAGAAGTAGCAGGACACGCACATCCAGGGGGTGTTGCTGCGGAGGACCTCGTCGCGCAGCCCCGCTCGGACCATCGCGAAGACCATTCGCGGCGTGTGGTCCATGTCCGCGGCCGACGGGCAGGAGCCGCCACAGGTCCCGCACTGGACGCACATCTCCAGGCGGGAGTCGCGCGGGATCATGGCCCGGACTTCGTTCTGGAACGTCGCGTCGCGGGCCGTCACGTGGGCCGGTGCTGCTGCAGGCATCGCGTCTGGATCCTCTTCCGTCTATCGGTGGTGGCCGGCCGTCGCGCGACCGGGCGACCTGGGTTCGCTCGGCTACCTGGGGAGGCCGGACCGGCCGGCGAGACCGAGCGCTGCCTGGGCGGCAGCCTCGTTGTCCACGGAGAAGGCAACCTCGATGATGCCGGGCCGCCGTCCCACCACCAGCGCGCCCAGGATGTTGACGCCTGCCCCGGCGAGCTTCTCGGCGGCGTCGGCGAAGCCCCCGGGGTTGTCCGCGACGTCGGCGACGATCATGTCGCCCTCGATGAAGGGGTGGCCGAGGCCGCGCAGAACCTCGCGCGTCGCATCGTCGTCGGAGGTGGTGATGAACGCGCTGGCCAGCGCGCCCGCGGTCACGCTGGCGATGTTGCGGATGTTGATCCCGCCGCCAGCAAGGGCGCGCGTGAGGTGCGCAAGCTCGCCCGGCCGGTTCTCGAGCTGGACCACGAACTGCCGCGCCATCGCCTTCTCTCGCCTGTTTCGCCTTTCTCGCCGCCCGCGAAGCGCACGGGGGCAATGTTCATCCGGCGCGCCCACGTCCATGCGGTTCACGATCCCGGCCGCCTGCCGAAGGTCATGCGCACTTCGGACAGCGCCGGGCGCGCCCGTTGTGTGGAGTGTCCGGCCGGGCCGACCTCCCGGGCAGTGCCGGTCGGCCGCGGCTGGCGAGGTCCGAACGTCCCGAATGGATGGGCCGCTCGCCACATGCGCGGCGGGCGGCCGGCGGAGGCGGAGGCCCCGGGATCAGTGCCCCCGGGCCCCGGACGAGTGCGCGCGACGCGAGCGCCCGAGCGGGGCGGCCGAACCCACCCGGCGTCGCCCCAATTCCACCCGGGACTCTGCGCATCGGGCGCCGAAACCCCAATTCGACGCGTTGTGCCCTCGAACGTGCCTCAGGCCGGGAAGAAGCGCGGCAGCTGCGCGCGGTTGCCATCCAGCAGCGCGTTGAGCAGCCCGCGGGCGGTCCGGTAGTCCGGCACGAGCGGGTTCGCCAGGAGCGCCCGGAGCGCCACCCGCCGATCGCCGCTGATCGCCGCCCGCACCGCGAGCTCCTCGTACCCGCGTGCGTGCTCCACCAGGCTGCGCATCTCCGGGGCGAGTGGCGCGAGCGGCCCGGGGTGGGCTCCATCGCGGTCGATGACCGCCGGAATCTCCACCACGGCTGCGTCCGGGATCCCGGGCAGCGCGCCCCCATTCCGCACGTCGACCACCTGGACGTCGCCGGCCCCATCGTGGAGCGACGCGATGAGCTGCGCCGCGGCCTCGCTGTAGTAGGCGCCGCCCCGCTGCTCCAGGAGGGCGGGCTTCTCCGCGAGGGCCGGGTCGCGGTAGAGCTCCAGGAGCTCGCGCTCGATCGCCATCACGGCTTCGGCGCGCGTCTCGCCCGAGCGCTGCTCGGCGATCACATCGGCGGTGGCGTAGTAATACTGGAGGTAGTAGGACGGGATGGCGCCCAGCGCCCGGATCAGCTCCAGCGGCAGGCCCACCTCGTCGGCGACGGCCTGGCCATCGCGTTCCAGGAGCTCGGGCAGGCGGTCGACGCCGTCGACCCGGAGGGCCCGCTCCCAGGTCAGGTGGTTGAGGCCCACATGCTCGAGCGCGACTCGATCGGGCTCCACGCCAAAGTGGCGCGCGAACCGGCGCTGGAACCCGATCGCCACGTTGCAGAGGCCCAGCGCGCGGTGCCCGTCGTCAAGGAGCGCCTGGGTGACGATCCCGACCGGGTTCGTGAAGTTGACGACCCAGGCCCCCGGGTTCGCCCGGCGCGCGGCTTCCTCCGCGATCTCCAGCACGACCGGGACGGTCCGGAGGGCCTTGGCGAACCCGCCGGGCCCGGTTGTCTCCTGGCCCACGCAGCCGAACCGCGGCGGGATCGTCTCGTCCCGCAAGCGGGCCGCCTGGCCGCCCACCCGGAGCTGGACCACCACGAAGTCGGCGCCGTCCAGCGCGGCGGCCCGGTCCGTCGTCGGCGTGAGCCGGCCCGACCATCCACGCCGGGCGAGGATTCGGCCAGCCAGCCCGGCCACGATCCCCAGCCGCTCCGGGTCGACGTCGAGGAGAACGAGCTCGTCGACGGGCAGACGGGCGGCCCGCGACGCGAAGCCCTCCACGAGCTCCGGGGTGTACGTGCTCCCGCCACCCACGACGGCGATCTTCAGGCCCATGGCTTCACCAGCAGGTCGCGCGGGACGAGGAGCAGCTCCTCGAGGACGATATGGCCGGGCAGCGTGGCGAGGAAGAGGGCGGCGAGCGCGACGTCCTCCGGCGCCAGCATCCGCTCGCGGGGCGCCTCCTGTTCGGGCGGATACCACGGCGTGTCGACACAGCCGGGCTCCACGATGTGCACGTTGACGCCGTCGTCGTGGAGCTCCCCGGCGATCGAGAGCGCGAAGCCGACCGCCCCGAACTTGGAGGCGACGTAGGCGCTGCCGCCCGCCTCGGGCCGCCGCCCATTGTCGGAGGCGATCACGATGAGCTTCCCGGCACCACGAGCGCGCATCCCGGGCAGGACGGCCCGGGCGAGGTGGGCCACCCCGGCGACGTTCGTTGCGAGCGCGGCAACGAGCGCCGCCGGTTCCAGCGTATCGATGGTCGCCCAGGCGCCGACGCCGGCACCCGCGACCGCGATCGAGGGTGCCCCAAGCTCGGCCGTCGCCCGGGCCACGGTCGCGTCGAGCGCATCGGCGTCGGTCACGTCCGCGGGGATCTCCACCGCCCTGCGCCCCGCCCTGCGCACGAGCGCGGCAGTCTCCCGGAGCGACGCCTCGCGGCGCCCGACGAGCGCAACGTCCGCGCCGGCCGCCGCGAACGCCGCGGCGATCGCCCGGCCGATGCCGGACCCGGCGCCCGTGACGACGGCCACATGGCCGTCGAGCGAACCGGCGTATCGGGCCAGCGCCGCCAGCGTGGCAGGCCGGACGGGCGCGCCACCCGGAGCCGCGGTCACGAGATCGTGCATAGGTTCACCTCTTCGACGGGTGCCGGCGGTGAGGTGGCCGGCAGATGGACAACGACGGGAGCGGTGACGGGGACGGCGTCGGGCATGGGGACGGCTGCCGCGGGGCCGGCCGCTGCCGCGGGGCCGGCCGCTGCCGCGGTCGGGGGGACAGTGCCCCGGACGGCGTCCGCAACGACGATCGTGGCGACCACGCCAACAAGGCCGGCGACCGCGAACATGCCCGGAATCGTGAGCGCGGACGCGACCAGTCCGGCGGCGCCGGTGCCCAGGATCGCGGCCAGGCCGGTGGTGGCGGAGAAGATCCCCTGGGCGGTGCCGGCGAGGCCGGCCGGCGCCCGGGCGGCCACGAAGCCGACCCCGCCGACGAAGAAGAGGCCAAACGCGGCCCCCTCCAGCGGCGCGATCGCCACGAGCACGGTCCCGCTCGGCGCGATCACCGCCAGGAAGTTGCGAGCCGCGAAGATCGCGCTTCCCGCCACCAGGAGTCGCTCGGCGCCGAACCGGGCGGACAGGCGCGGGAACGTCCACATGATCGGGATCTCGACCAGCGCCCCCACCACCCAGGCCAGTCCGACGAGCGACGCGCCGCCGCCGAGCGCGACGATCTGGATCGAGTAGAACCCGTTGACCGCGGCCAGGGCCGCCCAGACCAGCAGCGATCCAACCAGAAAGCGCCCCATCTGCGGCTGCCGGATCAGCTGGGATGTGCCGAGGCGCAGGCTCGCGTGCCGCTTCGGGGCACGCCGCGGCACGCTGAGCGCGATGAGCGCGGTCAGCACGAGGCAGGGGACATAGACGAGGAAGAGCGCCCCGGTGCCCTTCGCGTCGAGGAGCGGCCCGCACAGCGCGGCCGAGACGACGAACGAGACGGATCCCCATGCGCGCACCCGGCCGTATCGCGCCCGATCCGTCCCGAGGAGCTCGATGGTGCGGGCGTCCAGGACGGGGCTGATCCCTGACAAGCCGACCGAGAGGCCCACGACTGCGGCCGTCACCGCGATCGGCTCGCGGGCCATCGCCAGCGCGAGCGCGCCCCCGGCGGCCACGATCGCAGCCGCCGGCAGCGTCAGGCGCGAGCGTCCGAACAGGTCGGCGATGGAGCCCCAAACCGGGGCCGCGACCAGCTGCGTGGCCGCGGAGAGGGCCGCCAGCAGCCCGATCGTCCCCAGGTCCAGGCCCAGCGCGCGGTAGTGGATGGGCAAGTAGGGGAAGGCCGCCCCCACGGCAACGTAGTAGACGATGTAGGTGCTGGCCGCCCGCCAGATCGGGGGCATTCGCTGCTCCACGACGATTCGCTGCTCCGCCACTTGACAGCGCCCGGTTGCGCCGTGCAATGTGCTTATAACATTATGAGCGGCCGTCGTCACGTCCGCTCGCACGGGGACAGGATGGCACGCTTTCGCCTCGAATCCGGGCCGGTGCCGCTCCACCACCAGGTCTACCTCGACCTGCGCGAAGCGTTCGCGGCGGGCGAGTGGCGGACCGGTGCTCGCCTCCCGGCCGAGCGAGAGCTCGCGAGCCGCTACGGGTGCAGCCTCATCACCGTCCGGCGTGCGCTCGATGAGCTGGCCCGCGAGGGCCGTCTTGAGCGAGCTCCCGGCCGCGGGACGTTCGTGACGGAGCCGCCGATCGCGCGGGATATCGCGGCGCGCGCGGGGTTCGCGGACGAGATGCGGGCCCGCGGTCTGCGGCCCTATGCGACGATCGTCTCCACGGGCAGTGAGCCGGCGCCTCCTGTCGTCGCGGCGGCGCTCGGCCTGGCCGTGGGCATGCCGGTCCACTCGCTGGAGCGCGTTCGTGGCGCCGACGGCGTGCCGCTCCTCCTGGAGCACGCCTTCCTGTCCGTCGACCGCTTCCCGGGGCTCCTCGACGAGGATTTCACGGTCCGCTCGCTCTACGAAGTCCTGGCGACCCGGTACGGGCTGCCGGTCGCCCGGACCCGCGAGTCGATCGCTGCTGCGGTGCCCACCGCGCGCGAGGCGCGCCTCCTGGGGCTCGTGACGCGGCGACCGGTGCTGTCCCTCGAGGGGACCGCCTACGCCCGCGACGACGACCCGCTCGAGTACGGCCGGACGGTCGTCTCCAGCGAACGGGCCCGCTACTACGTCGAGACCGCGGGGATGCGGGCGCGCCTGCTCGAGCCCGTCCTCGGCAACCACGGTATGCCGGCATCCCGCGCGTGAGGACGCGTGGGATCCGGGCGGAGTAGCACGGAGGAACTCAGCAGATGATCCGAGCACGACAGCTGGCCGCGATCGCGGCGGCCACGGCGATCCTCGTTGGAGCGTGCGGCGGTGCCGCGACCTCCGCCCCCAGCCCCGCGGCCAGCGCCCCCGCCACCTCGGCCCAGCCCAGCGCCGCGCCCAGCGAGGCCGCGTCGGCGTCGCCCGCTCCCAGCATCGACACGACGCCGGTCACGATCACGGTCTGGGATTACTACGGCGAGTCGACGCCGGTGAAGCCCGCGCTGGCGGGCTTCCAGAAGGCCTACCCGTGGATCACGGTGGACTACCAGGCGCTCGACTGGGACTCGATGAACACGAAGTTCACGGTCGGCGTCTCATCGGGCGACGCGCCCGACGTGGCGACCCTTGACATGACCTGGATCCCGACCCTCGCGGCCAACGGCGCGCTCGAGGACCTGACCGCGATGTCGGGTGGTCAGCTGAACGGGAAGCCGATCGCGGACCAGTACACGAAGGGCGCCCTGGATGCGATGACGTACGGCGGCAGCTTCGTGACGATGCTCTTCGACTTCGACACGTACGCGCTCTACTACCGCGCCGACCTGCTCGAGAAGAAGGGGATCGCGGTCCCCACGACCTGGGACGAGCTCCGCGCCGCGGCCAAGAAGCTCGCCGAGAGCTCCAAGGGGAGCGGCAAGCCGGACCGCTACCTGTATGCCATCCGACCCAACACGTTCCACTTCTCGCAGTTCCTCTTCGAGGGTGGCGGCACCATCCTCAACGCGGACAACACCAAGGCCGCGTTCAACTCCGATGCCGGCATTGCCGGGGTCGACATCCAGAAGGCGATCCTCGACGACGGTTCCGGCCTCTACTGGCCGGATGCCAACAACGACCTGATCCCGGCGATCACCGCCGAGCAGGTCGCCATGTTCGCGGACGGCCCGTACTACATGGGCCTCCTGCGGACCGGCGTCCCGGCCCAGTCGGGCAAGTGGAAGGTCGCGATCAACCCGTACTCGAAGCAGCCCGGCAGCTACCTGGGTGGCACGGGCCTGGGGATCCCCGTCCTGGCGAAGCACAAGGACGCCGCCTGGCTCTTCATCCAGTACATGCTCCGCCCAGAGCAGCAGGTGGGCGTCTTCACGTACGCCGGCGCCGCGCCGGCCACCACCGCCGCGCTCGAGAGCCCGGAGCTCACCAAGGCCGATCCGTACTTTGGCGGCCAGGCCCCGTTCAAAGTCTTCCTCGACTCGATGGCCACCTCCACCCACTTCCCGTACGTGGGGGCCTGGACGGAGATCGACACGTTCATCACCGAGTCGCTCCAGACCGCGCTGCTCGGCAAGGCCACGGCGAAGGCCGCGCTCGACGACGCGGCCTCCCAGGCGGACGCCGCGCTCGCGAAGTGACCCACGCCGGCATTGCCTGAGGAGACGGCCGGATGACGTTGCGGCGCCGCTTTCGCGGGGCATCGGCGGGCTACCTGCTGATCGCGCCCGCCCTGGCGGCGACCGTCATCTTTCTCGTCATCCCGATGGTCGTCTCCGCCTGGTGGAGCCTGACCCACTACAACGGGATCAAGCCGGCGGAGTTCGTCGGGCTCCAGAACTACCTGGACGTCCTGAGCAACGCGCGCTTCCAGAAGGCGTTCGAGAACACGATTGCGTTCGTGATCCTGGGGATGGGGATCGGTCCGGCGCTCGGGCTTGGCTCCGCCCTTCTCCTGGATCGCGCGTTGCGCCTGCGCGGTCTCTTCCGGTCCGCGTTCTTCCTCCCGACCATGACCTCCCTGGTGGTCGTGGCGACGATCTGGAAGTTCCTGTACAGCGACGCCGGGATCATCAACGCGGTCATCGGCATCTTCGGGCTCCCCGGCGTCAACTGGCTGTCGGACACGACGACCGCGCTCCCGGCTGTGGTGGTCACCTCCATCTGGCAGGGCTTCGGGTTCGAGACGGTCGTCTTCCTGGCGGCGCTCCAGTCAATCCCGCGCAACTACTACGAGGCCGCCTCCATCGACGGGGCCGGGCGCTGGGCGAAGTTCCGCTGGGTAACCCTGCCGGGCCTGCGTCCGACCATCCTGTTCGTCTACGTGATCGGGATCATCGGGAGCTTCCAGACCTACGACCAGATCTTCGTGATGACAAACGGCGGGCCGATCCAGGCGACCCGGACCATCGTCTTCGACCTGGTGGACCGGTTCAACCGGCTGGACCTGGGTGGGGCATCGGCGGTCGCCTACATCCTCGTGGTCTTCCTCGCGGTCCTGAGCTATCTCCAGCTTCGGATCGGCGAGGAGCGGGATTGAAGGAGCGCATGCCGTGAGATCCCGCCCGCTTGCCCGCGGCGTGACGTACGCGTTCCTCATCGCGGCCGCGTTGCTCATGATCGCGCCGTTCGTATGGAGCATCTCCACGTCGCTCAAGCAGCCGGGCGATGTCTTCGCCTACCCGCCGAAGCTGCTTCCCGATCCGATCACATTCCAGAACTACGTCGACGTCTTCACGAAGCTGACGTTCGACCGCTACTTCCTCAACAGCGTGATCGTCACGGCCTCAGTCGTCGTGCTCAATGTGCTGTTCGGGACGGCGGCAGCCTACGCGTTCGCCAAGCTCCGGTTCCCCGGCCGCAACGCGATCTTCTTCCTGCTCCTCCTGACCCTCATGGTCCCCTTCCAGGTCAACCTGATCCCGCTCTACAAGATCATGGTGGAGCTCCACAAGGCGATCCCGGCGATCGGCGCCGACACCTACTTCGGGATCGTGGCGCCCAGCGCGATCCAGGTCTTCGGGATCTTCCTGATGCGCCAGTTCCTGCGCGGGATCCCGGACGAGATCCTGGAGTCGGCCCGAATGGATGGCGCTTCCGAGCTGCGGATTCTGCGCTCGATCGTCTTCCCGATCGCGCTGCCAGGCATGGCGACGCTCGCGATCTTCACGTTCCTGGGTGCCTGGAACGACTTCCTCTGGCCGCTGATCGTGACGAACTCGGACGAGATGCGGACGATGCCGGTTGGCCTGGCGCTGCTGGCGCGCAAGAACGCCTCGAACTGGGGCGACACCATGGCCGGGACCGTGCTCACCGCCGCACCGCTCATCCTCATGTTCCTGATCCTTCAGCGCCGGTTCATCGAGGGGCTCACCGCGGGCTCTGTCAAGGACGTCGGGTGACGCTCGTGGACCCGCCGCCCGACGCCTGGCTTTCCGAGATCCTGGGCCAGCCGGCCGCGATGGAGCGTGCCGCAGCCGCGCTCGCCGCCCGGGCGGACCTGCTGGCCGGCCTGGTTGTCGTGTGCCGGCAAGGCGGTCCGATCGTGCTGACCGGGATGGGGAGCTCGGCGGCCGCCTGCGCCGCCGCCGCGACGGTCCTGGGGGGTGCGGGCGTGCTCGCGACGCCGATCGAGACGGCCGAGCTGCTCCACTTCCGGCTGCCGGCCCTGGCGGCGGCCGGGACGCTCGTGATCGTCAGCCAGTCCGGGGCGGGCGCCGAGCTGCTGCGGCTCCTCGACGCGTTCGCGTCGTGGCCGAAGCGGCCCTTCGTGGTGGGGGTCACGAACGGGGACAGCAACCCGCTGGCGCGCCGGGCGGACGTCCCGTTTGACACGGCCGCCGGCGTGGAGGTCGGGCCGTCGAGCGGCACGTTCGCGGCGACGCTCGTGACGCTGGCCGGAATCGTTCGCGCCCTCGGGGGCGGGCCGGGAGCGGATGCTGTCGCAATCGCGGCCGACGTCCAGGCGCTCGCCGGTGCCGCGGCACGCGGGTTGGAGGCGGTGCTCGCGTCCGCGCCCGACACCGCCGCGGCCCTTGACGCCGCGCTGGCCGGCCGGGCGCACCGGGTGATCCTGGGCCGGGGCACCGCGCGCGCGGCGGCAGAGATGGGCGCTCTCACGCTCAAGGAGGCGGCCGCGTTCGGGTGCGAGGCGCAGGACCCGGCCACGTTCCGGCACGGCCCGCTGGAGCTGGCAGGGCCGCAACTCGGCGTCGTGATCGTTGCGTTGGACCCGGCCACGGCGCCGCTGGACGCGGCCCTCGGCGCGGAGATCGCGGCGGCCGGCAGCGGCCTCGTGCTGATCGGCCCGGCGGCCGCGCCGCTGGTCCACGCCACGTCGGCGCCGCCGGACGGGGCCGCGATCCCGATCCCGGCCGACGTCACCACGGTTCCGATCCCGGCCGTGGATCCGCTTTTGGCACCGGTGCTCGCGCTCGCGCCGCTCCAGCTCCTGGCGCACCGGCTCGCTGTACGCGCGGGCCGCCGGCCGGGCGTCCTTCTCCGCGCTTCGAAAGTCACGACGCGCGAATGAGCGGGCTCGTGGAGCGCGGGCGCCACTACCTCCGCGTCGACGGCCGGGCCACGCTCCCGGTGGGCGCGCACGTTGTGCCGCCGTCGGGCCCGGACTGGCCCTGGCGGGTGGGGCCGGAGTCGTTCGAGCGCTCCTTCGCGGGGATGGCCGCGGCCGGCCTGGACGCCGCGCGGATCGACCTGCTGTGGGCCGCGGTCGAGCCCGCGGCCGGCGTGTTCGACGAAACGCACCTGGGCCTGCTGGACCGCGTGCTCGACGCCGCTCGCCGCCACGGAATCCGCCTCCATCCCACGCTCTTCACCGGCGGTGAGGTGGGCGACGCGTACTGGGACGTGCCATGGCGGGCCGGGCGACATCCGCACGCGGATCCGGAGATGCGCCGCCTCCAGGCCGCCCACGCGGCGATGCTGGGGCGGCGCTGGCGCGACGATCCCGCGCTGCTCGCCTGGGATCTTGTGGACGAGCCACCCCTCTGGCTCTTCCGGGACACGACCGACGACGACGCCCGGGCCTGGACCGCGGAGGTGGCGGCCGCGCTCCGCTCCGCCGATCCCGGCCATCTCATCACGATCGGGACGGCCGGCCAGGAGATCGGCTGGGGCCCGTTCCGGGCCGACGTCGCGGCCGACACACTGGACGTCGCGTGCGTCCACCCTTACCCGATCTACAGCCCGGAGCTCTACCCGGACAGCCTGCTCGCGACCCGCATGACGCATGCCGCCGCGTTCGAGACGGCCCTGGCCGCGGGAGCCGGGCGACCTGTCATGCTCCACGAATACGGCGCCTCGTCGGCCCAGTTCGACCCCGAGCGGATCGCGGCCTACGATCGCCTCCTGGCGTGGTCCAGCCTGGGACGCGGCGCGATCGGGTTCTTCGCCTGGTGCTGGACGGACGCGGAGCCGGCCGCATTCGGGCGCGCCCCGTACGTGCGCCAGGCCCACGAGACCCAGTTCGGCGTCACCGAATGGGACGGGACGCTTCGGCCGCGCGGCCGGATCCTCGCCGAGCTGGCGGCCACGGTCCGCGGCCTGCCGCTCGACGCGCTCGCCGGGCACGGACCGCTGGCGAGTGTCGCGATTCCGGTGCCGCACGAGTTCGTCCGCCCGTACGATCCCGCGGCCTTCGGGCTCGACGACGCACCGGCGGGTCCGTATGTGCCGGCGGAGCGCGCCTGGACCCCGACCCGCGACCCACGCCCGCTCGTGGCCGGCTGGCTCAACGCGTTCGTGCTGGCGGCGCGGGCCGGGATGACCGCGACATTCCCCCGGGAGCGCCTGGACGGGCGCTGGCCGGACGCCCGGCTCGTGCTCCTGCCGGCGCCGCTCGCGGCCACCTCGTCGTCACTCCACCACGTGCGGACCAGCTGGTGGTCGGGCGCGGCCGACCATTTCGCGCGCGGCGGGAGCGTCTACGTCTCCTGCTCGGCGGACGTGGCGATCCCGGAGATGGCGACGATCCTCGGGGCGCGAATCGCAGACCGGGCTCCGGCGAACCTGCCGCCGGTGTTGCGCTTCGTCCTGCCGTGGGGCCCGTTCGCGCCGGGTGACGAGCTGGCACTCCCGCGGGGTGACGGGACGCTCGAATGCGGGAGCGTCCTCCTGGCGCCGGCGGCCGGTTCGAGCGTCATTGCCGTGGACGCGAGCGGCGCGCCGGCCCTTGTCGTGGCGGAGCGCGGCGCCGGTCGGTCGGTCGTCTGTGCGCACCCGGTCGAGCTCCTGCTGGCGCGGCAGCCCGACGCGCATGGGCCGGACGACCGGAGCTGGGGGCTCTACGCGGGGCTCGCGGCCGCGACAGGAACGGCGGAGGCCGCGGCGGCAACCCATCCGGACGTCACGAGCGGCCTCCTGGCAGGGCCGGACGGCGCGCTCCTCACGCTGACGAACCACGGGCCCGATCCACTCCATGCGACGATCCGGCTGCCCGGGGACGCGGCGTCGGTCCGGCGCTTCGGCCCAGATGGGTCGGTTGCCCTGCCGTTCGAGCCGGGCACCACGTCGGTCACGCTGGCGCCGTACGGCGCCGCGGTCATCGGCTGGGACCACGAAACGGAAGTGAGATGAGCGGCGCGATGCCAACCGGGCGGGTTGCCTTGACCTTCGACGCCGAGCACCCCGACCGGCCGACGGCGACCGGCGTGACAGACCACCTGCTCGAGCTGCTCGACCGGCTGGCGGTCCCGGCGACCTTCTTCGTGCAGGGTCGGTGGGCCGAGGCGTACCCGGCTACGGTACGTCGGATTGCCCAGGCCGGCCACGCCCTTGGGAGCCACTCGTTCTACCACGCCCGGATGCCCCTCCTCTCGGACGCGGGCCTCGACGTGGACGTCGGGGAGGCGGAGCGAGTCCTCCGCGAGATCGTGGGCGTGGATCCGCGGCCATGGTTTCGCTGCCCCTTCGGCGAAGGCGACGACGATGTGCGCGTGCTGACCGCGCTCGATCGCCTGGGCTACGCGAACGTCGGCTGGGACGTGGTGGTGGAGGACTGGGACCCGCGACGCTCGCCGGAGCAGGTGGAGGCCGACGTGATGGCCGGCGCGTCCGCCCACGGCGACGGGGCCGTGGTGCTCCTCCACGCCTGGCCGGACCGGACCCTCGCGGCGATCCCCGGGATCGTGGCACGCCTGCGTGACGCGGGCACGAACCTCGTCCGAATCGACGCGCTGGATCGGCTCCCGACCACCGGACCGCGGTGGCTGGCGTGACCGCGCCGCTCCCGGGGGCCGTGCTCGCCGTCGACGTCGGCAACCGGAAGACGGACCTTGCGCTGATCGCCGCCGACGGCACGCTCATCGGCGCCGTGCGCGGCCCGACCGCATCGCACCAGGCGGTGGGCCTGGAGCGGGGTCTCGATCGGCTCGTCGCGCTGGCCCTGCGTGCAGCGGCCGGGGCAGGCGACCGACCCGCGCCCGTGGCCGCCCGCGACCGGCTCGCGCCGGCCGCGCCGATCGCCCGCGTCGGGGCCTTCTGCCTCGCCG
>Ga0209048_10002057_pt1 | contig 20155 bp, 23 predicted proteins | sample FrelakmetCRP12CR_FD_187146 | JGI IMG/M metagenome (GOLD analysis project Ga0209048, IMG submission 187146) | Freshwater lake sediment microbial communities from the University of Notre Dame, USA, for methane emissions studies - CRP12 CR (SPAdes)... | ecosystem: Environmental > Aquatic >... | reverse complement strand
GAGCTGGCCTGAGGTGACCGACCCCGACCGACCCCGACCGACCCCGACCGACCCCGACCGACCCCGACCCACCTCGGGCCGGCCGACCCACCGCCGCCGAGCCGCCCGGGCCTCCGGGGCCCCGCCGCTGTCTCCGCAGCTTCCAGGGAGGAGATCCCGTGCACGACGTGTCGGCCAGCCCGACCGGCTCCAAGCCTTCCTGACCGCCGCCGAACCCGGGCGCCGCTGCCGGGTCATCGCCTACGAGCCCATGACCGGCGGCTACAGCCGGGCCATGGCCCGTGCCGAGGTCGAGTGGGACGACGGCACGCTCGAGGTGCTCGTCCTGCGGGGTGACCCGCCCGCCGGGCAGGGGGTGTTCAGCTCCGACCGCGACCTCGAGTGGTCCGTCCTGCGGGCACTCACCGACGCCGACTCGGCGCCGATGCCGGCGGCGCGCTGGTACGACCCGAGCGGGGAGCACCTCGGCACCAAGGCCATCGTCCTCGACTGGTGCGACGGCCCGACGCTGCGGGCGCTGCTGGAGTCCGAGGCCGAGAACGAGCGCCACACCCTCGATCCGGGGGACACCATGGCGACGATCCACACCGTCGACCCCTCGGCCCTCGCGACCGACCTCCCGGTACCGCAGGACTGAGACCGCTACATGGGCCCGGGAGCTCGAGATCATGGGCGAGTGGGGCATGATCGGACGGGCGTAGGCGCGAACGGACCGGGCGCGGCCGTCCGCCGGTGCCCGTCACGCGTCGGGCTCGTCCCCCGGACCGGCATCGACGCCCAGCGCGGCGAGGCGCCCGAGCAGCTGGTCCCGGATCGAGACGCCCGGAGTTCGGGCCCGGTCGCCGGTCACACGCCACCAGTACTGACCGGCGTCGAGCTGGTCGGCGGCCCGCACGGAGACCGTCCACCAGCCCGCCCCCGCCGTCAGCGGATGGGTGTGTGCCGCGGCGACACCGACGCCATGACGATGGGCTTGTCGAAGGCGACCTGGCTCACCCAGTGCGAGGTGTAGGCGCGGGTAACCATCGTGGGTCGCGGCCACCCACCTGGACCCCGTGATCATCTGGCCGAGGGCCCGCTTCAGGGTGGGGTCGAGCACGGCGCCGAGCGTAGATCTCGGACCGGACGATCCGGCGACCCCCCTCCCGGCGCGACCACGACTCCTGACGCGGGGTCGGCCACCTTCCGATCCGGGAGTGGCGTTCCCGCTCACGGCCCGGCGAAGGTGGCCGAATGTTCCGCTCCTGCAACGCATCTCTCCGGCGGAACCATCTCCTCGAGAGCCTCGCCCGGAGGGTCCGGGGTCCGCTCCACCCGTATTGTCGGCCGACCCACGGGGCCCGCATAGGGTCCAAGGTCCCTAATCGGCCGGCCCCGTTCGTGGACCAGGGGGTGCGCCGGCGCTCAGCCGAAGAGCGGGCCGATCGACTCGATCCGGTACTTCTGGATCCCCATGCTCGTCAGGTCGAGAGAGGCGATGGCAGCCCGGAAGGCCGCCATGTGGGCCGAGGCGAGGTGGGCGTCGAGCGCCCCGTCCGACTCCCAGCACTCGAAGATCCGCACGCACCCCGGATTCCCGACCTCGACGCTGAAGGCGTAGTCGAGGTTGCCCGGCTCACGGCGGGTCTCGGTCATCATGTCGGCCGCCGCCGCCTCGAGCCGCTCCCGCGCCCCAGGTTCGACCGTGATGGTCCCGGCGATGATCAGCATGACTGCTCCCCCTGTCACGAGCGCTCGCGACCCGTCGGGGCACGTCCCCGCCGGCCGCGCCACGACCGTAGTCGTGGGTGGGGAGCGGCGAGGCCGGCCGGGCGGACGCTCGCAGGGCGGGCTGCGGTGGGGAGGAGGGCCCCGCGGCCGGGTTCAGGCGGGCTGGGGCCGCGGGAGCACGTAGCCGACGGTGGCCAGCGCGGCGGTGAACTGGTCCTCCCACACCGACGGGTCCGCCGGCGCAGCCGGGGGGCGGTCGCGCTGGCGCTCGATGAACACCTCAACCGCTTCCGTCAGCCTGGCCGGGTCGGGGCTCGACGCGGCTGCGCCACCGAGCTCGAGCTCGTGCATGAGGTTCTCCCGACCGTGGCCGGGGACCACGTCGAGCAGGACGAGACCCCGCCCGACCACCCGCGCCTCCCGACAGGTGTCACCGGCGCTCGTGACCACGACGTCGCTCGCCGCCATCAGCTCGGGGATCCGGTCGGTGAACCCGAACGGCACGACGGTCGGGTGGTGGATCGCCGCCTCGCACAAGCGGGCCTCGAGCCTGCGGTTGGAGCCGGCGACGGCGACCACCCAGAGCCCGGCACGCGCCAGCGCGGTCACGGCGCGGTCGAGCGGGCCGATGCCCCAGGCACCCGACATGACCAGGACACAACGGGCCTCCGGGGGGACGCCCAGGGCGGCGCGCGCCTCGGCCTGGGTCGGCACCCGGTAGAAGCTGGGTCGGACGGGTGCCTCGACCACGGCCACCTCGGCCCGCGGCCGGTGCAGCCGGATCGACTCGGCCGCGAGCTCGGACGTCACGAGGAACAGGTCGGTCCGCTCGTGGACCCACATCGCGTGGGCGAAGGAGTCCGTCATGAAGACCGCCGTGGTCACGTCGGGCCGCTCGCCCTTGTAGCGCGAGCCCGCCGCACCCCCCGTGGCGAAGATGGAGAGGACGAGGTCCGGCGGGAGCAGGTCGACCTCCCGCCGGAAGTTGGTGTACATGGTCGACAGGGCGGCGGCATCCGCCCGTCGGGCCAGGAGGCCCCCCGTCCGCATCTGCGAGAAGTGGAAGGCGTCGTACACGGGCGGGACGGCGAGCATCCCGCGAAACACCACCTCGCCCACCCGGCTGCCCGGTCCGACCAGCAGGCTGATCGAGTCGACGACGCGCGATGGCACCCCCCGTCGGCCCAGCGCCCCGGCGCAGGCCTCCGCGACGACGTCGTGGCCCTTCCCGAACCGCCCCGAGAGGATCAGCGCCCGCCGCCCCGTGGCGTCCGCTCCGCCGGCCGTCGCCACCACCTCAGGACCCGGACGCGGCGAGGCCGTCCTCCAGCTGCAGGCGGTACCAGTCGACGTAGTGGCGGAGGCCCTCGTCGAAGCGGGTGGTCGGCGACCAGCCGAGAACGCGGGCCGCCTTGGCCGCCGACACCGACCGGCCGGCGTAGTCACCCGGGCGGGCCGGGCCGAACTCCACGGCCAGGCGACGGCCCAGCGCCCCGCCGAGCGCCTCCGTGATCCGTCGGATGCTGACCGGCTCGGGCCCCTCGAGGTTGAACACCTGATCCTCGCCCTCGGCGGTGAGCGCCAGCAGGTGGGCGTCCACGAGATCGTCGATGTAGACGTAGTTGCGGTACTGCCGCCCGTCGCCGCTGATCACGATGGTCTCGGAGTCCAGGGCCATGCGGACGAACCGGGGGATGACCAGCTCGTCGCGCATCCGCGGCCCGTAGGGGATCCCGTATCGCAGGATCGTGAAGTGCTGACCGTAGAGCTCCAGGTAGTTGTGCACGACCAGCTCGGCGGCGATCTTGGAGGACGTGTAGAGGTGACCGGTGGCGGTCAGCTCGACCGGTGAGTCCTCGGTGAGGGGATGGTCACCCGGCGGCGCACCGGCGTACACCCACACGGTGCTGGCCAGCACCGCTCGGGGCACGCCGTTGACCCGCGCCGCCTCCCACACCCGGCCGGTACCCGTGATGTTGACGTCGAGGGTCTCGACCGGATGGGCCAGGGCCTCGTTGACGTTGGCCACGGCGGCGAGGTGGAAGAGCGCGTCGCAACGGCGGAAGGCCCGCACCAGGCCGGGGAGGCTGGTGACGTCCACCCGCTCGAAGGTCACGTCGGTCCGGTGCGGCGGCCGCTGGTCGACCACGACCACGTCGTGGCCGGCCTCGACCAGGGCGTCGACGAGGTGCGAACCGATGAACCCCGACCCACCGGTGACCGCGACGCGCACCTCAGCCCCCGACGCCGGGAGCGGCCAGGACGGCGGACACGGCCTTCACCACGCGTTCGGCCTCGGGCACGGTCATGTCGGAGTGGACCGGCAGGCACACCATCCGGGCGCAGACGTCATCGGCGACGGGAAAGCCAGCTCCCTGCCGGGCGGCCAGCTCGGCGAACACCGGCTGACGGTGGAGCGGCACGGCGTAGACCTCACCGCTGCAGGTCACCCCGTGGTCGTCGCGCATCCGGCGCTTGAACTCGGACCGGTCGACGGCGCGATCCAGGAGCGCGACGTACTTGTAGTAGTTGGTGCGGCAGCCGTCGGGGACGGGGAGAGGCGCGATCGATTCGAGCTGGGCCAGGCCGACGTCGTAGATCGCCGCGGCCCGCGTGCGGGCAGCGATGAACTCGTCGAGCCGGGCCAGCTGGACCAGGCCCACCGCTGCGTGGAGCTCGCTCATCCGCCAGGCGTACCCGAGCCGCACGTGGTCCCCGCCCAGGAACCCGGACTTGCCCTGGTCCCGGTAGACGAGCGCCTCGTCCCTGATCCCGTCGTCGGCGGTGGCGATCATCCCGCCCTCCCCGCTGGTCACGACCTTGGTCGGGTAGAACGAGAACGCCGACGCCGTCCCGAAGGACCCCGCCGGCCTCCCCCCGACCCGCGACCCGTGGGCATGGGCCGCGTCCTCGACCAGCCACAGGCCGCGCTGGTCGCACAGGCGGCGGATGGCGTCCATCTCTGGGGTCACGAGGCCGCCGATGTGCACGACCACCACACCCGTGGTCCGGGACGTCAGCGTCTCCTCGATCGAGTCCACCGACAGCGCCAGCGTGGCCGGGTCGACGTCCGCCAACCGAGGCGTCCCACCCGCGTGCAGGACGGCTGCGGCGGTGGCGAAGAAGGTGTTGGTGGGCACGACCACCTCGGCCCCCGCGCTGCCCTGGGCCCGCAGCACGATCTCCAGGGCGCTGGTGCCGCTGGCCACGGCCACCGCATGCGTCACGCCCTGGCGCTCGGCGAACAGCCGCTCGAGCTCGGCGGTCCGCGGCCCGAGGGTCAGCGACCCGGTGCGGAGCGCCTCGTCCACCATCGCCAGCACCGCCGCCCGGTCCTCGTCGGAGAACACGAGCCGTGCCGCGGGGATGGCCGCCGCGTTCGGCTCGCCTATCGGCTCGCCGTCCTCCGCGGACGGCTCCGGTGCGGTCACGGCCACGTGCTGACCTCCGGGGTGACGCCGACGGTCAGGCCCTGGTTGCGGCACAGCACGACCAGGCCGCCGACCACGACGCCGGCCGCGAGGAGCGCGAGGGGGGCCCGGGCGCCGCCCAGCATCAGGCGCTCGGCGAACAGGCTCACGCCGACGACCGAGCTGACGAACGGGTCGACGACCGTGATGACCGGCAGGGCGACGGTCGGGTGGCCCGCCTGGTAGGCGCTCTGGGTGAGCAGGACGGCGGCGATGCCGGCCACGATAACGGCGTACGGCGTCCACGACCGTGCGGTCGCGGCCACGCCCTGCTCGAGCTGTGCGGAGAAGGCCTTGGTGAGAACGGCCATCACGGCGTCCGCGCCCCCCGCCGCCAGGCCCAGGGCCGCGGCCCTGGCGACGCCCTCGAGCCGGGATCCCACCAGCGTCGCCGCGCCGACACCGACGACCAGCAGGCCCACGACCGCGACCCAGTCGCCCCGGGATGCCACCCCGACGCTGGTGTCCGAAGGCTGGGTGACGACCAGGAAGAGGGCCAGCCCCGCGGTGACGGCGGCGACGGCCAGCCAGTCCCGGTGGTGGACCGCCTCCCCCCACCACCACGAGCCCAGGATGAGGGCGATGACGAGCGGCGTGGCGAGGATGGGCTGGATGAGCACCAGCGAGCCGTGCCGGAGGGCGGCCGTCTGGAAGCCGAAGGCCACGATCTCCGCGCCGAAGCCCAGGACCCACAGCGGATGCCGCAGGAGCTCGGCGAACAGGCCGGGCCGCAGCGACAGGTCGGGCTCGGTGTCGAGGGCGACCCGCCGCTGGAGCGCGACCCCGGTGCCGAACACGGTGGCGGCGATGATTGCGAGCATGACCGGCATCTCAGGTCCTCATCCCTCCTCCATCGTCGTTCGCGCCACTGTCACCCCCGCTCCCGGGTGCATCTCGGGTCCCTTGATGGTACGCCGCCGGCACCGCGGACGTAAGGGTCTCTACCGACCGGCCGTGCCGCGGCCCTCGAGCACCGCCACGGTCCCGCTCGCCGCCGACCGGCGGGCAGCGTCGAGGACCTCGAGGACCGCCACGGCATCGGCGCCCGCCACCGGCGGTGGAGCGCCGGTTCGCAGGCTGGCGGCGAGCGCCACGTAGAACTCCCGATAGGCGCCGGCCATGGTGGGCACCCGCTCGGCCCGCTCGTCCGTGCCGAGGAGGCCCCAGGCGGCCGGGGCCTCCTCGCCGAAGCCCTCCTCGGTCGGGAGCCGCCCGGCCCGGAGGGCGGACTCCTGCGGATCCATCCCGTGCTTGACGAACGCGGCCGCGCTCCCGAGGACCCGGAACCGGGGGCCGGCCTGGGCGGCCACGGCGCTCATCCAGAGATGGGCCCGCGGGCCCCGGGGCCACGTCAGGGCCACGAAGGCGTCGTCGTCCACGTGGACGCCCGGTCGCCGCACGTCGATCTCGGCGTAGACCTGGGCGGGCCGCCCCCAGAGGGCCAGCGCCTGGTCCACCAGATGGGGACCGAGGTCGTAGAGGATGCCGCCGGCCGCGCCGGGAGCCGGATCGTCCTTCCCGACCCCCCCGCCCGCCGGAGGGTCGGGGCGCCAGCGCTCGAATCTCGACTCGAAGCGCCGGACCCGTCCCATCCGGCCGTCGGCGACCAGGCGGGCCACCGTCCGGAAGTCCCCGTCCCACCGACGGTTGTGGAACGGGACGAGGAGGCGCCCGCGGGTCGCGGCGTGGCGGAGCAGGTCGCGCACCTCCTCCGCCGTCGCCGCCACCGGCTTGTCGACGACCACCGGGAGGCCGGCGTCGAGCGACGCCCTGGCGAGCGGGACGTGGGTGGCGTTGGGGGTCGACACGACGGCGACGTCGAAGCCGGCCGCGTCGATGAGCAGCTCGGCCGGCGAGGGGTAGACCGTCGCGTCGGGGTACCGGGCCCGGACAGCCGCCTGCCGTCCGGGGTCGCCCGTGGCCACCGCGGTCAGCCGCAGGCCCGGCGTGGTGGCGATGAGCGGCGCATGGAAGGCCGCCCCACCGAGCCCGTAGCCCAGGAGTGCCACGCGCAGGGGGCCGGCGTCCACGCGCCTACCGGGAGAGGCGGAGCGGCAGCTCCTTGAGGGCGTTGTTGAGGTTCGACCGGACACGCCGGGGCTCCCCGGCGAGCTCGATCGTGGGGAAGGTGGCGAGCAGCTCCTCGAAGAACACGCGTCCCTCCAGCCGGGCCAGGTGGGCGCCGAGACAGAAGTGGGTGCCGATGCCGAACGAGAGATGGGGATTCGGGTTGCGGCGCACGTCGAAGCGGTGCGGGTCCCCGAACACCTCCTCGTCCCGGTTCGCCGACGTGTAGACCATCGCGACCTTCTCCCCCGCCCTCACCTTCGTGCCGGCGATGCTGGCATCCTCGGTGGCGGTCCGACGGAAGTAGTGCAGCGGGTTCGCCCAGCGGAGGATCTCCTCGACCGCCGAGGGCATGAGCGACGGGTCCGACCGGAGCTGGGCCAGCTGGTCGGGGTGCTGGAGCAGGGCCAGCGTGCCCGACGCGAGCATCGTCTTGGTGGTGTCGTTGCCCGCGGTGACGAGCTGCACGAAGAAGCTGCCGAAGTCGACGTCGCTCATCGGCGCGCCGCCGAAGGTGGACCCCAGGATCAGCGAGGTGAGGTCGTCCCGGGGCTCCTCCCGGCGGCGGCGCCCGGCGAGCTCGATGGCGTACATGGCCATCTCCGCCGACGCACCGCGGGAGGCGTCGTCGTCGCTTCCGGCGATCTCCTCGTCCTGACCGCTCGTCTGGCGCTCCGCCCATCCATGGAGGCGCATCCAGTCCTCCCGGGGAAGTCCCATCAGCTCGCCGGTCACCTGGGACGGCATCAGCGCGCAGACCCGGTGAACGTAGTCGAGCGTCCCGTGCCCGGCCGCGCCGGCCAGGATCTCCCGGGCGATGGTCCGGATGCGTCCCTCCATCCGTCCGATGACCCGGGCGGTGAAGCTCGGCGCCAGCGGCCGCCGGTAGGCGACGTGGCCCGGGGGATCCATCGCCAAGAGCATGTGGCGCATCTGCTCGAGCGTCTCGGGATCGAGGTCCTCCAGGATCACCCCGCCGCGGGAGGCGGAGAACACCCGGGGATCCCGGGACACCCGGACCACGTCGGCGTGCCGGAGCACGGCCCAGTACCCGGTGCCGTCCGGCATGTCCTGCCAGTGCACGGGGTCCCTGCGGCGAAGCTGCTCGAACACCTCGTGCGGCGGCCCGTCGACGTAGGTGTCGGGCGAGTAGATGTCGATCCGGTCGTTCCCGATGGCCGTCACCGCACCTCCCCCCCGTCGGTCCTCCGCGGATCGTAGAACCTCGGGTCGAGCGACGGGCAGGTGCCGCCGGGCCCGGGTGACGCAGCGCCGCCGGCCCGTGAGGCCGTCACAGCGTCGACGAGCCGCCGTTGAGCGCGATGGTCTGACCCGTCAGCCAGGCGGCCTCGTCCGAGGCCACATAGACCACCGCCGCCCCGACGTCGTCAGGTGACCCCAGCCGCCCGACCGGGACCGACCGTGCCAGGCGGGCGGTCGCGTCGCCGGCGCCGTGACCCATGAGGCCGAGGGCGACGCAGTTGGCGGTCACGCCGGAGGGTGCCACCTCGTGGGCGAGGTGGCGGACGAACCCCTCGATCCCGCTCTTGGACGCCCCGTACAGGGAGACCCCGAGGGCGAGCCCGGTGCGCCCGGCGCCGGAGGAGATCTGGACCACTCGGCCCCACCCCCGCTCGCACATCCCGTCGATGACCGCCGCCACGCAGTGCAGCGACCCGTACAGGTTCAGGTCCACGTACCGGGACCACTCCGAGCGGGGCATCTCGCGGAACGGCACGGGCCGCATGCCCGCAGGCACCCCGGCGTTGTTGACCAGGATGTCGACCGGCCCGAGCTGCTCGGCCCCGCGGGCGACCCCGACGGCCACCGAGTCGGGATCGGTCACGTCGAAGGCGACGGCGTGGGCCCGACGGCCGGCGCCCCGGAGCCGGCCGACCGTCTCCTCGGCCCGCTCGGCGACCAGGTCGTTGACGATCACGGCTGCGCCCTGGCGGGCCAGCGAGACGGCGATGCCGGCCCCGACGCCCTGCCCCGCACCCGTGACGAGCGCCGTCCGGGCCGAGAGGTCGAACATGCCCCCGCTCATGGGCCTCGCCGACCCGGTCCGTGGTGGACCCCGGTCCCGTCGAGGCTCATGACCGCCAGGCCGAGCTCGTCGATCAGGTCCAGGCTCACGTCGGTGCGCCCGGTGTGGTCCGGCTCGCACCGGCACAGCGCGACGACCGCCTCCACCATCTCCTCCATGGTCTCGATCTGGCCGGGCGCCAGCTGGCCGCCCACGAGCGCCTCCGCGCCCTCGCTCACCACCGCGGCCCGCGGTTCGACGGTGTTGACCCGGACCCCGGTGCCGTGCAGCTCGACGGCCAGGGCGTTCGTCTCCCGGTTGAGCGCCGCCTTCGACGCCCCGTAGATGCCGATCCGGGTCGCCACCCCGGCGGTCCGGAACGGGGGGCCCTCGGCGGGACGGGCCGTGGCGCTGGACACGTTCACGATCCAGCCCTCGCCACGCGCCACCATCCCGGGGATCACGGCCTGGGCGAGATCCACCGGCGCATGCACGTTGACCTCGAACATCAGGCGCCGCCGTCGCAGGGGGTAGTCGAGGATCGACTGGTAGACGGCGGCCGCCGCGTTGTTGACCAGGATGTCGATGGAGCCCCCCAGGCGTTCCTCGGCCTCGGGCACGATGCGGGCCCGCTGGCCCTCGTCGGCGAGGTCCGCCACGACGAGGGCGACCGTGCCGCCGACCCGCGCCAGCCTCGAGGCGGTCTCGCGGAGGCTTCCCCCGAGGGTGGCGTGGTGGTCGAGGGTCCGGGCGGTGATCGCCACGTGGGCGCCCTCGGCGGCGAGGCGACCGGCCACCGCCGCACCGATCCCCCGGCTGGCACCGGTCACGATCGCCCGACGACCGGTCAGCCAGGGCTCGGCAGCGGTCACGCCCGGCCCGCCAGGCCCGACCGATTCCGCCCGGACCCCGGCCCGCCCGTGGTCGTGCCGGCCCCCGCCCCGGGCCCAGGTGGCTCGGTCGGCCCGGCCCTGGGCCGTTGCCCCGGAACGGCCGGCGCCCCGCAGTCCTCGGCGACCCGCTCCAGATGGCCCGCCAGGGCCCGCAGGTCGGTGGTCGACCACCGGGCGAACGTCTCGGCGACGATCTCGTCGGTCGCCGCCCGGTACGCCTCCGATGCCCGCCGTCCCGAGGGGGTGAGGTCCACGATGCCGGCCCGTCCGTCGGTCGGGTCCGCGGACCGCCGGACGTAGCCGCCCTCGACGAGCGCCCGGATCTCGCGGCTGATGAGGGGCGCCTCCAGGTCCGCGGCCCGAGCCAGGTCCGAGAGTCGCAGTGGCCCGGCCGTCCGCAGGCAGGCGAGGATGCTGACGGCGGGCCGGGAGAGGTGGACGCCCGAGCGGTCGGACCGGTTGCGGGCCGCCGCCCGACCGAGGCTGACGCGGGCGATCCGCGTGAGCGCCTGCTCGACACGGTCGAGGTCGTCCCGCCGGCTCACGGGGTCAACCTACCCCAGCCTCCCCCCGGGTACTTGACCGGGTCACCCGACTGCATGACCACGTTCAGCAACACCGGCTCCCCGTGAGGCGGCACGGGCGCCGGTTGCACCTCCCGGCCCGACCTCATACTGTCCTTCACCGGGTCAATCTGTCCTTCACCAGGTCAATGAAGCCGGTGGGGCGGTCGCCGGCCCAGCCTCGACGCTGAGGGGGAACCGTGGGAGAGCAAGAGGCGCCGGCATCGGTCCCCACCAAGACGCAGATCACCGGCTCCTCCCGCGACCTGGGCGAGCTGCGGCACCGGCTGCAGGGGTGGCTGACCGCCCGTCTGCCCGACGGCGCCGACCCCCGGCTCACCGGTGTGTCGGCACCCGACTCCAACGGCATGTCGAGTGAGACGGTGCTTTTCGACCTGGCCTGGCGGGAGGACGGCACGGCCCGGACGGGCTCGTTCGTCGCCCGGATCGCGCCCGACCCTGCCGCCGTCCCGGTCTTCCCCGTCTACGATCTCCCCCGCCAGTTCGAGGTGATGCGCCTGGTCGCCGAGCACTCGACGGTCCCGGTCCCCCGGGTCCTCTGGTCGGAGCCGGACCCCAGCCACCTCGGCGAGCCCTTCTTCGTCATGGAGCGTGTCGAGGGTGTCGTCCCCCCCGACAACCTCCCCTACACCTTCGGGAGCTGGCTGCTCGACGCCTCCCCCGAGGAGCGGCGGAGGCTGCAGGACCGCAGCACCGCCGTGCTCGCCGACCTCCACGCCATCGAGCACGCCGAGGAGCGGTTCGGCTTCCTGCAGATCGACCGGCCCGGTGCGACGCCGCTGCGCCGCCACGTCGCCGATCAGTGGGGGTTCTACGAGTGGGTGGCCGAGGGCGCCCCTTCGCCGCTCATCGAGGCGTGCTTCGCCTGGCTCGAGGACCACTGGCCGGCCGACGAGGGTCCGACGGTGCTCAGCTGGGGGGACGCCCGCATCGGCAACATGATGTTCCGGGACTTCGAGCCGGTCGCCGTGCTCGACTGGGAGATGGCGACGCTCGGGCCGCGGGAGATCGACCTCGGGTGGTTCATCTACCTTCACCGCTTCTTCGACGACCTCGCCACCGGCTTCGGCATGCCCGGCATGCCGGACTTCATGCGTCGAGACGACGTGGCCGCCGCCTACGAGGCGCGGAGCGGCCACCGGCCGAGGGACCTCGACTTCTACACGATGTACGCCGCGCTCCGGCACGGGATCATCATGAGCAGGACCCAGCGGCGGGCCATCCACTTCGGCGAGGCCACGATGCCGTCGGACGTCGACGACCTGATCATGCACCGGTCGACCCTCGAGCACATGCTCGCCGGCACCTACTGGGACGGAACGGCGTGAGCAGCAGGGACGCCGCGCCGGACCCGGCCCCCGGGCCGGGAGTGGGGCCGGCACCGGTCTACGAGGACATCTCGCTCGAGGTCGACCGCGGGGTCGCGACGATCACCCTCAACCGGCCGGCGCGGCGCAACGCCTTCAGCGCCCGGATGGGTGCCGAGCTGGGCGCTGCGTACCGGGCCTGCGATGGGGACGACGCCGTGCGCGCCGTGATCCTCACCGGGGCCCCGCCCGCCTTCTGCTCGGGCGCCGATCTCTCGGCCCGCGGCGAGACCTTCGGGTCGAGGCCGCCGGAGTCCTTCAGTGCGGCAGGCGTGACGCCACCGGCCTGGCAGGTCCGCAAGCCGGTGATCGCCGCCGTCAACGGCCACGCGATCGGGCTCGGGCTCACGTTGGCCCTGCAGTGCGACCTCCGGATCGTCGCCGAGGACGCCACCTACGGCGTCGTCCAGGTCCGGCGGGGTGTCCTCCCCGACGCGTTCTCGCACTGGACGCTGCCCCGGATCGTGGGCCTGGCCAACGCCGCAGACATCCTGCTGACCGGCCGCCTCTTCGACGGTCGGGAGGCCAAGGCCCTCGGCATCGCCAACCGGTGCCTGCCCGCCGACGAGGTCCTCCCGGCAGCCGTCGAGCTCGCCCGGGACCTGGCGGTGAACGTGGCGCCCGTGTCGGTGGCCATCACCAAGCGGCTCCTCTGGGAGGCCATCGGCATGGGCCCGGAGGAGGTGGGCCGCCTCGAGACGCGGCTGCACCACCACGTGATGGGCCGTCCCGACGCCCGTGAGGGCGTGACCGCCTTCCTCGAGCGGCGCCCTCCCGTCTGGCAGCTGCGGGTGTCGACGGACTGGCCCGACTGGCCCGCGACGGGCGAACCTCGACCCACCGACCCCCGAACCACGGAGCAAGGAGTGCACAGCCGATGAGCGAGGAACACACCGTCGCAACCACCCTCGAGTTCCCCTACCGGCGATCGCTCGGGACCGTCATCGGGCGGTTCATGACCGCGCTGCGCGACCACCGGATCCTCGGGATCGGGACGCCCTCGGGTGCGGTGCTGGTCCCGCCGCTCGAGTACGACCCCGACACGGGCGACTCGCTGGGAACCGACCTCGTCGAGGTCGGGCCGGGCGGCGAGGTCCGGTCGTGGGCCTGGGTGTCCCAGCCGACGCGCCGCCACCCCCTCGACCATCCCTTCGCCTTCGCCCTCATCCGTTTGGACGGGGCGTCCACCGCCCTCGTCCACGCCGTCGACGCCGGCGACATCGGGGCCATGCGCACCGGGATGCGCGTGCAGCCCCGTTGGAGGGTCGAGCCCCGGGGACTGATCACCGACATCGAGGCCTTCGTGCCCGAAGGAGCCCGGTCATGAGCGACACCAAGTCCGAGCCCGTCGTCATGGACCACCTGGTCACCCTGACCTACGTCGAGGACCTCCCGCCCAACACCGTCCGCTTCGCCGATGCGCTGGTCCGGGGCCGGATCCTCGGTCAACGCTGCCCCCAGTGCCAGCGGATCTACGTGCCGCCCAAGGGCTACTGCCCGCTCTGCGTCGTCCTGCTGGGTGAGGAGCACGACGTCGAGGTCGGGGACCACGGGACGGTCACGGGGTTCACGATCGTGGCGCCCGTTCGCTACTACGGGCAGACCAAGACCGAGCCGTTCGTGTACGCGTCCATCCTGCTCGACGGGGCGAGCGGGACGCTCGGTGGCCAGGACGTGTCCGGGATCCCGGCCGACAAGGTCCGCCCGGGCATGCGGGTCCGGGCCGTGTGGAAGCCGGCCGGGGAACGCACCACCGAGGGACAGACGGCCCGGGGCTGGGGCTCGGTCGAGGGCTGCATCTCATCGTTCGAGCCGTCCGGCGAGCCCGACGTGCCCGCCGAGGAGTACCGGGAGCACGTCATCTGATGCCCGCCACCGACATCGCCATCGTCGGCTGGGGCCAGACGCCGGCCTACCGGCGCTCGGACCTCACCGAGCCACAGCTGTGCATGACCGCCAACCTCGAGGCGATGGCCCACGCGGGCATCGACCGCCGGGACATCGGCTTCACCTGCTCGGGCAGCTGCGACTACCTGACCGGCGGCCCGTTCGCCTTCGTCGCCAACCTCGACGCGGCGGGGGCCTGGCCGCCCATCTCCGAGTCACACGTCGAGATGGACGGCGCCTGGGCCCTGTACGAGGCCTGGGTCCGGCTCCAGCACGGCGACATCGACCTGGCCCTCGTGTTCGCCTCCGGGAAGTCGTCGCCCTCCAACCGCCTCGAGCTCTACCCCCAGCAGCTCGACCCGTACTACCTCGAGCCCCTGGGCCTCGATCCCCTGTCGCTGGCCGCCATGCAGGCCCGGTCGCTGCTCGAGGCGGGCAAGGCCACCGAGCGGGACTTCGCCGAGGTGGCGTCCCGCAGCCTGCGGGCCGCCGCAATGAACCCCAAGGCCACGGTGAGCGGTGAGAAGGACGCGGACGAGCTCCTCGCCGCCGACTACGCCTGTGCGCCCCTCCGGGCCCACGACGTGTCGGCCGTCGCCGACGGGGCGGCCGCGGTGATCCTCGCCACCGCGGCCCGTGCCCGCCAGCTGGCCGAGCACCCGGTCTTCATCCGCGGCATCGAGCACCGGATCGAGGTCCACCAGCCCGGCATGCGTGATCTCACCACCTCGTCGTCGGCCGCCGAGGCGGCGCGGCGGGCCGGGCTGGCCGACCGTCCCGTCGACGTCGCCGAGCTGGCGGCCGCGTTCAGCCCCCAGGAGATCATCCTCCGCCAGGCCCTTGGCCTGGGAGAGGACGTGACGGTGAACCCCTCGGGGGGTGCGCTCACGGGCGACCCGGTGATGGCCACCGGGCTCGTCCGCATCATCGAGGCCGCGCGGCGCGTCGCCGACGGCAGCGCGGGGCGGGCCCTGGCTCACGCCAGCAACGGCCAGTGCCTGCAACACAACCTGGTTTGCATCCTGGAGGGAGCGTGATGGCTCAACCCTGCGCGGTCATCGGCATCGGCCAGACCAAGCACGCCAAGGCCCGGGCCGACCTGTCGATGACGGGGCTGGTCCGGGAGGCGGCCGTCCGGGCGCTGGAGGACGCCGGGCTCACGTGGCGGGACATCGACGCGCTCGTCATCGGCAAGGCGCCAGACGCCTTCGAGGGGGTCATGCAGCCCGAGCTCTTCCTCGCCGACGCCCTCGGCGCAGCGGGCAAGCCGATGCTGCGGGTGCACACCGCCGGCAGCGTGGGCGGATCGACCGCCATCGTCGGTGCCCACCTGATCGAGTCCGGTATCCACGAGCGGGTCCTGAGCGTCGCCTGGGAGAAGCAGTCCGAGGGCAACGCCCAGTGGGGCCTCGCCGGAGGGCGGAGCGGCGGCATCGGCGCGGGCGGCGCGTTCGCCCCCTACGTGCGGTCCTACATCGAGCGCACCGACGCGCCCGAGTACATCGGCTGGCAGGTCGCGGTCAAGGACCGGCTCAACGCCCTGAAGAACCCCTACGCCCATCTCCAGCTCGCCGACATCACGCTCGAGAAGGTCAAGGAGTCCCCCATGCTGTGGGACCCCCTGCACTTCCTCGAGTCGTGTCCCTCGTCGGACGGGGCCTGCGCGATGGTCCTCGGCACCGAGGCTGCGGCCGCTGCCTCGCCCAACCCGCCGGCGTGGATCCTGGCGACGGCCGTCCGCAGCGAGCCGTCCACCTTCCCCGGCCGCGACGCCGTGCGACCCCAGGCGGGCGTCGACTGCGCGCACGACGTGTACCGGCAGGCCGGCATCACCGACCCCCGGGCGCAGATCGACGTCGCCGAGCTCTACGTGCCGTTCAGCTGGTACGAGCCGATGTGGCTCGAGGGCCACGACATCGCCGGACCGGGCGAGGGCTGGAAGATGGTCGACCGGGGCGACACGGAGATCACGGGCTCGTTCCCCGTCAACCCGTCGGGTGGCGTGCTGTCGAGCAACCCGATCGGGGCCTCCGGCATGCTGCGGATGGCCGAAGCCGCCCTGCAGGTCCGGGGCATGGCCGGTGAGCACCAGGTCGAGGGGGCGAGGGTGTCGCTCGGCCAGGCCTACGGGGGCAACGCCCAGTACTTCTCGATGGCGATCTTCTCCTCCTCGCCCGGGCGCCCCGGGGCCTGATTCCGGGACGGACCGGCTGGCGGCCCACGACCACAAGGAGCACCGACGAGATGGATGCCGAGAAGGCGGACGCACCGGGCACGCCCGACGTGCACCGGGGGGTGTTCCTCCCGGACCTGCTGATCGCCGCCCTCGACCGCAGCCCCGACAAGCCCTGCGTCTACCTGGGCGACCAGGTCCTGACCGGGGCGCAGGTCCGCGACGAGATCAGCCGCTACCACCAGGTGCTGGCCTCGCTGGGCATCGGTGCCGGGAGCGCCATGGCGATGATCTCCAAGAACCGCCCGGAGGTGCTCTTCTCCATCGGCGCCAACATGGTCACCGGGAGCAGGCTGTCGCCGCTCCACCCGCTCGGCGCCCTCGAGGACCACGCCTACGTGCTCGTCGACGCCGAGGTCGAGACCCTGATCTTCGACCCGACGTCGTTCGAGGACCGGGCGGCCGAGCTCCGCGAGCGGGTGCCCGGGCTCAAGCGGCTCCTGAGCCTCGGCCCCTCGGAGGTGGGTGAGGACCTGCTCGCCCTGGCCCGGACCTTCGCGCCCGCGCCGCTGGTGTCGCCAGCCGTGAGCGCCGACGACATCGCCGGCATCGCCTACACCGGCGGCACGACGGGGAGGCCCAAGGGGGTGATGGGCACCTACCGCAGCGGCGCCACCATGACGACCATCCAGATGGCGGAGTGGGAGTGGCCGGACGAGGTGCGGTTCCTGATCTGCACGCCGCTCAGCCACGCCGGCGCCGCCTTCTTCGTACCGACGCTGCTGAGGGGCGGCTCGATCGTGGTTCTCCCCGGTTTCGAGCCCGAAGCGGTGCTCGAGGCGATCGAGCGACACCGCATCACCGCCGTCATGCTCGTGCCGACGATGCTCTACGTCCTGCTCGACCATCCCAAGCTCGACCAGACGGATCTGTCGAGCCTGCAGACCGTCTACTACGGCGCGGCCGCCATGTCCCCGACCAGGCTGAAGGAGGCCATCGAGCGGCTCGGACCCATCTTCTTCCAGTACTACGGCCAGGCCGAGTGCCCGATGACGATCACCGTGCTTCGAAAGGAGGAGCACGACGTGTCCCGGCTCGACCGCCTGGCGACGTGCGGGCGGCCGGTGCCGTGGCTGCACGTCGCCCTCCTCGACGACGACGGGAACGTGGTGCCCCGGGGAGAGCCGGGCGAGATCTGCGTCCGGGGCCCCATGGTCATGAAGGGGTACTGGAGGAAGCCCGAGCAGACGGCGGACGCGCTCAAGTTCGGCTGGCTGCACACCGGCGACGTGGCCCGGGAGGACGAGGAGGGCTTCTACACGATCGTCGACCGCAAGAAGGACATGATCGTGTCGGGCGGGTTCAACGTCTTCCCGCGGGAGGTCGAGGACGTCCTGTCGTCGCACCCGGCGGTCGCCCAGGTCGCGGTGATCGGGGTCCCCGACGACAAGTGGGGGGAGGCCGTCAAGGCCGTCGTGGTCCCGAGGCCGGGGTCGACCATCGACCCCGGCGAGCTCATCAGCCTGGTGAAGGAGCGCAAGGGGGCGCTGCACGCGCCGAAGACCGTCGACATCGTCGACGCCATCCCGCTCAGCCCTCTCGGCAAGCCCGACAAGAAGGCGCTTCGGGCCAGGTACTGGCACGGGTCGGACCGCCTTGTCCACTGACGCGGGCGGCGGACCCGACGGCGCCGCCGGCAGGGACCGGCCCCGATCGTCCACGACCCAGGGCCACGATGCCTTCTCCACCCCACCGCGGGACAAGATCCCGGGCATCAGTCGGAGTCACGTGGCGGCGATGGAGTCGACCGACGACGACGCCGTGTGGGTGCTCGCCGGCATGCACCATGTCATCCTGCGGACCATCGGCCGCCGCTCCGGGGTCGAGCACAAGGTCGCGCTCCCCTACTGGCTCGATCCCGCCGGCAACCCGGTGGTGGTCGCCTCGTTCTCAGGGGCTCCCAACCACCCGTCGTGGTACCTCAACCTCGCCGACCGCTCCGCCAACCCGGAGCTTCTGGTGCGCGTGCAGGGTCGAAGCTTCTGGTCGGTGCCCGAGATCCTCGACGGTGACGACTACAACGCCACCTGGGCGGGCCTGACCGCCGACCGCGCCTACTACGACGACTACCAGGCCCAGACCGACCGGCGGATCCCCCTGGTCCGGCTGGTCGAGGTGCGGCCCGCTTGACGGGCCTCGAGGCGCCCCCGCCCCGGTGCGCCCGGCCCGCCGGGGCCGCCCCGCTGCTCAGGGCTCGAAGGGCCCCCTGCCCATCTGCTCGCGCACGGTGACCACCGGCGGGTTGGTGAGGGTCCGCCGCTGCCAGTTGGCGCCGTCCACGACCAGGGTGTGGCCGGAGATGAACCGGGCGTAGGGCGAGGCGAGGAACGTCGCCGCCCACCCGAGCTCCTGGCGGCGGCCGACCCGCATGGCCGGCTGGCGCACGTCCGTGTCGCTCGAGCGGGCCAGGTTCCCCACGATGTCGGCGGTCATGTCCTCGTGGGGGAACAGCCCCGGGACGAGCCCGTTGACCTGGATCCCGTAGGGCCCCCACTCGACGGCGAGTGACTCGGTCAGGTTCTTGACACCCGCCTTGGCCGCCGCCGAATGGGCGAAGCCCGGACCACCCGTCCACGCGTACGACGCTCCCACGTTGATGATGGAGCCGGGCGTGCCGTCCGCCAGGTGGCGGCGGCCGAACTCACGTGCGCAGAAGAACGTCCCGTTGAGCGTGATGTCGACGACGGTGCGCCAGGCGTTCGGCGACATGTCCTCCGCGGGGACGGGGAAGTTGGCGGCCGCGTTGTTGACGAGCACGGCCGGGAGGCCGAACGCCGACTCCGCCGCGTCGAAGGCGCGGGCCACGTCGTCGGGGTCGCGGATGTCGCACGGCGTGGCGACGACCCGTCCGCCGAGGGCCTCGACGGCAGCCCGACCGGCCTCGAGGTGCTGCTCCTTGCGGCTGGCGATCACCAGCGAAGCCCCGAGCCGTGCGAACTCGAGGGCGATGGCCTTGCCGAGGCCGGTCCCGCCGCCGGTCACGAGGACGACCACGCCGTCGAAGGTCCCCGGCCTCAGCGCGGTCTCGCCCGTCGGCGGGGGGAGCGGCAACCCGGTCACGTCGGCCATCGCGGTCACTCAGCTCCCCGTGTAGTGCGGCGGACGGCCCTCGGCCCGGGCGGCCCGGAACTCCGCGAAGTCGGCGCTCCTGTTGATGAACGTCTGGTAGATCATCTCGTCGGCCATCGAGGCGCGGATGGCCGGCACCGAGAGGTGGCGGATGACCTCGCGGGCCATCTTCACGGTCACCGCCGGGATGGCGACCACCTGCTCGGCCATCTCCCGCACCACCGTGTCGAGCTCCTCGGCCGGCACGATGCGGCTCACGATCCCGTGGGCGAGCGCCTCCTCGGCGGTCAGCACCCGCCCCGTGAGGACCAGGTCGCCGACGAGGCCCGGTCCGCACGTGGCGTGCAGCACGGCGATCCCGCCGGTGTCGGGGATCACGCCGTGGCTGAGCTCGGGCAGCCGGAACCGGGTCCCCTCGGCGGCCACCCGGACATCGCACAGCAGGGCCCGCTGGAAGGCGGCGCCCATGACCCAGCCCTTGCAGGCCACGAGCACGGGCGCGTCGAGCTCCCAGAGCTGCTGGATGCCGCGGTGGCCGCGACGCATCAGCTCGTGGTGGGACAGATCGACCTTGAGGGTTCCGATCGACCCCACGTCCCGCCCCGACGAGAACGACTTCCCCTCACCCCGCCAGATCACGACCCGCAGGTCCGGACGCTGCCGGAGCTCGGCGAGGATCTCGAACAGCCGTGCGTCCATCCCGTCGTCGAACGCGTTGTGCTTGTCGGGATTGTCGTTGGTGATCGTGGCGATGGCGCCGTCGATGTCGAGCCGGACCCTGTCGGTCACGTCCACCCTCCCGCGGTCAGCTCGATTCTGTCACGACGCGGACGGCCCCTCCCCGCCCCG
>Ga0209048_10002056_pt1 | contig 20160 bp, 12 predicted proteins | sample FrelakmetCRP12CR_FD_187146 | JGI IMG/M metagenome (GOLD analysis project Ga0209048, IMG submission 187146) | Freshwater lake sediment microbial communities from the University of Notre Dame, USA, for methane emissions studies - CRP12 CR (SPAdes)... | ecosystem: Environmental > Aquatic >... | reverse complement strand
GGGAGAAACGCCTGGGTGACAGCAATCTGCCCGATCACATTGACTTCAAGTTGTTTCCTGAGTTGCGCCAAGGGAATCACTTCAAGGGGACTACCGACGACGATCCCGGCATTATTGACGAGCCCTCCCAGACCAGCCTCGCCCACAATCAGCCGCACAGCTTCGACGGATCGCGCGATCGACAGCTCATCGGTGACGTCGAGCGTGATGGGAATGAGTGATGGACCACCCTTCGCGGCAAGCGCCTCCCCTGCCCGAGGGTCACGCACTCCGGCAAACACGGTCATCCCACGACTGGCACAATCGAGCGCGCAAGCCGCACCAATGCCGGTCGAGGCACCGGTCACAACAACGGCAGTGGACGATAGACGATCAGACATAGGCGAGACTACCACGACTGCGCGACAGAGAGCAGCCTCCTCGGATGTCATCAAGAATTAACTCTCCCGACCTTGACAGGCCAAAGTCCTTTCATTATGGTTCTGAGATGTTGACGTCGCCGGCTCCCCTCCATCGACTAAGGCAATCCGAACCGGCCGGTGGCATGAATTTACGCGATGATGAGCAGAAATATTCCGGCACATATGCTCATGAACCCATCGCGGCATTGATCATAAGGGTCCGATAGTAAAGTACTTTTTATGGCAAAGATTGCCGTCATCGATATCGGAACCAACTCCATCCATATGGTGTTGACTGAGATCCAGCCGGACGCAGGCTACAAGATCCTCGATCGCTTCAAAGACATGACGAGACTCGGAAACGGGGCCTTTACGACCCACCGCCTCTCCGACGAGGCGATCACCCGTGGGCTCGACGTCATTCGCAATCTCGTCACCCTGGCCAAGAACAAGGGCTACGATCGCATCATCGCCGTCGCCACCAGCGCCGTGCGCGAGGCAAAGAACGGGGGAGACTTTATCGATCTCGTGGCCGAACAGACGGGGCTGACCGTCCGCGTCATCAGCGGTACGGAAGAAGCCAGACTGATTTTCCTGGGCGTCAAAAACAACGTGCCCATGACAGAACAGCCGACGCTCTCTGTCGATGTCGGCGGTGGATCAGTCGAACTGATGGTCGGGAATCGTGACCAGCTCCTTCACGCGAAGAGCCTCAAGCTCGGCGCCATTCGACTGGCGGATGAATTCCTCAAGCGCACGCCCCCTTCCGAGAGGATGCTCCGCTCACTCGAAGACACCGTGACGACCCAGTTACAGGGAGCTCTCGATTCGTTCAAGATGAAACGATTCGATTCCCTGATCGCCACCTCCGGCATGGCGGGCAACCTGGCAGAAGTCATTCATTTGCGCCGAACGAATCGCCCGCTCCCCCAAATCAATCTCGCCACGATTTCGCTGAAGGACGTCAAAGAGATCGAACAGGACCTCCGTCAATCCACCATCAGAGCCAGGCTGGCGATCCCCGGATTAGATCCTAAACGCGTAGATACCCTCTTTCCTGCCACGGTGGTCCTTCGCCGGCTGATGGAGCTCTCGGGGCGAGACGAACTCATCCTCTGCGACAAGGCCATTCGTGAAGGCATCATTTACGACTTTATCCAGCGCCACCGGGAACGACTTAAAGCGGAAGCAGAGATTCCCGACTTGCGCCGGCGCACTGTCATCGCGCTGGCCCGTCGCTGTCATGCCCCGGAAACTCATAGCCTGCATGTCGCCAGCTTAGCCCTGCGCCTCTTCGACCAGACGACACGCCTCCATCACTTGGGGCCCACCGAGCGGGACTGGCTTGAATACGCCGCAATTCTGCACGACGTCGGCTACCTCATCAACGAGCGCCAGCACCACAAGCACGCCTACTATCTGATCACCAATAGCGACCTCGGAGGATTATCCGGCCAGGAGATTCAGGTGGTCGCGAACGTGGCACGCTATCACCGGCGCGCGGTCCCTCACATGAAGCACGAGGGATTCGACGCCCTTTCTCCCAAGTACAAACGAATCGTGCGGATCCTGTCCGCGCTGCTTCGGATCGCCGATGGCCTGGACCGAACGCATTTTTCGGTCGTCAGCACTCTCGATGTGAGGCTCGGCGCCACCGTCACCATCACCGCACATGTGACGGGCGATGCGGAGTTGGAAACCTGGGCCGCCGCAGGCCGGGCGGATCTCTTCGAACGGGTGTTCCGCCGCCACGTAAAGTTTTCCGTCATCTCGCAGGACGATGCCACATGAGCAATCAGCCCCGTCTACCCATGACTCCCCATCCCTACCCGGGAAAACTGATCATCGTCGAGGGCATCGACGGATCCGGGAAAAGCACGCAACTGCTGTTGCTGAACAAGTGGCTGGAGTCGAAAGGCCATAAAGTCTTCTTCACGGAGTGGAACTCCTCGGAACTGGTCAAAGAAACGACCAAACGGGGCAAAAAGAACAAAAGCCTGACGCCGACGACGTTCAGCTTGCTCCACGCGACCGACTTTGCCAGCCGGCTATTTCATGAAATTCTGCCCCCGCTCAAAGCCGGCATGATTGTCCTGGCCGACCGCTATATGTACACAGCCTTTGCGCGTGACGTCGTCCGCGGCGTGTCGCCTGAATGGGTTCGCAAGCTCTACAGCTTCGCCATAACACCGGACATGGCCTTCTACTTCAAAGTGCCGATCGAGGTCGCCATCTCGCGGCTCCTGGGTGGCACGCGCGGACAATTCAAGTACTACGAAGCCGGCATGGACATGAACCTGACCCCGGACGTCACCGAAAGCTTCCGCATCTTCCAATCAAGCATCCTGGCCCAGTATGAGAAAATCGTCGATGAGTTTCAGCTCATCACGTTGGATGCGACGAAAGACATCGAAGCCCAGCAGAACGACATGCGCCGGCTCGTGGGAGAGGCGCTCAAAGACTACAAACCAAGACGGGGTACCCATGGTCGACGCACAGTATTTTGGCGACGGTTTGACGTACCTAAATCCGAGTGACCTCAAAGGGAAACTCATTGCTATCGAAGGCACCGACGGGGTCGGCCGCTCCACGCACATCGAGATGTTGCAGGAGTGGCTGGAGGTGCAGGGCTACGGCGTCCTCACGACCGGCTGGACCCGTTCCAATCTCATGTCAAAAACGATCGAAATGGCGAAAGAAGGCAACATTCTCGACCGGTGGTCGTTCAGCCTGCTCTACGCCACCGACTTTGCGGACCGCTTAGAACACGAGATCATCCCCGCGCTTCGCTCGGGCTACATCGTCCTGGCCGACCGGTATATCTATACGGCCTTCGCGCGCGATTTTGTGCGGAGCGGGAACCGCCAGTGGGTGAGAGACGTCTTCGGTTTTGCGTTAATCCCCGATCTCGTCTGCTACCTGCGCATCGACGTCGAAACACTCGTGCTGCGCGTCATCGAAACCAAAGGGATAAACTACTGGGAATCAGGAATGGATCTTCGTCTCGGCAACGATCTCTACGATAGCTTTAAGAAGTACCAGTCACTCTTGATCGAGGAGTTCGACAAAATGGCGGAAGAGTTTCACTTCGAAGTGGTCGATGCCAGAAAATCACCCGATGAGATTCAGGAAGAACTGCGAAGCAAGATTCAGCCGTTGCTCACCGCACGCCTGCGAAGCCCGGAGCTGCCGTCCGACCGCCTCATCCAGCCGGCCCCCTCTAGCTAGAGCCTTCCCCACCCCGCTTTCCGACGGCCCGCAACTGACCGGGGGTCAACCACCAACGAAGGATCCCTCGAACCGGCTTTGCCGGGATCGAGAGCTCGATCAGGCAGGCCCCGGCTTTCTTCAAAGGAAAGGACGCGGACGCCCGGCCGGAAAGAAGAACACTTGCGACCATCCCCAACTGCGGTTCATGACCGACACAGATCACGCAGGACTTTGGCGGAAGATCCTGGAGCAAGGCAACCACGTCTGCTGGCGGAGCCTCCGGCAATAGTTCATCGCGCAGTTGCATGAGCGAGGGCCTCGCCAACTGGTCGCACAGCAATTGAGCCGTTTCCACCGCACGTCTCGCAGGACTCGCATAGATTGCAGTAGGACGCAGATCGAGCCGGCGCAGTCCCGCTGCCACCTGACGGACTCGCCGCTTGCCCTCCTCCGTCAGCGGACGATCAACGTCCTTTCCTTCCCACTCCTCGCGATTAACCGCGATACCATGCCGAAACAACACACAGTCCATCATCACTCCTCTCGTATCTCAAAGATTGGTCTGCCCCAATTTACCGGAGCGATGAGTCAGAACCAACCCTCTTTTTTTTGGTTTGTCTCGTGCCTTTGGTGCATCTGGTTAGTATAGTTGGTCTCGTGTACTTGAGTGAACCAGCCTTACCAGATCAGCTAAAGAAACCAAATGAACGACACAATGCACAGCAACCGGTTGCATCCAATGTGATCCCATCTCAATCAAAAGAGATTCAATCCTCCACCGACAATCTCATCAACATAGCAACGTCATAACAACGTCTTCATAGCACTCACTGTCGCTGTACATAAATAAATCAAATGGTTAAGACGAAGAGTTCCCGCTGCTGACACGCGCAAGTAGTCTGGCATATGGCTTGCTGAAGTAGAGCGTCATCACGGTGAATCGAGCAGCTGAACGTCCGGGCTGGAGGAAATCACAATGGACTTTGCACTTACATTAATCATCTCAAACGGCCTCCTGGCCGCCTTCATCTATGTCGTCGTGAACTGGATTTGGCAAGACTAAGACCCGCTCACGGAGCGATGGAAAAACCTTCGCACGAGTGTTGACCTGGAAGAAGGAATGAGCAGCGGCCATGACACAATTATCAACAATGGCGAGACGTGGATCCGGCCCATCCCTCATGTGGCTGCCAGCCGACAACAGCCAGATGACGCCTCAGGTGTTGAGCCAACTCACCCGGAGCACGCCGGTCGCCTCCACGTCCTCCCAGCGGGCCGCGCTTTCACTAACGACCGGAAGCGCGGCCTTTATTTCCCTCGAGACCGGACAGAGAAGAATGGTGAAGCCCGGCGGTTGATCTAATGTGTTTGGTTCGGCTTATTCCTCTCACGAAGTGAAACCAGAGAAAGCAAGTCATCCAGATACATCAGACAGACCGGATCAACTGAGGCAATGGTCGGGGCTCATTCTACAAGGAGACAGAAAGATGTACGGGACAATTTTGGTGGTCGATGATAACCCCGACATTCGAGAAACCACCCGCTTATCGCTCAGTCGAGAGGGCTATGAGGTGTGGCTGGCCCCTGACGGCATCAGTGCGATGGAGTTGATGAAGCAGCCGGTGCTTGCAAGCGCAGTCTGCACGGTCCTCCTCGACCTGATCATGCCGAATGGCAGCGGGATGGACCTCATTGCCTATCTCCGGAAAGAACACCCGGCTGTCCCCATCCTCGTGTGCAGTGGGACCGACGACTCGATGTTCCTTGAAGGGATTCTCCAGGAAGGCGTGTGCGACTGGATGCGGAAACCGGTGTCGCGGGAGACGCTGGTGCAAAAGGTACGGACCGCCGTGCATCTCTTCTCACTCAGGACACAGCAGGACCGGTACACCGAGTCAGCACCGGCGCCGGTCTCGCCGCACATAGAGGCCGCTACTTCAGGAATCGAGGCCGTAGAGGAATCTCGGGACAGTGCCACCGGGCTGTGATACGGAACTCCCCCCTCTACCATTTCACTTTGATACTGACCCAGTGGCCACCAAACTCCGTGAAACCTGCCGAAGAGGATCGTTAGCGCAGCATTTGCCCTGCTCGGGTCGCGACCATCGCTACCGCGCCCGAGGAATTCTCGTCACCCTCGTCATACTCATCGAACGCAGTTGAATCTAAATAGATCCTATGCCGATCAAAATAGATTCAGTTGAGAGAGTGTCCGATCAAGTTCTGCTCCTGCCTGTTTCCCTTCAACACCGTGAAAACCTGCTGCTTTTGAAGGTAATCAAGCAAAACTGGTCAGTTCAAGCCGGCCATAGAAGCTGATGGCACATCGATTGCGATATACCTCGTCCGGAGGGTATCAGGCGAGAACCGGGACGGAAGATTCAGAAAGGGATCGCCATGACCTTAATGACCTTAACAATCGGCGCGGCAAACATTCTCCTGGCGGCGGTCATCTATGTCATCGTGCGTCGGATGTGGCAGGACTGACTCCCGCTCACGTCTGCGGACAGGCCTAGAACAAGGGTTCCCGATCACACACCCCTGCGTGCATGATTAGGTACCGAGCGATAACTGATCGGGCGAGGAACGAGCGATGCGGGGCCAAACGAGATGGCGACCAGTCGCGGCGAGCTAGGAGTGATACCCCAAGATATGGTGCCCTATCGATATAACCCTAAATAGATATTGCAAAAGATGCTGCACGAGTCTAATAAGGGCTACCTGTCGCTTCCACGTAACAGTGCGTGTGTACTGTGTAACTGGTTTCTCTCCGTGAGCCTTCAAAGGACCCGGCCATGAATGGCACCTTAGGCCTCCTAGAAGGTCGGTCTTCTATCTCCCGATCAACCTCGTATCACTTCCGGTGCGAGCAACAGCGTCTATTGGGGAAAAGTTCCTGGAACCATTATCGGACCCAGGTCCAAAGACACAAATCCTGAAATACCGGAGGTATATTCGTTGGAATACATTCAGGATTTCTCCGAGCCGAGAACGACGCGGATGGCCGCGGATCGTTCGTCAGCGTAGAAAGGTTAATGTCAGACAGGCCTCTTATTAGACACCAGCTACCAAGTAACCCATAGGCCCATGGATTGTTTGGTTGAATCGCGACAAGGAGTTGTCAAAGGATGGCCCCTCAGATTGGTATGAAGAATCCTATCCTCCCTTATCAAAATAATCGAACCCCGTCCCGTAAAGAGATTAGCTTCAAGCATGGAAAGGAAGGTTGCCTAGTTTTCACCTTCAGCCTTCCCTGGGGCGCGTGTTTGCTTTTTCTCATAAATGCGTTAATGACTCCACACTCCGCCTTTGCAGCAGAGACTGCGGCTACCTCGAAAGACGCCCCTTCTCACTCCATGGGATTGAGTATCCATCCAGCTCCCCTACCCAAAGTGCCATTACCTTTAAATCGCCAGGCTTTGGGCTCGGGTATTCGCATGTGGTTCCCTGCCTATGATGGTGATGGATTCTTCGCTTCGTTGGACCAGCCGAAACAGCTAAAAGAGGCTTCTCTTGAAGCGGAGTCGATCTTTCAGACATCCATTGTGCCAATAATACAGAGTCTGGGATTTGGGGATGATTCCGGACTCCACTTCTTCATTCCTCGGCACAGCGGAGCCCCGTCGGGGCGGGCCAATTTTAGCAAGTTAGCATCGCGTCTGTGCGCCGGGTTGAAGTTGGAGGTCAAGCCGCCACAGGTGTCGCCGTCCATTTCAATTCTGCCGAAAACTGCTGAGACGCATTTGGTCCACAGCGTTCCCACCAGTTCGGCGAGAAGCGCTCCTGTTGAATCGCCCGCCGAGGTCACCGAAAATCGTCAGGCTATTGAGCAGTGGCAGCAGGAATGGGCTAGCTGGTGGTGTCGGGTCTCTGAACAGATCGGTTCCAAGGATCGAATCACGCTCCTGGAGAAAGATGCCAAGCCCTTGCTCGAGGCGCTCGACCGGTCGTTCCAGGAACAAACGGGACAGACCTTTCGGCAGCATGTAGAGGAGTTCGAGCGCGAGAGATACTTCTATTTGTTTCCGCAGGTTCATCATCCCCGTCAAGACGAATTCGCGGCCGGCCTTATTCCACCCAAATTGGTGACGATCGATCATGCGGGCATCCGCGCCGATCGCAAAGAAAGGCAGGGGATCCACTCAGCTGTAGGACGTGTCTTTGTCTCCTACAAAGTCACCAATAAGCTAGCTCTCCCCCTCGCCAACGCAGTCAAAGCCGCATTGACAGCGCTGAAAAGCCTAAACGGGGTGACGAGCGTTGAAGACATTCCCGTTAAGGGGGTGTCGCTGGTGCTACTACCCGCCGGGGAAGCTCGCGTAGCCGACAAAGTCGTCCCTGCGCTCCGATATGCCTATCGCATGCCGGCGTATGTGGTTATCGGTGGAGGAAGAAAACCCGTTTATGTATGGATAGATGCGGAAGAGGGAAAGCTCCTCGAGGTCGTGCCATTATTCAGCGGCGCGGCTGATGCGAAAGGGAGTACGCTCAATGCAGACCCCTCTGGTGGGACAAGCCCACTGCCTACAGATTTCAAGATTGATCAGCCAACGGGAGTTGTATCAGCAACGAACACGACCGATGTCATCCTAAAATTGGAAAACGAGTTGCGAGGGGGAATGCCGGGCTCAAATAGCCCACAGTTTATCGCAGAGAATCAACAGCTCCCTATCCCGCCCAGTTCAGTCTGGGATTTTACCTCTTCACCGCCCCCTGCCTCCGGCGCGTCTACAACCACCACCCTTGAAAGGTGGGAAAAGATTGACCTATTCGGGACCGTTTCTCGATATCTGGACACGGTGAAGAATGCCGACTCCACTTTTACGTGGAGCGGACTCCTGCCAATTACGATCTATGAGGGCTCCAATACCTGTAACCCTTTTTCTATGTCCAACTACAGTGCCAACCTCCTTAACTTCCAACCTTACGATCCGAACGACCCGAATGACACCAGTTGTCCGATGTCGGGGAGTGTCAGGAAAAGCTCTAATGATCACACTCTGGTGGCCCATGAAATGGGTCACCTACTGACCCAGCGTCAGTATGGATTGTATCCCCCGGACCCGTCTCGAGGATCACCCACACCTTGGTGTTACGAACTCAGTTTATTTCCTCGACAACAGCCGGACCCCGCAAACCCCACCATAGCCTGTCCCGTCCTTGTAAACCCAAATTTGGTCCACGACTTTGCCGATGCTTGGGTGCAGGTTTTCGAAGATACCAATTGTGTCGCCGGTTGGATGGGGCAATGGATTCCAAGACGTAGTAGCCTTGGTGTGGCTTACCAATGGGACCCGGACAGTCTTTTTTGCAAGAAGCATCATGAGAACGACAAATGGCCTCGCTTGTCGAGGGTACCAGATCCAGTACAATTCGATTACCAATTGGCCACATGGCCGGACGCGGACGACCCGGTCACCAACTGGTCTGTCAACGATTATTTTGCCACCCATATCGGCGACCACTTTCCTGAGCATCGCAGGGTCATTAACAGAGACAACTGCTATGGATATTCCGACATGCAAATCGCCGCTGCTGCTTTATGGGAAGTGCGGGAAGGAGCGATGAGCCTGTCTACCTGGGGGAGATTCGACTACTTCAGCAGGTTTTTTCATACCTTGGCGACAATCGGTTGGCTCGGGCCGGATCCTCTCGCAGATATTCCATGTCCTACGGGAGGAACTTCATTTTACGACAAAGATATCTTTCGAGGGTTGGTGGATCTGGAAGTTCAGCTGGCGAATCAGTGGACGAACTCCACCAACAGCGATCCTCGCTCGATCAACAAAGTGGCTGCAGGGTTTGCGCGAGCAGGCGTTTTCATGATTCATCCGAGTTGCCTCGACAGCGATTCTACGAATAATGACCCCTGTGTTGATGGTGACTCCGGAGGCGATGCAATTATCGACGTGACCGACAATGACTGCGATGACGATCGAATTACCAGGGGGACGGGAAACCCTTGCAATCTGTCGACAGTCTTGGGAGTCCTCCATCAAGAACGAGACTATCTCAAGCCAGGATTTGCGACACCCGGGTTTCACGTATGGACCGGTCCTCGCTATGTTTTCACCAATTCTTCTCCTTATGAAGCGCAATTCTCACCGCCCCAAGACGTGTTATCGGGAATCGGCACGGCACCCATCTGCAATAACATGCTCATGATCGAAGTCGCGGAAGACGAGGCGTTCACTCAAATCCTCACGACCAGCGGGTGGCTGGAAACTTTCCCTTTCCGGCCCTGTTACTGCAACTGGGTTCTCACCTCCGCAGAGTGGGATACCATCACCCAGAAACTCGAAGCAGATCAGAAAAACCGCATCTACTATCGCGTCACGACCTGCTTGGTGCCGCCGGGCAGCAGAACACCTTGTATTCAGCAGCCATCTATTTCTGGCTTTAGTGGCGGCACTACCCTCGTCCCTGGCGGTTTTGTTCGTGCACCGGCGAGGCATATCCGCCATTCGACGGCACCGGCCAATGGTCTCTTCGGGGAGGTGCCACCGCCTTACGCCACCTTAAATAAGTGGGGGAGGATTCCGATGCTCACAGACAGTTTAACACTAAACAAGCCTGAGACATTTCAGCTGTTTGACATACCCGTCCCGCCGCACCAGGTGCCTCTGTTGCCCCATCCCTCGGTACCGCCTCGGCTCATGCCGGAGCCATGAACGATGGAGCGAACCGGAACAGGAGACAGTGGGAGCGAACAGATGATAGTGCTAACTGATCGGGGTTCGGGACGATTCTGATTGATTTCGGGGTACATCCAACCAGGAGGGGCATGATGAGGACATTCATGGGCACAAGAAGCGCGTTGGCTCTCACGTTAGTCTGTATAAGCCTGATGTGGGTCTGCGAAGGCCCGGCTCAGGCGATCGACGTTAAATTCTGTCCAGGCACTTCGACCTGTACACAGGGGACTGTCGGCCAAGGGACTGCGGGGAATCTACCCATCCCTACCGGCAACACCTCCGACGGGGTCATCAGCATTGCTTCCTCCGACGGAACACCACGAGTGGATGTAAGTGATTCCGGTACCGCGGAGTGGCTGAAACTCTTAGGAACGCAGATTACATTTCTTACAGATGCACCCGCCAATAACCCTTACCCTATTGTGATCACTGCCGACACTTATGATGCCAGCCCAGACCTGACTGCCCCCTGTAGCACCGTGAACTACCGCATCCTAGCGGTGAACCAGAGTTTCATGCGAGGGGGAGTTCCTTTGGGAGATCAGGTGACAGCGAGGGGCTTCGTGAATCTGAACCAGATCGGGACCGTCCCAACTGGTAGTGACCCCTACCTTCTTAAAATCTTCTATGCTGGGAGCGGTACGACTTTTTTCCCCGCCGGTAGCTATAACCAAGAATGTGTGAGCGCAGGGGCCTTAGAGACCCATAATTTAAAGCTACAAGTATCGCTGGTCGCAAAGAAGGGCGATGTTGTGAAATTTGTCGGTACTGATGGTTTAGTCCTAAAATATATCCCAAATGGTGGAGAGGGAGAAACACTCCCCACCGACTGTGATGGCTGCCCGTGTCCTCTCTGCCAAGACTGGACCAAGAGGTGCATCGTTGTAATCATAATTTTGATCATCGTCATTGGTTTGATTTGGTGGAGGCCTTGGGTACAGAAGGTAAGACCGATGTGATTCCGACGTTCGATGTTGATGACGATGTAGCGAAAGGATTCTCCGTTTGTGAAAGAGAGTCCATTGGGTCCTGCCCGGCTCACTAAACAGCTAGGGCAAGAGCTGTGGATCGAGCCGGAAATCACGACGTATCCGGCTCGATCCAGGACCTAAGTTGATGGTGCGGAGGAGATTGACCAGTTCGTAACAGCCTGGAGATGGATTTCAAGGTAACCAGGGCTAACGCTTGAATAGTCTGATGATGTCCTTTCCTGGATACACGTTACGCGACTACTCCTCCGACACGTGGGGGCGGGAGGATTGATCATGAACGTCAATGCTTGTCTGACCAGACTGTTCAAGCCCTTCTCTTGCCTGATAGCATTCGTTGTCATCACTACTCTGTTATCCTCTATCGACTCAAGCAACAGTCCCGCGGCAGTCACGACTTCCATCACTCCCACGACCGGCACAGGAAATCTCGGTACCACGATCACACAGGCCGGGAACTCCTACAACATCACCGGTGGGACCAGGCCGGGAGGCGGAGCGAATCTGTTTCACAGCTTCGGAAACTTCAGTGTCGGAGCAGGCGACATCGCGAATTTCCAGAATACCATAGTCAATGGGGCGTTTCCGCTTACGTCAAACATCCTCGCCCGCGTCACCGGAGGCAACATTTCCAACATCTTCGGCACCATTCAGACCACAAACTATGGAAACGCCAATCTCTTCCTCATGAATCCGGCCGGATTCTTGTTTGGGCCAACCGCTACCATAAACGTGGGCGGCATGGTGGCGTTCACGACAGCCGATTATCTTCGACTCGCCGACGGGGTACGATTTAATGCCGTTCCCGATGTAGCAGCCGATGCTTTGTTAAGTGCCGCGCCGGTTGCGGCGTTTGGCTTTCTTGGACCGAACGCCGCATCAATCGCCATCCAAGGGGGCACTTTGCAGGTCTCGGATGGCCAGACCCTTTCATTCATTGGTGGACCTCGTGCGTTTACCGACGATACAGGGGCTACTGTTCCTTCCGGCGTGACGATGACGGCAGGCCGCCTATCTGCGCCCAATGGCCTCATTTACATGGAGACCGTAACGTCGCCGGGTGAGATTCCCTTACCGACGCTTTCAGGAAATCCATTAGGAACCCCGGTTTCGTTTCCTGGCTCAGAGAACGCCGTGATCCGCATTCAAAGCGGTGAATTGGTCATGAAGGGGGCATCGCTTCTGACCGCCACAACAGGTCCGACGAGCGGAACGCCGATCGGCATTGATATCGAAGTAGCCGGGCAGTTTACGATGCAGAACCTCAGCACTCTTTCCTCCTCGACAACGGGAGCGGGCCAAGGTGGTGCGATCAATGTGAGCGCGTCGACACTCACGATGGATGCGTCCTCGATCGTTAGCGCGACATCGGGGCAGGGAACCGGCGGGAACATCTCAGTCCGTGTGGCCGGTCTGGATCTCTCCAACGGAGCCCAGATCGTTACGCGTACGGACGGGCCGGGGCTCGGCGGAAGCCTGGATCTTATGGCATCGGACCACGTGACTGTGGATGGGTTCGATCCCACCGGAACCGTGCCAGGCGTGCTATCGGCGTTTGGGGTAGTGCCTAGTGGGTTGATGACCGTTACCACTTCCACCGGTAATGGAGGCGATGTGGCGGTGACTGCGCCTCGAGTGAACGTGACGAATGGCGCTTACATCGGAAGTTTTGGGAGCGGGGATGGCAATGGAGGCAATCTGACATTGAATGTTGGAACCCTGAACGTCGAAAGTTCAGGACAGGTATGGAGCTCAAGCGGCTTGGACTTCACGACCTTTACCGGGGGTGGTGGATCGAGTGGGAATATCACCGTGAACGCGACAGATGAAATCCTCGTCACAGGCGGCGATCCCTTCCTATTCGGCCCCTCACTAATATCCAGCAATGCTTTCGGAACCGGTGACGGAGGCTCTATCAATCTCATGGCACCAACAGCAAGGGTTCGATTAGAAGACAGCGGCGCGGTTTCCAGCTTCAGCCAGATCAGCAGAACTGGTCCAATCACCGTCCAGACTGACACCCTATCCATCTCCGGTTTTGTTGATTTCTTTGGTTTTCCGATTACTGGCGGAATAGTGGCGACTTCCGGCACTCCTTCCGTTCAAGGGGGGGGTATCACCGTCTCTGCTTCGTCCGTTAACGTCGCTCAGGGAGCCATCTCGAATAGTGCCGGAGGCCCTGTGTCTCTCATCGTTGATACGCTAAACGTGACGGGCGGAGGGCAGGTATCCGTGACAGGAGCCGGTGCCATCTCGATCACGGCAACGGATTCGGTCACGGTAGCTGGTGAGTTCGCGGGCCTTGCGAGTCGGATCGAAAATATTACCGGCGGTGATGTGACCAATGGAGGCATCAGCATTACGGCGACGAAGAACGTCTCAGTCACGGACGGCGGGAGAATAAATTTAGAAATCGGCAGTCAGCCGGGCGGCCAGATTGCCATCAATGCAGAATCAATCACCGTCACCAGCGGAGGAAAAATCCGCATGGACGTGGGCAATGGCGGTGGCGGTCAGGTCCAGTTAACGGCTAAGACCGTGAGCTTGGACCAAGGAGGCATTCAAACTAACACGATTTTGGATGCGGCTTCCGGAGCAATTAACATAGACACCACTAATCTGACTCTCACGTCAGGCTCCTTGATAAACAGCCAAACCGGTCAGGGTTCGCCGAGCAGTGTGCAGACCGGTGCCGGCGGACCTATCGTGATTACTGCTAAGGATTCAGTTCTGCTATCCGGTGGGTCCAAGATAACGAGCAGCTCATTAACGGCCGGCGATGCAGGCCCCATCACGGTGCAGGCAAACAATCTTGTGTCGCTGACAGGAGCCGGAACTGGAATCCTTAGCGAGGCCCTTTTAATTGGTAGGGGCGGACCCGTGACCGTTACGACGAACTCCCTCGCCGTTTCAAATGGCGCATCCATATCCGCTTCGACATCGGGCAATGTTCCTTCGGCCACAGGCGGTACCATTGAAATTAATGCAAACCAGGTCCAGCTTACCAACGGCGGGATGATCACCGCTGCGTCCACGGGAGCCGGGGATGGAGGCTCGATCACGATCGGTGCCGGCAGCACCTTCGCGAGCAATGCGAGCACTGTGAGCAGTACGGCGACGCAGGCGCAGGGTGGCGACATCACAATCACAGCCGGACAATCGGTCACATTGAACAGCGGCTCTCTCATTACCGCCAGCAGCAGCGGACTTGGCAATGCCGGTAACATCCTCATCAACGCCGGGCAGAACTATACGAGCACCGACAGCGCGGTGACAACGCAAGCAGCGCGAGCGAGCGGCGGGAACATCACGCTGCTGGCTACCGGTACAGTTCAGCTCACCAACAGCCAACTCAATGCTTCGGTGCAGGGATCCTCGACGACGGTCGGTGGCAACATCACGATCGATCCGCAATACGTCATTCTGCTGAACAGCCAGATTCTTGCGCAGGCGACCCAGGGTCAGGGTGGCGCGATCTCCATCAACATCACCAACGGCGGACTCTATCTGCCAGATGCGAACAGCACGGTCAGCGCTTCTTCGCAGTTCGGCGTGGACGGCATTGTGACCATTCAGTCGCCGAATGCTCCCGCCGGCGGTAAGATCATTCCCCTCTCGCAGAAACCGTTGCTCGCGACGTCGCTGCTCAACCAACGCTGCGCATCGTTGGCAGGAGGCGAGTTCAGCAGCTTCACCGTAGCGGGACGGGACAGTCTGCCAACCGAACCGGGCGGTTGGCTCGCTAGCCCGATGGCCCTCAGCTTGGGCGGGACCGGCGGCGGCACCTTGGCCGAAAAAGGTGAACGCGCAGGCATCGATGATGATCCCGCGCCCGCGACGACAATCCTATCCTTGCGTCAGATCGCACCGGCCGGGTTCCTGACCCAGTCCTTCGCGGTGGAGGGGTCGGCGGGCTGTCAATCATGATCCATCGCGCTGGGGGACCGGCGCAGGCTCAGTTCCTGAGACAACTCCTTCCCTCTATCGGTCTCGCCATGGTCATGGTGGTGGCACCTACTTCAGCCTACGCACAGGTTACGATCGACCCGACTGGACGTTCCGGCCAACCGCCAGGCCCCCTCAAGGAAGAATTTCAGCGGCCCACGCCACCCCCAAGTCCCGTGCTTCCCATCGTCCCGCTCCCGCCTGAGACCGGGGTGCCGTCACAGCCGGGCGCGGTGCGGGTTTTAGTCCATGACATACAAGTCATCGGCAGCACCGTGTTCTCGGATGCCGAGATCGACGAGGTGACGGCCCCGTTTAAGCACCGGATGTTGCTGACCGAGGATCTCGAACGGCTCCGTCTGGCTCTGACCCTGCTCTACATCAACAAGGGCTACCTGACCTCCGGCGCAATCATCCCGGACCAGGACGTCACGTTCGACGTCATCACGGTGCAGATCATCGAAGGGAAGCTGAAACGGATCGACGTGGAAGGCAACCGCTGGTTCAGCTCCTCCTACCTGCGCGATCGCATGGAACTCGGCATCCGGACGCCGGTGACGCTCGACCCCTTGCAGGAACAGCTGCAACTCTTGCAGCAGGATCGCCGGATCGAGCGCGTCAATGCGGAACTGCGCCCCGGCGATCAGCAGGGCGACAGCCTGTTGAATGTGCGAGTGGCGGACAAGAATCCGTTTCACGCGGTGCTGGAGGTCAACAACTATCAGACGCCGTTGGTCGGAGAATTCCGAGGGATCGGCACCCTGGCCGACGATAACCTCACGGGCCACGGAGACCCGCTCAGCCTCAGCTACGGCCAGTCGAGCGGCGCCTATCCGATCGTGGACGCCTCCTACGCCCTCCCCTTCAACCGATACGGGACAACCTTTTCGCCCTACTACCGGCGCTATGACTTCAACCTGATTGAGCAGCCCTTTACTCCACTGAACATCCATACCAACACGGAGATCATCGGCATGAGCCTGCGCCAGCCGGTATATAAGACCATGTACGACGAGGTGGCGCTCTCGATCATCGGGGAGCACCTCTTCACCCAAAGCTTTATCTTTTCCGGTACCCCCGACCAGATGACGCTCAATACGTTCCCCGGTTTCCAGAACGGCGCGGCGACCATATCCGCGCTCCGCTTTGCGCAGGACTGGACCCGCCGCACGCTCGATACAGTACTGGCCTTGCGCTCGCGATTCAGCGTGGGGTTGAACGTCCTGGGCGCGACCATCAATGCGAACCCTAACACGCCGGACGGCCAGTTTTTCTCCTGGGTGGGTCAGATGCAGTCAATAAACCAGTTCGGCGACGAGTTGCTCGGCATGCAGCTCTTCAGCCGCATGGATTTGCAGCTCACCAACTCGCCGTTGTTTCCGCTCGAACAGGTGGCGATCGGCGGCCGGTATACGGTGCGCGGCTACCGCGAGGTGACGATTCTACGGGACAACTCCTTCCTCGCCTCGGTCGAGTCGCGCTTTCCCTTGTACCGTTGGGGGACTGGCGAGCCGATGGTGCAGTTGGCTCCGTTCTTCGATTTCGGACACGGCTGGAACCTGGGCGAGAACCGTCCCTCCGCGATTCAGCCGTTCACCACTTTCCCTAACACACTCGCCAGCGTGGGCATTGGGCTCAGATGGAATATCCTGCCGAACGACAGAGCCAGCTTCGAAATCTATTGGGGGCACAAGCTGAATCCCGTGCCTCAGACCGGAAACACGCTTCAGGATCATGGAATCCATCTGGGAATTGTGGCGAACCTGTTTTGACCACGTCGACGGCACAAGATCCGCTTAAAGGAAATGACATGAAATCGCATCTGCTCAGGCTCATACTGCTCTTCCTCATCGCGGCCGGGTTCGTGCTGTCCAGGGCCTCTGGAACCGTCGCAGCGGTGGAGCCGACTCCGGACGCCTTCATGGAACAGGGTCTGCAGGCCTACCAACGGGGATCGTTTGATCAGGCGCTGGCTTCGTGGAAGCAGGCGGCAGATCTCTACGAGCGAGACGGCAAGGTCGGAGAGCAGAGCCGGGCCCTGGCACAGGCCGCGCAGGCATCAGAGTCTTTGGGGCAGGTCAGTCAGGCGTTGCAGCAATTGGAACTGGCGCTGACCCTGGCTCAGCAGACGGGAGATCGGGCCAGGATCGCCGCGGTGATGGAGAGTCTCGGTCATGCGTACCTGGCGGCGCGCAAACCGGACGCGGCGGTGCAGCATCTGACCCAGGCGTTGGCCATGGCCCAGGCCGATGGGGATCGGCGCCTCGTCGCTGCCATCCACAACGACCTCGGCATCGCCCAGGTCGCGCAAGAGCATGACGCGGATGCGCTGACCTCCTTCACCACCAGCGCACAAGAGGCGCAAGCGGCCGGTGATCGCCCTTTGACTGTGCGAGCCTATATTAACGCGGCCCGCATGGCATTGAAGCTGAATCAACCGGACAACGCGCGTAACTGGCTGGACCGCGCCTTCGATGCCCTGAATGATTTCGAGCCTTCGCATGACAAGGCCATGAATCTCATTCAGGTGGGGCTGGGCTACCAGCAACTCCGCGCCGCGATGCCGGCCATGCAATCACCTCTGCTGCTGCGAGCGGCCGGCGTGCTGCTGAAAGCGGAGACCGTGGCGGAGCAAATCGGCGACGTGAGGATGCGCTCCTACGCCGATGGCTATCTCGGCCATGTGTACGAAACAGAATATCGCTACGACGAGGCGCTGCAACTGACGAGACGCGCGGTCTTCACCGCCCAGTCGGCCAACGCTCCGGAGTCGCTCTTCCGCTGGCAATGGCAGCTCGGCCGCTTATTGGCGGCAACGAGCAAGCTGGACGAGGCCATTGCTTCCTACAGCAACGCCACTGCGACCCTGCGCCCCATTCGCATGGAAGTCGCTTCCGCATGGGGGAAAGACTCGTTCACCGGAGACGATTCGGTCCGCGGGATGTTTTTTGAATTTGCCGATCTGCTGCTCCAGCGGGCCACGTTAACGGCCGACCAGCAAGCGGCCGAGCGGTATCTCCGCAGCGCGCGTGACGCGATCGAAACCTACAAGGCCGCCGAGTTACGGGATTACTTCCGCGACGACTGTGTGGACACCCTGCAAGCACGAATCACGAAGCTGGACCAGCTGACAGCCGGAACGGCCGTGGTGTACCCCATCGTCTTCGCGGATCGGCTGGAACTGCTGGTCAGCCTCCCCAATGGACTCAAACGACTGTCGACCCCCGTCTCATCAGCCACCCTGACACAGGAGGTACGTGCTTTTCGCAAAACGGTCGAAAAGCGAACGACGCGCCAGTATCTCCCTCACGCCCAACAGCTGTACGCCTGGTTGATCCGCCCGCTCGAGCCGGATTTGGCTTCTTTTGCAATCAATACGCTGGTCTTTATCCCCGATGGCCCGCTTCGCACGGTGCCGATGGCTGCGCTCCATGACGGCAAACAATTCCTCATCGAGAAATTTGCGGTGGCCACCACGCCCGGGCTGACTCTCACCGATCCAAGGCCAATCGACCGCGAAAAAGTCCGGCTGTTGTCGAGCGGCCTCACGCGAGCCGTTCAAGGATATCCGTCCCTCCCCTTCGTGGAAGAAGAAATCAATTCCATTCGCACTCTCTATAAGGGGGATCAGCTCTTGAATGCCGACTTTTTGACCTCGCGGCTTGAACAGGAATTAAAGGACCACCCCTATGGCATCTTGCACATTGCGACTCATGGCTGGTTCGCCTCAGACACCACCCAGTCCTACCTGTTGACCTATAACGGGAAACTGACCATGGATGAGCTGGACCGTTTGATTGGATTGTTCCGTTATCGAAAAGATCCACTGGAACTCTTGACCCTCAGCGCATGCCAGACCGGCGTCGGCGACGACCGGGCGGCGCTCGGCCTGGCCGGTGTGGCCATCAAAGCCGGGGCCCGGAGTGCCCTCGCGACACTCTGGTTCATTAATGATGAGGCCTCGGCTACCTTGGTCTCCGAATTCTACCGGGAATTACGAAATCCCAAACTGTCTAAGGCACAAGCATTGCAACACGCACAGCAGAAGCTGTTGGCCGATCGGGTCTATGAACATCCGGCATTCTGGTCGCCGTTCCTGTTGCTGAACAACTGGCTATAACATGTGGCCGACCCTGTGCTACAATATGCACGCATTTTATCCTTTACTGGTCGACCGGCCGTAAAAGGAGGCACCACCGTGAGAAGCCTAACTGTTTCTCTACTAATAGGACTGATCCTGAGCATGGGATCGTTTGATTCAGCCACGACGCTGGCTGCATCGGATCAGCCAACCGTTTCTCAGCCTGGGTCCACGGAGGATGTGCCCCTTCCCGTCTACACCCCCCCCAAGAAGCTGACCCCGCGTGCTCGGCTGGGCGGTGGATTGCGCGGGGCGGATGGAAACGATCCCGGGATTGTGCCCTTGGTGCCGGACCATGTCGCGCTCACCGCCAAGAAGTCTCCCGTCCTGAACTGGTATCTCTCCAAACCGACGACATACCAATTGATGTTTACACTCATCGACAATTCATTGATCACGCCGCTGCATGAAGGCCCCCTCCCCACGCCTGATCACCAAGGAGTCTACTCTATCAATCTCAAGGATTGGGGCCTTGCACTTGACCCAGACGTGCAATATCGTTGGTACATCTCCGCAATTCGCAATCCAGACTCCCCGTCGACAAATATTGTGGTCGGCGGCATGATCGAGCGCTGTGAGTTCAGTGCGTGCGTCATCGAAATGCATCCCGATTTGACTTGCGACTCGGACTTGAAAGGCGTCCTGTTGAATGCCGCGGGCGGTTTTTGGTATGACGCCATGGCCTGCATCTGTGAGTTGATCGACTCGAATCCTTCAGACCCAGTGCTTCGCAGAACACGCGCCTCATTGCTGGATCAAATCGGCCTTTCCGGGGTGGC